>Ga0315273_10004719_pt1 | contig 16755 bp, 32 predicted proteins | sample YL17G02_0_MG_FD_205753 | JGI IMG/M metagenome (GOLD analysis project Ga0315273, IMG submission 205753) | Sediment microbial communities from Yellowstone Lake, YNP, Wyoming, USA - YL17G02_0 | ecosystem: Environmental > Aquatic > Freshwater > Lake > Sediment | place: USA: Wyoming | collected... | reverse complement strand
TTAATCCTGCTACGTCGTCATGAAAATCTACTTCCCCTCTTGATATGGCTTCGTGAAAACGTATAGGATTTGAATCCACAGCAGGCTTTTTAGGCGTTTTGGATAACCGTGATTGTTGCTCTGATTGTGCTGAACTAGATGGTGGACATGTAGCTTGATTCTGACCGCCCATATGTTTTATCTCCCTATTGAACCAATTTCTGAGTGCTATCGCACCCGTTTTCTACCATTATCTAAATCTACTACAATTCTGATGAAATGTCAAGGTCTAAGTTTCGCTAAGTAAAAAATCAAATACAGACCCCTCTTTTCCGCGAAATTTCCGTATAATGTGTTTCATGCAATGGCAGTTTATTATAAAACGGTTCAATCCTGATAAGCCTAAAGAAAAACATGAGGTAGTCGATACCTATGTTAGTATCGAAGGAGCCTGTAGACGAACTTATAACGAGAAGGGATTTTGCTATGTTGAACCAATGAGAGTGGATAACTCCGAAATAGAAGGTCTCTCCTTGCCTCGAATCTAGTGTCTTCCGCGTGGGGAATGAGGATGCACCACTATAGGATGTACTACTACAGGATGAACCTCATGAACCACCACAGGCACAGGATGGAGGCGACCAGGTACTACATACACCGGTGGATAATGATCCTCTTCGCTATAACTATAAGAACTAACGTGAGCAGAGCAACCAGTCATAAATACCACTGAAATGGCAATAAAAATAAGCATTCTTTTGGACATGTGATTCCCTCTTAATATGAACTCTCCTGATTATACACTTTTTTGATTACTCCTCCTCTTATTCAAAAAAGCTGTTTTACACTTGTTTTTGTGGAATCATTTTTTACCATCTTCCGCGAGTTTTTAGGGAATCATAGGGTACCCCTCTGCTCCCAAAAGTAGGACCCATTTATTGGGGAATCATATCGTTACGCGGCCGGGGATATGGTCTTCTTCTTCTCTTTGGTCTTATCTTCCCGTTTCTTCTTGCGCTCGACGGTGTTTTCTTCCGGGACTGCGCGTTCTTTCCGCTCGACGGTCTTGGACTCTTCGCGGGTTACGGCCTTTGTGTCTTTCTTACGCTTCGAGGTCGTCTCTTCCTGTACCTTCTTTTCTTTCCGCTGCACGGTCCCCTCGCTAACCCCGACGGTATTGTCTCCGCCGGAGTCCCGCCCCAAGAACCAATACGATCCGGCACCGAGAGCCAACACCGCCACTACAGCGAGGATCACTTTTTGTCGCTTTTGTGCGTCCATGACGAAAACCTCCCGCAAAACCATCCCAATCAACGACGACTATCGCAAATATCGAGCTACTTCTAAATTATACAACGGCCCGCTCTCCAGTCAAGCGATCCAGGGAGATGATACTGTGTTCTGACGACTGCCGGGGAGTAAAGTTCCATTAAAATTAATTGGGGGAATCATAAGGTACCCCAATACACCCAAAAGTAGGACCCATTTATTCCTACGCGATATTTCACATCTTCCGCGAGTTTTTTTAAATGGAATCATAGGGAACCCCAGTATCCTAAAAAGGTACCCCCCCTATTTTTATGTGGGAATCATAGGGTACTCTCCAATCTAAAAAAGTAGGATCTATTTCTGCTTTAACACTTACACAGCTAGGGCACTTCAGATAGGGAACCCCAGGAACGGGTCCCCTTTTCACATTCTGCGCCCCCACGGGGAGGAACTATGTCGCCGACAAAAAAATTAGTTCTTTTTTATTTTTGTGCCATGCTTGTGTCACCCGCGCTCTGTGTCACCCGCGCTTGTGCCACGCCCTTGGCACCCGCGCTTTGTGGTGGTGCCAAGGGCTGTCACTTATTACTAGGTTAGTGACACCAGTATGTCACTGTCGGGTGTCATGCTGGTGTCACTGTCGGGTGCCATGCTCGTGTCACTGTCAGGTGTCATGCTCATGTCACTGTCGGGTGCCATGCTCGTGTCACTGTCGGGTGTCATGCTCATGTCACCCCCGACGTTTCCCGCTTCCAAAATCATAGCGACTGCTTCGCACGTTCTTCGCAGAACATCCATGCAGGCTTTGACGGGTTCTATTTTCGCCGTTTCCGCGTACTTGCCGATATAATCCCAAGCTCCCCCCAAGTCTGCATCTTGCTCGTATCCCATCGCATACATGAGAATCGCGCCACCAAGCTCCGCGACGGTCTCACTGCGCCAATGCTGCCCATGCTCTACCAGTTTACCGTTCCGATCGTCCGCCGCGTGGACAAGCTCGTGGGCCCACGTTGCAAGGTTTTCGACACCGAGGGCGATAGCTTGCCCACGACGATACCAACCCAATGCCGCCGCTTCCCGACCGCTATAGGCTTTTAACGTCAACCCCCAAGCCTTGGCCACGTCGAACAAGGGTAATTCGGACAAGAACGCATCGGCGGCCTCGTTTCCCTTGTTATGCTTTGCCCACAATTCGGCGTTCTCAATTTCGGTTTGCTCCGTACCGAAAACGGCGACCGACCGGAACCCGAAAACAACCGACCGCGTTCCGCCGTCCGCTTTCGGATCGTCAACCTTGCGAACGCATGGGGCGAGAATATAGGTAGCACGTTCGCCGGCCTTAACCCGACGACCGACCGACAACCAACCCGACGTTCCATCTTTTCCCCCGTATCCCATCGCATCCGACCAGCCCGACAAGGCGACCAGTAGTTGATTCGTCCATGAGTATCCATCGCAATGGCGACCCGCCCGCTTGATGAAAACCCGTGCAAGGGCTTTCGGAACGTTGCCAGTCTTAAACGCTTCGATGATTCTGGTTGCGACCTGTTCAGCTTTTCCGTAGAATTTCATGGTTTCAACTCCGTAGGGGTTTTCGGTTCCTTATCACCTATAGTATACACCATGATCGGCGGAAAGTCAAGAAAAATGAACAAAAAAATTCGGGTACTATCTCAGGGCGTCAAGGCTCCAGCGTTGAGGGCGAGCCTACTAGGTAGGCTCGCCCTGTTCGCCGATAAGGAACCTACGTCTTAGGACCGACCAGTTCTACCATATCCATCGGTGGTTCTACGTTGTCCATCCAGTCATACTTGCCCTCTGCCTCTGATTCCTCGAAAGCCGCCAAGACCTCTGGGTCGGGTTCGCAAACCCCTGCCTCTGCCTCTGGAGCGTTGCGATTCATTGCGATGAACAGGTTATCAAGTTCCGCTTCGGTTGCGGGGGTTAAGTGGTTGCAACCGTCAAGGAAGCTCGACGCCATGCGGTTTGCGCGGGGTTCAACGTACTTGTATCTCGGTCCAGTTACTACGTTGTAGGTTTTGGCCATTTCGATTCTCCGTTTGGGTTTCGGTTCCTTATCTACTATAAGTATACACCACGAACCGCCCCTCGTCAAATGGAAAATAATAAAAAATTCGGGTACTATCTCAGGACAGATTAAGATAACTGCCTTACCGTACTCAAACACCGATCACAAGTTGTCCAGGTTCGGCTACCGACGCGATGTATCTTGGGGTTTTCTCTCTTTTTCTTGCCGCAGACGCAACGGCGTGCTATCACTGCGCGATGCCGAGCTTTGACGCAATCTAAGCATGGATTATTGATGCTGTAAACGTCGGTTCCACATCCGTCGCAAGGTTCCATCTTTGCATCCTTGTGGGGTTTTTCGGTTCCTTACCTCTACAAGTATACCCCACGAATCAATGATAGTCAAGTCAAAAGAACAAAAAAGCGTGTCAAGCTGCTACGGCTTGCGAAAGCCCCTTGAACTCATACTCCAATTTGGTTGTAACCGATCCATTCTTGGTTTTCGTCCCGGTGACTTTCGTACAATCTCGTTCGGCTGCTTCTACCCAATCCGACATTACCCCTCCGATATTCGCGGCTATCTCGTCTTGCCGCATTGCCAGAGCGATCACATCTTGGAGCAACTCATTGGATAAAGGTTCACCGCGTAGCCGACATTGCTCTACCAGCATCCCACAGACCGTAGCGAACGCAGCCTTGTAGTTGACCGCAGGACTACGAACCTCCATCTCCGTATCTTCTCCCACTTTGATCGAGCCGGTAATATGTACCAGACAATCAACCGAGTGAGTACCGACCGTCAAGCCTTCCCTTGCGGTTGATAGGGTTTTCTCTTTGACGACCTTAGCTAAGGCAACGATTCTCGCATCCATCGGTTTCAACTCCATAGGGTTTTGGGTTCCTTATCTGCTTATAGTATACCCTACGAATTGATCGTTGTCAAATATAAAAGAACAGAAAATATCGGTACTATCTCAGGGGAATCTCGGCGGGTGCCACGATCCTGTCACTGCTATCGGTGCCACAATCCTGGCACTCAATAAAGTGACATGACCTGGCACTCATTGAGTGCCAAGTCATGTCACCCGACGCTCTATTCAATCGTATAGACTTGTCCCTCTGCTGCCCAAGTTTTAACATCATCGACCCCAAAACAACGTGGTACGCTCGGAAGGTCGCCCGAAGCGACAAGCCGTGCGAGTTCGTTAGCATTGGCATCGGCGGGAACTTGCTCTGACATTTTCAGGCATTGAAACAAGCCTTTTTCCCGTTTGATCGCTTCCGCAGCTTCGCGGGTTGGAGCGTTGAACATATAACCACCCGCCGGTGTCCAGTTTTTCGTGCCGTTGGGATTGATTCGCGGGATAAACTGCATCCGTACAATATCGCCTTGTTCGGCTTCCGTACTTTGATAAGTCGCCACGAAAGCGTTACAAGCGTTGCAGAATCGTTCCCCCTCATGGGTTGCGGTTTCGGCTTCGCAGTTGACGCAACGGTGGACGATTTTTTTGACGCGGCGGTGCCACGTCACAGACTGAATCGTTTTGACCGTTGACAATCCGGCGAGAAATTGATCCCTTGTGATACTTGGCATTTCGATTCTCCGCGTAGGGTTTCGGGTTCCTTATCTGCTATAAGTATACACCATCCCCGACGAAAAGTCAAGAAAAAAATGAACAAAAAATCGGGTTACTATCTCAGGGTGAAAAAGGTTATCAGCCCCGCTCGCAGCCTTACGGGACATAGAGCAACACTGTTTAGGGCAGGTTGCATCTACCCTTATTCCTGTGTTTGCAACACTCTATGCGGCGTGCCATCACCTGCACATCTGCTTCCGCTGACATTCTAAGTATACCCAATGAAAGAATAAATGTCAAGGGTACTATCTCAGGTTTTCGGTTCCGAGTTTGGTAAAGCCTGTCGGAGCCACAATCCAGACCTCACCGTTTGGCAGTTTGAAACAATCGCCTACGCTCATGCTTGTGTGCCTCAAGCCCTTCTCTTGTATCAGTTCGCGGGCTTCACCATCTGGACTCCAGTTCTCGCCTTGCAATGCGTTGTAGGTAGCTTGCAGAGATTCTTGTATTGTTGCCACGTTATCATCTACCACGGATTGCCAGAGGCGGGGTTGAATTGTGCCAAGTAGTATATGCGTCCAATGGAGATTTTTAGGGTCGTGATTCGGTTTGGCTCCACTAATGCCTTGAGGGAAGAAATCGGGGGTCATATACCAGACTTCGATTGTCACGGCTTCTATGGGGCCGACATTTCGCAGATTAGGTGCGTCGTTCAGCTTTTCGTATTGTTTTGGCATTAAGTGATCCCCGTAGTAGCCGCTTCCTCCACCTCCACCCAACCAGGACCGTTCCCTTCTGGATCGGATTGAATCCAAAACAAAGTTTGTTTCCCCTTTTTCTCAACCACAACACAGACGAAATGATCGTCGGGGTTAATACAGATGTCAACGATTGTGGCACCGATAAAGGGCTTGAGTTGCTTCGCTTGAAATTCTGCTGCTGTCATTGCCTTTGCCATGTTTATAGTTTACTCCGTTCTCGGATAAATGTCAAACCATTTAGGCAGGACAAGCGGTTCCGTATTTTTCGCGGATTTTTGCCAGTGTTGTCGGTTGAAAGCTGCTATCCCGCTCGAATGGAGGGAGCATACGTGCTCGGTTGTTGAGGGATTGCATATCCTCTCCATCCCAATTATCGCCGGGGTCGTTGATGATCGAGTAGCCAAGTTCTGTCTCGCCGTTTTGGGTATGCAGGCAGAACGCCTTTCCTGTTTGGGGGTCATATTCAAGGACGAACCAGCGTTGATCGTTCCTAATGCAGAAAATCTTGACATAGGCGGTCTTGTCATCTACTGGTACGTTCTCGGTTGCGTAGAGGGGAGGAACGTTTACGAAGGCGGTTTTGGTCCAAAGTTTATTATAGGGACTCATGGTTTTGGTTCCTTTCTACTTACAATATACACCATGATTCGCCGGTTGTCAAGCACATTTGCAGCCAACAAGATCGTGCCAGTAATTGACGATCAGTTGAACTGGAAAATTACTATCACAGCATAGGACTCTCTTGATAGCATAGGTCAGTGAAAATGGAGCCGAATCAGGATTCCATCTCGGCTCATTTTCTGCCCAACCTCTAAATTCCAGATCAACAATTTCTTTCATCTGTATATCGGTGAGTTGCATGTACTCAGTATACACCATAATTCGGCGGTTGTCAAGAACCTTTTTTGCGGACTATCTCAGGAGTACAAAAAAGGAGGCGGCTGTCCCTGTCTATAGTTCTGGCAATTCGCCCTACAGACCAGGGCGTCAGCCGCCCCTGTATCGCCCTTAGTACAATCCGTCTTCGTCACCCACATAATAGTCTTCATTCATGCCGTGACCAGCAGACGCTAAAACGTCCGCATCAGCCTCAGCGTCCGTCGCAAAGCCGTCAGTATTATTTCAGGGTTTGTTACTACTTTGTAGTCGGCTGGATTTGTCGAGCCTTGAATTAAGGGATTAGCGTCCCATGCCGCTTTCGCGGAGCGAAAACCGAGTCGCTTTGCCAGACCGTAGGTAGCGGAATAACTCTTCCACTGTTTCAGGTCTGAATAGTTGTCTTGTAATCGTGCAGTCCACATTATCATTCTCCTACATTCAGTGTACTACATGACTCACCGATTGTCAAGAACATTTTTGCAGAAGGAAAGGACTATCTCATTCTTTATTCAAGTCCCGATCATGCAGACTCAGAGTATACGGGCTTACTCAAGAACATTTTCCCGCGACATTTTGATTTTGGCGAGTTGGAGGGAATACTTACGGAGCATTTTCCGAGCCGCCATAGCCAATCTATCAGTCAACGTTCCCTTCCAGTTAATGATACGGGAAGCGAATTCGGCGTCTCTACCATTGTAACCTACTCCGTTATGTTCAATGGTGGCTGCCGCATCTTGTTCATTCAGGGTTTGGTATGCCCAAAGCATTTTAGCAGCGCGTTTGAGGGCGTCCTTGACCTGGGTTTGTGTTGGATCACAGTTATCAAACCAGTGGCGGATTTCGTCTCGTTTCACGTTAACGGGGCTTTTGGCGGGCATGGTTGACTCCCTTCAACCCAAAGTATATCACAGATCGAAAGAAAAGTCAAATGGTAGTTAGCGGATTTGTGCCTCAGCCGCCTTCCCCAGAATCTCGACGTGTTCTGGTGAAAACCCCAGAGCGTCGCCAATCACAGAAACGATCCAAATGTCTTCGACGTTATAAAGTCCTTTGGGGTTTCTCAGCCGGTTAAGCAGCTTGATATAGGCTCTCTTATGCCTTTGTTTCCTTTGTTTTCTTTGTTTTTCAGTCAAACGGGCCAAAGAAAGGTGCTTTCCCATATCTCAATCTATTCCCTTAATCTGAATAGAGTTTACTTCATAACCGAGTGAGTGGAGTTTGTCCATTGCTAAAGAGCGGGCAATTACTTCCGTATCGCCCTCAATGATAATCGGAGAAGCCGCATAAAAGATTCCAATTGCACCTACCAGCCGCACAGTTCCGTTTGCCACCCACCTTTTTGAGTTCGTCGTTTTCATGTTATAAGTATACCTCATCCACGGCAGAAAGTCAAGAAAAATGTACTTAGTCTGTTGCCCATTCAGGTAGAGGTTCGTCGGTTTGTCCGTCTAGCTCGAACGCCTTGACGCACATTTTCAGAGCCTTGCGGTCCATCTCTGCGTAGACGCCAGCAGCATCAACGGCGGATACGGCTCGCTCGATGGCTCGCATTACCACATCAACCCGTTGTGATGCAACTACCGCCAGCCTCGATTGTTCTGCATTTGCCGTCTTTTCAGCTATCATTTTTTGACCCTTCTATTTGATTCATCCATGCTGCCAGAATTTTACTGGCTAGTTTCTTTTCCAGGTGAAATTCCTCGACAAGATAAGGACAGGCCCCAAACATGTTCGTCACACCCGAATCGCGTAGTCCGTCAAGGTACGCGAAATAAGGTTCCCAATTCTGGTTTTCAGCTACGCGACGAAACTCACCACTCATTCTCTTAACTCCTGTTTTGGGTTCTTTTCTACTCTAGTATACTCCATGATCGGGTAAATGTCAAACCTTTTTGGGACATACAATGGGCAGTACACCGAGTCCCGCTATTTCAGCTTGTGCTGCTGCAATAGCTTTAGTCCAACTCCACCCACTACCCCAATACCTTTCGTTGTTGACTTCTATTTCTCTCCCCATCAACGCTTTATCAGTAAAGCGGGTAAGAGTGAAAAAGGGGAGACTGGCATCGAGCGTTCTATCTAAGAGGTAACGGATTCCGTTGTGTACATAAACTCGTTGCGAATGGCGACCGATAGATCGTCTATCACGCGGACAACCTCTCAAATACTCCCGATGCTCCGTAAGCTCTACCATGCTATTAGTATACTCCGTGCATCAACAATTGTCAAGTCAAAAGAACAAAAAATCACGCCTTTGACTTGTGCAACTATCTCAGTGTAAAAGTTTGGGAGTAGTTTTAGGAGACTTTTCTTTGACTCCAGCCCATTCCAAAAGCTCCACGTCGTTAGATTCGATGTACTTTACGAGCGATTGCAGTTCGGCTATTTCGCCGTAGCTGATGCTCTCCGCGCGGATTTCCCCGCGTAAATACTCCAGTCGTTGTTTTTGTTTTGTTTCCATACTAGAAGTATATCACATGAACCAATAAATGTCAAGCGTACTATCTCAGAAAGGAGAAGGTTGGGCGTGGTGGGTCAAATACCACGCCCAACCTTGAGCGCGTCTGTGATCCGTTATACCTCCTCACCCATCTCTTCTAACAAGATGTCTCCAACGTTTACGTTGACCTTCATGCCGGGCGTCAATTCGCCGTGAATGTCTTTGACGCGGCTTAAAATCCGCCCGATTGCACTTCTCCCGTTTGGGTGATTTCTTACACGGTCAAACTCTTTTTGGCCACCAAGACAGTCTCTTACGATTCGGTTATGCTCGGCTCCCCACATCTTTGCATAGGCTTCCCATGCTCCCGCAAACCGTACCTGCATGTCGATCGGAGGAATAAGAGATTCGGCTCCCTCTATCGTTTGGACGATTGCTCTGATAAAGTCTGTAAACACCCCCCACGATTCGCCATCCGGGATTTTAGCTATCTCCCGAATAGCGATTGCAAAGTCTGTTTGCCGGTCTGTCAATTCTTGTTTCATGCTTAAAGTATAACCCATTTGGGGCAAAATGTCAAATCGTTTCAGCCAGAATTTGCCTATTTAACGTCTGGCTTTGGTTTCATACTCGAAAGCCTCTGCGGGTGGTTCAATACTCTCCATCCAGTCATCCTCTGGCGTTTCTAAAGCCGCCAAAACTTCTAAGTTTGGTTCACAAACCATAACCGCCTCTGTCTCAGGAGTGTTACGGTTCATTTCTGCGAACAGGTTGTCGAGTTCCGCTTCGGCTGCGGGTGTTAAATGATTGCAGCCACAAATAAAGTCTACTGCCATGCGATCTGCAACTAGATCAACGACTTTGTGATTTGGTCCAGTTACCCAATTATGGTGTTTAGCCATCCTCTTAACTCCATTAGGGATTCGGGTCCATTTAGCCATTTCGGGTTTCCAGTTCTTACACTAAAGTATACAACATGGCTCGGAGTTTGTCAAGGACAATTTCTTAGAAAAATTTTGTTAAAATAGGTAACACGCAAAGGGGGGAGCCACCGTGAAACCGGCGGCTCCCCCGTGTCATTTTAGTACCCAAGAGTGGGCTAGTCTCCCTTTAGCCCCTCGAATCCAAGCTAACCCAAGACACCCCTAACAGCGCTACGCCATTGAGTACTATCCCGTCGCACCAGGCAAACACTTGAGTAGTCCCGTCGCCTGTATCGGGCTGGGAAACCGATTGTCCTTGCTAGTTTCAGCAAGGGGGTCAGGATTAAGAAGCCGATGATTGTCATGTCGAGTTTTAATCTCTCTTTCAGTGTAGTAATGTACCACATGGGGGGATAAATGTCAAACGCGGAATTTATGTTCTAATCCCACCAAATTCGGAGCGTCTCGCCATTCCACTCGCAGTCGTCCGCGTTCCAGTGTTGTCGTATGTATTTTACAACAGCCTTGCGGTGATCCACGGGCATTGTCAGATACGCTGCTACGGAAAATTCGCGTGCCGGAGCGACTTCGATGCTCGCGCTGGGAAACGCCTTATCCAAATCGGCGAACATATCCGGCAAGAACTCATTGTAGCCATCTTCGATCATGCCGTACAGCTTCGCAGCTTCGGCAAGTGGAATGAAGTCTCCCTTCCACTCTAATTCGCGGATTTTCATTGCAGCATCTTGAGCCGTTTGCCATTCGTCTGCGGGTAAGGCAGATGAAATCACGGCGTCGGCATAGACCTTGCGGAATTTGTCGGTAATCGTCAGGGTTTTCATTTGTCGTTCCTTTTTGCCAGAGTATTATGTTCCTACGTCAAGTATACCTCATAGCCAGCAAAAGTCAAATGAAAAAAGCGGACTATCTCAGGGTTGTGTCTAACAAAGAAGGGAAGCGGAGGCTTGGTTGTCCCCCGCTCCCCTTTACGTCGCTTCGTGTCGATCTCATTAGAAGGTTTTACCGATTTCGCTTACTGGTCATATCTATGCCCCTTTCTTTATCCGGGTCATTCATTATTACCGCATTTTCTCAGTTGACCGTAAGTGGATTTACATTTTACACCTCCCTTACTGCTACAGTATACTCCATGAATCAACGAATGTCAAGAACAGGTATCATTTTATTTTCCGCAGTAGGTGAGGGGGAGCGTATCATGTTTCTCGTCGAGTTCAGAGATAACGGCTTTGTCGAGTTCAGAGATAACGGCTTTGGCTTGATTAACGGCATCCCATTCCACGTCATTACGTCCACACCTAGCAGCATCGGCAGCTTTGGCTAACGCCCGTACCGCTCGTTCCAACAGTTCAACCTTTTTGTCGATTGTCATGGTCTGCTTCCTCATCACCTATCCAATACTACCTCATCCGACGATAAATGTCAAGGCAGGACACCCCACTGGTTTTAAGACAAAGTTTTCAATTCTGCCAGCAGCGATTCGTCCAGGTTTTCTGCAATACCGTTAGTCATGGGATCAGTACCCCAAAACCCCCAGCATGAGTCGATTGTTCTCCCCTCTCCGTCACAATGTTCGCAAGGCTTGTCCCGTAGAATGAAGCCGCAAACGTCGCCCGCATGATACTGGTTGTAGACTTCCAGTTCGGCTTTCATACAAGCGATTGCTTTGTCCCGCGAATCTTTGGAGTCGTCTCCATATTCCTCAATCAGTTTCGCCTTTGTGACGAACATAAATCCAACTTGCATCGAATCCCACGGGCAGTTAAACGGGTATTGTTCAGCTTCGCTTCCCATTGCAAACCCGATACCGGAATGATCGTACATGCGGACAGGGAAAATGATTGCTCCGTCCATCTCCTTTGCAATATGTTCCCCCATTGCGGTCCAGCCGCCGAAATCTTTGGTATCGAGGCCATGACCTTCATCTCCAATGTTATAGCGGTTGTGAAACAACGCCAGAACCCCCATATTATCCATTTCGCGAGGGTTTTCAGGAGATTCGTCGTGATGAAGTTCCAGTTTACGTCCATCTTGGAAAGTGAAAATCTTGAATGGGTCGCTCATTCTAATTCTCCGTAGAGGTTTTCGTTCCTGTACGCTTACAGTATACCACATGAACCCAAACTTGTCAAGTGAGAATATGGCGGATAAATTCCGCCAGCCCTTCTGCCCCTTCTTGGGCGAGTTTATCGAATGAGTATTGCCGGTTAGGACCGCCAGTATAGTCCTTACGTCCTTTGCAAGTACGGACCAGTACCCAATTCAAGTAATCTAAGTTGAATGAGACATAGAAGGTATCAGCATGGAGTATGGCGTCTCCGCTGCAAGCAATGCCTGCTGGATTGTATCTCAAGTCATACGTGCCTTTGGGTAGCCCAAGCAACTTGGCAACATCGCGTAGCAAAGACATGCTGTCTTTCTTGAATTGAGCCTTGGCTGTTTCATTGTACGATGCAGAACCCAGTGTAAGATTCATTTTTTCGGCTTTCCTTTCGGGGGCTTTTTCCGTAAGAACAACACGGGCGGTCTTTGCTGCACTTCAACCAATAGACCGCCACAAATCGAAAGCATCTTTTCCCATGCGTTCCCGTTTGTCGATGTACTCCCGACAATAGGGCTTTGTGGCAACATGAATCCACGTCTTATCGGGAAACTCGATACGCCAATACCTACTACGCATCCCGAACCCAAAATCAATCGGTTCAGCCTCTTTCCCCCAACTGCTATCCCGATAGCAAGCAACCGGGATTATCTCGCATCCCTTGTACTTCCAATTCAACCGATTGTCGAGTTTTGTTGTCATGCTAGAAGTATACCTCATAGTGAATAAATGTCAAGTTTTTTCCTTACTCACTATCTCAGGTCCAGTTTGTTCTTCCCTTACTCTTTGTCCCCAGCGGATCAACTGATCCACAGCATCTTCTTTTGTGGATCGTTTGTCGATGTATTTTCGACAATCAGACTTTGTGGCAGAATGTACCCACGTCTTATCGGGGAACTCGATGCGCCAATACCTGCTACGCATCCCAAACCCAAAATCAATCGGTTCAGCCTCTTTTCCCCAATTGGCATCACGATAGCAAGCAACCGGGATTATCTCGCATCCTTTGTACTTCCAGTTTATTCGGTTGTCGAGTTTTGTTGTCATGCTAGAAGTATACCACATGAACCAATAAATGTCAACTTGGATAGCGACTGAAAAAATCTTCGGCAGAATGAATCATACAAACAGTAAGCATATTCACTTCAGACTGACCTGCGGAATGACCATGATCGTAGGCTTCAGACTGAATAAACATCACAGCCCACTTGGGGAGTTTCGTACTCTTCACGGCGTCTTCGCAGTCACGGGCCCACTGTTCTTTATACTCCCTATCTTTTTTCTTCTGTTCCTCCTTTTTAAGTTCTTTGCGGACTTCTGAGGCTGCGTCTTGGGCCCCCTTCAAATCAAGCTCCGCCTTCGTCGCCTTTCTTTGCAATTCTTCGAGACATGGCAGTGTGGGTTTTTTGTTGTTCACTAGAGATTCCCCCTGAAAATATCATTTACGGCTTTGGCGATACGTCTATTGGATTCAGCTATGCTTGCTTTACACTTCACATCGCAGTCGTCGTGTCGCCAGCGTTTACCAAACAGTTGCCCTTTACGGTCTGTTCGATTATCAACCACTCCATCACACCAGAAACAAATCCGCCGCTTGCGTAGGTCTGCGTAATGAGCGCGATCGGCTTGACGTTTGCGAGTATGTTCCTTTTTAGCACATGCTTTGCATACGTTGCCGCCATACTTAGCATTGTCAACAATGAGCCATTCCATCCGGTCACGGTGACGCTTCGCACCGCATTGCACGCAAATCCTGATTGCTGTTTTCATATTGGTTCCCTTCTACTACAAGTATACCACATGAACCAATAAATGTCAAGTTATACGATCCCAAACGCTCGACCAAGCACGGTACGCGCCGCTTCCATTGCATCTCTCAGTGGTTTCCCCCCTACTTCTTGTACGTCGTCCCATTCGCAAGCGTCCAACATCGCATCCAACGCTTCCATCGCAGAGGGGGCATTAACGATAATGTTGAAAGCCCGCTCCGGGTCATTGCCAAGATCAAGCCATTCGCCGATCAATCCTTGCCCAACTTGTTCCACACGCTCCGTGGTTAGCGGTCGTTTGCTGACCGGATGCAACACCGTTCCTTGTCCACACTTAATCCAAGATTCCATTTTGCGTTCTCCTAATCCACTACAAGTATACCACGGCCCGCCAGAAATGTCAAATGGGTTTAGTTCATTTCGTAGTCAATTGGCTGGATAGCCAGCATTTCATGGTATACTTCGGGATTTGCTACTATCTCAGCTATGAGTTGTTCGAGCCAATCCAATTCTTCGGTTTCTGTTTCCATACCGAAGGTATCGTCTAATGGAGGATGGGAGTTTAATTATCGCGGGAAAGTTGACGGACCAAATCATTCTTGGCCAGCTTGGAATTGCGGTTTCTGAGTCGATCTTTACCATGTAGAATGGCTCCTGTCTTGAAAGCCACCCGTCCGCAATCAGCGGCTCTCCCTAATGATCTCGTATTGAACCGTTTATGTTTCATGGGTATATTATACGCTTTGCTGGGTTGACGTTCCTTGGTCTAAATCAGCGTGCATGTTTTGCCAATGTCGTTCTTCTTCTTGCTGGTACAACTCCAACTTATCCCGACAGAGTTTAGGATTATCGCAGCCTCCCTCGTCGTCCCATTTGCCGCAGATTTCACATTTCGAGTTGCCCTGAGCAGGACCACATGACCAGCATCTCAAATCACCACACATGCAAGGCATTATTCGTTCTCCTTTGTAGTGCAAGTATACCACAGCCAAGAGGATTTGTCAAGGAGATTCACGGGACATAAAAAACTGGACCTCCCCATTCTGGATTGTATGTCCCGGTTTGGATCGACTCGTATACGAATTTCGAGCCATCCTTTTCTAGTTCTCCCTGCAATTCAGACAGGAATTCTCGGACTTGCTTCTCAGTCAAGCCCTCTGGAAAGGTGAGGACAGCCCCAACTTTGGTGCGTTGTTTTCCCATATCTATAGTATACCTCAGGCCATAATAAATGTCAAGAGGAAAGCATAGAATGACATGGAGAACCAGAGATTTGTTTAACCACTAGAGGCTGGGAGCAACCCCTAATTCTCCAAGGCCCACTATTCCTCCAGTCCAACGCACGATCAAAGGCTTCTCGGTGAGCAGGATCGATGATCCAAGCATAAATCGTCGGGAAACAGGCAGCTAGATCAGGTGTTCCACTGGGCCATTTTCCGTGGGGATAAGCTGCTCGTATCGCTACACAAACTAGATCACGTCCAGGGTTCGTGATACCGCGTACATGCAACGAATCCCCTACTTCCCGTATCGCAAAACCACGCTCGGTATCTTCATACCACGGCTGCTCTTTTGTTTCCGGCTCTTTTGTGCTCATGTCCTAAGTATATCCCACAATCGGATAAATGTCAAACCTTTGGGGACTCCGCCGCTATACCCTGCACCAATTCCGTGAGAAATCCCCCCATGTTCTCACGTTGTTCCTCACGCGAGATTGGATCAGACTCGCAAGCGGGGATAGGTCTGCCAATGACCGTTACTTGTTCTGAATCAAGCTCCAAAACAACTCGCCCGTTTTGGTCCCCATACCATTCGATGTACGGATAATTAACATAATCAACTGGTGGCAAGCCAGCGGTCATATCGCCGACTTTTCCTGTATGCTTCAACGCGAAACCTTCCATATAGCTTGCCACAACCGCCGGAGCATCACCACCTGCATTACCCGCTCCGTGAAAGCGAATCTTTGCTCCCCGAATATCGCGGTGAAAGTTGCCTTGCAAGTCCAAGACGACTTTCCGCCTCAATCCTGCGAACTTCATCCAACCCGTGACCTTGCCGGGTGTAGTGTTGTCCAGTTCCCCTTCTACCAGATAATGAGTAGGTCGCCAAGCCACAATAGTACCTTTCAATGTTGTGCCAATGTTCTCTCAACCATCATAAGTATACCCTATGATTGGATAAATGTCAAATCCTTTTTAACGATTCGGTGCTGGTTTAATCACTCTATCACCGTCTGTCTCAGTTGAGCAAGGTCGGATGCTGCTTTCCCTGCAACCCGTTTAGCTTCCTTTTGGGCATTGGGATCGTGTGGATCAGCAGCGAGCCGATCTAAACTAAGCAGTACGTTTTCACACAGCGTAATCAAATTCCTAACTGCCGATCTGTTCGAATTACGAATTTTCGCCAAAACGTCTTCTGCCGCCTTTCTTGCCAAAACCCATTCATCGGGAGATAACTTCACATCTCCAGCCAAGGTCGAGTGCCACTCTATCGCAGAAAACTGTTCTACCACTGCAAGTAGGGAAGTTGTGGCATTAAAAGATGCAGACTCAATAAAGCGGGATAATCGTTCTCCCTCCTCCGCCGAGTATGGCACGTCGGTATTAACATGCAACCGGACGCAGCCTTCTCCATCTTCATCGTAGTCATAAACAGTTATGCCATCCCCCAATATGTTCTTTTTTATGTTCTTTTTTATGTTCTTTTTCATGTTCTAAGTCTACCCCATGATCGGATAAATGTCAAGTTATTTTCGATCATAGCAATCACCAATCTATTTCCGAGACATCTGGAATTCTGAAAGCCCCACTTCGTCCACATGCCTTGCATGAAACGTCCATAATCAATTCGGACGGATCAACGTCAGCCGGTGCGACTGAATAGAAATCAATTACGTGTTTATGATCTTCGGTGTTCGGGCAGTATGCGTCATCCCCCTGAACTGGCTCAGGTTGAGTGGTCAACTCTTTTTTCGACAAGAACAGGTCATCCTTCGGCATCTTTTATCT
>Ga0315273_10004717_pt1 | contig 16759 bp, 12 predicted proteins | sample YL17G02_0_MG_FD_205753 | JGI IMG/M metagenome (GOLD analysis project Ga0315273, IMG submission 205753) | Sediment microbial communities from Yellowstone Lake, YNP, Wyoming, USA - YL17G02_0 | ecosystem: Environmental > Aquatic > Freshwater > Lake > Sediment | place: USA: Wyoming | collected... | reverse complement strand
GACCTGGGATTGCCGCCCAAGGGTCCGGTGATCGGAGGGGTGGGAAGGTTGTCCGAGCAGAAGGGGTACATCTATCTTCTGCGTGCCCTGCCCGAGGTCATGGCTGCCTGGCCCTCCATCCGCTTGATCCTGGTGGGCGATGGCGAGTTGCGGCAATCACTCGAAGCGGAAACCGCGCGCCTCGGCATCTCCGAAGCCGTGCGGTTTGTTGGCGCCCGCCAGGATGTCGACCGGCTCTACCATGTCATGGACCTGCTCGTGCTTCCTTCGCTTTGGGAAGGTCTTCCTACCGTGGTTCTGGAGGCGATGGCCAGTGGCATTCCGGTCGTGGCGACGGACATCCCCGGAACGCGGGACCTTGTACAGGACAAGCGCACGGGCTGGCTGGCGCCCGCGGCCGACCCGGGTGGCCTAGCAAGAGCGATCCTGGCGGGATTGTCAGACGCAGACGAGCGGGCCGAAGTTGCGCACCGTGCAGCCATCGAGGTCGCGCCGCACTACTCTCTGAAGAACATCGCAAGGCAGTATGAGGAATTGTACGCCCGAATTCTGACGCGCCAATCGCCGGACTTGCCCTGAGGCGGCCGCTTGGGGCGGGCAGGTTCAGTCGTATCTCAATCGAAGCCCAGGGAGGGCGAGGGCTCCTCCTGGTTCTGACGAACCTGCTCTGGCCAACCCTGCAGTTCGGGCTCGTGCGGGTAGCCGTGACCGCAGTCCGATCTCTCCTCTCCGGGCGTTGTCCGCGCTGATTGGCGAGAGGCGCGATCGGGAGCGTTATCCGCCTGGCTACCATATCACCGCCCAATGAAGTGCGAATACTCCTAATGTGGTATTGCTTTCCAGACGGTTCTGGAATATGATCTCATTTGTTGTGGTCCAAGCCCAACTTACGCCTACTTCAGAAAGAGGAGGATACTATGAACAGGAAACTCACCATCCTTATCGTGATGGCTCTCTTGGTGTTGGTCGTCCCGGTCTCGACCGCATTTGCCCAAGGCGCCACCAACCAAACCTGGACGTCATCCATAACGTATTACACGCCGAGCACCACCGACGGCAACCTGTCGGTTGACTACTTCGCCGCAGACGGCACGAAGTACTCGGCCCCGGCGATCGCTCTCCTGGCGCATAAGGCCGGCTCACTTTTCATCGGCAACGTGTCTCAGGTTCCCGCGTCGTTCGCCGGGTCTTCAGTCCTCAGCTCCGACGTTACCCTCGTAGCGACCTACGTCCAGTTCGCAGCCGGGTCCGAGACCGGGAACTATGGGCGCATGCTCTATAGCGGCTTCTCGGCCGCCGATGCTGCTGCCAAATTCTACGTCCCGACGGTGCTGTATCAGAAGTTCGGCTCCACATCGCGTATTGGCGTGCAGAATATTGAGGACTTCGCGGTTGCTGCGGCCCTCAATTTCTACGCCGTAGGCTCCACCACGGCTACTGCTACCAAGAACGTCGTGATCCCGGCTCTGTCCTCCTACATCTTCACGCCGGCCGACATCTCTGGCCTTGCCCCTGGCTTCAATGGCTCGTTGGTCATCACAGGCGCCAAGTCCGATACTCCGGCGACGCCCGGACGGGTTGTGGCCGCGTCTGAGGAAACCAGTGACGCCGGACGGTCGGCATACGCCTTCGAAGGTGTAGCGCAGGGCGCCAACAAGATCTTCATGGCGAGCATGCTCTGCGATTCGGGCGCGGCGCTGCAGCGCTCCTTCTACGCTATCCAGAACGCAGGCACTGCCGATGCCCAGGTGACGATCACGGCCTACAACACCAGCGGGGCGGTTGTCGGCACCATGGCAGCGACCACGATCGCTGCGGGCGGTAAGCTCAGCAAGAACCCGTGCGACTTCGGCGTGCCGGCCGGTACCTCAGGCTCGGCTGTGATCGAGAGCACCGGGGCGCCCGTAATCGCTATCGGCAAGGTACTCGCCAGCAATGGTCTTGCTACCGCGTTCAACGGTGCGACGGCGGGTGGCCAGAAGGTCGCCGCTCCCTATGTCCGCTGGGCACCCGATCCGTCCACCGATTTCCGTTCCTTCATCGCCATTATGAACGTGGGCGCTGCGGAGGCTTCCGACATCAAAGTGAACTACTATAACGGCGCTGGCGCCCTTGCCGCTACGCAGGTATTGGCGACTTCGTCGAACAAGCTTGGCCAGTACGTCAAGCGGAACTCGGACGCCAGCTCCGCCGGTGCGCTCACGAGCGGGAGCTTCGGATTTTCACCATCGGGTGGCGCCATCGAGGTCGTGAGCGATCAGCCGGTTGTCGTCGTGGTCCGCTCGCTGAAAAACGTGTCCCCCCCCCTCGGGGCCATCACGCAGTTCGGTGAGGACTACAACGGGACCTCGGTCCCCTGAGACTCCTGATAATCTAGGCGGGGAGAGGCAAGGGCAACCTTGCCTCTCCGTTGTTGTGGGACCATAGTGACCTTCTGCTCCCGTGGTCGGAAGTTGGCTGCGGGAGCGTCGATTTGCTGCACGCACGCCAATATGCAGTGAGGTTTGAATGCTTCGATTCCCGATTCTCATAGGTCTGGCGCTCATGTTAGGCGCCTGCGTTCCAGTCCCAAGCCTCAGCCCGCTACCTACCCCAACGGCCATGTCGCCGGTTTCTCCGGTGATCACCGTTACACCCGCCGCCCCTTCGGCCAACAATACGGGAGGCCTCCAAGGCTACATGACGAGCCAACCTTCCGAATGGAGCGGCAAAGACGTTACAGTCTACGCCTGTCCGTTCCAGGCGGCTGCCAACGGCAAGGATGGCTTCTTCATCCTGGAACCTAGCATCCATCCCCAGGCCATCGTCAACAAGGACGGGACATTTCAGATTCAAAATGTGTCGCCGGGCGCCTACGTGATCGTCGCTGGGCCAACACCCGAGGAAGCGCTTGCAATCCAAGACGCTGGAATTCCGAAAGTGGTCCACGTGACCGCCGGTCAGGTTCTGGATCTGGGCAAGTTCGAGCTGAGATAGATATCTCCAGCCGGTCCATCCTTTGTGACGTGCCCCCTTCTAGGGTATAATCGGCACATGGGAAGGCGACTCGGTTGATCGACTGCCCAGAGACAATTCCAGAAATGACTAACCCATCAAATTCACGCATCCCGGCAGCACCAGCAGCGGCGGAACGGCCGCGCGGCTATCGCGTGCTGATGATCGCGCCCACCAGCTTTTTCGCCGATTATGGGTGTCATGTCAGAATCCTTGAGGAGACGAGGATCCTGACACAACTCGGTCAGCACGTCACGATCGCGACTTATCACAATGGCAGCGCGGTTCCGGGGCTGGACATCCGGCGAAGCCTGCCGATTCCATGGCGGCGCGATTATGAGGTCGGGTCCAGCCGTCATAAGATTGCCTTTGACATAGTGTTGGGCCTGAAGGTGCTCGAGTTATTGGCTCGGCAGCGCTTTGACTTGATTCATGCGCATCTCCACGAGGGCGCGTTGATGGGGTTAGTGCTGGGCCGGTTGGCACGCGTGCCCATGGTCTTTGACTTTCAGGGCAGCCTGACCGGTGAGATGTTCGACCACAACTTTCTCGGCCGCAGCGGGGTGGCTTACAGCGCGTTGCACAGCCTGGAAACTTGGTTGGATCGAGCCGCGCCGATTGTATTCACCAGCTCGACCCAGGCCGAGCGCCTCCTGGAGGTCGAGTTCGGCTGCCTGCCGGAGCACGTTCGCGTTCTCCCGGATTGCGTCAACGCCGAGGTCTTTCAGCCTGCCGCTCACTACGATCCTGCCAGGCTTTCCGCGCTGCGCCAGAGCCTCGGCATTCCGAGTGATCGGAAGCTCATCGTGTACTTGGGACTGCTGGCTGAGTATCAGGGTACCGGTCTTCTGTTGGAAGCTATGCAGCAAATCGTCAGCCGCCGCCGAGATGTCCACTTGCTGTTGATGGGCTTCCCAAACGTGAACTCCTATCGCAGCAAGGCAGAAGCATTGGGCGTCAGCGACTTTGTCACTTTCACCGGACGGCTGCCTTACGAGCAGGCGCCGGTCTATCTTGCACTGGGTGACGCAGCTATTGCGCCCAAACTGAGCCTCACTGAAGGCGCCGGCAAACTCCTGAACTACATGTCGGTGGGGTTGCCTACGGTGGCGTTTGACACCCCCGTGGCACGCCAGTACCTTGGCCCGAGCGGCATTTTCGCCGACCGCGGAAATGTGGCGAGCCTGGTCGAGCAGCTCATCTTCAGCCTCTTCGCTGCGGATGACGCCCCTGATTCGCCACGGCAAAGGGGTAGGCGGCTGCGCCGACGGGCCTGCCAGTATTTTGGCTGGGATTCTGCAGGCGACGAGATCGTCAAGGCCTACCGTGAGTTGCTGGGCGATGCGCCAGCCCAGGCAATCAAGCAGCCGAGGTGGGCAACCAGCCCGGATTCCGATTGAGAGTTATGGAATCTCGGGACTTTCTACTGGCCACCGATTGAGCTCAGCTGAAATGAGCGCACGCGGCGGACCTAGTGATAGCCGAAAATGGGGAAGGTGACCTTGGAAGTAACTGCGTCCGGAAGGCCTCCGTCTTTCCTCGAGCGCAGCGCTACCTTAAAGCAATTGCGCGAGTTGATCGGCTGCCGGGACCTGGTGGTCAACCTCGTCGTGCGAGATCTGAAAGCGCGTTACAAGAGCAGTGTGCTGGGTTTCCTGTGGAGTCTGCTGAACCCCCTCGGCATGATGCTCGTCTTCACCGTTGTATTCACCATACTGATCCCCAATAACTCGGTGCCGAGATACCCGATCTTCCTGCTGTGTGGGCTTCTGCCGTGGAACTTCTTCAGCGCCGGGGTGATGATCAGCATCAACAGCATCGTTGGCAACGCGAACCTCGTGAAGAAGGTGTACTTCCCGCGGGAGGCACTGCCGCTTAGCAGTGTCCTTGCGAACCTAGTCAACTTCCTGCTGGGCCTGGTGGTCCTTTTTGTGGTGCTCCTTGTCACGAATTCGCATCTCAGCTCCTGGCTCTGGCTCCTGCCGTTCGTCATCCTGATCCAGACGTGCTTCATCCTGGGCATCGCATTCCTGCTCAGCACTGTCAATGTCTTTTACCGCGATACGATGATGATCATGGACGTCGTAATGCTGGCATGGTTCTTTCTCACGCCAGTCGTGTACCCGATCGCGGCCCTGCCTACCAGCTACCCGATATTTGGAGTGACGGTAAACATCCACCGGCTGATGTACATCCTTAATCCGATGGCCTCCTTGATAGCGGCGTACCGAGATCTGCTGTATTGGGGCTACCGCACGGATTTGGATTTCTTGCTGCGCACCGCATTCACAGCGTTCGTCGTACTGGCATTCGGATATTGGTTCTTCGTGCGCTATAGCCGTCGCTTCGGTGAGCAGGTATGAGCCTCCTTGGCACCAGGTAAATGCAATTCATGAAACGGTTCTATCTTCTGTGCGCTCCTGGCGCGGCGGCGCTTGCGATTGTGGCCCTTTGGGCTTTGCTCCAGGCCCCCACTCAGGCCGCATTAGAGGCTGGTGCAGCTTCGACCCAAACAACGTCTGCGGCAATGGATCTAATCGGCGCGGCACAGCCAACGCCTTCACCGAACTGTCGCTATGGAGTTGACGCGCTGGCTCAGAATCAGCTCAACTGGCTGCCTGTCTTGGGGACCGGCTGGTATTCGGACTTCGCAGCCCATGCGCCTGCGCCAGCCGTTCCGGCTGAGTTCGTCCAGGTCCTGGGGGTCTCACAGAAACGGAACGGGTGCACCTACTTCGACGATTACTCAACGGCACCTCCGTTGACCGACACTGGACTCGGGAACATCATCGATGCCAGTCGCGGCGCACTTTGGCTTATCGGCAACGAACCGGATCGCGGTCCCAATCCCGAAGATGTGACCTGCAAGGATCCGACGCAAGGCAATACCTTCCCTGAGGTCTACGCTCGGGCTTATCACGACGCCTACACCTTCATCAAGAGCCGGGACCCGTCCGCCCAGGTCGCCAACGCAGGGCTGGTCGAGGTGACCCCCGGCCGCCTGCAGTACCTGGACAAGGTGTGGGAGGCCTACCGCCAACGCTACGGCACCACCATGCCGGTCGACGTCTGGAACATGCACCTCTACATCCTCCCCGAGGCGCTCCCGGACGGCCAGCCGAACGGCATCGCTAACATCGCCCTCGGCACCGATCCCGCCCTGGCGATCCGCGAGAGCGGCGGCAATCCCGCAAACTGCGGCAATCATGGGATCTATTGCTGGGCGCAGCACGATAGCCTGGCCGCCTTTGACGGGCAGGTGACCGCCATGCGCACCTGGATGAAGCAGCACGGCCAGCAGAATAAGCCGCTGATCCTGTCAGAATACTCGATCCTCTATCCCTTCCAGGACTACGACGATCCGGTCAATCCGACCACTTGCTTCCTACAGGACGAATATGACAAGTGCTTCACTCAGCAACGGATCGCAGCCTTCATGAACAGCACTTTCAGCTACCTGGAGTCGGCGGTCGATCCTTCCCTCGGATACCCGCTAGACCAATACCGCCTGGTGCAACGATGGATGTGGTACAGCTTGAACACCAGCCAGGTCGGGCAAGTCAGCAACCTCATCACCGACAACCTGCTGGCGCTGACCCAGCCCGGCCAGGCATTCCAGACTTTCGTCCTGAACCATGCTACATATCAGAATCTGCGCCCGGACAATGCGCCGCCCGTAACCGCAATTCTGCCGGCCGCAAGCAGCACGGCTACCGTGACCTTGCAGGTAAGGGTGGTGAACAGCGGAGATGGTTCGATCAAGACGCCGTTCGGCGTGATGTTCTACGCCGACAGCGCCCTCACACAGCCGATCGGGTACGCGGTAGTCACGCCGCCGCTCGGTGGCTGCGAGCGGCAGGCAGCTATGGCGAAAGTTACCTGGAGTGATGTGCCGGTGGGCGCGCACCGGTTCTGGCTGAAGGTCGATTTCAAGAACGTTGTGGCCGAGAGTGATGAGGGGGACAACGTCATAAGCGGCACAGCAACCATATACCCGGCCGGTATATTCTTGCCATTGCTCTTTCGCGGCTAGCCGGCCCTGGCCCGGTCCCGGCGAGCGTATATCTCTATTGAACTGCAGGCACTGGAGCGGAATTCCGGAGGAGTAGCGAGTAATCCCCCTCGCGCGTTCGGGTATTGAAGTAGACCTGCAAGTAGCCGGCCACGTCGGGGGACACAAGGGCGCGCATGCCTGCGTCGCCTACCAAGTGACGAATGGACGCTCCATCCACGCGCTTGCGCAATAGGGCGGCGTCTGTCAGCAGGGCACCCGACCATTGGACGAACCTGCGGCCGGCTAAGAAGGCGACATCCTTGGGACCCAGGATAACCTCGCCTGCTCCAGATTCGGACTGTACGGTGCGCGCAATTTCGCTGATTCCTCTTTCTCCGGGCAGATAGAGAGTGCCGCCTGATTTCTGCAGTGTGCTGAACCAAGCCCAGCTTTCGGATAAGAGAATGGCGGCCAGGCAAAAGGCCAGCAGGCCTCGAGCGGCGCGTCTGTGAGTTCTACTTCCGGCAAAAGTGCTTGCGAGCTGACCAGCCAGATAGACAAAGAGCAGCGGCAACAGAAAAACGACATATTTGGGGAACCCGTAGGCATCTGCGCGCAAGCTACCCTGCAGCAGAAAACCAACGGACACGAGCACTGGGAGCAGATTGCGGGAAGAGGACCCGCCAACTTCCCCGGATGCAATCGCTTTGACCCAGAGGACTAGGCTCAGCAGGACTATCCAGTAGCCTACCTCGCGCACATACGTTGCGGCATACGTGAAGGCCGACGATACCTGCACCGCCAGCCAATCAGCGGACAGGCGGATGCCGGCACGCTGAAAGTTGTGCAAAAAAGGCTGGCTGAAGGGTAGGTTCAGCAGGCGGCAGATCGCCCAAAATGCGATCAGGAAGAAGCCGATTCCCGCCACGATCGAAGCAAGCGACCGCGAGGGTTTTCGTCCTCTTCCCCATACGGCGATGTAGACCAATACTCCGGCGACCAGCGAGGTGGCTATTCCCAGCCCCGTGAAAAGCACCGCAGCAGTCATGCCTGCCAGACCTGCGTGCAAAGCATCGAGTCTTTCACTGCGGAGGTAGGCCAGAGCGAACCATATGGCGACGCACGGCCCCAATGCGCCGTTGTAGTCGATCAGCAGCGATCCGCGAACCGCGAAATTATTGAGCACGAAGAGGATCAAGCTGAGTGCGAAGACCGACCGGTAATGCTCCGGGTAGAGTTGACGGCTGAGTGCCGCCATGCCGGCGAAGATTCCGATGCAGAAGATGAGGTTGAAGTACCGCAGCAGTCCACTGTTCTCCGGCGAAAGCGGAACGGCCCACAAGAACAGTGCGCCCGTGTAGATGTACAGGGGCGGGTGCCATAAGCCGTAGGTGTAGCGGCTATGTCCACCGGCCAACGCAAAGAAGGTCTCCTTCAGGATACCTGTCTCGGGTTTGAAGCGGTAGAATTCGAATTGCTGGCCGGCCAGGAGACGAGTCGACAGATGCATGAGGGAATTCGGTGAGAGGTCAACCTCTCCGGCATAGTACAGCGGAAGACCAAGCCGGATCACGTTTTGCATGCTCTGGAAGTAATCCACCTCATCCATGCGCAGAGGGTTCCGGGGAACAAGCACGGCGAAGAGGATGACAAAGAGAACTATTGCTACGGCAACAGCAGCCCCGTAGGCTACGGCTGAGCGAGTGTCAAGGGTTTTGTCCGGCCATTGGTTCGAGCGTTGGCTCATCACTGCTCCGTGCTTACGATTGTAACTCACGAGTTAGATTCCGCAAACAGCCTGACGACTACGATGTCTGTTCCGAGAGCGACCACTGAGCGAACAATGCCTCACCAGCGCGAGTACCTATTGATCCTGGCACTGGTAGTCGCGATCGTTGCCGTGCTTCCGGCTGCGCTAAGCGTGCGGGTTGCCGAGTATGACGAAGCGATCTTCATGGATGTGGCGCGGAATATCCAACGAAACGGGTTACCTTTGCGTTCCCTCGGCCCATCAGGGACCTTCTATTTCGACCACACGCCGCTCTACGTTTACCTCTTGAGCCTATATGCCGGTGCGTCGGACTCTGGGTTGTTGGCGTCCCGCCTGGTAACCGTGGCCATGGGACTAGCGTGCGTATGGATTACGTTCCTGGTGGGCGAGCGGATTGGCGGCGTCTCGGCGGGAGCGGTCGCTGCCCTGCTCTTGGGGGTCAATTCCTTCTTCTCCTCGCACTTCTTCCTCGTCTTCATGGAAGTTCCGATGGTACTAGCCATGCTGACCGGCTTGTTGATGACCATCGAAGGCCAGGCGAAGCGAAATGATTTGATGATGGCGGTTGCCGGTCTGGTCCTGGCCGGCGCCGTTCTTTTCAAGGAGGTTGCAGTACTCTTCACCGTGTGTTGTACGGCCTACGTGCTCTGGCCACGCCGTGCTCTCGACCGCCCCGCTTGGAAGTCAGCGGCGCTGGTGGGCGCGCCGACACTGGTCGCATTAGTCGGGTGGGCTGTCTGGTGCAGCAACTTGTCAGCACCTGCTTTCGACGCTACAATGCGGCGTTGGCTGGGTTCGGTGATGGCCGGAACGTTGCCTGATCCGCGCACGCTTGTCGGTTCGAGCCAATGGGCCCGGCAGATAGTGCTGGATTTGTACGGCCCTGCATGGGTCGCAGCACTGGCGCTGGGTTTGATCCAGACGATTCGCCTGAGACGCCTCTGCCGGGAGCAGCTTCTGCTCTGGAGCTATCTGGGCGCGGCGGTCCTATTTTCCTTCGCGATGCATCTAAAGGAACTTCGACACATCATCGGGACCTTGCCGATCGCGGCCTTGTTGATTGGAACGAGCATTGATTGGGATGGCGTTTGGGAATGGGCGCGCCGACCTCTACCGCGCGCAGGGCTCGCCGGGATTGTAGCTCTCCTAGTGTTGTTCTCCGGATCGCCACTGCGCCTCCCGTTGGCTGCTCGCGGAGGCATAGATGCGTGGCTGGATCCGCAGTACACACAGCGTGTTCTGCACAACGATTCGTTCTACGGCGTCTTGCGCTTGGCTGGAGCGTATGTCGGCGAGCATACCTTGCCGGATGAAGTGATTACGGTGGCTCATCAGGCCACCGTTGTGGGTTATTACGCCGATCGCCGCTATCAGATGCTATATACACTGCCCGTAGACCGCGCACTGCGCGTGCTGGATACTACACACGTGCTAGTGTGGGACGACCCAGTGTTCCTGGCGATGGATGCAACGCAACTGCAAACCGTGCGGAACTACATCGCCCATCACTTCGAGCAGGAGAAAATCATCCGGGATAACGACCGCCAGGTGATCGTCTACCATCGGCGCGCCAAGCAAGGAATAACGGCCCCTCTGGATGAGCCGCCAGCCAGATTGCGGTGAAGCGCTGATCGGAACCTCAATGATCATCCAGCTTAGCAACGTCTCCAAGCGCTTCATCATACAAAGCCAGCGATCGCGCTCGTTCCAGGAAGCGGTGGTGACTGCCTTTCAACGCCGACCTGACAGGTGGGATAAGGAATTCTGGGCGCTGCATGATGTCAGTTTTGCTGTCGAGCGCGGCGAGTCGCTCGGCCTCATCGGCGCGAACGGGTCCGGCAAGAGCACGGCTCTGAAGCTGATCTCACGCATTGTCGAGCCGACGAGCGGCACGATTGCAGTTCATGGGCGAGTGGCTGCGTTGCTCGAACTGGGCGCTGGCTTTCACCCTGACCTGACGGGGCGCGAGAACATCGACCTGAACGGATCGATCCTTGGCCTGAGTCGGGCCTATATACGCCGGCAGTTCGATGAGATCGTCGCGTTTTCCGAGTTAGAACGCTTCATTGACGTTCCAATTCGCAACTACTCCTCGGGGATGCTCATGCGGCTCGGGTTCGCAGTGGCCACCGCCTTCCAGCCCGACATTCTGCTAATCGATGAAGTTCTTGCGGTGGGCGATCAGGCGTTTCAGGACCGTTGTCTGCGACGGATCGCCGAGATTCAGTATCACGGAGCCACGATAATCCTGGTCACGCATGATTTGGGTTCGGTCCAGCGCTTATGCCACCGCACTCTCTGGCTGGATCATGGCCGTGTGCAAGCCGACGGGCCATCGCAGACGATCACCTCGCGCTACTTGACGAGGCTCTGGGAGGAGGAGAGTGCAAAAGAGGAGGCAGCCGAAAAGACTGCTGAAGCCAACAACAGCTCGGAAAAGGTGGAAAGTGGGATCACCGCGCGCTGGGGGTCGGGCGAAGTTCGCGTGGAAAAGGCTGAATTACTGGACGCGGCCGGCAGACCCAGCCGGGTCTTTCAAACCGGCGATCACTTCGTCGTCAGGATGTGGTATCATGCCGCTCAGTCGGTCGAGCGCCCGGCCTTCGGGATTTCGTTGTATGACGAGCAGGGACTCCGCCTCAACGGGCCCAACACGATCTGGAGTGGCCTGCCCATCGCCGGCGTTCACGGGCATGGGTGCGTGGATTATGCAGTTCAGGCGCTTCCGCTCCTGCCCGGTCGATATGACCTCACCGTGGCTATCTACGATCAATATGTCGCGCACCCCTATGACCACTGGCATCGCATGCTGACCTTCTCGGTTGTCCCCGGCACCCATGAGCGGCAGGATGGCAGCGTGTACATTCCCGGCAATTGGGTACACCACCCTGAGGGGAGGGAGTGACGATGTCAGGCGGCCCTGAAGATCCGAACTTGGAGCGCCTGCGAGCCTTGCAGACGTTGCCTGAACACGTCTTTAGCTCGCCAGTCCCGCTCTTCGGCCCGCTGATTGCCCGATTTCGAGACCTCTGGAATAGCATTGCCACGAAGTGGTATGTTAGCCCGTTGATTCTTCAGCAAAGCGAGTTCAACAGGTTGGCGGTCGATAGACTCCACCTGCAGGCCGTCGACCTCACCGAACACGGCACGAGCCTGGCTAACCACGAAGCCTTGCTAAAAGATCTTGCCGATCGCCTGGACTCTCATACCGCCCGCCTCGACGAGCTCGATGCCCGCCTGATCGACCAAGATCGAGAGCAATCGGCTTTGACGCACGATCTAGGCGAGGCGGCCGCGCTGCTCGTCCAATTGAACCGGTTGCTTGACAGCCTCGACCGGCGGGTCGCAAGCCTCGAAGAGGGAGCCGGACTGAACCGAGAGCGGGCATGAGCCCACGATTGCGCCTCGCCTATTTCAGCCCACTGCCGCCTGCACGCTCCGGAATCGCCGACTATAGCCAGGAATTGCTGCCTCATCTGGCCGAGGTCGCCGATGTCACCGTCTTTATTGAAGATCCATCGGAGACCAGCTGGCTCGCTCCCCCCCCGTTGCGGCTTCTGCCGATCGCCTCGTATGCCGGTAAGCGCTGGGAGTACGACATAACCCTCTATCAGATGGGCAACAGCTTCTATCATGCTGCCATATACAAGACGGCACTCCGCTACCCCGGCATTGTGGTGCTGCATGAGCACGGGCTGCACCATTTCGTCACGAGCCAGACACTCGACCCGGGCCGGCCTGCCGCCTACGCGCGCGAGATGGGATATGCGCTCGGCGCTGAGGGACTGCAAACTGCGCGCGAGGTCGGAATGCGTTTGCGCCCGCCTCCGTTCTTCGAGACGCCCCTCACCGACCGCCTGTTGGACCGCAGCCTCGGTGTCATGGTGCACAGCCGGTCTGCCCAAGAAGAGTTGTTACGGCGAACCCCAACGCTTCGGGTAGCTGCCGTGCCCGCTCCGGTTATCTCATACTCATCGACAGGGCACCGCGCCGAGCTTGGCCTCCCCGGTGATGCCCTACTGTTTGCCACTTTCGGGTTGGTGACACCCGAGAAGCAAATCGGACGTGCCCTGCGCGCTTTCGCACATCTGCGTGCGAACGTGCCTAACGCGTTCTACCTGGTTGTGGGTGACTGCGAACCGGCGGGCATTGACCTACCGGCCTTGGTGCGCGAATTGGCGCTCGAGGAATCGGTGCTCCATGCAGGCTATGCGGCAGATTTGGACGTCTTTGTGGACTTGATTGCCGCCGCCGACGTCGTAATCAACCTTCGGCTGCCAACGCAAGGAGAAGCCTCGGCTACCGCCTTGCGGGCGCTCGCTGCTGGACGACCGCTCGTGGTCTTTGCCCATGGATGGTACGCCGAACTCCCCGACGATGTGTGCATCAAAGTCCAGCCCGGTGACGACGATGCCCTGCTGATAGCGTTGACTGAGTTAGCCGATCAACCTCGCTTGCGCGACGAACTCGGACGCCGGGCGGCCGCGTATGCCGCTCAAGCGCACAGCCCCGACAAGACCGCAGCAGCTTATATCGAGTTCGTCGAGGGAGTGCTGCGAGACCTGCGGCATCATCTGGGTGGCGCGCCGACATGACATTGCCTGCGCCGCTGGCCATGCTTCTCATCCTCGGTGGAGCGCTGATTCCTGGAGTCCTCGCTCTCTCGCTCTGGGGCCGGCGGTTCGACGGGGACGCACTCGATTTCACGTTTGCCGGGCTGAGTATAGGACTACTCGCATTCGGGTGGCTGGCGCTGATCCTGGCGGAAATCGGGCGCTTCTCCATCAGTGCGTTGGGGCTTGTCTGGGTTGTGACAGTACTGGCACTAGTCTCCGTCCGCTTCAGCTCTCGAAGACGTGCCGGTAATTGGCCGCACCTGGTTCTCGACCGCCGAGAATGTGCTGTTTTGGTGGTGTGGGCCCTCGCAGCGAGCTGGCTCTTCTTCCGTCCTCACGAATTCGTGATCGGAGGGGCCGATGCCGGTGTTTATGTCAACCTTGGCGCCAACATCGCCCGTGAAGGCAGCATCCTGATCCAGGACGAAACCGTCGCCGGGTTGGATCCGGCCCTGGTCCCGGCACTCCTGCGCGCTATGCCGCCCGGCGAGGCCGCGCCTTACTACCTGTTGCCGGGCTTCTACATCACCGGCGCCCCGCCTGGGTTGGTAACGCCGCAGTTCTACCCTTTGCACCCGGTCTGGCAAGCCATCGGGTACGCCTTGGGAGGTGTACGGGTTGCTCTTCTGTTAACACCCCTGTGGGCCTGGCTGGGTTGCCTGGCGGTCTACATGACCGTCCGCCGGCTGTGGGGCAGGAAGATCGGGTTGCTGGCCCTGGCCGGCCTGACTATGACGGCTCTCCAGGTCTGGTTCGCCCGCTATCCAACCTCCGAGATGCTGACACAGTACCTGTTGTGGACCGCGATGTGGACCTGGATCGCCTGGGCTGATGGACGCCAACCGCGCGGCTTGTGGGCCGCCTTGTCGGGAGTCGCTCTGGGCCAGGTGTTGCTGACGCGAATTGACAGTTATGTCTTGCTGCTCTTGCCTCTTCTCGCCGGCCTTTGGCTGCTTGGCACACGCCGAGGGCGGCGGGCCGACTTCTGGCTCTTCGGTTGTGTAGCCCTACTGACCGTCCACTCCCTCGCGCATGGCATGCTCGAGAGTGCCCCTTACTTCTTTCAGCAGTTCAGGTACGGCAGCGGAGTGGTCGCTCGTTCTCGGGCACTGCCGCTCGGGCTTGCGCTGCTCGCAGGGGCAGGGCTGGCTGTTATGGTGACCTGGGCGCTGCGTCCGGGTTGGCGCCATCGCTCGATTGTCCTGGCCCTTCGCCTGCGGCAATGGCTGGTTATCGCCGCCGCCGTGTTGCTGGCGCTGCTTGCCCTGTACGCCTACTTTCTGCGCCCCTACCTGGGTCAGGCGACGGTGTCCGCGTACTGGTATGGCGGCGGACAGATCTTCCAGTGGGACCACGAGAACTTCGTGCGCCTTGGGTGGTATCTGGGGCCGCTCGGCTTGGCACTGAGCGTGGCCGGCGCGTGCTGGATATTGGTCAAGGAGTGCAATCGCCGGACGGTCTTTCTGCTGGGTGCCGGACTATTCTTCTCTCTTTTTTACCTCTGGCGCATCCAGGCCAACCCGCACCAGGTTTACGCAATGCGTCGCTACGTGCCCATTGTACTGCCTTTTTTTGTGGTGTCGGCGGCATTCCTCCTGGGACGACTTCTGACGGCGCGCCGGACCTGGGTACGTTGGCTCAGCGCCGGTTTGACACTCATTTGGATGTTGGGTATATTGTCGTCAGCACGCGGTTTCGTCAGCCAGGTAGACTATCGGGGCGTGATTGCCCAGCTCGACCGGCTGAACACCGATCTTGTCCCTCGATCGGTTCTGATCTTCAACGATGTGGCCCCTGTCGGCGCAGGGGACATGGTGGGCACACCCCTGCGTTTTCTATACGGCCACGACGTCTTCACGGTGCGCGATCCAAAGGCACTTGACCCGGGCCGTTTCGCCCAGGCCGTCCGGCGCTGGCAGGCCGATGGACGAACCGTATACTGGGCGTCGGTGCCGGGTGGAAGTCCGTGGCCGGGCGGGATGAACGAACTGAACACCCCCAGGTCGTACGAGATCGACTCGACAGTGCTGGAGAACACTTACGAGCACAAACCGAGTGCCTTGAGTGAGGTCCGCTGGCATCTGGACATTGCGCCGGTCAGGTAGGGGCGATCCCCTTGGGCCTGGTCAACCAGGAGCATGTATGGACATAAACGCCACATCCGAGCAGGATGTCGCCGACATCATTGAGATCCGCGACCCCGCCGTGGATGTGAACGCGCTCATGGCGACCGTACGGGAGAATGTCGCCCGCCGTCGAGCTGAGGGCGCTTACAGTGAGGACCTGGACGCGATCGCCGCCGAGGTTTTCGCGACGGTGCCCGCCGCGCCTGCCGGGCCAGCGCAAAGTCCGTTGTCCCGAAGCCTAGCCGATGCGAATGCTCGCTGGATCGTACGCGAAATGCCCTTCAGATCGCAGACCCCGGTGCTTGGGCGAGCGATTGTGGCTGTGCGCTCGCTGTGGAACTGGGTATCTACCAAGTGGTACGTGCGAGCTATCCTTACGCAACAGGTTGGCTTTAACGGCACTACCGTCCAGGTTTTGAATGAACTTGCGGCTGAGGTGGCCCGGCAAGATGAGGAAGTGCGCAGACTTGTTAAGATCGTCGAGCGACAACAGGCCGAGATCGACATGTTGAAACAAGGCGCGCACATGTGAGGATCCACCAAATCGGACCAGTGCTTTGCGCTGGGGACGCAGTCACCAACCAGATTCTTGAGATCGACGACTGCCTGGCACAATGGGGTTTCGCAACGTCCATTTACGGATCAGATATCACCTGCGCCCCGCCCGGGCGCACACAGCCAGACAGTGCATATGGTCCGTACCTGGATTCCAGCGATGATCTGCTGATCTATCATTATTCAGCATACTGCGACAATTACAAGCTCTTCGTGGAATCGCGCAACCGCAAGGTGCTCATCTACCATAACATCACACCCCCGCAGTATTACGCACCTTACGATGCCCAGTACCACTCTCTGTGCGTTCTGGGGCGCCAGATTCTGCCGCACCTATCAGCCTGCGACCTGGCCTTGGGCGTATCGGACTACAACCGCCAGGAGTTGGTCGAAGCCGGCTTTGCCAGGGAACGAACGAGCATCTTGCCTCTTCTGCTGAGCGCGGCAACTTCGCCTAACACACCGCGTCGCGAATCTCTGTACGGCGAGCTCAAGGAGAAGGGTTGCACCAATATCCTGTTCGTGGGCAGGGTTGCCCCCAACAAAGCCTTCGAGGACCTGATCAAGATATTCTACGCCTACCAACGCTACGTCGACGATAGCGCCCATCTTTATCTGGTAGGGGCTCGTTTCCTGCCAACCTATGATCGAGCTCTGGATACGTTGGTGTGCCGGCTGGGGTTGGCCGGCAGTGTGATTTTCA
>Ga0315273_10004714_pt1 | contig 16761 bp, 17 predicted proteins | sample YL17G02_0_MG_FD_205753 | JGI IMG/M metagenome (GOLD analysis project Ga0315273, IMG submission 205753) | Sediment microbial communities from Yellowstone Lake, YNP, Wyoming, USA - YL17G02_0 | ecosystem: Environmental > Aquatic > Freshwater > Lake > Sediment | place: USA: Wyoming | collected... | reverse complement strand
GGCAGCCGTCCCACGGCGAAGGAGACGCTGGTGAGCGTGCTCACCGCGAAGAGCAGCGCCGCGTTCAGCCCGTAGCGCGTGCGCCACTCGCTGCGGCACTCCTTACGCAGGACGGCCCAGACCGCGGCCGCGGAGTTCGATCCGTTGGGCGGCAAGTCCCCACTCCCGTGATTCGTTGGTGGCGATGACGACGAGCCCGGTGCGGGCCTCCTCGTCCACGATCCGCTCGACCAGGATGCGGCCCTCCTCGTCGAGGTGGCTGCCCGGCTCATCCAGCAGCAGCAGCGGCGGCCGCAGGAGCAGGGCGAAGGCGAGACGCAGGCGCTGCGTCATCCCCGAGGACAGTGCGGCCACCCGGTCGCGCGCGCGCGCTCCCAGGCCCACGCGCTCCAGCGCCGCCAGGGCCGGCGCCGCACGATCGCGCAGGCCGCGGGCCTCGGCAGCGAAGGCCAGGTTCTCGAGACACGAGAGTTCCTCGTAGAACGCCAGCTCGGGCGAGGCGAAGCCCAGCACCGTGCGCCGCTCCGCCGGCGGCACTTCGCGCCCCGCGAGGGTCACGAACGAGCGGCCGGCGGTCGGGCGCAGCAACCCGGCCAGCAGGCGCAGCAGCGTGCTCTTGCCCGAACCGTTCGGCCCGGTGATGGCGACCACGCCCGGCGCCTGCAGCGCGAAACTCAGCGCGGCGAGCCCCCGGCGGCCCGCGTAGAGGTGCTCCAGTCCCAGGGCCTCGATCGCGATCGCACCCACCGCCAGGGTCGCCGCGCTCACGGTCGCGGCCCCGGCAGGAGCGCCGCGACCAGCCGGTGCAACTCGGGCAGGATCAGCTCGCGGGCCGCGGCGCGCGTGCCGCGCAGCGCCACCCCGGCCGCATGCGGGTGCCCGCCGCCGCCCAGACGGGAGGCGATCTGATTCACGACGATCCGGCCGGTCGAGCGCATGCTCACCTTGACCTTGCCGGGCTCCACCTCGGAGAAGAGCACCACGGCCTCGACCTCCGCGATGTTGCGCGGCATGTCCACGAGGCCCTCGGTGTCCGCCCCCACCAGCCCGTGCTTCTGGAACTGCTCGGGCGCGGCGTCGAGCACGACGATGCGGCCGTCCTCGATCAACTCGAGGGCCGCGAGCACCTCGCCGAAGAAACGCAGCCGGGCGGCCGAGGCGTGTGCGTGCACCTGTGCGTGGATGCGCTGGGGATCGAGGCCGTGCGTGAGCAGGTCCGCGGCCATGCGGTGCGCGTGGCTGTCGGTGTTCGAGAAGCGGAACGAGCCGGTGTCGGTCATCACGGCCACGTACAACGCTTCGGCCACGTCCGGGTCGAGATCACGCCCCGACTCGCGGATCAGGTCGTAGACGATCTCGCCGGTGGCCGAGGCCTCGGGCTCGATCACGTTCACCTGCCCGAAGCCCTGGGCGTGCGTGACGTGGTGGTCCACGACTGCGACCGGCATCAGGTGCCGGTCCAGCAGAGGCGCCAGTCGCCCGATGCGCTGCCGGTTGCTGACATCCAGCACGATCAGCGCCTCGGCCTCGTCGAAGGCCCGCTCGGCCGCCTCCGGCTCGAACGTCTCGACCTGCACGTGCCGGGTGAGGAAGACGTACGCCGCGGGCACCGGCGAGTCGTTGAGCACGCGCACCTGTTTGCCGAGCGCGCGCAGCCACAGGGCCACCGCGACCTCGCTCCCCAGTCCGTCTCCATCCGGATTCACGTGGGTCGTGAGCAGGAACCGGGAATACTTCGCGACGAATCCGTTGAACGCCTGGCGCTCCGGGCTCGCGGTGGTCATGCCCGGCATCCGCTTGGCCGCGTCGCCGCCGCGCTCGCACGCTCCGCCGGCAACGCGAGTCCCGCCACCTCGGTGAGGAACCAGCGGTGGAAGCGGCGATCCGGTGTCAGCTCGGGGTGGAACGCCAGACCCGCAACCTGCCCCGCGCGCACCGCGACCGGCTCCCCGTCGGCCGCGCGTGCCACCACCTCGACGCCCGGTCCGACGCGGCGGAGGCGCGGTGCGCGGATGAAGACGGCGTCGAACGGCCCGCCCAGCGCCGGGACCTCGAGCGGGCAGCTGAAGGAGTCCACCTGGCGTCCGTAGGCGTTGCGCTCGACCGAGACGTCGAGCAGGCCGAGCGTGGGCGCGGGCAACTCCCCCGCCTCCTTCGCCAGCAACACCAGGCCCGCGCAGGTCCCCAGCACCGGCCGGCTCTTCACGAACACCTCGAGCGGCGCGCGCAGACCCGTCGCCTCGAGCAGCCGCAGCATGGTGGTGGACTCGCCCCCCGGAATGATCAAGGCCTCGAGGTCCCGCAGGTGCTCCGGCCGCGAGATGCGCACCGGCTCCGCCCCGAGCGCGGCGAGTGCCGCGCCGTGGCGCTCGAAGTCGCCCTGCAGGCTCAGGACACCGACCCGGGGACGCGCCACTCCGTCACCAGCCCCGCTTCGCCAGTTGCTCGCCGGCCGGGATCGCCGCTGCGGAGATGCCCTTCATGGCCTTCGGGAGCCCCTCCGAGAGCTGTGCGAGGATCTCGGGCTTGTCGTAGTTCGCGACCGCCTGGACGATGGCCCGCGCCATGCGCAGTTGATCGCGACGCTGCTCCTCGGGCTTCTCGCGATCCCCGACCTCGAAGATCCCCGAGCCCACGAACACCGACTCGGCGCCGAGCTGCATCATGAGCGAGGCGTCCGCGGGCGTGGCCACCCCGCCGGCGGCGAAGTTCGGGACCGGCAATCTCCCGAGCGCCCTCACCTGCAGCACGATCTCGTAGGGCGCGCCCAACTGCTTGGCCGTCGCCATCAGCTCTTCATCGCGCAGACCCTGGATGCGCCGGATCTCCTGCTGCACCGCCCGCATGTGGCGCACCGCCTCGACGATGTCGCCGGTGCCGGCCTCACCCTTGGTGCGGATCATGGCCGCGCCCTCGCCGATGCGGCGCAGGGCCTCACCCAGATCGCGGCAGCCGCAGACGAACGGCACCTTGAAGGCCTGCTTGGCGATGTGGTTCTCCTCGTCGGCCGGGGTCAGGACCTCGCTCTCGTCGATGAAGTCCACGCCCAGCGCCTCCAGGATCTGCGCCTCGGCCAGGTGACCGATGCGGCATTTCGCCATCACCGGGATCGAGACCGCGGCCTCGATCTCCCGGATGAGCCGGGGGTCCGACATGCGCGCCACGCCGCCCTCGCGCCGGATGATCGCCGGGATGCGCTCGAGCGCCATCACCGCGCAGGCGCCGGACTCCTCGGCGATGCGCGCCTGGTCGGCGGTCATGACATCCATGATCACACCGCCCTTGAGCATCTCGGCCAGGCCCACCTTCAGGCGGAACTGCTCGTTCTGATCCATGGTCCGTCTCCCCCCGTGGCTAGGCGCTACGGCGCACGCCCGGGTCGTTCATCGCGCGCAGGCGCGCGACCGCGGCCGGGGTGGCCTCCAGGATCCAGTCGATGTCGGCCTCGTCGTTCCCCTCGCCCAGCGAGAAGCGCACGCTCGCGTGCGCGTCCGCCGGTGGGAGTCCCATGGCCGTGAGCACGTGCGACGGTCCGGGACTGGCCGCGCTGCAGGCCGAGCCGGTCGAGACCGAGATACCCTCGCGGTCCAGTTCGTGCAGCAACGCCTCCCCATCCACGCCGCTGAAACACAGGTTCACGATGGCCGGCACACGCCGGGCGGCGTCACCGTTGAGGCGCGTCTGCGGGCAGGCCGCGAGCAACCCCGCGAGCAGCCTCTCACCCCGCGCCCCGAGCCGCGCGGGCTCGTCCGCCGCCAGCCGCGCCCGCGCCCACCCCACCACCGCGCCCAGGCCCGCCAGCGCCGCGAGATCCTCGGTGCCGGCACGCCGCGAGCGCTCCTGGTGACCGCCATGCACGAGCGGCACGAGCCGCAGCCGGCGCCGCGCGTAGAGCGCGGCTGCCCCGGGCGGCCCGCCCAGCTTGTGCCCGGCGAGGCTCAGCAGGTCCGCGCCCAGTTCACCCACGGCGATCGGGAACCGCCCCGCGGCCTGCACCGCATCGCAGTGGAAGAGCGCCCCGGCCGCGTGGGCCAGTGCGGCGATCTCGCGCACCGGCTGGATCGTGCCGACCTCGTTGTTCACCCACATCACCGAGACCAGCGCCACGTCGTCGCCGAGCGCACGCTCGACGCGATCCGGGTCCACGATGCCGTCCGCCCCGACCGGCAGCACCGTCAGCGGGAAGCCCCGCGACTCGAGGTGACGCGCCGTCTCGAGCACCGAAGGGTGCTCGATGGCCGAGACCACCAGCCGGCGCCGTTCGCCGGTGCGTCCGTGATCGAGGCCGAACAGCACACCCTTGAGGGCCAGGTTGTTGGCCTCGGAACCCGTCGCCGTGAAGACGATCTCCTCGGGCAGCGCGCCGACCAGTGCCGCCACGCTGGCGCGGGCCTCTTCGACCACCTCGCGCGCCGCCTCGCCCCGGCGGTGCACCGAGGAGGCGTTGCCGAAGGCGGCGCCCAGGAAGGGCACCATCGCGGCGAGCGCCTCGGGGACCACCCGGGTGGTGGCGGCGTGATCGGCGTAGACCTCGCGCATGAGCGTCAGTCCGCGCCGTACGTCTGGATCGAGACGCGCTGCGCCAGCCGGCCTGCGATCTCCCGCAGCGCGCGCGCGTATTCGCTGCCGGGGTCGTCGACCACCACCGGGCGGCCCTCGTCGCCACCACGGCGTACCGCGCCGTGCAGCGGGACCGCGCCCAGGTAGGGCACGCCCAGCGCCAGCGAGCGCTCCTCGGTGCGGCCCGTGTCGAAGATCGCGTGGCGCGACTTGCAGTCCGGGCAGACGAAGTAGCTCATGTTCTCGATCATGCCCAGCACCGGCACCTGGAGCTTCTGGAAGGCGTCCACCGCCTTGACTGCGTCATCGAGCGCCACGGCCGCCGGCGTGGTCACGACCACCGTTCCAGCCACGAACGTCAGCTGGGTGAGCGAGAGCTGCACGTCGCCGGTCCCGGGCGGCAGGTCCACGAGCAGGTAGTCGAGGCCGCTCCAGTCCACGTCGTGCAGGAAGCTCTTGAGCGCCCCGTGCAGCATCGGGCCACGCCACACCACGGCCTCGCCCTGCGGCACGAGCAGTCCGATGGACATGAAGCGGATGCCGAAGGCATCGAGCGGGACGATCTTGCCTTCGCGCTGTTCGGGCTGGCGGTGCTCGCCCAGCATGCGCGGCAGGTTGGGGCCGTAGATGTCGCCGTCCAGCAGGCCCACCTTCGCTCCCGTCAGGGCCAGCGCGATCGCGAGATTGGCGGCCACCGTGGACTTCCCGACTCCACCCTTGCCCGAACCCACGGCGATGACGTGCGCGACCCCGGGCAGTGCCCGCCGGTCGGCGGTCGGGTCCTTGGGCTGGCGCATGCGCGAGGTGGTCGTGAGCTTGAGATCCCGCACCCCGGGCACGCCCAGGACGGCCCGGCGCACATCGCCCTCGATCTGCCCGCGCAGCGGGCAGGCCGCGGTGGTGAGCACCAGCGTGAAGGCGACTACGCCGTCCTCGACCACGAGATCCTCGATCATGCCCAGGGTCACGAGGTCACGGCGCAGATCCGGATCCTGCACGGTGCGCAGGGCGGTCAGGACATCTTCCGAGCGGGCAATCGGCATGTCGATGATGGTTCTCCAAGCAAGCGCGGCGGATGGGTGCCGGGTGCCGGCATCCGGGGCGGGCGGACCAGGTTGCCCGGCGCGGCTCCGGACCCTAGTCGGCTGGACAGGAACGGGTTAGATTAGATTCGTGATGGGACCGAGTCAAGCACCGCTCGGGCGTGAAATGCACCTACCAATCTCAGGTAGATGCGGCCCGGGGCCGGGCGACACAGGCGGATTCCCGGGTGCGCGGCGTGCCCTCGGAATCCGGCCGGGTCCGCTCAGGCTTGGGTACGCTGCTTGCCCTCCAGCAGACGCTCCCACTCCTTCATCCGCGCCGCGATCGCGGCTTCCTGGCCGGAACCGGTGGGCTCGTAGAAGCGCTTCCCCGCGAGTTCGTCGGGCAGGTGTTGCTGGTCGGCGATGCCCCCCTGCTCGTCGTGGGCGTAGCGGTAACCCTTGCCGTACCCGAGCTCCTTCATGAGTCCGGTGGGGGCGTTGCGGATGACCAGCGGCGGCGGCAGGCTGCCGCTCTCCTCCACCTCGGCCATGGCTTTCTGAAGGCCGACGTAGACGGCGTTGCTCTTGGGCGCGGTCGCGAGGTAGACAGCGCACTGCGCCAGGGCCAGCTCGCCCTCGGGAGTGCCGAGCTGGTGGTAGGCCTGGAAGGCGGCGACCGCCAGCGGGAGCGCCTGCGGGTCGGCGTTGCCCACGTCCTCGCTGGCGAAGCGCACCAGCCGGCGCGCGACGTAGAGCGGATCTTCACCTGCCGCCAGCATGCGCGCCAGCCAGTAGAGTCCGGCGTGCGGGTCCGAGTCGCGCAGCGACTTGTGCAGCGCCGAGATCAGGTTGAAGTGCTCCTCACCCGCGCGGTCGTAGCGCAGGTGGCGGCGCGCCAGGGCCTGCTTCACGACTTCCACGCTGATGAGCGCGGGCCCACCCTGCGGCGCCGCGCCCACCGATGCCGCCGCCAGCTCCAGCGTGTTGAGCGCGCGGCGGGCGTCGCCATCGGCGCTCGCAGCGATGAACTCCAGCGCGTCCGGCTCGGCCGCATGTTCGCCGCGGAGCCCGCGTTCGCGGTCGCCCAGCGCGCGCTCGAGCAGGACCACGAGGTCTGCGACCCCGAGCTCCTTGAGTACGACCACGCGCATCCGCGACAGCAGCGCGGCGTTCACCTCGAAGGAGGGATTCTCGGTGGTGGCCCCGATCAGCACGATGTCGCCCTTTTCGACGAATGAAAGGAAGGCGTCCTGCTGCGCCTTGTTGAAACGATGGATCTCGTCCACGAAGAGCAGCGTGGGCCGGCCCGAGCGCTTCCGCTCGAGCGTCGCCCGCTCCATGGTCTCCCGGACCTCCTTCACGCCCGAGAGCACGGCGCTGAAAGCCACGAAGGAAACGCCTGCGGTGGTCGCGACCAGGCGCGCGAGGGTGGTCTTGCCCGTGCCCGGCGGGCCCCAGAGGACGACCGAGGCCAAGTGGCGGCCGTCCCGCATCAGCGCGAGCGGCGAGCCGGGCGTGAAGAGTTGCGGCTGGCCGACCAGTTCGTCGAAGGAGCGCGGCCGCATGCGGTCGGCCAGCGGCGTGCGGTCGGCGACCGGCTCGCCGGATGCGGACGTCCGTCCGGGAGGCAGCCCCGGTGGCACGGCGGGGCCAAAGAGGTCGCCGGTCATGTCCGCTCCGGAGCTCCGGGACCCGGGCCGGGATCAACCACGCCGGGGCCGGACTTCTCCGCCGCACCGCCCGTGGCGAACAGCGGCCCGAAGTCGCCGGCGCCCTCGCACGGCGGGTGCTTCGCGGTCCAGGCGAGGATCGCCCGCGCCGCCTCCTCGACCGTCACGGGCCGCCCGAGCGCCACACCGCGCTCCTCGAGCCGCTGGAACAACTCGGCCAGCACGGGCGGCTCGACATTGCTGCGGCGCAGCAGTCCGGGATCCTGGAAGATCTCGCACGGCGGCCCCTGCGCCACGATCTCGCCGCCCCCGACCAGCACGTAGACCCGGTCGGCCATGACCGCCACGGCGTTGATGTCGTGGGTGGCCATCACGAGCGAGACGCCCTGCTCGCGGTGCAGGCGATTCAGCAGTTCGACCAGGTCGCTGCGGGAGGCGGGATCGAGCCCCTCGAAGGGCTCGTCCAGCACCAGCAACTCGGGCTCCAGCACCAGCGCTCCCGCCATGGCGACCTTGCGCTTCTCGCCGCCCGAGAGGTGGTGGCAGACCTTGTGGCGCAGATGGGTGATGCCGACCTTCTCCAGCGCCGCGCTCACCATGCGTTCGACCTCGGGCCCGGCGTAGCCGTAGGAACGCGGCGAGAAGGAGACGTCGTCCCAGACCGTGGGCGCGATGATCTGTTCGTCCACGTTCTGCATGAGCACGCCGATCCGCTCGCGGATGTGGTTGAAGTGCCGCGCCGGGTCCACGCCGAAGACGGTGACCTCGCCTTCCCGCGGCTCGAGCAGCCCCAGGATGTGGAAGAGCAGCGTGGTCTTGCCGCACCCGTTCGGACCCACCACCACCACCCGCTCGCCCGCGGCCACGACGAAGTCGAGCCCGCACAGGTGGACCTCGCTGCGGTCGGGATAGGTGTGGCGCACGCACGAGACGCGCACGATGGACTGGTTCAGGGCATCCTCCACAGCAGCACCGCGCCGGCGGTGACGATCAGTCCCGCCGCAGCGACGAGCAGGTCCGCCCGCGAGCCCTCGGCGAAATGATGGCAGCCGCAGATGCGGCCGCTGTGCCCGCGCAGGCGCATGGTGGCGTAGAGCCGCTCGCTGCGCTCGAAACCATAGAGCACCATGGTGGCGAAGCCCTCGCCGGCCAGCGTGAGTCGCCGCTGCACCGGGCCGCTCGCGCCCCCGCGCAGGCGCAGGGCGCGCCACAGGCCACTGGTGCGGCGCATCAATTCGAAGAGCGCGCGGTAGGTGAGGAAGAGACCGTCGCCGACGCTGCGCGGCAGCAGGCGCGAGAGCGGGGCGAAGAGGTCCGGATAGGGCGTGGTGCCCACCAGCCACACCGCGACCAGGCTCGCCGTGAGCGGGCGCAGCAGCAACCGCAGCGGCGTGTCCGCCGTACCGTCCCAGCGCGCCAGCACGAAGAGCAGCGTGAAGGCGACCGGGTAGCCGGAGGCGACGAGGGTGAGGCGCCAGGGCAGCCGGGCCGTGAGCGCCAGCGCCCAGGCCACGGCATAGAGGCCGGCGAGTAACAGGAGGGAAGGCGCGAAGACCGCCAGCAGCACGAGCCCCGCCGCGAGCAGCAGTTTCGAGAGGGCGCTGGCCCGGTGCCAGGGTGTGCGCCCCGCGCTCGCCAGGTAGTCGATCTGCGCCAGCGTGTTGATCACTTCGGCTTCTCCACCGGGGTGGCACCACCGGGCAGCAGGTCCGGGCGTACGCGGATGACGAAGCGCGCGACCCCGAATGCCACCGCCGATTCGATCACGATGCCCGCCAGGTACAACGGGAACGCCACGCCCGCGACCAGTTTCACCCGGTGCGGCCCGACTGCCTGGACGTGCATCGCGGCCGCCATGACCGCCAGCCAGAGCGCGCCCGAGACGATCTGGGTCACCGCCGTGGCCACCGTCAGTGCGACCGTCGGTCCCCAGCGCTGCGCAAACGCCACGTAGACCGACCGCGCCAGCACCGCGCCCGCTCCGAGCACCAGGGCGTTGAGTCCCACGACCGTGAGTCCACCGTGGCCCACCAGCGCCAGGATCGCGTTCGCCACGAACACCACCTGGAAGACCGAAACTGCGCCGAGCAGTACGCCCACTGGGCCCACCAGGGTGAGGTGGAAGTCCAGCGGACCGAGCGGCAACTCCACCACCATCGCGGCCAGCACCAGAGCGCCCAGAGCGCTCTGATAGGCCAGCCGCTGGGGCGACGCTCCGCGCAGCGCGCGCGCGCCGAGCACGAGCAGCAGCAGCGCCAGGCCCAGACCCGGCGCCCACAGCAGCACGGGCAGCACCCCGTCGGGGATGTGCAGGTGGGACATCTACTGGGCCCAGGCCAGCACGGCGCCGACCGTCCGTGCCCCGGCCCCCGCCAGCGTCTGGAGGCAGGCCTCGAGCGTGGCGCCGGTGGTGAGTACGTCGTCCACGATGAGCACCCTCCGTTCCCGATAGCGCTGCGGCTCCCTCACCCGGAACGCGCCTGCCAGGTTGCGCCGGCGACGCTCGGGATCGAGCTGCGCCTGCGCCGGGGTGTGGCGCACGCGCACGAGCACGTCCTCGAGCACCGGCACGCCCAGCCGGCTCGCGAGCCCCACGGCCAGCCGCCAGGCCTGATTGTAGCCCCGCTCGCGCTGGCGCGCCGGGTGCAGCGGCACCGCGGTCACCAGGTCCGCCTCGAGCGCGGCGGGCAGAGCGCGGGCGAGCCGCTCCGCGAGTGCGTCCGCGAGTCCGGGGCGCCCACCGTACTTGAGCGCGTGCACCAGCAGCGCCGCGCGCTCGTCGTAGACCAGGGCGGGCCAGACCTGCGCCTGCGGGTGGCGGCCGCAGCCGACCGGCTCCCGCCCGCGCACCAGGCAATGCGCGCACAACGCGAAGGAGAGCGCCGGGACGCGCTCGAAGCAGGCCCCGCACAGCAATCGCTCCGCCTCCGCGGGCTGCCCGCAGCCCGGGCAGCGCTGCGGCAGGGCGAAGGCCTCGAGGTCCCGCGCCCCGGACACGAACACGCGCAGCAGAGCCTGCGGCCTCACCGCGGCCATCCCACCGCGGCGGCGAGCGGCGCGAGCTGCACCCTGCGTCCCGTCCACAGTGCCAGCGAGCGCTGCGCCTGGAAGACCAGCAGCCCGAGCCCGTCCACCGCCTCGAGTCCGGCTGCACGTGCCGCGCGCACCCACGGGGTCAGCTCGGGCCCGTACACCAGGTCCACCACCTGCGCGCCGCGCGGGATGCTGCCGATCGCGCACGGTTCCTCGGGACCCGTCTGCGGCGTGGCGTTCACGACCAACTCCGCTCCCGCCAGCGCGGCCCGGCCCGCTTCCGAGTCCCACCCCACCACCTGCGCCCCCGCGATCTCAACCCACGCCGCCGATGCCTCGCCGGGCCGGCGGGCCCACGCGGTCACGCGAGCGGCTCCGGCCTCGATCAGTGCCAGGCCCAGACTGCGCGCGGCGCCCCCGGCACCGAGCAGGACCACGCTCGCCCCCGCGGCCCCAACGCCGAGGTGCTCCAGCAATGCGAGGAACCCCGCCCCGTCCGTGGTGTCGCCCCGCGTGAGGCCCGGGCCGAAGCTGACGGTGTTCACCGAGCCGGCACGCCGCGCCCCGTCCGAGGTCTCGGTCAGGTGCTCGAGCACCGCCCGCTTGAGCGGATGCGTCAGGTTCACCCCGCGGTAGCCGTCGGCCGCGAGCCGGGCGAGGGTCACGCCCAGGCGCGATTGCGGCACGCGCAGCGCCTCCGACCCGCCGGGCAGGCCGAGGGCCTCGAGCCCCGCGCGGTGGAGCACCGGAGAGAGCGTGAAGGCCAGCGGATCACCGAGCACCGCCAGCTTCACCGGTGCGCTCACGGAGGCGGCGCGACGGGCGCTGCGGCCGGGCGCGACTCGCGCCTCAGCCGCGCGATCATCAGCAGGGCGAAGAGCAGGAGCGCCGTGCTCATAACCTGGTTCTCGCTGATGCGTATGGCGCCGAGCTCCACGACCATGGCCTCGGCCTCGTAGACCCGCGTGAGGTCGAGCGGGATGCGTACCAGGGCCAGGAGCGCGATCAGGCTCCAGAGCAGCACACCCGGCACCCGCACCCGGCGGCGCATCATCCAGATCAGCAGGAACAGGACCAGGCCCGCCGCGGAGAAGTAGAGCTGCGAGGGATGCACGGGCACGGGGCCGAACTCGAGACCCGCGAAAGAGTCGGCCGGGAAGACCACGCCCCAGGGCAGCCGGGTGGGATGCCCGTAGCAGCAGCCGTTCAGGAAACAACCCACGCGCCCGAACACCGTGCCGAGCACCAGGGACGGCGCCAGCGCATCGGCCGTCACCCACATGGGCAGCCCCGTGCGGCGGGCCACGAACAGCCCCGCCACGGTGCCTGCCACGATGCCGCCGTACAGCGTGAGCCCACCCTGCCACAGCGCGAGCACGCTCACGTAGCTGCCGCGGAAGTCCCGCAGGTGCTCGGCCACGTAAAGTGCCCGCGCGCCCACCACCCCGGCCACCAGGGCGACCAGGATCACGGTCACCACCCGGTCCTCGTCCAGCCCCAGCCGGCGCGACTCGCGCAGCGCGAGCCAGGTACCGACCAGGAACGCGATGGCCAGCATCAGGCCATATGAGGTGATGCGCAGCATTCCCCAGTGCAGGATCTCGGGATGCATGTCACAACTCCGTGCGGCGGATGGCCACGCTCTGGAGCAGCCCGATCTGGATGCCGTTCGCCACCAGCGCGGTGCCTCCGTAGGAGATGAATGGCAGGGGCAGCCCGGTCACGGGCGCCCAGCCGATGGTCATCAGGATGTTCACCATGATGTGATAGAAGAACGCGCTCACCACCCCCACGGCAAGCAGACTCGCGAAGCCGCTGCGGGCCGCCAGCGCGAGCCGGAAGCCGCGCAGCACGAGCAACGCGTACAGTAGCACCACGGTCACGGTCCCCAGCAATCCCCACTCCTCGCCCACCACCGAGAAGATGAAGTCGGTATGGCGCATGGGCAGGAAAGCCAGGCCCTTCTGTGTGCCCTTGAGGTAGCCCGTGCCCTTGAGTCCGCCCGAGCCGATGGCGATCCGCGACTGGATGATCTGGTAGCCGGCGTGGTACGGGTCCGTGCCCGGATTCAGGAAGGTCTCGATGCGCCGCTTCTGGTAGTCGTGCATGTGGTTCCAGACGTGGGGCAGGGCATAGCCCACGCCGACGTTGAGCACCAGCACCACGGCGATCGTCCGCCAGCGTGGCCGCACCGCGACGAGCAGCACAGCCACCAGCCCGGCCGCCCACCACAGCCCGATCCTGGGGTTGAGGAAGAAGAGCGCCGCGGTGAACACCGGCGAGAGCCCGAGCAGGAGCTGCCCCACCGGCATGCCGGCCCAGAAGTACATGGCGATCAGGATCACGGGGAAGGTGAGCGAGGTCCCCAGGTCGGGCTCCTTCGCCACGAGCGCGAAGGGGAGCAGGACGATCAGCAGCGCGGAGAACCAGGGCCAGAAACGGCGCAGGTCGAGTTTCTCCTTGTCGAAGCGCCGGGCCAGGAGGATCACGGTCGCCACCTTGGCCAGCTCCGAGGGCTGAAAGTGCACAGGTCCCAGGTCGAGCCAGCGCTTCGCCCCCATGGCACTCACGCCCACGCCCTTCACCAGCACGAGCATGAGCAGCCCGATCGAGATGATGTAGAGCGGCCAGGCCAGCGCATCGTAGGCCCGGTAGTGGATGCTGGCCACGACCCAGGCCACGGCAAAGGCGATGCCGGCCCAGGTCAGCTGCCGCGTCCACAGACCGTGGTGAGCGCCCGGGATGGAGGTGGCGCTGTAGACCGTGAGCAGCCCCAGGCACACCAGCGCCAGGACCGCCAGCAGCAGCGGCATGTCGAGCGGGGGCAGTCTCAGCCTCGACCTAGTCGCCATCCACCACTCCCGTGTCGCGCGCGGCCGGCCGGGCCGAGTCACGCGGTGCCGGCCGCGCCACCGGCCGCTGCAGCGAGTCGGGCAGGAACAGCCGCCGCAACATCGCCCCCGCCCGGGGTGCGCAGACGCTGCCCCCGTGCCCGGCGTTCTCGATGACGATGGCCACCGCCACGCGCGGCGAATCCACCGGAGCGTAGCAGACGAAGAGCGCGTGGTCCTGACCGTGCGGGTTCTGCGCCGTGCCGGTCTTGCCCGCCACGCGCAAGCCGGGCACTCGAGCCGCGCCGCCCGTGCCCACGGCCACCACGCGCTCCATGGCCTCCTGTACCGGATGCCAGATCGCGGAGTCGGCCGGGAGCCCCGGCTGCACGGGCCGGGCCGGCCGGAACGCCGGCGCGCCTGCGACACGCGCGACCACGTGCGGGCGCAGCGGCCGGCCGTCGATCGCGGCCTCTGCGGTGATCAGGGCGAGCTGCAGCGGAGTCAGCAGCAGCTCGCCCTGCCCGATCGCGAGGTTCAGCAGCAGCCCCGAGCGCCAGCCCCGGGCCCCCCAGCGCCGGTCGTAGTAGGCAGCGCTCGGGATCAGGCCCCGGGCCTCCTGGGGCAGGTCCACGCCGGTGCGCGCCCCGAGCCCCAGGGCCCTTGCCGTCTCCCCGAGCCCCGCCAGCCCCAATCTGAGCCCCAGCTGGTAGAAATAGACGTCACACGAGTGCTGGAGCGCTTCGATCAGGTCGAGGGATCCGTGGCCGCGGTGCTCCCAGCAGCCGAACCGGCGCCCGCCGTAGTTCAGGCCACCGGCGCAGGGCGCGAAGCGCGTGCCGGCCCGGGCCACGCCGCGGGAGAGCGCCGCGCTCATCGTGACGATCTTGAACGTGGAACCGGGCGGATAGACGCCCTGGATGGCCCGGTCCAGTAACGGGTTGGCCCCGCCCTCGCTCAGCTCCTTCCAGCGCGCGCGGGTCAGGCCGTGCGAGAACTCGTTGGGATCGTAGACCGGCCGGCTCACCATCGCGAGGATGCCGCCATCGCGCGGGTCGAGTACCACCGCCGCGCCGCGCGGGACATCGGCCATCACTTCCTCGAGGGCGCGCTGCACCTTGAGGTCGAGCGTGAGCACCAGGTCCCGCCCGGGCACCGGCGCCAGCGAACCGGACTCCTTGAGCGTGGAGACCCGCCGTCCGCGGGCGTTCACCACCACGTACTCCACGCCATCCCGCCCGCGCAGGACGTCCTCGTAGCTGCGCTCGACCCCCGTGCGGCCGATGAGGTCGCCCGGCCTGTAGCCCGCAGCCGCGAGCGTGTCCAGCTCGGCGCCGCTGATCTCCCCCGCGTAACCCAGCAGGTGGGCGGCGAGCGTGCTGTAGGGGTAGTACCGCAGCGGCTCCACCTGGACCTCGATCCCCGGCAGCTCGCTGCGCGTCTCCTCCACCCTTGCGAGCATGGCGAACGGAGCGTCGCGCCTGAGCAGCGCGCTCTGGCCCGTGAGGTTGGCGAAGTCCACGCGGCGCCGGACCTCGGCCGAGTCGAGCTCGACCAGAGCCCCCACGCACGCGAGCCACGCCGGGCTCATGGTCTCCCGCGCGCGTTGCGTGCTCTCGGCCGGGAAGGGCCGGAAGACGACGCCGAAGCTCGGGGCGCTGTCGGCGAGCAACTCGCCATTCCGATCGTAGATCGTGCCGCGGGGCGCCCGCAGCACCTCGGGCCGCACGCGGTTCTCCTTCGCCAGCCCGGCGTATCTCACCCCGTCCACGACCTGCAGGCGCACCAGGCCCAGCAGCGTCAGGCCGAAGCCCGTCAGCGTCAGGGCGACGAGCAGCCGATACCGCTGGTGCCTACGTTCGTGGAGTGGTTTCGATGGCAGCACGGCTGAACAGCGACCTTCCGCTCCCGAGGCTGACGAGAGCAAGCACGAGCACGCCGAGCGGTGCGGTGACCAGTCCGGAAACCACCACGTGCCCGAGCAGGAACCGCCAGCCCGCGACCCCACCCAGCTCGAAGACGAGAGCCCAGGCCTGGTGGGCCAGCGTGGCAGCGAAGAGGAGCATGAACTGCGTCGCCGGATTGCCGCGCACCAGCGCGCCCGAGAGCCGGCCGGTCCCATAACCCACCAGCGCCAGCGCCAGCGCGTGCCGCCCCAGCCAGTGCGCCGCGTCGAGGTCGGCCGCCAGTCCCAGCACGAAGCCGAAGGTCGAGCCCTGACTCTCGCCCCAGCGCAGGGCCCACAGCACGGTGACGAAGGCCAGCACGTCCACGATGACGCCGCGCGCCGCGAGCTCGGAAAGCGCGGTCGAGCGGATGAGCAGCGCCACACCCGCGAGCAGCAACAGCCCGGCGAACAACCTCATCGCCCCACCTCCGCGCCCGGCGCGCCCGGGAGAACGGGCCCGGGCACCACGTAGGCGTGGCGCAGCTGCGATCGGCGCGCCGCCGGCGCGATCTCGATCTCGTGCGTGAGTCCGTTCAGGTCGCGACCGAGCCGCTGGACGCGGCCCACCGGCAGCCCGCGTGGATAGCGCAGCGAGAGCCCGGAGGTGAGCACGAGCTGCCCCACGCGCACGGTGTCCGCCATCGGCACCCCGGTCAGCAGCAGCTGAGGCCGCGGAGAGGTGAAGGAGCGCAGCACGCCCTGGACCCCCGTGCTCTCCACCTCGCAGGCCACGGCGGAGTTCGGGTCGGTGAGCAGGATGACACGGGAGAGCCCGGCGTAGACCTCTCCGACCCGGCCCACCAGCCCATCGCTCGTCACCACCGCGTCGCCCACCTTCACACCCTGCAGGGCGCCCGCGCTCAACGTGGCCGAGGTCGGGACCGGCTCGCCCGCCAGCGCGAGCACTTCGGCCGGCCGCAGCATCAACGCCCGATAGGCCGGCAGACCCAGGCTATCGCGCAGCCGCAGGTTCTCCACGCCCGCCTGGCGCAGCCGGGTGGCTTCGAGTTCCAGGCGGGTGATGCGCTCGTGCAGGCGCTCGTTCTCGCGCCAGGCCGCGCCCACCCGGTCGACGACCAGCACCAGCCGGTCGAACGGGGCGAACAGCCAGGCGCCGGCACCGCGCAGTCCGGCCTGCGGGATGCGGTCACCGGTGAGCAGGAGGAGCAGAGCGGTCGTCGCATAGAGTCCCAGCAGGACCCCGCTGCGGCGCTCGGCAGGCGGGAGGAAGCCTCCCATCAGGTGACCGGCGGGGGTCCGTTTGCAGCGTTGGAACGGCCACCCCTCGCTGCCGAGCAACGGCGGCCACACCCCGCTCGCCGCGGCCGCCCCGCCTCGGTCCTGGGCATCTTCCGGCTGCCCGTCAGTCCTTGTGGCCGCGCAGGATCACCTTCTCGTAGTCCTCGAGCTGCTCGAGGATCTTCCCCGCCCCGAGCACCACGCAGGTGAGGGGATCCTGGGCCACTCGGACGTTGAGGTTGGTGACCTCTCGCATGAGCAGATCGAGGCCGCGCAGCAGTGCCCCTCCTCCGCTGAGGTAGATGCCCCGATCCACGATGTCCGAGGCCAGCTCGGGGGGGGTGCGCTCGAGGGACTCCCGCAGGGCGTTGACGATGGCGGTGACCGGTTCCTCGAGGGCCTCGCGGATCTCGACGCTGGAAACCCGCAGGGTGCGCGGGATGCCGCGCACCAGG
>Ga0315273_10004713_pt1 | contig 16770 bp, 13 predicted proteins | sample YL17G02_0_MG_FD_205753 | JGI IMG/M metagenome (GOLD analysis project Ga0315273, IMG submission 205753) | Sediment microbial communities from Yellowstone Lake, YNP, Wyoming, USA - YL17G02_0 | ecosystem: Environmental > Aquatic > Freshwater > Lake > Sediment | place: USA: Wyoming | collected... | reverse complement strand
AAAAATGCATGATATTTGCCCATACCCCAATAAAGATGCTTGACATCGTGATCGGATTTATCATAGGATCACCTTGCATTAGCGAACAGCCCGATAAGCCAGTCGTAAGGCGGCGACAACAGGATCACCGGTAAGATAAACATTTTTTTCAACCTACTGAATAGAATTTTAGTTACTGTGAATAAGACTGCAGCCTACAAAGCATCACTTGATACGGCTAAATTAGAGAGCCGGACCACCAGCATCATTCATCTGCTGAGCGCGATCAGCAAAAAATCGACGCAATTTGATCTCCAGGCTTCAAAGTATTCATCAGACGCTGGAGTCGGATGACTTGAAAGAAATATGTTGAGCCATTGTATGGTTCTCATGGATCGGGAGGGAAGATGCCTGTCCAATTTATGTAACTATTGTAATGTTTTAAGCAATATAAGGGCAGTCCTGATATGAGCCATGTAATTTGCAGGGAAGGGTGGTGATCGAAATAATCGTAATAGAAGCGCACATGGGTCATATGAAAACCATGCATGCCTGCCGGCAGGCATGAAAAACCACAACACAACCACCTTAGAAGGGGGGACCATAAGCATGCCGAAACTTGGTATCGAATTTGATGAAGAAGCTCAGAAGAAATTAGCCATTCCTCTTGGAAAGCGCGAGCTCTATCCAACCGTTGGCAAGTACATCGCAGAAGTTCTGCGCGAGCAGGGCGTCACTATCGCCTGGGGCGTACCGGGCGGTCATATCTGGCATTACGTGGATGCCATCTCCCGTATCGGGATCAAACTGATTATATTCGGTCACGAACAGAACTCCGTTTATGCCGCGGAAGGCTATGCCCAGGTCACACAGAAACCGGCCGTATGCTTCGGAACGGTTGGACCCGGTGCCGGAAATGCCTACAGCGCCATGCAGCAGGCCTACTTGAGCAACTCGCCCATCATCTATCTGGCTGGTGGCGCCGAGCAGGAGCATGATAAACTATATAACACCATTCAGGACAGTGTCGCTGCCGAATTCATGACCCATGTCACCAAATGGGCACAGCGCGTGCTCTATCCCTGGTCGGTGAAACAGTTCGGCGCCCGCGCCTTCCGTCTCGCCCTGGCGGCGCCCAAGGGTCCCGTTTGCCTGGAATTGAACTGCGACTGTCTGTTCACGATGGACGAGTGCAGGAAGTACTACTGGGGCGGATTCTTCAACCAGCATTCGGACTGGGTTCCCAACTGGCGCCAGGAAGAGACCAAGTTCCCCGTCACCTCCGGTGCGGATCCCGTGCAGATCGAAAAGGCCGCCAAGGCGATTATGGAGAGCAAGGCGCCCTACGCCGTTCTGGGCGATTATGCCTCCTGGGACAAGGCAGGACCGGAACTCGAGGAGTTCTTCAACCTGACACAGATCCCCTTCAACACCCGCCGTCTGGGCCGTGCGGCCGTCAGCGAAAAGCATCCGCTGTGCCACCGCGGGTTCCCCAAATTCCGTAACGACATCGACCTGATGATCCCCATCGGACTGAAGGTCGGCTTCTTCGACGGCTATGCCGGCGGCTGGCCCGAAGCGATCCAGATCGCTCCCAGCCAGGATTACGTATGGACCTACATCAACACCAAGGCGACCTTGATGGGCGACACCAAGGTCGTGATCAAGCAGCTTAACGAATGCCTCAAGAAGAACGGCTACAAGCCCAGCCCGGCGAAGGAAGAATGGGCAAAACGCTGCCAGAAATCCAATGTCGACGGCGATGCGGCAAGGGCGGCCAAGGCCTACAAGTTCGGCCCCGACCATCCGCGCTACAAACCGGGCAAGATGCTCCATATGGGGTACATGTCCCAGATCATCCGCGAGGTCAACGATGAGCTCTACGGCAGCGCCGTCCGTGTCTCCATCGATGCCTACACGATGAGCGATTTCGTGATGCCTTACCTGCAGTTCACGCGGCCCGCCTCCTGCATCACGGCCAATGACCAGGCCGGTGTCGGTCACGGTGTGGGGCAGGCCATCGGCGCGGCCATCGGCGATCTGGAAAACGGATCGAAGATTCCCTTCCTGGCCCTGATGGGTGACTCGGGCATGATGAATGCAGCTATGGACATCCATGTGGCCGTCATGTACAAGCTGCCGATCGTTTACATGATCATGAACAACGGCGGCTGGATGCCCGGCATGAAGTACCCCTGGTACGGACCGCAGTGGGACATCCTGGGCGACCAGGACGTCTACGGCGCCCAGTGGATGGGTGTGACGATGAAGGGTGAAGAACGGCCCATCGAGGAAACGAATTTCGCTAACCTTACCCAGGTCTTCGGCGGAAACGGCATGCGGTGCACCAACGAGGCGACCTTCAAGGAAGACCTGAAGAAGGCCTTCGGCATTGCCGAGAAGAACGGTCCCGTCATTATGGATTGTCTCGTCGACCAGCACCTGGTCAACAAGGCGGTCATCGGTCCCGTCTACTCGCTCATGTACGTGCACATCCCCTGGGATGAACTGCCTGCCAGAGGCAAGGCTTCCCGCCGTAACACCATGAAGGGGTGGTTGCCGGATCTGCGTGATCTGCCCGAGATGAAGATGTTCGACAACTGGGATCCCCTCACGGAAGAGGAACACTTACCCTACAAGGCGAAGTACGATATCTTCAAGTAAGATCTCCGAACATTCGTTTTATAGCGGTTCGTGAACCGAAAAACGACGAAGGGAGGTCATGCCTGGCATGACCTCCCTTTTTTCCTGCCAAAAAAGGATACAGGATTCAAGCGATTATGAATGAAGAATTAGATCAAAGACGTACAAAACGCACCAGAATCACGGAAACGACCCTCGAGCGGCGCATGATCATCAGCTATGTGAAACAGGCCTTCTGGCACACTTCCTTCCCCGAGGGATTCAGCGTGGCCCTCGACGACTCCACCATGGCTAACAAGGGCGACGTGATTTACACCTACCAAGATTCCGAGCATCCCTATGACTTTATTCCTCTCCCCAGCCTGGACCAGCTTATCGTGAATCTGCCGGCCAGGGAAGAGGTGCTCCGTCAGATGGGCGTCGACAGCCCGGAGTCAGTGACGCCCGAGGCCGAGGCCGCCTTCTGGGATAACTACCCCTTCGAATTCGCCGATATGGCGGACGGCGTCAAGCTGACATGGGAATAAGCCGGAAGCGATTTGTCGCGGTTCGGGACGAAAACTGCCTGCAATGCGGATTCTGCGAGGACTATATCGATTGCCCGCGTGCTGAGTCAGGCTGCATCGGCTGCGGGGCCTGTATCAAGGGATGCCCCCAGGGGTCAAGACGTCTTGCGCTCCGCCCGAACCAGTCGCCCCAGATCCGATGCACCGTAAACGGGATGCTCTGCACCACTGAAAATGCCGCATCGGTGCAGGATCTCCTGAACGAACTGGACGAAAAAGACGGTAAGCGAGATGCCGCAAAGGGCGGCAACCACAGCACTTTATGCGGTACGGGCGGCTGTTGGAGCTGCGCCGTTGTGGTCGATGGGGTTCTGGCACGAAGCTGCGTCACCCCGCTGCGTCAAGGAATGGAAATCGAAACGACGGAAGAGGCGCTACGGAAGATCGAGCCCAAGCGTATTGTCACGATCATGCGCCCCTATCCCCATCGCCATCCTACAATTTTTGTCCACGGCTGCAACTATCATTGCGGTTCCTGCCATAATTGGGATATGACTTTCGCCTCCCGCGGGCGTGCCCTGACCCCCCGGGAAGCGGTGTCCCTGCTCCGCCTCGACCGGCAAGAGGACTACTGGGTAGGTATCTCCGGCGGCGAGCCGACCCTCAACCGCCGATGGCTTGTGGAGACGGTGCGGGAGATCAGAAAATCCGGCGAGGACCTGCGGATCCAATTGGATACCAATGCCTCGCTGCTGACGCCTGATTTCATCGATGAGCTGGCCCAGGCAGGCGTCAGCGATATATCGCCGGATATCAAAGCGCTGCATCCGGAGGCGTTCATGCGCCTTTCGGGAATAAATTCAAAAGAAACGGCGCAGCAGTATCTCGACACCTCCTGGAATGCCGTCCGCTACCTTTACCGATCCTATCGCGGCCGGATATTCACGGCAGTGAGCCTGCCCTTTTATCCCGGCATCCATTCTTTTCAGGAGCTGAGGGAGGCTGCCCAGGCCTTGGCGGAAATCGATCCGGACATGCCGGTGACACTGATTGAATACCAGCCGGCCTTTCGATCAAGGGACTGGTCGTTCATCAGTGCAGAGGAAATGGAAGAAGCGCGGCGCACTTTGGAATCATCGGGCCTTCGCAGGGTCATAGTCCAGGGAGGACCGGAACTTCCTGTTGCGGTCGATCCGCTGGAATTGGCGCTGGGCTCAGAGGAATTCGATCTATGAAGCGGGTGCTTCTGGTTTCGATGCCCTTTGCCAGCGTTCGCTATCCCTCTGCAGCGCTCAGCCAACTGAAAACCCTTCTCCGCGAGCGGGGAATCCCTTGCGATGTTGCCTACTTGAACGTACTTTTCCGGACCTATACCGGTCTTCCGGATGTCTACGAGGGGATTGCAGATTTGATCATGGTCGGGGAACGGGTCTTCGGAGAAGAGCTGTTCGGTGATCAATGGTCGCAATCGGACAGGGGAAGGCTGGATACCCTCGATTCCCCTTTGCTTCCCGAGGAGCACCAGCGAAAAGGAATCCTGGAGGGCCTTGCAGCCTTGTCCGCAATGGCCGGTCCCTTTACACGGAAATGCCTGGATACATTACCCTGGAACCAATACGACATCATCGGATTCACATCCGTTTACAGCCAGCAAGTCGCTTCTCTGGCCCTGGCCCGCCGGATTAAAGAGCGCTGGCCGGACAAGATCATCGCCTTTGGTGGTGCGAACTGTCACGAGGAGATGGGACGCGCATTGCTTAGGCTGTTTTCATTTGTGGATTGGGTGTTCAATGGAGAGGCCGATTTGTCTTTCCCCGAAGCCGTTGCCTTGTGGTTTGCCGGTGAATTGCCGCAGGGCGTTCCCGGCGTCGCCTATCGCTGCGAAGATCAGATCGTTGAGCAGGGCTCAGGCCGCCCTCCGGAGATGGACAGCCTTCCTTATCCGGATTTCGATGATTATTTCATAGCCTTGCAGAAATGGGCCCCGGATTATCTGGACTGCGCCCCCATATCTCTGGAGTTCTCCAGGGGGTGCTGGTGGGGGAAAAAGTCACAGTGCACGTTTTGTGGTTTAAACTGCAGGGCGCTGGACTTTCGTTCCAAGAGCGCCCGTCGGGCAGAGGCAGAGATCAAGCAGCTCACCGAACGTTACGGCGTGGACAGGGTGATCCTCACGGATTCCATTCTGAACATGAGGTTTTTTAAAACCCTCTTTCCAGCCCTGGCGCAATGGGGCGGATTGGAAGAACTCTTCCTCGAAGCCAAAGCCAATTTGAACCGTGAGCAGGTTCGCCTGTTGAAATCCGCGGGCGTAACCCTCTTTCAACCGGGCATAGAAAGTCTCGACACAGAAATGCTTTCGTACATGCGCAAGGGAACCACGCTCTTGCAGAATGTGCAGTTTCTCAAATGGGCGCGGGAATATGGTCTGTATCCCACCTGGAATCTGCTCTATGGATTCCCCGGGGAAAATCCCGAAGCCTATCGGCGTATGGCGGCTCTCGTACCCTCGGTCGTCCATCTGTGCCCGCCAATGGATTTAAGTCCGGTTTTGTTCGTGCGTTTCAGTCCCATTTTGGAGCAAAGCCGGCAGAGGGGGCTGTACAATGTCAGAGCTCACGGCGGCTACCGGTCCATATATCCTTTCGAGTCCGAAGACCTGGACGAGCTCGCCTATTTCTTCGACTGCGATTTCGAGGGGAAGGATCGTATCTCCTCATACATCGATCCTCTGAAAAATCAGGTACAGTCCTGGAAGCAGTCCTGGAACAGCCAAGGGGCGCCTGCGCTGATTTGCGAACAGGTGCGTGAAGACAGGATCCTTATTCATGATACCAGACCCTGCCATACGAGCCATCACGATGAGCTGGAGGGAGACTTGGCTATGGCCTACTGGGCCTGCGATGCCGCGCGACGAATCGAGACGCTGACCCGCGAGATAGGAGAGCGAAGGGGAAAAGACTACCGTGGTGACGCTTCCCTTCGTCGTGGTCTGGACGACCTGGTGGCACGCCGCCTTATGCTATGTGAAAAAGACCGCTATCTCAGCCTGGCTGTCAGGCCCTGCCTTGATCTGGAGGCTTCGGAGGACTGGGCATAAGCTACAAAATAATCCTGTCAAAAACGCCAAGGGTCTCGATTACCAGGGCCGTCAATCCGCCGGAGCCGGCACCGGGCTCCGAGGAATTCTGAATTCGAACGCGTCCCTGATCAGGCGCCACAGCATTTTTTGAACTTTTTCCCGCTGCCGCAGGGGCAGGGATCATTGCGGCCCGCCCCGCCCTTTTTCTTTTCGCTTTTCACGACGTCCGTGGACAATCCCGGGAAAAGCTCTTTGCGCATGCGCAGCAGGGACGCTTCAGCCAGCTTATTGAGGCTTTCCAGATGCTGATCGATGAGCTCCACCTCCCGCGACATTTCATAGTGGTTGCAGATCTGCCGCGCTTCCTTCAAGCAGGTGCTGGCTTCGCTGTATTTTTCCTGTTTTTCGTAAACGTAACTGATATTCTGAAGGACCCCGGAAAGCCCCAGGGCATGATGCATGGAGCGAAGCACAGATAAAGCCTTCTCATAGGCCTGGCAGGCCTCATCCATCCGCTCGGTCTCGTAGTAGAGGGTACCGAGATTCGCCAGGACGTTGGCCTCTCCTTCCCGTTCTTCCAGCTGCTGAAATCCCTGCAGGGCTTCCTGGTAGAGTCGCTCGGCCTCGACCTGATTTTTACACTCGTGCGCAATAAGACCCATCTGTGACAAAACGTTGGCCGAGCCAAGCTGATTTCCCGCCGCCCGGCAAAGTTCCAGTGCACATTCCAGAGATTTCAGGGCGGCGTCGGCCTGCCCCTGTGCCCGTTCAACCTGCGCCGAGAGCACACAGCACATGGTTTCCTTTTCCTTATGGCCCAGCCCTGCGTAGATGGCCTGGGCGCGCATGAAACAGGCATCCGCCTTTTGCCACTGCTCCATCTCGGCATACATTTGCCCTAAATCCATCTCCGTGTCCGCTTCCCCGATGGCGTATTCCATTTTACGGTAACGGTCCAGGACCTGCTGGTAGTGCTTCTGGGCATCATCGTATTGTTTCTGTCCCCTGCGGACATGGCCCATCCTCAGGATCTGCGTCGTTTCGTTCATGGGATCGCCCAGCTCGCGATAGATAAGGGCCGCCTGTTCGAAGTCGGCTATAGCCTCTTCGAAGGCTCCCTGATCACCCTTGATGAGACCTATGTTGGAAAGCTGAGTGGCCTCCCCCTCCGGATCCCCCAGATTGCGGTACTCCTCCAGCGCTTTCTGAAAAAAGTCCCTGGCGGCATCCAGTTTCCGCTGCGCATAGTGGGTATAACCAATGCTGGCCCGGCGTTGTACAGCCTTGAGCGGTTCACCCATTTCCTCATGAATGCCCGCAGCCGTTTCATAGGCGTCGATGGCCTGATCGAAGGCCCGCAAAGCGAAGTAGGTGTGCCCCAGATAACCCCACTGGTTGGCCAGGGCCTTGCGATTACCGAGGCCGGCATAGATATCTCTGGCCTTCTGATGATATTCCTCCGCCTTGCCGAACTCCGCCTTCGCGTAGCTCGTATGTCCCAGGTTTGCCCATTGGATGGCCTCTCCCTTGCGCCCTTCCGCCTCGTCATAGGCAGTGATTTTCGTATAAAGGTCCAGAGCTCCCCGATAGAGGTGCTCGGCCTGATGGAAATTCGTCATCGAATAGTACACATAAGCCAACTGACTGGTCAGGTCCGCCTCCAGATCTTCCCTGCCGAGCCCTTTCGCCAGCTTGATCGATTCCTCGAACGCCGACGTGGCAGCTTCGATATCACGCTTCGAAAAGGCCGATGATCCCTTGAGTTCCAGGGCACGCAAAAGGTCCAGGCTATCCCCATCCTTCCTTAAAATGGCCAGGGCAGGATCCAGGGCCGCCAGTGCCTCATCATAACGCTTTCGCGATTCCCTGATCTCTCCCAGACTCAGATACAACTTCGCCCGGAGCCGATCTTGTGTGTCCCCGATCAGCTCCAGTGCCTGATCGAGCTCCTGCTCGCAAATATCCCCGCCTCCCATCGCCAGCTTGGCTCGATAGGTACTGAGGATCTGTGTCGCCACGAAATCGGCGTCCCTAATGCGGGATAATCCCAGGGAATGGTACAAGACATCGCGATAAGTCCCCTCTCCTTCCAGCAGCTTCTTCTCGTAATAGGCAGCCGCCTGTTTGTCAGGAAACTCAAAATCCTGCCTCTCTATTGCGTCGGCAGGATAGAGACGCGGATAGGCAAGTCGAACCCACTGCTCGTCAGTCCATTCTACCAATTCGGCCAGATCGGGCGCTTTCAGGGTTTCCCTGATCGTTTTGTCCGTTTTTCCGGTGATGCCGCAGAGCAGTTCCATCTCGACGGGATGAACCAGGCGGGCCAGGATCCGGACCAGATCCCCCTTGATATTTCCGGACTGAGCAGCATCGCGGTAACGGTCTGTCACCGCGGCCACCTCTTCCCGGGGCGCCATTTCCACCCGCAGGCGATTCGAAGGGGAGAAATCCGGCCGCCCGACGAGGACATCGCCTTCCTCCTGGCAGACGAGCATCTTGACGTGCACAGGCAACACGCGAAGAATGGCCTGGAGAAAGTCCGCAAAGATTCGATCCTGCAGACCCGTTCGGGGCGTCATGCAGAGGATAAGCTGTTCTTTGGGCTGGAGAACACGGGAGATAAAGCGAATGGCTTCCAGGAAGCGGATCTCCAGGGGTCTGATGTCCTGTTCGATCAGCAGACGTAACTGATAGGGCAATGAGCCATCTCTATCGAGGATCTGCGACCAGGATCCATACCCGAGATAGGCACGGCCGTTCACCATTTCGCTCAACCAGCGGTAAAGGAAATGTCTGGAGTGTTCGCCCTCCCATATTTCGAACCGGAAAATCCTGTAATTTTCATATTGGGCGGCAAGCGATAGGCCCCTGTCAAGAAACCGGTAAAGGCTCAATTCCTCTTGTCCGATAATCAGGTAGATCTTTTGACCTAATGCCTCGAAATAATCCGCTATTATCTTTTGTTTTTCTTCCATATCCCCCCGGTTGTCACTCCCCTTTTTTAGTGGTGGCACTATAAGGGTAAGCAGCCGTAGTGTCAAGATAAAATGACGGCAAAAAGGGATTTTAATAAAACATGACAGGATGGTCCGAAAAAAGCCCGCCGGATTGTCATCAATGAATACTTATCCCGAGTCATACTCACTTCCAGGTTGTTGCAATCCCGATTTGAAAAGGGTATACAAAGCCTCCACCAGCTTACCTGCCCGACAGGCATAAGGAGATCCCGACATGCATAAATTCATTCTCGCTGACCCGGATAAATGTATAGGCTGCAGATCTTGTTCCCTGGCCTGCTCCTTTGAACACGATGACGAATTCAGTCTCACCCTGTCCCGGATCAGTCCTCTCTGGATGAGGGACATCGGCAGGTTCATTCCCATGACCTGCCAGCAGTGCGAGGAACCGCTGTGCATGGAGATTTGTCCCCGCAGGGCCATCTCCATCGATACAAAAACCGGCGCGAAGGTGGTAAACGAGGACCTTTGTATCGGCTGCCGCGCCTGTTTTCTTGTCTGTCCTTTCGGGGTGCCGGTCATCCATCGGGATAAGGGTTTCATGATCAAGTGCGATCTCTGCGGGGGAACGCCCCAATGCGTGGAAGAATGTCCCCAGAAGGCCCTGAGCATCGTCGAGGCGGACGATGCCGCCCTGAAAAAGCGCCGTGAAGCGGCCCGGAAGCTGATGGCCCTGATGGACAAGATCTCTTAGAGATCCTCGGGATTCCCGCAGGGCATCCGGATCATGCCCGCAGGGCAGATCATCTCATCAACAGGAAAGGATGAAAGCAATGTTCGGTTACGCCGGTACCATACTCATCGTCGATCTCTGCTCAGGCAAGATAGAAAAGGTCCCCCTGACGGAAAACCTGGCCAGAAAATACTTAGGATCTCTGGGAATCAATACGAAGCTGCTTTTCGATCATACCCGGGCGGGTATCGACCCCTTAAGCCCGGAAAATGTACTCATCTTCGGCGCCGGAACACTGGTAGGCACCCTGATGCCTACGGCCAGCAAATCGGATGTATCGGCCAAATCGCCGCTGACCGGCCTTCTGGGGACCACGAGCAGTGGTTATCAATTCGGCTGCGAAATGAAATATGCGGGCTACGACCATATCGTCATCAAGGGAAAGGCAGAAAAACCCGTATATCTTGCCATACAGGACGATCTGGTGGAGATCCGTGACGCTGCCTCTCTATGGGGCAAGGACAGTTGGGAAACCATCGATCTTCTTGAGCAGCTCTGGCAAAGCGAGGAAATCCAGGTCGCCGTCATCGGCCAGAGCGGCGAAAATCTTATCCGCTATGCCGGCATTCAAAACGGCAAATACGACGCCTGGGCACGGACGGGCATGGGCGCCGTCATGGGTTCCAAACTTCTGAAAGCCATCGCGGTCCGGGGAAAAGGCGGCATCAGGGTCGCCGACAAGACTGCCTTCAAAGAGGTGGCACGCCGGACGCGGCAGCAGATCGTCGATTCGCCCTTTTTCGAGGCGGTCAGCAAATACGGATCCATGGCGGCGTCAGGCGTCTATGGAAAATACGGCGCCCTTCCGGCAAAGAACTACCAGACGGGATTTATCGGAGACTGGTTCGAAACCCGGGGCTTCAAGAACATCGAGCGTTACAGCGACCAGAAGATGGCCTGCAGCGCCTGCCCCATCGGCTGCGCCCACTGGGCGGTGGTCAAGGAAGGACCCTATAAGGGCTTGAAAATCAAGGGCATCGAAATCACACCTGTTTTCGAGGTCGGTGCCAAGCTTTTTGTCCACGATCTGGACGGCATTCTGAAATGTGTCGAGATGTTTCACCGCAGCGGCATCGACATCGTGTCCGGATGCGGTACGATCGCCATGCTCATGGAACTTTATCAGCGGGGTCTGATCGGCGAAGAGCGGATCGGCTTCCCCGTAAACTGGGGCGATGTGGAGGCCATCTGCAGGCTTATCGGGATGATATCGAGACGGGAAGGCATCGGAGACATCCTGGCGGAGGGTGCAAAGAAGGCGAATATCTCCCTGACCGGCAACGACGATTACGCCATGACCATCAAGGGGCTGGAGCTTCTGTCCTTCGATCCCCGCAGCCGCTGGTCGGTATGGACCTTCGGCGTCCTGACCAGCACCCGGGGCGGCGACAACCTCCGTACAAGAAACCCGGCGGAAAATCTGCGCTTCCCGTCCGTTCCCGATGACTACCGCAAGGAGCCCTTCGGGCATCCGGAAGCATTCTATAAGAACATGGACATGCCCGAAGCGGTGAAGGAAAAGATCATCGACCAGGAAAGAAAAACCACCGACATCATCCTGATGGAAAAATGGTCCGAGGATCTGATAGCCGTCTTCAATGCCCTGGGAATATGTACCCGTCCACCCTCCCTGCAGGCCCAGGGTCCCAACAGCATCGCCTGCATGCTGCAGGCCTGCGTGGGCTGGAAGATCGATGCCGATGAAGTGATGAGGATCGGGGAGCGCATCTGGAACCTGCAGCACCTCTACAACCTGCGGGAAGGGGAAAAAAGAGAGTATTCCCTGTTTCCCAAGCGCTTTTCCCAGGAGAAAATGCCCGAAGGTCCGGCCAAAGGAATGGCGATCGACCCGGATGAGGTCAACCGGATGCTTGATGACTATTACGAAGCGAGGGGCTGGGATCGGAAAACGGGTGTTCCTAAGGAAGCCAAGATAGCGGAGCTGGGATTGGGTGACGAATGGTCCTCCGTCGTTATTCCCTGATCATGCCGCCCTGAGATTGTCCCCGGGGAGACGGGCAGAATGAGAATGAAGAATGGGATCGACCGTTCAGTTCGCATCTATTAACCGCAGAAGATCCTTTTGCACGCCGCGCAAGATCCAGCCGCCGGGTCCTTCGGCAGAGTTGGGCTCTTTGAGCAGGGCCTTCCGGAGATCTTTTCCCTTTGAGATCATGCCCATCAGCCCACCAACGCGCTCGGTGCGCCCCAGGGCCTGGACACCGATCAGGCTTTGATCCTTCAAGACCATCCAGAGCTCTCCCCAGGGACCTTTTCTGTGAAGGACCATTGCCTCGTCCTCGGGGACCTCGGACGCCAGAATCCCGACAGAAGCTGCCGTCTCGTCAAAGACATTGACCGTGGTCAGGTTCAGGCTTCCAGGGTATCTCCGGGCCGCTCCCGCCGTATTGGCGCCGGCAATTCGGCCCTGGAGCCGGGCGTTGTGCCAGAGCATGAAAAGTCCCCTGCGGCCCGTAATAAGGTCTTCGGATTCCACGCAGTCCCCGCAGGCCCAGACCCCCTCCCGGCTTGTTTTCATCTGCCGATCGACCTGGATCCCGCCGGAAGAGCCAAGGGCCACTTTATCCTTTTTTACAAGGCTTAGCTCCGGCCTCATGCCGATGACCAGGACCACGGCATCTGCGGCCAGGGTGCGCCGATCCGTCTTTACACCCTCTGCGCGGGTCTTTCCCGTGATCTCCAGAACCCTCTCACCCAGGAAGACGTCAATGCCGTGGTCTTCCAAACGTGTTTTCAGGGCAGCGGCCAATGGTGCATCGAATAGGCGCGGCAGGACGCGGTCCAGCAGCTCGACAAGGGCAACGGTCCAGCCCCGGCGGCGCAAAGCGATGGCCGCCTCGATCCCGACGGGGCCCGTGCCCACCACCACGGCAGCGCTTCCCTGAGCCGCCCGGAGCATCTCGGCATCGCCGAGGGTTTTAAGGGTAACAACCCCCTGCTTGCCGAATCCGGGCAGATCCGGAACGATAGGGCGGCTTCCCGTAGCGATAACCAGTCGATCATAACGGAGGGTCCCGTCATCAAAGTGGAGCAGTTGCTCTTCCGCAGACCAGTCCGTAACCTGACTCGATAAGAGCAACTCGATTCCGGCCTTTCCGAAGTCTTCCGCCGTCCTTAAAATAACCCTTTGCACCGGAATCCTGTCCGCGACGTAATCGGCCAGGACGCAAGCACTGTAAAGCGGAAAGGGCTCTTTGGTCATCAGGACGACCCTTGCCTTCTGATCGACCCTAATAGCCGCCTCAGCCGCCTCGGAACCGGCGATGCCATTACCCACGACAGCGATCACTTTCATGATGATAATACCACCGACACCTCTTTCAGCGGGGGTACAGTTTCCTGGCAGCGGCGCGTTTCTTGTCGATCTGAGACTGGTCCCGGTCCGCAAACCGGATGGCGCCGGTCGGACAATACTTCACACAGGTCGGATCCCCCTGGCAAAGGTCGCAGCGCAGCGCTTTTTTCTCTATGCCGTCAAAGCCGGCCCCGTAGAGAGGGCAGACGGAAACACAGCCCCCGCAACCGACGCAAAGTTCCCGGTCCGGGATGATCAGGCCTGTCGACTCCTCACGCTTGACAGCATTGACAGGACAGACCAGGGCACAGAGAGGCTCTTCGCAGTGCTGACAGAACACGGGCAACGCCCCGGCTTCTCCTTCCCAGAACAGGACGTGTATCCGTGACCGGGAGGGGTCGCTTACCCGCTCTTTTTTGACCGAGCATACGACCTCGCAGAGTTTGCACCCGATGCAGCGTTCGCTGTCGATCACCAGGACTTTGGCCAAAGTTCACCCCAGAAAAAATGTCCCTTGAAGAGCCGTTCCCTTTGTGCCCCTGTAAATCCTTCCCTGATATTGAAGAGCTGCTCCTGATTGAATATCCGCTCGCCCGTTCTCATCAGTTCTGAAGGACGACAGCGAAGTCCCGTTACAGCCTCCAGAAGCAGGCCGTACAACTCCCATTGCTGCATCTCCGGTGAAAGAAGGTCCGATGAACATTTCATGATTCCGAGAGAGTCAATCAGGGCCTGTAGACATTCGTCCTCGTAGATTTTCTGAATGATATCCCGGCCCGATTGATCTGCCGCATCCGGGAGCGGGGAGTGGACCATCAGCTCTCCGAGACAGCGCAGGGCCTTGTCGGGATCTTCTATCTCGATGGGCATGGTTCCCCGGACGGCAACAGCCTTGAGGTTCTTGGATTTCATCAGAAGGCCCAGTTCGGAGGCTTCCCGGCAATGCACAGCATCGGCTCTCAATTCAAGGGGTGTCGGGCCATCGCCCGGCGTTCCCACACTGAGCACCTGTGCGTTATCCTCACCCAGCGTATCGCGGATGACACCCTGAGCTCCGAGAGAATCTTCGTCCCAGAACGGGGCTGCATCGCAGGTCTCGATTTTCCCGTCTTGCACGCTGAGGTAAACGGGCCCTTCGGCCCTACCCCGGATCACCAGGTGATCGAAACCGGCAAAGCGAAGTTCCGCTCCGAAAAAACCGCCCAGAATAAGGCTTCCGGCCAAACCGGTCAAAGGCAACCTCCCGCCGATATGGATCGCCCCGGCTGCCAGGGGGGCCGGGGTCCCCGCAAGCACCCCGGCCCCCAGGACCAGGATATTGCCGGGATCCCAGGTGTCGAGATTGGTTTCCGTCAGGTGATACAGGAGGTGCATGTCGATCCCTCGCCCCCCGAGAAAGGATTCCCGGAGCGGCCGCGGGATTTCTCTGACCTCCACCCTTCCGGATCCGAGATCGACAAAGGCTGCCTTACGCGGAAGCGCCAAAGGAATCATCCCACCTTGCGCAAAGAATTATCGTTAAGCCGCTGCGAAACGACGTCACCCGGACCGGAACAGGGCGAGGGCATCATAGAGTACTCATACCTAATAAGACGCAGCCCTATGCGGTCTATACGTTTTTAAACATGCAGGTGTTCTCGCCCTGCTCTACGATGACATCATTCTGATTCTTGACGGCCCACTTGTAGTCGACGATCACCTGGGTGCCTGATTTGGAAACGCGGTTGCCCGTGATTTCGATTTCCGTCCTCAGCGTGTCATAGGGGTAAACGGGGGCGAGATATTTTACCTTGTCCGTACCCAACTGGAGGATGACATCATCCAGAAGGCCATCGGTGATGAGGTTGCCCAGAAAGATCGCCATGGCAAACTGTCCCGGCGCCACGCTCCCTTTGACGCCCAGTGCTTGATGCTCGGGGCTTGCCTTTACCCATTCGTCACTGGCAAAAACGGGGAGCTTCATCCCTGTGGCGGCGCAAAAATTCTCGATTTCAGTGCGGGTGACGATTCTGGACGAGCTCACGTATTTGTCACCGACCTTCAGGTGCTGAATGCGTAAATTTCCCATATAACCTCCTTATTTATATACAATGAACCGTCCTACTTGCTGTAGTCGTAGAATCCTCTGCCGGATTTTTTCCCGAGGTATCCGGCATCCACATATTTCTTCAGCAACGGGCAGGGACGGTACTTCGAATCGCTGAAGCCCTTGTACAATACATCCATGATCGCCCAGCAGGTATCCAGTCCGATGAGATCGGCAAGGGCCAGGGGGCCCATGGGATGATTCATGCCCATCATCATGATATCGTCTATGGCCTTTACCGTTCCCACACCCTCCATGAAGGCATAGACGGCCTCGTTGATCATCGGCATGAGCACCCGGTTGGAAATAAAACCGGGGAAGTCGTTGCACTCCACCGGTGACTTGCCGAACTGTTTGGCCAGGCTTTCCGTCAGGTTGTACGTCTCCTGCGAGGTTGCCAGCCCCCTGATGATCTCGACGAGCCTCATGACCGGGACAGGGTTCATGAAGTGCATCCCGATGACCAGCTCCGCCCTCTTGGTAGCACCCGCTATCCTGGTGATAGGGATGGAAGAGGTGTTGGTCGCCAGAACCACTCCCGGTTTACAGACGGCATCGAGCTTCTGGAAAATCCCCAGCTTGAGATCCTCCCTTTCGATGGCCGCTTCCACAACGAAATCGGCATCCTTCATATCCTCAAGGCTCGTGCTCTTCTTGATCCTTCCCAGGATCTCCTGCTTCTGATCCGCGGTCAGTTTGTCCTTGGCCACCAGTCTGTCGAGGTTCTTGGAAATGGTATCAAAACCCCGATCGACGAACTGATCGGCAATATCATTCATGATGACGTTCAACCCGCCGGGACTCGCCGCAACCTGAGCGATGCCGTTGCCCATCTGTCCCGCACCCACTACACCAAGTGTCTTAATCGCCATTTGCATACCCTCCTTATTGACTTGCGATCCTTTTCCCTGCGGAAAGCAGGACCCCCTTATTGCTCCGGAATCTTCCGGTCATGATCTATTGCGCGGTCTCCACCCTGAATGGGATAGCTAACCGACCGCGGCGTTTTGTTTTTCCGTGGCGATGAGCGCCGCGCCGATGGCAGCCGTTATAAAGGGCTCATCGGGAACCAGGAGTTCCACGCCCATCGTTTCCTGAAGAATTTTGACCAGCCCTACATCCTTGGCCCCACCGCCGGTGACACCGCAGGCCGCCTCCATCTTTACCTTGCGCACCATGGCCAGGATCTTGCTGGCCATGGCCTGGTGCAGGCCGGCAATGATGTCCCCCTTGGGGGTGCCTTCGGCGACGCGGGAGATGATCTCCGTCTCCAGAAAAACCGAGCAAGACGTACTGAAACGGACAGGCCGTGATGATTTTGCGGACAACCCGCCCAGTTCATTGATATTGGTGCGCAAAACCTTGGCGATGATCTGCAGGATCCTGCCGCTGCCGGCTGCGCAGCGAT
>Ga0315273_10004712_pt1 | contig 16771 bp, 11 predicted proteins | sample YL17G02_0_MG_FD_205753 | JGI IMG/M metagenome (GOLD analysis project Ga0315273, IMG submission 205753) | Sediment microbial communities from Yellowstone Lake, YNP, Wyoming, USA - YL17G02_0 | ecosystem: Environmental > Aquatic > Freshwater > Lake > Sediment | place: USA: Wyoming | collected... | reverse complement strand
GCCGGGGAATCTTTTGGCGCTACGCTGCTGTCGTTGGCGGTGGGAGCGCAACGCCCGGACGGGCGCTCACTGTTCAGCGAAAAGCTGGTGGTCGAGCCCGCTATCCGGCCGGTGCGGCAGACTGGCGTGATGGGTTCCTTCGACGTATTCGGAAATGTTCTGCTGTTGACCCCGAAAGACTGCGCGGAACGGGTGCTCGCAAGGGTCGAAGCAAATGTGGATCTCGAACAGGGTGTGGCGTCCGGTGCCTGCAGCTTGCCCAACGATGCCGGCCTGATCTTCAAGGCGCTGGGACGCGAGACCGCGCAGGTCAAGGCCGAGGTGCGCAAGTTTTGGGGTATCGCCCGCGAGGAGATCACCGGAACGTCACTACCCCAACCCTATTTTTGGCGCTGAAGGAGAAAGAGCAATGAATAAGTCACTTACGTGGTGGGAAGGCCGCAGTGCTTCGTCTTCAATCCTGCGGTTCGTGGACCGCCTGCTGCGCGGAATCGGCCAGGTTATGTTCCAGGACAACCCCCTGAGCGGCCTGCTGTTTTTCATTGCCATAGCCTGGGGATCCTGGGCTGGCGGCGTGCCGCAAGTGGCCATAGGCGGCCTGCTGGCGCTGCTGGCGGGAACGCTCACGGCGCAGTGGTTGCGGGTGGATGAAGCCGGGCTCAATGCCGGGCTGTATGGCTTCAATGCCTACCTCACTGGCCTGGCCCTGCCCACTTTCATGGCCCCCTCGCTGCTGCTGTGGGTCTACGTCGTATTCGGTGGGGCCGTTTCGGTGGTGATCATGTTGGCGCTGGTCAAGGTGTTCAAGACCTGGGGAGTATCCGTGCTCACCGCGCCCTTCGTGCTCATCACCTGGCTGCTGCTACTCGGCACTCATGCCTTCTCGGGGCTCGAGGGCGCCGCCCTGCCGCCGGTGGGCGTCATCGTGCCCATCGACCCCGTGGCCGCCAACCCGCTGCATCCGCTCGAATTCCTGCAGGGCCTGCTGACCAGCATTTCGCAGGTCTTCCTCAAGGGCCATGGCCCAGCCGCACTGTTGCTGCTGGCCGGGCTGGCAGTCAGTTCGGTGCCGGCTGCCGTGTTTGCTGTGCTGGGTGCCGTAATCGGTTTGATCACGGCGCACGCGCTGGGCGCCGAGAGCGAACTCATCACCGCCGGCCTGCTGGGCTTCAACCCGGTCCTGACAGCCATCGCGCTGGGCGCGGTGTTTTACCGTCCCAGTCCCCGGGTGGTCATCTACACGCTGCTCGCTACGGTGCTGTCCGTGATCGTGCAGGGGGCCATAATCGCCGCCATGACACCCTTTGGCATTCCGACTCTGACCGCTGCCTTCGTGCTGGTCACCTGGTTGTTCCTGTTGCCGGCGCTAAAGTTTGAGTAGCGCACAGTGAGTATCGGCGCAACCCTGCTGCTCGGCCTGCTGCTTGGGATGCGGCACGCCCTCGACGCGGATCATCTCGCGGCGGTTGCCACCCTGGTCACACGCAGCCGTTCACTCGGCCACACGATTTGGCAGGGCGTGGCCTGGGGCGCTGGTCATACGCTCACGCTGCTGCTGTTCGGAGGTGCCGTGCTGGTGCTGGGCCTGGTCCTGCCTGAGCGGGCGGCGCTGGCACTGGAACTCGCGGTAGGCATCATGCTGGTGGTGCTGGGCGCGGAGGTGCTGTACCGCCTGTGGCGCGGACGCGTGCATTTCCATGCCCACCGCCATGCCGATGGCGCAAAGCATTTCCACGCCCATGCGCACGAGGGAGAGTCACAGGAGCATGACCCGAACCGTCAGCAGCATGGCCACGGTTTCCCGCTGCGTGCGTTGCTGGTTGGCATGGTGCATGGAATGGCGGGCTCGGCAGCGCTGATTCTGCTCAGCCTTGAAACCTTGCGCACGCCAGCCTGGGGCCTGGCCTATATCGCACTGTTCGGCATTGGCTCGATCGCCGGCATGGCGGCGTTGTCGGTGGTGATCGCCATCCCCATGCGCCTCACTTCGCGGCGTCTGAACCGCTCCCGTAACGGCCTGTCCGTGCTGGTGGGCGTGAGCACCATACTGCTCGGCTGCTTCGTGGCTTTCCGTTCTGTCAGTTAAGTAATCCCGTTCAGCTCGGCCCAGCCAGTATCGCGCGCTGGTAACACCGGGCGTCAATGACGTGGGAAAGCTGCCCGCATTACCAGATCTTGACTCGCTCTTCCGGAGGCAAATACAGCGCGTCCGTTTCAGCGATGTCAAACGCTTCATAGAATTCCGGAACGTTTCTGACCACGCCACTGACCCGGTACTGGTCTGTTGAATGCGGGTCAGTAGCGATCTGCTGGCGCAGGGCTTCATCACGCGTGATTCCGCGCCAGCCCTGGGCGTAGCCGATGAACACGCGCTGATCGCCGGTGTAGCCATTTCAGCGGTCTCGGTGCGGCGCGGGTCAATCACAATCATCTTGCCGCCGCGCGCCTTCATCGCCACGCGCTTGGGACAGTATGAGTTTACAGACTTCCCAATAACTATGATTTTCTTGCAATACAGCTTTAATGCTACCTATCCTCCAGCGGTATATAGTGTTGTCAGGCATGAATTATCGAGAGCGGATCCGGTGATCAACCCAGCACTGATACGAAAAAACAGCCCCTGGTCAGCCGCAGAAATTGTGGCTTTTCTGGAGCGTAGCGAGATTCCTGTGCGGCTCGGCTGCCTGTCGAGCAGCGGTGCGCCGTTGGTCAGCTCGCTGTGGTACCTCCACGCCGACGGCGCGATCTGGTGCGCGACCAAAAAGTCTGCAAAACTTGTGACGCTTTTTGAGAAGGATGCGCGCTGTGCATTCGAAGTGGCTGGCGATACCTTTCCTTACCGGGGTGTCCGCGGGCAGGGCCTGGCCACCCTTTCAGAAGCGGAGGGACCGGAGATTTTGCTGCGGTTGATTGATCGCTATCTGCATGATCGAGAGTCGAATTTTGCCCGTTGGCTGATCTCTCGCCAGGAGAATGAAGTGGCGATCCGTATTGCACCGGATTGGATTACATCCTGGGATTTCTCAAAGCGCATGAGCTAAGCAACCCCTGTCTTCTTCGAATTGTCGCGACTGACAACGATAATTCTTTTCGGGCAGCCCGGATTACCAGATCTTGACGCGCTCTTCCGGAGGCACGTACAGCGCGTCCGTTTCAGTTACGTCAAACGCCTCATAAAATTCCGGCACGTTTCTGACCACGCCATTGACCCGGTACTGCCTGGGTGAGTGCGGGTCCGTGGCGATTTGCTGACGCAGGGCTTCATCACGCGTGATTCCGCGCCAACCCTGTGCGTAGCCGATGAACACACGCTGATCGCCGGTGTAGCCATCCAGCACAGGCGCGGGCTGGCCATTCAGCGACAGGTGATAGGCCTTGAGCGCAATGCTCAGCCCACCGAGATCGCCAATGTTTTCGCCTAGGGTGAACTCGCCATTAACCGCCAGGTCATCGAACGGCTTGAACTGCGAATACTGCTCAACCAGTTTGGCCGTGCGCTTTTTGAACTCGGCCTTGTCCTCATCCGTCCACCAGTTGCGCAGCACGCCGTCGCCGTCAAACGTGCTGCCGGAGTCGTCAAATCCGTGGCCGATTTCATGGCCGATCACGGCGCCGATGGAGCCATAGTTCACCGCGGCTTCAGCGTTCAGGTCGAAGAACGGCGGCTGCAGGATGGCCGCCGGAAAGACGATTTCATTCAGCGGCGGGTTGTAGTACGCGTTCACCGTTTGCGGTGTCATGCCCCATTCGCTGCGATCCACGGGGCCGCCCTGGCGCTTCATGTGTTCCTCATAGACAAACAGGGCCGAACGGTGGGTGTTGCCGACGAGGTCATCTTCCCTGATCTCCAGCGCCGAGTAGTCTTTCCACTTATCCGGGTAGCCGATTTTGGGGGTGAACTTGGAGAGTTTGTCCAGGGCCTCGGCCTTGGTTGCATCGCCCATCCAGTCGAGCTCCTTGATGCTGATTTCGTAGGCCTTGATCAGGTTGTTGACCAGTTCCAGCATGGCCTCCTTGGCTTCTGGCGGAAAATGCCGCGCCACGTAAACCTTCCCAACCACTTCACCGACGTTGCCATCGACCGCTTCCACGGCGCGCTTCCACGGCGGCAGCTGCTGTTCGATGCCCTGCAGGGTCTTGGAATAGAAATCGAAATTCTGTTCGTCTATGGCTGCGCTGAGCAGGCTGGCATTGGCGTTGAGCACGGCCCATTTCAGGTAGGTCTTCCACACATCCATGCCGGTGTCCTGGATGATGCCATCCAGGGCGCGCATGTAATCCAGCTGCATGACCACCAGCCCATCAATGTCGCTGATAGCGGCTGCCTGCAGGTAGTCATTCCAGCCAAAATTGGGCATCAGCTCAGGGAGCTCAGCAAGCGGAATCTTGTTGTACAGCGCTACCATGTCGCGGGTTTGTTCCTTCTTCATCTGCTCCGCGGCCATGCGGGTTTCCAGCGCCATGATGGTTTGGGCAGCGGCTGCGCCGTCCGGCAAACCTGCCAGCCCAAACATCTTTTCGATGTGCGCCACATAGGCCTGGCGAATGCCTTCGGCCTTCTCGCCTTCCTCGAAGTAGTACTCCCGGTCCGGCAAGCCGAGCCCACCCTGGTAGGCATACATCATGTAGGTGTTGGGATCTTTGAAATCGACATACTGGTTGAGTGAAAACGGCACGCCCACGCCGATCTTGTTGGCATCGGCGAAGTAAATGGCGAGCTGCTTGCGATCTTCCAGCGCATCGATGGCGGAGAACTCCGCTGCGAGCGGTTTTGTCCCCAGCTCATTGCGGGTTTCCATGTTCATATAGGATTTGTAGAAATCACCCACTTTCTGCTCGTCGGTGCCCTGCGCAAAGTCTCCTGCAGCCGCTTCCTCGATGATGATCTTGACGTTGGCCTGGGACTGCTCGTGCACCATCAATCCCACGCTGTCGCTCGCACGGTCCGGGGGAATGACGGCCGTGGCCATCCAGGTACCGCTAACGAAGGCATTGAAGTCATTGCCGGGGCGCACTTTGGTGTCCATGTACTCCAGAATGAGGCCGGAGTGCTGGTCTGTTGCGGGTTCATCGACTTCTTGTTTGTCGACCGTGGCAGCCGTGTCCACGGTTTCGGCTGGAACCTGGGCGGCGGCAACGGGTTCGGAATCTTTTTGCCCGCAGGCGCTGAGCAGCAGGGCGAAAGCCGATGCGGTAATGAGTCTGTTCATGCTGGTTTCCTGTTGGAAGTTTTCCTGGTCTGGTTTGCTACATTGGGCGTGCGCGGAGAATAAGGCGGCGCGCCCGGCGAATACAGTGCCAAAAGTCGTAGTCAGGGCAGCCATCCGGGCTGAAACGCGCACACGCGGGAGAGTTTTAGTCAACCAGGTCTAACAGTTGCCTTGCGCATAGACGATAACTGTGGAATTACTAGGTGACCTGACCCCATTGCATAGCATCGTTGCAGTGCGCGCCGGGAACTTTGCAGGAGCACTTTCCCATGGCTTTGTTCTCAAGATGTACATATCGCCCCCTCCTGCCAGGTTTGATGGTTGCAGCCCTGTTGCTGCCGGGACTCGGCGTGGGTCCGGCGGCAGCGGCCCGGCAGCCTGAATCCTCTAACATCGATCCCGCGCTCTACCAGGCACTCAAATGGCGCAATGTCGGGCCCTGGCGAGGCGGGCGGGTAACCGCGGTAGCCGGCGTACCCGCCGCGCCGCACACGTTTTACATGGGTGCAACAGGTGGCGGTGTGTGGCGCACCACGGATGCCGGTGTGAGCTGGGAGAACGTCTCGGACGGCTTTTTCAACACGGTAACCATCGGCGCGATTGCCGTGGCACGAACTGATGCCAACATCATCTATGTCGGCACTGGCGAGGCACCCATACGCGGCGTTTCCACTGCTGATGGCGACGGCATGTACAAGTCGGTCGATGGCGGCAAGACCTGGACCCATATCGGGCTGGAACAGACACGGCACATTGCCATCGTGGTTGTCGACCCGCACGATCCGGACACGGTCTGGGTCGGTGCGCAAGGCAATGCCTGGGTCGAGTCCGAGGAGCGCGGCGTTTACAAATCCACCGATGGGGGCGCCACCTGGCGGCAAACCTTGTTCGTCAACCCGGGCACCGGGGTCCATGACCTGAGCCAGGATATGCACAACCCGAACGTCCTTTATGCCGGCACCTGGGACCACCAGCGTACTCCCTGGACAATTCGATCCGGCGGTCCGGGTTCCGGTCTTTACAAGTCTGTCGACGGCGGCGAAACCTGGCGGCGGCTGGAGAACGGTCTACCAGGGCTGATGGGCAATACCGGCGTGGCGGTTTCACCGGCCAATCCCAATCGTGTCTATGCCATGATCGAGGCGGCAGAAGGTGGCATTTTCCGTTCGGACGACGGCGGCGAAAACTGGTCGCGCGTCAACGAAGACAAGGGCATTCGGGACCGGGGTTGGTATTACACCCACATATTCGCCGATCCCGGGGACGAGGACACGCTATACGTTTTGTCGAATTCGGTGGTGAAGTCGATTGATGGCGGCAAGACCCTCAGCGAAATCGCCACACCCCACGGCGACAACCATGATCTGTGGATCAATCCTGATGACCCGACCATCATGGTGGAAGGTAACGATGGCGGCGCCAATGTCTCGCTCAACAGCGGCAAAACCTGGTCGACCCAATATAATCAACCGACGGCACAGCTCTACCGCGTCATCACGGACAATGTCTTCCCCTACCGGCTATATGCTGGCCAGCAGGACAATACCTCGATCCGCATCGCCAGCCGGACCTTTGATGCCGGCATTGGCCAGGCGGACTGGAAGCCAGTTGGTGGCGGCGAAAGTGCGCAATTCGCCTTCGATCCGGACGACCCGCGCCTGATTTATAGCACCAGCCTGCTGGGAACAATCAGTGAATACGACGACGTGACCGGCGTTGAACGCAATATTGAAGCGTACCCGGCCTTTATCGGCTTCATGCAGGCCAAGGATCTGACCTATCGTTTTAACTGGAATGCGCCGGTGGTGGTGTCAAAATTTGACCCCGAGGTGATTTATCATGCGGCCCAGATGGTGCTCAAATCGACCGATCGGGGACAAAGCTGGACGCCGATAAGCGGTGATCTGACGCGCAACGACCGCAGCAAGCAGGGTACCACCGGCGGACCGCTGTCGATCGAAGGTGCCGGTGGCGAGCACTACGGCACGTTGCTCTACCTGGCAGAGTCGCCTCTCGATGCGGCCATACTCTGGGCCGGTTCTGATGATGGGTTGGTCCACGTTACCCGCGATGGCGGCCAGACCTGGGATAACGTGACGCCAAAAGGTTTGCCCGAGAGCCAGATCAACATGATCGAGGCCTCTCCCCACGACCCTGCAGGTGCGTACATCGCGGTCAACCGCTATAAGCTGGGCGATGACAGCCCAATGATCTATCGCACTCGCGATTACGGACATTCCTGGACCCTGATCGTCAACGGCATTCCAGCGGTGGCTTTTGCCCGCGCCGTGCGCGAAGACCCGGTCCGGCGCGGACTGCTGTATGCCGGCACCGAACGCGGCGTGTACGTTTCCTTCGATGATGGAGCCCAATGGCAAAGTCTGCAGCTGAATCTTCCGCAGGTGCCTGTCACCGATCTGCGGGTGCAGCAGGGTGACCTGATCGCGGCAACCCAGGGGCGTTCTTTCTGGATCCTGGATGACATTACGCCACTGCGACAGCTTGGGGACAAGGCAGACGGCCAGTCCCTGCGACTGTTTGAACCGCGACCGGCCTACCGCATCGAAAGTCTGCAGTGGCCAGGCAAGGAAGGCCCCAATCCACCTGACGGCGTGCTGCTCCGCTACATCCTGGGCGATGATGTGGACGTTTCAGTGGAAAACCCGCTGTTGCTGGAAATCCTGGATGCCGAAGGAGCGGTCATCCGCAGTTTTTCGAGCACACCCACTGCGGAATCGCCAAAAACCCTGGTTAAGGGTGTTGAGGGTGAGCCACCAGCGCCAGCGCTGGGGACCAGGCCCGGCATGAACGAGGCCGTGTGGAATTTACACCGCGAGCCAATGACGCCGGTCGCCGACACGATTCGTTATGTCAGCCAGCGCCCGCCGCGCGTCCCGCCCGGCACGTACCTCGCACGCCTTCGATTCGGCAAAGCGGCAGTTGAACAGCCGGTGACCGTCTTGCAAGATCCGCGTGTTGATCCAGCGGATGCCAAGGCCTGGGCTGAGCAGCAGCAGATCAGTCTCCAGCTCTACTATCTGGTCAATGACATTCATGCCACCACCAACCGCATGCGTGCTATTGCCGGGCAAGCCCAGGAACTGATCGAACAAACAGCGGGTAGCTCCGAGGCAGGTGGCATCAGGGCCGCCGGTGACATGCTGATCGCCCGCATCCAGGCATGGGAGGTTCACCTGCCCCAGGCCCCGTTGCCCGGCGGTCTGCGCGATACCGTGTCTATTCCGAGCCTGCTGCTGTCGACGCAGGTAATGCGTGTACTGACGCTGGTTGATCAGGATCCGCCGGTCACCGCGGGTATCGTCGCACGGGCCGCTGATCTCGAAGCAGCCTGGGCTGGACTCAAGGAGGATGCCGCCGGGATCAGTACGAAAGAGCTGGCTGCATTCAACACCGCGTTGGACCTGGCAAAGGTTGCGCCATTGGTCGTTCCATGAAGCGGTCTCCAAGCGGTCGATCTCGCCGGTTCAGCCAGAGTCACGCCAGGCAGTGCATAGTGCGGGGGAGTCGATTATAGTCTTGCGAGTATCCAATACCCGGGAGTCAATCCCGCATCGCCATGGCAACACGCGCAACACAGAGTTTGATTATTGAAACCGCCCTGGAACTGTTCAACCGGTACGGGAGCAACACGATATCGACCAACCGGATTGCCAAGGAATGCGGCATCTCGCGCGGCAACCTGCATTACCACTTTCGTACCAAGGGAGAAATCATTCAGTCCATTTTCCAGCAAATCGTCCATTCGATGAACGATGAGTGGCCCGCTGATTACCTCCATCCCACGCTGGAACATATGGCCGAAATGTATGTGCGCCAGTCTCTGTTGATCCTAGAGTTCGAGTTTTTTTACCGGGAAATGGCCTCCCTGCTGCGTCAGGACATATTGTTACGCAGGCGCTACCGCGAACACCGCGAAAAGCGGTTGCTTGCGATCGAGCGCTTTTTCCGGGCCTTGGCCGATGTCGGCACCATGCAGTTCGATGAGGATCCGGCACGGGTTCGTTCGCTGGTGATCGCGACCTGGATTATTTCTGACAACTGGCCAAATTTCCTGGAATTCCAGGGCGGTCAGTTTGATGCGGAGGCAATTTGCCAGGGCTACGACATGATTCTTCACGTACTCGGACCTTATATCACGGTTGATTTCCGGGCCGTGACACAGGCCTCCCACCGGGCCATTCACAGCCTGTACATGAGCAAACCGCCAAGTGACCTGGCCGCAAATAGTTGAGCAATTTCAGGCGCCTCGGCGAGCATCAACTGGGGTTTAGGCCAGGAGCACTAAAATTTTTCAGGCGTGGGTTAGGTCTGGTTGTATCTTAAGAAAATGACTCATCCAGCCCGGTCTCCGGAATCCTTCGAGCGGATGGCGCTTTTGCGCCCGGCCAGCCAGCGCGTAAATCAGGATACCCGGCGTCGGCTTTTCTGGCCGGGATTCATGCCACTGGTGGCAGGCGCAATCCTTGGGTGCAGTTCGACTTTAGCTGATGAAGCGGTTACCGGCCTCACAATTATCCATGCCGGCACCGTTCTGGCGGTTCCGGGACAGGCGCCGCTACGGAATCAAAGCATTTACCTGCGGGATGGCCGGATCGTGGAGCTGCGTGCAGGTTTTGGTGAGGAAAGCGGCGCGAAAATAATTGACTTGCGCGAAGCCTTTGTGTTGCCTGGCCTCATTGACCTCCATGTACATCTGACCACGACGTCCGAACCGGGTGGCGAACTGGATGATGTGACCAGAAACTCGGCCGACCTTGCGTTGTTGGCTGCTGTTAATGCTGAGCGTACGCTGGCCGCCGGTTTCACCACCGTGCTGGATGTCGGGACCGGGATGCGGGTGCACGAGGAAGCCGTGTTTGCGTTGCGCGATGCCGTCGCAAGCGGCCTGATGCCCGGACCACGCATACTCGCCACCGGCAGTCCGCTTTCGATTCCAGGCCAATCGCGAACCGCACGCTTCAACGTGGAGGTGGAAGCGGTGACGGGCCCGGACAACGTGTGCAGCGGTGCGGACGATTGCCGCCGCGTGGTGCGCGCCCAGGTCAAGCGCGGTGCTGACGTTATCAGTTTTTATAATACCGGCAGTCTGCTGTCGAATCCGTCGCCGGCCATGACGTTTACTGAAGATGAACTGCTGGCCATCATCTCGACAGCGCACGCGCTCGGCCGCAAGGCCATCGCCGATGGTGGCAATACCCGCGGCGACGCCAGCGGCATCAATGCGGCCCTGCGCGCCGGAGCGGACTCCATCGATACGGTTACCTACCCGGACGAAGAGACCTGGCGACTGCTGAAAGCCGGTAAAGCCTGGTTCGTGCCGCACTTGTATGCTGTTCAGGCGGCGGTGGGCGATACACCCGCAACCCTGCAGGAAGGAACCATGGGTTGGTTGCCTGTACCTGTCCTGGAGTTTCTCTACCAGCTCAAGAACGAGACACCTTCGGCGGTCCAGGCGCATAAGGCCGGCGTCCGTTTTGCGTTTGGCTCCGACCCCGGAGTGTTTCCCCATGGGGATAATGCCCGGGAATTCGCCGAGCTGGTTGGCATCGGTTTGACCCAACAAGAGGCCATCGCCACGGCCACGATTTCAGCTGCGGAAATGCTGGGACTGAGTTCTGAAGTTGGAACCATTGAGCCAGGCAAATCCGCTGACATCATAGCCACCTCCGGCAATCCGCTTGAAGATATCCGCCAATTGGAAAAGGTCAATTTCGTAATGAAGCAAGGAATGGTCTATAACGGCAGACCATGAACGCTGCCGGATTAGCGCAACGCACAGTCAATAATCACCCAAGGAGCACGCTATGAGAAATGTTCCAGTAATTCCAACACCGCTGAAAGTGGCGGCCGCACTCATTCTGCCGGCAATGCTGTACCTCGACACACCCGCTATTGCCCAGGACTCAACCACGAATCAGTCGAACCGGCAAGGCGCTGGTGAGATAGAGGAAGTATTCGTAACAGCCACCAAGCGTGGTGTTGCATCCGTGCAGGACATCACCGGCAGCATCCGTGCCATTGGTGCTAAGGAATTAGCTGACCTCGACGTGCAGAGCTACTCGGACTGGGCTCGATTGGTTCCTGGTCTGAACACTGAAGACCAGGGCCCCGGCGAGAAACGATTCATCATTCGTGGCATCCGCTCGGTTGGGGGGGCCACGGTCGGCGTGTACTTTGACGACGCCGTGATCACCGGTTTCAATCCTGAGGATGATGGTGGCGGACGTAATGCCGACGTCCGCCTGTACGACATCGAGCGGATCGAGGTGTTGCGCGGCCCACAGGGGACGCTGTACGGCGAAGGCTCGATGAGCGGCGCGATCCGCATCATAACCAACAAGCCAGACACAGAGGACACCTACGGGCAATTCTCAGTGGACGGGTCCTCTACCACGAATGGTGGCCCGGGGTACAAATTTAATGGATTCGCCAATTTGCCGGTTTCCGAAACGTTTGCATTCCGTGTCGTCGGATTCTACGAGAATGAGGATGGCTTTGTGGACAACGTACGCCTTGGTAAGGACGACATCAATTGGGAGGAGACTTATGGCGGACGTCTTGCAGCGCGTTGGACCCCCAACGACAAGCTGACCATTGATGCTTCCTACCTGATCCAGGACACCGAACTCGGCGGCAAGCAAAGGTATTTCCCCTCGATAGGCGATCTTAAGACCGACGAGTACACCGTGGATGTCTATAAGGACGACGTGGATATCCTGCAGTTCGCGCTCGACTATGAGCTTGGCTCCGGGACCATCCATGCCAGCAGCGCAATTCTCAACCGCGATGTGTTTTTCCGATTTGACTCGACGCCCTTGCTGCTGTTCTTCGGCGTGCCGCTGCCGTTTGCGCGCGCGGTCACCGATCAACCGGACAACCGTGAAATCTGGACCAATGAACTGCGCTATTCTTCTGATCTCAACGGGCGGTTCCAGTACGTAGTTGGCGCTTTCTACCAGCAGTCCAAGCGCGACTTCGAAAGCAATGTGATCAGCACCGACGAGGACGGCAATCCCAACGGCACCGAAGCGGATATCTTTGGTCGCGTTTCCAGTTTCGATATTGATCAACTGGCACTATTCGGCGAAATGACCTGGGACTTTACTGACCAGTTGGAAGGGCTTTTTGGCCTGCGGTATTTCGACTACCAGCAGGATTCCTTCTCGATGGAAACATTGCCCTTCGGCGGATTCCCTCCCGGTGAAAACCCAAGGCCGGACCCGGATCGGTCCGCCAGTGACAACGACGTCAGCATCAAGGCCAGCCTTAGCTATGCAGTGAACGACGATGCCAATCTCTATGTGCTGTATTCGGAGGGTTTCCGGCAGGGTGGCACCAATTCCACCGGCTTTGGTAACGAGATCATCATTCCCGAAGCGTACGAGCCTGATTCGCTCACCAATTATGAAATCGGCGCCAAGACCACCTGGCTGGATGGCAAGCTGGTGGTGAATGCCTCGTTGTACCGGATTGACTGGGACAACATCCAGACCCAGGAACAGGAACCGGTGTTGGGCTTCAACTTCATCGGCAATGCCGGCAAGGCACGCGTTGATGGCTTCGAACTGGAGGTGTTCTCCTTGCTCACCGAACAATTGCAATTGGGGGTCGGTATGGGTTACCACGATGCACGGCTGACCGAGGACCAGCCCATACTGGAAGTTGACACACCGATCGGCAAGGACGGTGATCCTATACCCTATGTGCCGAAGTTCACCAGCAACGTCTCCTTGCAGTACGACTTTCCCATCAACGGGGGGGCCTGGAACGGTTACATGCGCGGTGACTATTCTTACACCGGATCCTCGGACACACAGTTCAACAACGATGGTGCGTTCTACTACGAGCAGGATTCTTACAGTCTGGTTGATGCGAGACTCGGCGTAGAGAACGAGGATTGGCGTGTGGTGCTCTATGTAGACAATCTGTTCGATAAACGCGCTGAACTGACCGTTGTTGAGAATCTCGCCGTACCACTGTCGATTTTCACCAACCGGCCCCTCACGTTTGGCGTGACGATCTCGCGTAATTTCTGACAGCCCGGTGTCGTTGGCGAAGCTCGTAGCGACACTATTCCTGCTGCTGCCCTGGGCCGTCCAGGGCGGTGGCCAGCAGTTGTTGGTCCATGCCGGAACGATTCTGTTTGACCCTGCACAGCCGCCGCTTGCCAACGCAACTCTGGTGATCGAGGATGGCAACATCAAGTCGATCGAGGATGGATTTGTAACTGCGGAGACTCTGGGATGGGACGCGGCCAGCGTCACGGTGGTGGATCTTTCCGGGGCTTTTGTATTGCCCGGCCTGATCGATCTTCATGTACATCTGACCACACCGGTGGACCCGGGTGGGGAACTCCGGGTCGTTACCCGGAACGCAGCCGATCTGGCCTTGCTGGGAGTCGAGCTCGGCAGGCAGAACCTGGCGGCCGGATTTACCACCGTGGTGGATCTGGGCACCGGCCGGCGTGATCATGAACTGGCGATTTACGCGCTCAGGGCTGCAATAGAGCAGGGAACTGTGGCAGGCCCGAGGATTCTGGCCGCTGGCAGTCCGCTATCTCCAACCGGGGCATCCCGTACCGGAAAATTCCGCTCTGACGTGGAAGCAGCCATTCCGCCCCAGGGCGTTTGCGATGGTGCGGACCAGTGCCGTCGCGTGGTGCGTGAACAGATTGCGCGCGGAGCGGACCTGATCAACCTGTACAACAGTGGCAGCCTCAATGATGCGCACATCGCGGAGCAGACCTTTACCGACGAGGAGTTTGAGGCCATTGTCGGGACGGCCCACGGGCTGGGCCGGATCGTCATTGCCGATGGGCACACGGCTGCCGGAATCAACGCCGCGCTGCGGGCAGGTGTGGATATCGTCGATACCGCCCCCTGGCCGGATGAAGAGAGCTGGCGCCTGATGCGTGAAACTGGCGCAGCGTTCGAACCTCACTTGTATGCCTTTCAGCAAGTGGTGGGTGATTCGCCCGCAGACCTCGATAGCGGCACCATGCACTGGATTCCGAGCCCGATCATGCAGCGATTGTTTGATATCAAAAACAAGCCATTCTCGGCTGAGCGCGCCTACCGCGAAGGCATCCCGATCGTGTTCGGCTCAGACACTGGTGTTGTACCGCATGGCAGCAATGCCGGCGAGTTTGCCGAGCTGGTGAAAATAGGCATGACCCCGGCTGAAGCGATCGGGGCGGCTACTGCGCAAGCGGCGCGCGTGCTGCGGCTTGACCATCTGATCGGCACCCTCGAACCTGGCAAGGCCGCCGACCTCATCGCCACTTCTGCCAGCCCGTTGGAAGACATCCGTGAACTTGAGCGTGTGCGTTTCGTCATGAAGGGTGGCGTGGTTTTCAGTAATGACCTGGCCGGGAGCCGCTGAAGGGTTGCGTTTATTCCAACCAATTCTCAACCTTCAAACCAGGCACGCGGGAAAACTCACGGTCATTTGCGGTGATTACCGTGCATTCCAGAGCCAGCGCCTGGGCAGCGATGAGCATATCGTTGGGCCCGATGCGGGTGCCGCGTTCCTCAAGATGCGCGCGCAATTTCCCGTAACGGCGATCAGCAGGTTCTTCCAGGGGTAAGGCGCTTATTGCAGAAAGAATTGTCTCAAGCTGCCTGGTCAGTCGCTCAGACCCGCGCTTCTCAGCACCAAAGCGCAACTCCGCTGCCACCACGATGCTGGTGCAAATGTTTTTCTCTCCCTCGCGTGCAATTCGTTGCGCAATTTTACCCTGCGGGTTTCGCACCAAATCCGACAGGATGTTGGTATCGAGCAGGTATTGCGGCGGCATGTTTACAGGCTCACGTCATCTAATGGCAGCAATGAGTCGTCCACATCGGGAAAGGTTTCATCCAGGGGTTTCATGCCAGCGAGCAAGGCAAGCAAGCCGCCTTTCCGCACGGGTTCCACAATCAGCCGGTCGCCATCCTGGCGGATAATCGCCTCGTCCCCCGCCAGTTCAAACTCCCGGGGAATCCTGAGAGCCTGGTTGCGGCCATTGCGAAAGAGCCGGACAACACGTCCTGATTGCATAGTGAATCCTCCCGAAAGGCCCAGGTCCAATCCAGCATATTTACTATGGTATATGCCGTAGCCTATGCCACAGTCTAACTCGACCACAGGTTTCCGTCAATGTGAATTGCCGCGGTATGATACGGCTCACGCACCACCTCCTTTGACATTCCAGGGTAAGCAAGGCATGACCGCCACCAACAGCGACAGTTTTTCCTCATTGCCGATCTCCGCTGCGCAGATCGCCAACCTGGAATCCCTGGGCTACCTCAAAATGACGCCCATTCAGGCCGGCAGCTTGCCCCTGGTGCTGGCTGGCAAGGACCTCATTGCCCGGGCCAAGACCGGCAGCGGCAAGACGGCGGCGTTTGGCATTGGGCTGCTGGAGCAGATCAACCCACGCTTCTTTGGCGTACAGGCCCTGGTGTTGTGTCCCACGCGCGAGTTGGCGGACCAGGTGGGCAAAGAACTGCGCCGGCTGGCCCAGGCGGTACCCAATATCAAGCTGGTGTCCCTGTGCGGCGGCAAGCCGTTTGGCCCGCAGAAAGGCTCGCTGGAACACGGTGCGCACATCGTGGTCGGCACGCCAGGACGCGTGCTGGACCACCTCGCCCAGAAGACCCTGGATCTGGGCGGTTTGAAAACCCTGGTGCTCGATGAGGCCGACCGCATGCTGGACATGGGTTTCCTGGATGCCGTCAGTGACATCGTGGCACAGACCCCGAAGACCCGCCAGACGGTGCTGTTTTCCGCCACCTACCCCGATGCAATCAGGAAAATCAGCCGCTCAATCCAGCGTAGCCCGGCGACTGTCACAGTGGAGGAGGAACATGAGCCGGGTGTCATCGAGCAGATGTTTTACGAGGTCAAAACACATGAGCGCAATAACACCCTGCTGGCCTTGTTCGAACATTACCAGCCCGAATCCGCGCTGGTGTTTTGCCACACCAAGAAGCAATGCGACGAGGTCGCCGAATTCCTGGATGCAAACCGTATCCAGTGTTTGGCCATTCATGGCGACCTGGAGCAACGCGAACGTGACCAGGTGCTGGTGCAGTTTGCCAACAACAGCTGCCCGGTGCTGGTGGCAACCGATGTGGCCGCGCGGGGTCTCGACATCAAGTCACTGCAGGCGGTGATCAACTACGAATTGCCCCGCGACCCGGAAATCTACGTGCATCGCATCGGTCGCACCGGCAGGGCAGGGGAAAAGGGCCTGGCCCTGAGTATTTTTACCAACTCGGAATACCAGCGGGTGCAGGCGATTGAAGTCTATTTGTCCAGGTCCTGTGCTTGCGATGTGTACGCATCCCTGGACCGTGTGCCGGGCTATACCCTCAAGGCGCCCATGGTCACGATCCAGATCGATGCGGGGCGCAAGCAGAAAATCCGTCCGGGCGACATCCTCGGCGCCCTGACCGGCGATGCCGGCCTGCCCGCAGCGCAGATTGGCAAGATCGCCATTTTTGATATGTGCAGCTATGTCGCCGTTGAACGTGCCGCACTGCGCCAGGCGCTTAACT
>Ga0315273_10004710_pt1 | contig 16772 bp, 10 predicted proteins | sample YL17G02_0_MG_FD_205753 | JGI IMG/M metagenome (GOLD analysis project Ga0315273, IMG submission 205753) | Sediment microbial communities from Yellowstone Lake, YNP, Wyoming, USA - YL17G02_0 | ecosystem: Environmental > Aquatic > Freshwater > Lake > Sediment | place: USA: Wyoming | collected... | reverse complement strand
CCAGAGCTGGTACAGCGGCCCGCCGAGGACCAGAGAGAACTCGCCGGACATTCGGGCGTCGCTTTCGATCTTCATGCGTCCCCCTCCACCGCGGTGGCCTTCACGGGCCGCCGCCCCACGCGCAGGCGTACGATACGCCAGACGAATTGAACCTGGCGCCGATCACGTCTGCTTCTCCGTCGGCCGGTCATACCGTCTCCATCTCGTCTAGAACCGGAAGGTGATGCCGCCGACGAACTCGATCTGACTCGAGTACTGGGCGTTGCCGACGACGTAGCAACCGAACCAGGGGTCGCACCACCAGCCCGCGGCGTCGGACTTGATGTAGGTCGGCGTCCACTGGACCCCGGCCTGCACACCGACCCTCGGCGACGGATAGATCTTCATACCGGCGCCCCAGGTGCTGGAGAAGATCATGTTGCCGCTCACACTCTTCGTGCCGGTCGTGGTCGGGAAACTGAAACCGCCGTAGTGGGTCACGCCCGCGCCGCCCAGCAGGTACAGCCTGACCTTCCCGTCGGCGTCGCCGAGATGGAACGCGGCGAAGACGTGATAGCCGTCGATGTTGAGATCGGCCAGGTTCTTGACCGTGGTGCCCGAAATCTCGAGCGACGTCGGCTGGCGCCGCCAGAGGAAGCCGAATTGCACGGACGGGGCGACGAAGTACCCGACCGAGAGCCCGACGCTCATCGAGTCCTTCGGATCAATGCGGTTGTAGGTGTTGCCGTCTGTGCTCTTGAAGGGGTCGCCGCTCACGCCGTCCGCCAGCGTGTAGCCGAAGAGCCCCGCGACCTCGATCTTGGGAGACTGGGCAAATGCGGCTGAGGCCGCGCCCAGGACGAGCAACGCGCTGACGAGGACCTTCCTGAACATCCTGATACTCCTTTGCTGCGCCTGACGCGGAAGCGCGGCCAGCGCGCTGTGGTTACGGAACGATTCTGCAATGGTACTACCCAAATAGCGCGATTTCCTGAGGCTTCTATATCCCCGGTGCGCAGAATGCCACAACGTGACGCCAGGCCGGGGGCGGGCCTGGGTGAGCCGGGTTGCCACGCGTCAGGCCCCCGATACGGCCTCTCGACGTCCCCTGCCAGGGTCGCAGCCAGTCTCTGGCGGCTGGGCTGTCAGTGTGCAATACTCGGCCGGGGAGTCTTACGATGTCGAAAGTCAGACGTGTCGCCATTGCCATCCTGGCGCTCGCCGCGATGCAGTCAGCTGTCGCACAACAACCGCAAACCAAGCCGAAGCCGGAACCGCGCGAAATTCCGTTCGCCAACACGCTGAAGCCCTGGAAGGGCGACTTCGACGGCATGCTCGCGCTGCGGCGGGTCAGGGTGCTGGCCGCTCCGAGCCGCACCTTCTTCTTCAACGAACTGGGCCGTGAGAGGGGCTACGCGGCCGATATCGTCCGCGCGATCGAGAAACAGCTGAACACGACGCTCGCCACGCAACTCGGCAAGCGCCCCCTCACGTTCGTGATCATCCCGACGACGCGGGAGAAGCTCCTGACGGGCGTGGCGGACGGGCTCGGAGACATCGCGGTCAACCTCGGCGTGACCGACACGCGCAAGCAGTCGGTCGACTTTCTCGTGGCACCGGACGCGCAGCTCCTGTCGGAGATCGTGCTGACGGGACCGGCGTCGCCCGTCATCAACACGGTGGACGACCTCGCCGGCAAGACCGTGCACGTGCGGCCCTCTTCGACGTACCACGAAAGCCTGGTCGCGCTCAGCGAGACGTTCAAGAAGGCCGGGAAGCCGCCCATCAACATCGTCGCGGTGCCGGACGCCCTCGAAGACGAAGACATGATGGAGATGCTCAACCTCGGCCTGTTCGAGGTCATGGTCGGCAACGACATGATCGCGAACATGTGGGCGCCGGTCCTGCCGAAGATGAAGATTCACAAGACGATCGTGCTCCGCAAGGGCAACATGGGGTGGGCGATCCGCAAGAACAGTCCGCTGCTCCAGAAGGCGATCATGGGGGCGTACGTCACCGCCATCCAGAACACGCCGAAGAACCTCAACGATCGGTTGGCGCGCTACAGTGGCCTGGTCCGACAGCTCCAGAATCCGACGGGGTCGGAGGACTACAAGCGCTACGTGGCCACGATCGAGGTGTTCAAGAAGTACGGTGCGCAATACCATTTCGATCCGCTCATGCTCGCCGCCCAGGGATATCAGGAGTCGCTGCTCAACCAGGACGCGAGAAGTCCGGTGGGTGCCATCGGCATCATGCAGCTGATGCCCGCGACCGGGAAGGAACTGGCGGTCGGCGACATCACCATCGCGGACCCCAACGTCCACGCCGGCGCGAAGTACATGGACCAGTTGCTGGCCCGGGAGTTCCCGGACGGGAAGTTCGACGAGTTGAACCGCACGCTCTTCGCCTTCGCGGCCTACAACTGCGGGCCGGGCAACATGGCGAAGATCCGCAAGGCGGCGGCGGCACGCGGCCTGAATCCCAACGTCTGGTTCAACAACGTCGAGATCGTCACGGCCGAGAAGATCGGCCTCGAAACGACGACCTACGTGCGAAATATCTACAAGTACTACGTGTCCTACAAACTGATGGAAGAGACCCGCGCGGCCCAGCAGAAGGCCCGTGACGCGATCAAGAAGTAGGGCTCGGCCCGGCCGGCGCTACGTGGATTGCCAGAGCGCTCCGATGGGCATCGTCCGGAGCCGGTCGCCGAACGGCACGGATTGCGGCGCGAGACACAGCACGATTCCCGCGTGGAACCTGTTCCCGACCGAGTCGGCGAACTCCCGAAGGCCGGCGAAGTCTCTGGCCATCGGTGTCGCCGTGGCCTTGATCTCGATCCCCACGAGGCGGCCCGCGTCATCTTCGAGCACGACGTCCACGTCGCGCTGCGAGTGCAGGGTCCTGAAGTGGAAGTACTCCACGGCAGTGTCCTGCCACGCGGCCTGTCGGCGCAGTTCCGCAACGACGAAGTTCTCCAGCAGGTGGCCCAAGAACTGGGGAGTCGACCAGCGGGCTGCCACCCCAGCCTTGATCCTGCACAGGCGCGACGACTGCCCGGGATTTCGCATCGAACGACCGGCCAGGCCATCGGCCCGGGGATTGCGTGGCGACGACAGTAGAGACCAGACTAATGGTACTGGAATCCCGCCCGACGACCCCGCCCCCAAGTTGCCGACCCTACAGCGCAGGCGCCATCTGATAGCCCTGAAGCTGAAGGCTTCGCCACCCTGGGGTACCCCAAGTCTCTATCGCTCCTCCTCGAAGACCGCCTTCACCTTGCCCTTGCGGATGGCTCGGGCGAGGGCCGCGTGGTCCTTTTCATTCTGGTCGGCGTAGCCCTTCGAGAAGGCCGCGATGGCCCGATCGAAGGTGTCGCTCTTGCCCATGTACCCGCTGATCATGGCCGAGTTTCCGGATCGGGCGTGGGACAGGGCGAGGGCCCGGCCGCACCACCCGGCGTAGAAATCCATCTCGGCCTGGCCGAAGGTCTCCACCATGGGGCCGATCTTCATGTCCCTCAGCTGGCGGATGAAGAAGTCGCGCTGGGGTCCCCGGCTCCACCCGAGCAGCATGTCGCTGGCAGGCTGCATGCGCCGGTAGCCGTCCACGACGCGCTGGCCGTGGTTCGGGAAGACGCTCTTGCCCGCGTACGGCTCCAGGACCGACGCGCGCGCTTCCTTGACCTGGAGGAAGAGGGGGTCGGTGTCCCCGGCCATGAAGAGGATCACCCAGCAGGCGGTCCCGACGCTGCCGACCCCGACGACCTTGATCGCGGCGTCCCGGATCTCGTAGCGGCTCACCAAGGCCTGGTAGGCGGAGGGCAGCGTCGCGACGTAGGCGACGAGCGCGTCCCGTACGGCCTGCTGGACCTCACCGGGGGGGTGGTTCTTGTGGTGGAAAATCGTCGGGAGCTGGTCCTTGATCACGTGGATGTCTCCCCGCTGCTCCGCGAGCTTCGGGAACATCTCCTCGCCGCGGCTCTTCGCCTGTTCTTTCTCGATGCGCTTCATGAGCCGCTTGCGGCCCTTGGGGGGCAGGCTCCCAAGCAGCTCGTCCGACCCCAGCGCCCGGTACCACAGCTCCAGCGTCTTCAAGAGGCTGAACTCGGCCATGGACTCGCGGTAGCTGCGGACGGAGGTCATCACTACGTCCTTGGCCACGGCCTCGCTCAGGCCATTGTCCCGGCACGCCACGACGAAGCTCGCGGCCAGGCGCTTGACGTCCCACTCCCACGGCGCCGGCAGCGTCTCGTCCAGGTCGTTGATGGAGAAGATGATCTTCCGCTCCGGGGTGGCAAACCCGCCGAAGTTGCACAAGTGGGCGTCCCCGCAGCACTGGACCCGGATCCCGGTGGTCGGCGTGACCGCCAGGTCGGTCGCCATCGTCAGGGCCGCGCCCCGGTAGAAGGTGAACGCGGACTTGACCATGCGCCCGTGGCGCAGCGGGAGCAGTTCCTGCATGCGTCCCTGCTCTGCGGCCAGGACAAGTTCGACCGCGTCCCGCCGGTCCCTGGGGGGCTTCCAGCCGGCGTGGGCATCCCGCGGGCACTTCTCTCGCAGCGCCTTGCCGGCGGCGTAGTGCTCCGCTCGCGTTCGAGACGGAACCACAACATGGGCTGGTTTGGCCGTCGCTCGGCCTCGCCTCTTCGAGGGTGTCGTCCGCCTTCGCCTCCGCTTCTGCGATCCACCGCTTTGTGACGTTGTCTCGGTCGAGGAGCCGGCTGGCTCCTCCTGCGTCGTCTCGGGATTCACTGTCGTAGGTGTGTCCATGAGAGGTTCCTTTCACAGGTTTTGATACTGCGGCGCTAGGTGCCCCAGTCGTCACCGGGCATGATTCGGCGCATGAACTCGTCGAACAGGGGAACAGTGAAAGCAGTGTCACCATGGTGGGGACTCCAGATCATTCCCTTGGCTATCAACTGGTTTCTCGTTGGACCGAGAGAAGTCACTTCACGCCTCAACGTTCCAGCAATATCTCCTGACCGGTGTGGTCCTGGACCCAGTTCGGCCATCGCCCGGAGGTATTTCTTTTCAGCAGGGGTGAGTCTATCGAACCTCACACGAAAGAAACTCTCGTCCAGTGCGGCAATGGCTGCCTTCGACGCGTTTTCCACGTCCTCGCGTGTGATCGGGGACTCCTTCGCGACGTCCCACGCGTGCTTGCCCCACTCCTGAACAAAATAGGGGTAGCCGCGGGTCTCTGTCACGATGCAATCCAATGCGTCATGCGTGACTTCGACACCCTGATCGTTCGCCGGTTTAGCGATGGCGAGTCTCGCCGCTTCAGGAGACAGTGGACCGATCTCAGGAAAGTCAAACAGCCGTTCTGCATAGGACTTGGCCCGACCCATTCGGCCCCTCAACTGCGGCAGTCCTGCTCCCACGAGAACGATAGGAAGCCGTCCTTGTGCTGTGCGATGCAATGCGGTGATGAGGGCCGCGAGTTCCTCTTCTTTTACGTACTGCAGTTCATCCACGAAGATCGCCATGGCCGTTCCAGCTTTCTGTGCGGCGACTCCAGCGGATTCCAGCAGTGCTTGCAAGTCATGCTCCAAATCACCGTTATCCGCGAGGCCAGGTTCGGGATCAAAGTCAAATCCCACCTCGATGTCGTCGTACTTCACCTTCAGGGCCTTAGCGAATCCTGCCAGTGCTCGAAGCGCCCGCTGAGCGAGGTCCTTAGCCTGCTCGTTCCGGGAGAGCCTCAGCAGGGCCTGGCGCAATTGCGGGGCTAGAATTGCCGGCAGTGAACGACCTTCAGGTGCTTCTACGCGCAATGTCTGAATGCCAGCTCCCTCTGCGTCATTTCTCACTCGATCCAGCAACACCGTCTTGCCCACGCCTCGAAGTCCCACCATCAACAGGCTCTTCGTGGGTAGGCCTCGGCGGACGCGCGCGATGGCTATGCGAACCGTTTCGCGTAGCTCATCTCGGCCTGCGAGCTCAGGAGGCGGCGTCCCTGCACCAGGGGCAAATGGGTTTGTGATCGGGTCCATGGCTAAAGTATACAGAAATTAGGCGAGTTATCGCAGATGCATAAACTAGATAATTTCACTCAAACCGCGCTGCGACCAGGATCCTCTACAGTCGCCTGGTGTGGTTACGTTTGCGGTGAAGTTCGCGAGCGCGACTGTCGTTGCCAGAGATCGCGTCTTGGAAATCACCGCGCAACCAGAGGCCGATTCGGGGCCCGAGCGGCATCCTCGTACGTGGTTGAAGGCGGAGGCCCGCCTCCGCTCCGCAACCGACCCATTTCGCGGTTGCGGAGGTCCAGGGCGAAGGTCGGCATCGCCTCGCGCCGGGGGCGTATGATGGCGGACAGCCCAAGACGTTGACGCCAACGGTCGGCACGGGTGGATTGCACAAAACGTACGAAACGGGTAAAGTACGCCAATGACCAGATTGGCTGCCACGGCCGTGCGCGATGCCTTCGGCGACACCCTCAACCGCGTGGCCTATGGAGGCGAGCGGATTGTACTTGAACGCCACGGCAAGGCCGTCGCGGCGCTCGTCTCGGTCGACGACCTCGCTCGACTGGAAGTCCTCGAAGACCAGGACGACGCGCAGGCCGCCAGGAAGGCGCGTCGCGAGCGTGGTCGCGTGCCCTACGAGGAGGTCCGGCGCAAGGCCGGCCTGGCATAGGTGGCCCGCTATCGGTTGGTCTTCACGCCGTCGGCTGAGCGGGCATTTCTCGCGCTCCCAGCGCACATCCGAACCAGACTCGACGCGAGACTCCACCATGTCGCGTCGCTGGTCGGCCTGGTCGTACCCAACGCGACGGACGGGGCGAAGAAATGAAGAGACGGGCGGCGGAGCTCCTCAAGGTGCCATTCGTCGCAGGATAGTGCGCGATCGCGAGATCGCCGCTCGTCTTCGATGTTGCCATCCAGGCCAAACAGCGTATGTATTACTGACAATGTCAAAGGATGTTTATCTAGCTGTTTTCGACGCGTGAGATCTGAACACCCCTGTTTTCGACGCGCGATAGTGAATTTCGACGTATCATTCTGTATAGTTATTTCGACAACATGCTCCAAGTGCGGTGCGTTTTCGACAGAGGCTAGGAGTTTTCGACGTATGAGTTCAAGAATGCCGTCAAGTGGGCTCTTCCAGGAGCGAACGATTCCTTCTAGGGCTAAGCCGGTCGGCTCATCGGCCCTTGTGCATGAACTGTCCATTGCCGCTCCTGTCCGTCGGCCCTGTTGCGTATCCGAGCAGCATGTCAGCGGGAGCCGCCGCCATGTGGGGGGCTGGATCGTCTTCGACAAACGGTACTGGCCGGGCGACACCTTCGCCGATCACCTGACCTTCATGCTGCGCCATGAGGACACCGACCTTCTGGTTCTCAAGCGGATCTTCGACGCGGTACCGCTAGCGGAGGTCGAGGCCCTTGTGCAGGAGGCACCGACGGCTCTTCCCGTCCGCCGCGCCTGGTATCTGTACGAGACGCTGATGGGCCGTACGCTGGACGTTGAGGATGCAGGCCGCCTGGAGGCGATCAATCTTCTCGACCCGAAGGCCTATTTCACAGGGAAGCCGCGGACCTCCAAGCGCCACCGGGTTCGCGACAATCTTCTGGGCACGGGCCGGTTTAATCCCGTCATCAGACGAACCGACGCCCTGGAGCAGACTCTCAAACTCGATCTCGCCGCCAAGGCACGCGGAACCGTGGGTGATGTCGGCGGCCATCTCGTCGCACGAGCGGCCAGTTTCATGCTGCTCGCCGACAGCCGCGCAAGCTTCCAGATCGAAGGCGAACGGCCGCCGCGCAACAGGCTGGAGAGGTGGGGCCGCGCGGTGTTGCAGGCAGGGAGGAACGGCCTCACGATCGACGAGATCATCCGCCTTCATGGCGTCCTGGTCGAGGACTCGCGGTTCGTGCGCGCGGGCCTGCGCGTGGATGGCGTGTTCGTGGGCGAACGTGATCACGACAACGATCCGCTGCCTGAGTTCATCGGCGCACGTGCCGCGGACCTGGCAGACCTGATGACCGGCATGCTGGAAGCGAACGAACGTATGCGCGACGACGGTCTCGACCCCGTGCTGCAAGCGGCGGCCACCGCCTTCGGATTCGTCTACGCGCATCCGTTCGAGGATGGGAACGGCCGCCTCCACCGCTGCCTGATCCATCACGTGCTTGCCGAGCGGAAGTTCACACCGCCGGGAATGGTATTTCCGGTGTCCTCCGTCATGCTCGACCGCATCGACGATTACCGCAGCACCTTGCAGGCTCATTCGGCTCCGCTGATGCCTTTCATCGACTGGCGCCCCACACCTGAGCGAAACGTCGAGGTGCTGAACGACACGGCCGACATGTACCGCTACTTCGATTGCACGGCAGCGGCTGAATTCCTCTACGCATGCGTCAGGCGCACCGTGGAGAGCGACCTTCCGCGCGAGATCGACTATCTCCGCCGCCACGACCTGAGCGTCCGCCGCATCATGGACGCCGTCGAGATGCCCGATAGGCTTGCCGAGAATCTCGTGACGTTCATTCGGCAGAATAGCGGCACGCTGTCAAAGACGCGTCGCGAAGGCGAGTTCAGCAAACTTCACGATGACGAGGTTGTTCTGATCGAGCGTATCGTCGGCGATGCGTTTGCGGGCTCTAATGAAGGCTTCACGCCGGCTGGTGGCGGAACCGATTAGAGGATGGCCACAGCCGACGCCTGGGGTCGCAAGCACGATTTGGACCCCTTTCGTCGCCTGGTGTGGTTACGTTTGCGGTGAAGTTCGCGAGCGCGACTGTCGTTGCCAGAGATCGCGTCTTGGAAATCACCGCGCAACCAGAGGCCGATTCGGGGCCCGAGCGGCATCCTCGTACGTGGTTGAAGGCGGAGGCCCGCCTCCGCTCCGCAACCGACCCATTTCGCGGTTGCGGAGGTCCAGGGCGAAGGTCGGCATCGCCTCGCGCCGGGGGCGTATGATGGCGGACAGCCCAAGACGTTGACGCCAACGGTCGGCACGGGTGGATTGCACAAAACGTACGAAACGGGTAAAGTACGCCAATGACCAGATTGGCTGCCACGGCCGTGCGCGATGCCTTCGGCGACACCCTCAACCGCGTGGCCTATGGAGGCGAGCGGATTGTACTTGAACGCCACGGCAAGGCCGTCGCGGCGCTCGTCTCGGTCGACGACCTCGCTCGACTGGAAGTCCTCGAAGACCAGGACGACGCGCAGGCCGCCAGGAAGGCGCGTCGCGAGCGTGGTCGCGTGCCCTACGAGGAGGTCCGGCGCAAGGCCGGCCTGGCATAGGTGGCCCGCTATCGGTTGATCTTCACGCCGTCCGCTGAGCGAGCATTTCTCGCGCTCCCAACGCACGTCCGAACCAGACTCGACGCGAGACTCCTGGCGCTTCAGGAACAGCCTCGGCCCGCAGGCGTGAAGCTGCTGGCCGGCGTCAAGGGAGTCTATCGGCTGCGCGTGGGTGACTACCGCGTGCTCTATGAGGTCCGTGACGCCGAACTGCTCGTACTGGTTCTGGCCGTTGGTCATCGGCGCGAGGTGTACCGGCGGCGGCGTTGACGCACCTCATTGACTGTCTCCTCCGAACCATCGGTAGTAGGCATTGCCGGGATCCGTCGCCAGCACGCGCTGCATGTCGCGCGCCCAGAGCTCCGGATAGCCGGATTGCCCATTCAGGGCTGCCTGATAAAAGAGCAGCAGGCGTTGACGCTCATCCGCCATCGCCGCGACGAATGCCGCGTCGGCCCCCCGTAGCGGCGGATCGGTGCGCAGCGCGATCAACCGGGGCAGCACGCGCTGCAGCTCATCGGGACGAACCCAGTCGGCGTATTCAATCCGGGGCCGATCGTCGGTGACCGGGTGCGCGTCGCCGGCATACGCCTCCAGCCCGGCACGGTCCGTGATCCAGGTGGCGAGCAGCGCGGCGGGCGACGCAACGCCGACCTCGCGCAAGGCGGATGCGACCTCGGGTCGGTTGAACCGCCCGGTGATGCGCGGCACGTCGAGATCGAGGGGCGTCAGCGACCCCACGAGCAGCATCTCGTGCAGCTCGGTCGTCCAGATTGATGCGTGCGGGAAGACGTCCAGAAAACTGCGTACCAGCGACCGGGTGTCCTCGTCGTTCTGGGTTGGCAGTGGCAGCCACTGGGCCACGATGCCGCCCGGACGCAGCCGGGCGCGCGCCAGCTGGTAGAAGTCACTCGAATAGAGATTCACGACGCCAGAGGCTGAGGGCGGCGGCGGCTCGAGGGTGATGAGATCGTAGGTCTGTTCGTTGCTCAGCAGTTCGCGCCGGCCATCCCGCAGGCGGATGTCCAGCCGCGGATCGGTAGCCGCGCCGAAGTTGCCCCGGAACTCTGAGGCCGCCTTCAAGACCTCGGGCAGCAGTTCGGCGACCACGCGCTGCTCCAGTCCGGGGAATTGCAGGAGCGCGCCTGCGGTGATCCCGGTCCCGAGGCCGATGACCAGGGCCGATTCCGGTTCGCCAACGTGGATGACGAGCGGCAGCAGCGCCTGCAGGCGCATGTAGCGCAGCGATGGCAGGGCATCTCCACTGTTGGAAACACCCTGTATATACAGCCGGCGAAACCGTTTTGAGCCCGCGGTCTGTTCGAGCACCGCGACGGTACCACCCTGTCCTTCTTCGTAGACGACCATCGTGCCACCGCGCGCTCCGACATACATGCCTGCAAACCGGTCAGATGGCGTGAACAGGGCTGCGCCGATCGCCGCTACGGCGATCGCGACCGCCAGGCCGCGTGCGCCCCGCCACCCGGCAGAGCCGCGTAGCGCAGCGCCCAGCCCGACGAGCGCCGCGGCGACGGCCAGGATGGCCAGGGTCGCGACGAGCCCGAAGCGCGGCACCAGCACGAAGCCGGTGACCACCGTGCCGACGATGCCGCCGAGGGTGTTCAGGGCGGCGACGCGGCCCACATCGCGGCCGACGTGCCCGGAATCGACGATCAGCCTCAATGCCGCCGGGAAGGCTGCGCCGAGGAGCAGGGTGGGAACAAAGACGACATACATGGCCGCGAGGGCGAACCGGGCACACAGGCCGGCCAGACGGCTGGCTGTCAGCGAGAGTACCGCCATCTCGACCCAGCTCTGCAGTCCGGGAAGCCAGCGTCCGAGCAGGGCGATCTCGGCCAATGCCACCAGCCCGGCGCCTGCGATCAGGAGACCAAACACGCCCCAGGGGTTGCGCACCCGGTCGGCCCAGCGTGCGAACAGTGCCGCCCCAAGCGCGAGACCGGAGAGATACGTCGCCAGCATCACCGAGAAAGCGAAACTGCGGGTGCTCATGAGCTGCACGGCCGACTGCGACCAGACCACTTCGTAGCCCAGCGCGAGGCCTCCGGCGACGGCGTAGAAGAGCATGGCCACCAGCGCGGCGTTTGCGAGCGGCGGGCGCTTCGCCTGCGGTTCAACCGGTGGTGCGGGTTGTGCCGAGCGGTCCAGCCAGATTGCGCCCGCCGCACCGAGCCCGCCGATGGCGGCGGCGGCCAGCGCCGTGCCTTGAATGCCGAACGCGGGGATGAGGAGAAAGGAGGACGCCAGCGCGCCCACGATGGCGCCGGCGGTGTTGGCGGCATACATCCGGCCGCCCCCGGCGCCAAGCCGCTCGGCGCCGAGGCCGAGCGAGCGAACGATGGCCGGCAAGGTGCCGCCCATCAGGAACGGCGCAACGGCAACCGTGACGATGACAAGCGCCCAGGCGAGCAGGCCGCTGGTCGCCTCCAGCGTCGCGAACGGGCCTGCCGAATGCGCGAGCGCGGCCGTTGTCGCGACACCCGCCACCGCCACGCCGATCTCCAGCGCCGCATAGAGCCGCAGCGGCCGTCGCGCCCGGTCGGTCAGCCGCCCGAGCACCAGTCCGCCCAGCGCCAGTCCCGCAAAGAATGCGCTGACGCCGGCAGTCACGGCGTACACGTCGATGCCGACGATCAACGTCAGCTGTTTGATCCAGAGCACCTGGAAGATCAGGGCAGCGGTGCCGGATGCAGTGAGCAGGAGGGCGCGCCACGTGGCGCCGTCTACCCAGGCTGCCGTCGGGCGGCCGCGCCGGCCTGCATCGCTCCGCCGGGAGGCTGGTGATTTCTGGTCATTCCGGCGGACACTCGTCATGGCCTGAGGTGTAGAAAACGGGCCGCACCCTCATGTCGCCCGCCTTCGCTCAAAAACTTCCCCCGTCGCCCATGGGGCTATGGCGGACAAGCCGGCGTGGCAGGTGGATGCGGCCCGGAGTGTTGAACTGGTCGAGCCTTCGACGCGGCGCTACTTGTTGGTGCCCTCCGAGAGCATCTTCATCACCTGGTCGAGGCTGAAGCTGCCGACTTTCTGGCTCGGCGGGTATTCCTTGAACGTGGCCAGGAATTGCCCGACGTATTGCTGCGCCGGCACGAACAGGAACGCGCGGTCAATCAACCAGTGCTGGTAGTCCATGGCGGTGTGTTGAGCCTCCTCGAACGGATCGGTGCGGAGGTTGAAGATCAAGGGCATGCGCCGCGCCACGAACGGCTCCGACCAGGCCTCGAAGCCATGCGCACGTTGCTCCTGGAACACGATCTTCCACTGGTCGAAACGCAATGCCGCCAGCTGGCCGTCATCGGTGAAATAGAAGAACTCGTGGCGCGGATTGGGCGCCTTGCCGGCAAGCGAGTCGGTGATGTTGTAGCCGTCGAGGTGCACCTTGAAGGTCTTGTCGCCGACCTTCATGCCCTTGAGCAACTGCTCTTTCACGTCCGGAACGCCCACTGCGGCCATGAGCGTGGGCAGCATGTCCATCTGCGAGTAGATGTCGTTGCTGATGGTGCCGGGCTTGATGGTGCCTGGCCACCGGATCAGGGTGGGCACGCGGTAGCCGCCTTCCCAGTTCTCGTTCTTCTCACCGCGGAACGGCGCCGTGCCACCATCGGGCCAGGAGAATTTTTCGGCACCGTTGTCGGTGGAATACATGACGATGGTGTTCTGGTCGAGCCCCAGTTCCTTGAGCTTGTCGAGCAACTGGCCCACCATGGCGTCGTGCTCGACCATGCCATCGGGATAGACGCCCAGGCCGGTCTTGCCCTGCGACTCCTTCTTCAGGTGCGTGAAGATGTGCATGCGAGTGGAGTTCCACCACAGGAAGAACGGCTTGCCGTCAGCTTTGCGCTTATCCAGGTAATCGAGCGAGGCTTTGGTGACCTCCTCGTCGATCGTCTCCATGCGCTTGATGGTCAGCGGGCCGGTGCTCTCGATGCGCTGTGTGCCGTCCGGATTCGCCCAGGTGTGGATCACGCCGCGCGTGCCGAACTTCTTCTGCAACGCCGGATCCTTGAAGTAGTCGGCGTTTTCCGGCTCCTGCTCCGCGTTGAGGTGGTAGAGCGAGCCGAAGAACTCGTCAAACCCGTGTGCGGTCGGCAGCGTCTCGTCGGAATCGCCCAGGTGGTTCTTGCCGAACTGCGCGGTCGCGTAGCCCTGCGCCTTGAGCAACTGGGCGAGCGTCACGTCGCGCGCCTGCAGTCCTTCCTTTGCGCCGGGCAGGCCGACCTTCAGGTTGCCCGTGCGCAGGCCGCTCTGCCCCGTAATGAACGCCGACCGTCCGGCGGTGCAGCTCTGCTCGCCGTACCAGTCGGTGAACAGCGCGCCTTCCTTGGCGATGCGGTCGATGTTGGGCGTCCTATAGCCCATCATGCCCATGTTGTAGGCGCTGATGTTGAACCAGCCGATGTCGTCTCCCCAGATGATGAGGATATTCGGCTTCTTCGGCTGCGCCGCGGCCGGAGCCGGGGCGAGCAACTGGACGGCCGCCATAACAGCCATCATCCACACAAGTGTGTACTTCCTCATCGATCCTCCTTGTATGCCTTCCATAACCGTTCCGATGGGCAGATACGCCGCAGTCTCTATGACGCTCCCATGCGGTTTGTGGGTGCTTCGCGAGCGCCAGGACTCCCGTTCCGGCACGAGGTACGGCGAGGGCCGACCAGTTCGGCCCTACGGGCCTGCACGAGTCCGACCGTCTCCAGATTATGGACCGACATCGGTGAAAGTGCGAAGGCCAAACCGTGACGCGGTCGATCGGCTCGACGGCGAGGTGCCGGCGGCAACCGGATTCCCGCCCCGCGGATCGCTCGTGGGACCCCGGAGCGGATTCACACGTCGGCGGGCCTCGGGGCCCGGGCAATCATATCAGAGATTCTCCTCCAGCTTCCACCAATTACTTCGCGACGGCGAGGGCAGCTTCGGCGGCTTTCACCTTGGCCTGGTCGGTCGCGCTCATCGGCTGCGGCGTCAGCTCAATGACGACCTTCTTGATCTCGCCGGTGAACTTGAACGGGACGCGGTAATCCTCGGCGACGGGCGTGCCGGTGTCCTCGCCGCAATCCAGCGTCTCGTCGAGCGAAAGGCGGAATGCCAGCGTTCGTTCGATGCGGCCCGAAGCCACGGTCTTGCCATCCACCAGGATCGTGCCGACGCCGCCCTTGCCGAGCCCTGGGCCGTCGTACTTGAAGTCATACAGGATGGTGTGCGCGCCCGGTGCCAGTTTGTCCTTCCCGGCGACGAAATAGCGCGCAACGCCGGCGAGGTTGTAGCAGAACACCGGCTTGCCGTTGAGCAGGTACAACCCCCACCCGGAGAATCGCCCGCCATGCGTGATCAGCATGCCCTCCGCGCCGCCCGCGGGGATGGTCACCTCGGCCTTGATCTGCCAGGACTTGTTCTTGGTGTCCGGCGCGGCGCCCTCGGGGATGCGCACCAGGCCCGCGTAGTAGGTGAACTCGTGCCGGCCGCGGGTCAGGCTGGGCCGGATGTTCACATCGAAGCGGTCAATCCTGCTGTTCTCGATCGGCAGGACATTGTATTTGTCGGCTTCCTTCCAGAAGAGGTCCTGCAGCTCCTTGAGCTTGGCGGGGTCCTTGGCCGCGAGGTTGTTCGCCTCGGAGAAGTCCTCGTTGACGTTGTAGAGTTCCCACTTGTAGTCGAGGACGGATGGCAATCGCCCTTCTGCCTCAGCCGCAGTGTCCCACGGCGCAACCGCCGGAGTCGTCGCGGCGACCCAGCCATCGTGGTAGATGCCCTGGTTGCCGAACATCTCGAAATACTGCGTCGTGTGCTTCGACGGCGCCTTCGCATCGTCGAACGTGTACATGAGGCTCGTGCCTTCGATCGGCTTCTGCGCCACACCGTTGATGCTCGTCGGCGCTGGTACCCCGACGGCTTCGAGGATGGTGGGCATGATGTCGATGACCGAGGCGAACTGCGTGCGCAGGCCGCCCTTGTCTTTGATGCGCGCGGGCCACGAGATCACCATCCCGTTGCGCGTGCCGCCGAAGTGCGAGGCAATCTGCTTGGTCCACTGGAACGGCGTGTCCATCGCGTGCGCCCAGCCCACCGGGTAGTGGTTGAACGTGGTCGGGCCGCCGAGTTCGTCGATGCGCCGCGTGACTTCCTTGAAGTCCTCCGGGATGGCGTTGAACACGGTCATCTCGTTCAGCAGACCCTGCATGCCGCCTTCGCCGCTCGCGCCGTTGTCGCCCTGGATGTAGATGACGAGCGTGTTGTCGAGTTCACCCTCCGCCTCGATGGCGTCGAGGATGCGGCCCATCTGGCTGTCGGCGTGCGAGAGCGCCCCCGCGTAGACTTCCATCATGTGGGCGAAGACCTTCTTCTGGTCGGCGCTCAGGCTGTCCCACGCGGGAATGCCGGCGGAACGCTCCGTCAGCTTCGCATTCGCCGGAACGACCCCAAGCGCCTTCTGCCGCGCAAAGGTCTCTTCCCGTACCTTGTCCCAGCCCTGGTCGAACTTCCCCTTGAACTTCGCGATCCACTCCTTCGGTGCGTGATGCGGCGCGTGGGCCGTGCCCGTCGCGTAGTAGGCGAGGAAGGGCTTGCCCGGCGCGGTCGCGTGCTGCATCTGGAGCCAGGCGATGGTGTGGTCGGCCATGTCCCTGTCGAAGAAGTAGTCCTTGGCCTCGGCCGCCGGCTCGACCGGCTTGGTCCCTTCGAAGATCGCGGGATTCCACTGGCTGGTGTCGCCGCCGATGAATCCGTAGAAGTACTCGAAGCCCAGGCCGGTCGGCCAGAGGTCGAACGGTCCGGCCTGGCTGGTCATCCAGTCGGGGACGTTGTGGTTCTTGCCATACCATGACGTGTTGTACCCGTTCTGTTTCAGCACTTCCGCGAACGTCCCGTTGCTTTTCGCCATCTGGGAGTTGTAGCCGGGGTAGCCCGTGCCCAACTCCATGATGACGCCGGTGTTGGCACTGTGATGGTTGCGGCCGCTGAGCAGGGCGGCGCGCGTCGGCGAACAGAGCGCGGTGGTGTGGAACGTGTTGTAGCGAAGTCCGGCCTTCGCCAGCCGATCCATCGTGACGGTCGGAATCGGTCCGCCAAAGGTTGACGATGCGCCGAACCCGACGTCATCGGTCAGGATGACGAGGACGTTGGGCGCGCCCTTCGGGGCTTCGATGGACTTGGGAAAGTCCGGCGTGGAGTCCTTGGGCGTGCGGCCGATCTTGCCGCCGAAGGGCTGCTCGGGCCGGGGCAGCACCTGCCCCTCCGTCGGGGTCTTGGCTTGCGGCGGCGGTGTGGAGTTGCATGCCGCAATCGCGCCCATCGATGCACAGACCAGCGCGGCAGCGACGAGGTGGTGCTTGCTCCTGGTATTCATCATTGTGTTCGTCCAGTGATTAAGTGGGTGACTCATTTCATCTTCTCGACCTGCGGCGGCATCCAGGTGCCGTCGAGGATGGCTTGTTCCGCCCAATAGCAGCGGATGTAGAGCGAGAACGTGCCGTTCGGCGCGGGCACCCAGTTGGTTTCCTTGTCTTTGCCTGGC
>Ga0315273_10004708_pt1 | contig 16773 bp, 10 predicted proteins | sample YL17G02_0_MG_FD_205753 | JGI IMG/M metagenome (GOLD analysis project Ga0315273, IMG submission 205753) | Sediment microbial communities from Yellowstone Lake, YNP, Wyoming, USA - YL17G02_0 | ecosystem: Environmental > Aquatic > Freshwater > Lake > Sediment | place: USA: Wyoming | collected... | reverse complement strand
TCGAGCGTCGGATGATCGGTTACGTGCAGGTGGATGACCTTTCGACTCGCAACCTCCATGATCACGAAAATGTAGAGAACACGAAACCCAACCGTGTGCTGCACAAAGAAGTCACAGGACCACATGGCCTTGGCCTGGTTCTTCAAAAAGCTTCTCCAGGCCTGGGAATCTCCCGGTCCCGGACGCCTTTTGGCCATGTATCGCCGGACGGTGGAGCAGGCGTGGCAAATACCGAACTTTACCTCCAACTCCAAGGCGATGCGATCCTCCCCATACTCCGGATGATCAGAGGATATCCGCCGGATGAAGTCGACGTGTTCATTCGCAATTGCCGGTCTGCCCGACCTGCCCTGGGACTTCCTCCACCAGAACTCCCGAAACCTCCTCTCCCTCCATCGGATCACGGTCTCTGGTCTTACGAGGATCAGCTCGGATGTCCAGTCCCTCCAGATCTTTGACAGCAACGACCAGAACAGCCGATCCCTGTTTCTCAGCATCGGTTTCTTCGACCTGCGCTTGTAGACGGTGAGTTGCTGTCTCAGCACGAGGATCCGCAGCCCTGCTACCCGATTGAACCACGCGAAGATGACCAGATTGAAAGACTGCACGACCGCCATCATGAGCAGAATCTTCATGCCGGAAGCATGGAGTCCAGAAACCCACAAATCCAACGAAATCAGTTGGGACGGAGTTTTCGCGGAGCGCGGGCTTGTAGTCGGCGTCGTTGACGCCGGTCAGCGTGTCGGAGCCGATATCGAAGCTCTCGTCCCATTGCAGGATCATCGGCAGCGTGTGCGGCATGGTGTGAACGAGACAATCCGCGGATGGCGACGGTTGATCTTCATCATGCCGCGTCTCCAAGTTTGGGACGGCTCGGCAGCGGTGTGCTGCGATCCGGTAAATTGCCATCCAGTGACGCGCCGAGTGTCGCGTGCTGGAAAAACTAAGCAATTAGATTTCGGTAACGGTGCGCCCGCGTTCACACGGCGGTTGCGCGGGATGGCGACCGGTAGTAGCATCGGCCGCGATGATCTTCGAGCAGATGTCCGACGAATGGCAAGAGTGGATCGAGCTGACACCGATCGAACGGTTCCGTCAGAGCGAAAAGCTTTTCGCCCAATATCTCGCCATGGGAGGCAGCCTTGATCCCGACCCCGATCCGACAAGTCCTTTCGATGATCCGGAAACATCAAGTACAGGCGCTGCTTATGGGCGGCCAGGCCTGCGTGTTTTACGGCGCGGCACAGTTTAGCAAGGACGTGGATTTTGTTCTACTCGCCTCCGCGGAGAACTTCGCCCGGCTCCAGGCGGCGTTGGGTGAGTTGAATGCCCGGCGCATTGCCGTACCGCCCTTCGATCCGGTCCTCCTCGCCCAGGGACATGCGGTGCATTTTCGGTGTCAGGGCGGCGACGCCGACGGACTGCGCGTGGATGTGATGACGTGTTTGCGCGACTTGCCGCCTTTCCGCGAACTCTGGCAACGCCGCACCGAGATCACTGATGAACAGGGCGACACGTTCGTGCTGATGGCCGTCGAGGATCTCGTCCAAGCTAAGAAAACGCAACGCGACCGGGACTGGCCGGTCATTGACGCCCTCGTGGAAGGGCATTACCGCTCCTTGGGCAACGATCCCACGCCCGAACGCATTGCCTTTTGGCTGAGAGAATCACGATCCCCGGAGCGCCTCAGCGAATTGGCTCAGCGCTTCCCCGTCGAGGCCGGCGCGCAATCTGAGCGCCGCCCGCTGCTGCGACTCGCCATGGGCAACAATGTCGCGGGGCTGCGCGAAGCGCTCGACGCCGAGGCACGCGCCGAGCAAGCCAAAGATCGGGCCTACTGGAATCCGTTGAAAGCGGAACTCGAAACGTTGCGTCGGGCCGAACGCCCGCCGACCTGAGAGTCGCGCCCCTGCCTCACTCCCTTGGTTGTCCGGCTGTGGTCGGCCAACCGGCCATGAAGACCGCTCACCGAAACTCACTTGCTCTCAAACGGGAATATCTGCTTCCAGTCATCCATCATGCTGATGGCGAGCCGGTTCATTTACTTCATGCTTTCGCGCAATTCCACGAGCACCTGGTCGGCGCTCTCCACGCGAATCAATCCGAGTCGCGGGTATTCAATATCCAAGATGACATAGACGGTAGCAGCCATGACGACCGCGAAACCGAGGATGTGAATCCAACTGCGCGACTTGCTGCAATAAGGTGGGGGTGCGCCAAAAGGCCTTATCCAGCGATGCGGCTCTGGCGTAAAATGCGGCCGCAGCTGAGGCGCAGACGTTTCAGTCGACATATCACCTTTTATTAGCTGCTGCAGGGAGGGGGTTTAACGGAGGGACACCTGCACAACGGCAGCCAATCCTTCCTATCCGTTGAGTTCGCAGAAAAATGACCAATCCACCCTTTCCCCGAGTTCTCCTGCTCACGAACAACAAAATATATCCGTACATGGCGGGAGGGGCGATTCTCACCAGCCTGTTTCACAAATTTCCGCGCGAGCAGCTTTTTTGTGTGCACGCCGAGGCTATCGAAGGCACAACGGATTACCGCCAGCACCGGTTGCAGGCGAGGGCACTGCGGCCCCGGCTGGTGCCTTTGTTGAGGCTCCTTTGGCAAGTGTCAAGGCAGCTTTTGCAGGCTCCGCTGTTGTTCAGCAATCGTGAATGGAAGCTTCTGCTGATACAAGCCTGTCAATTCCGATTGCCGCGCCGCGTCGACGAAGAGATACGCAGGTTTGCCCCAGACGTGATTTACGCATGGACGGGCGATGCCGTTTGGTTGAGGCTCTTGGAGGACTGCGTTCAGCGGTACCGGGTTCCTTATGTAATTCATTTCATGGACAACCAAGTGGAACTTCGCGGCGAGACCGCGGTGCAGCGAGCTGTATACAAGGAGTTCCAGCGCAACGTCCCCAAGGCAATTGAGGGCGCAAGCAGGATGTTTACAATCAGCGCCGCGATGGGGCTGGCCTACCAAAACAAGTTCGGTAAGCCGTTCGAGGTGTTCCATAACTTGATGGACGCGACATGCTGGCCGTGGCCTGCGCCAGCATCGCCCAGCGACGTATTTTCAATCGTATTCACGGGATCGATCGAAAGCGGCCAGGTGAATGGCCTGCGGGATGTAGCCGCTGCGGTAGAACGACTCTCGGAGCACGGTCATCGTATACGGTTGGTCTTGTATGTATCTGAGGCTTACGAGCGTCGCGTGCGCAGCTCTTTCGATATGTTCCCGCACGTTCAGTTCGTCAGGCACCCAGAATTGTCGGCTTTGCGGGCCGCGTTGACAAATGCGGATTTGCTGGTGCTTGCGTACGGATTCGATCAGGCGTGCGTCGAATACTACCGCTACAGTTTCGCGACGAAGACAGTGCCGTATATGCTCTCCGGACGTTGCATTTTGGCGTACGGACCTCCCGGCATCGAACCGATCGGATATCTCCTGCGAGGCGGCTGGGCGTACGTTGTTGGTCAGGAAGGAGCGGAGGCTCTGGAGTCGGCGATAACACGGCTGATGAATGCACCAGAGGAACGCAATGGATTTGCACGCGCAGCTCACCCGGCCGCGTGCACCGAGCACGACCTCGAAATAAATTCGAGCCGTTTCTTCGCTAGCATGCGCGAAGTCGCGGCGGCGGGGCCAATGCGGCCTCGTCGAAATCCGTGTTCTTCCGCGCCACGCGAGCAATGATGATTGGTATTTGACACACGGAGATTAGCGCTAATGTCGAAGTTATTGGTTACTGGGTCCTCGGGATTAATCGGGTCCGAGGTGGTGTCGCATTTCTGTTCTCAGGGTTGGATCGTTCACGGCATAGACAACAATATGCGTGCCGATTTTGTTGGGCCCGCTGGAGACACGCGCTGGGTGCAGGCACGGCTATCCGGGTCGTACTCGCGTTTCAGGCACCATGAGCTCGACATTCGCGAGCGCCGCGCCATAGGGCAGATGATGGCGGAGTTGAAACCGGATCTGATCGTTCATGCGGCAGCACAGCCGAGCCATGACTTGGCAGCGTCGCGCCCATTCGACGATTTCGATACGAACGCCGTCGGGACGCTCAATCTCCTCGAGGCAGCCAGGCAGCTTAGCCCGGAGGCCGTGTTCGTCTACATGAGTACAAACAAGGTTTACGGCGACAGGCCCAACACGATCCGCCTACGCGAGCTTCCGACCCGGTGGGATTACGCGGACGCCGATTATGAGATTGGAATCGACGAGGATTTTCCCATCGATCAGAGCAAGCATAGCTTGTTTGGCGCGTCGAAAGTGGCGGCAGATATCATGGTGCAGGAATATGGCCGCTACTTCGGGATGAAGACCTGCTGCCTGCGCGGCGGCTGCCTGACGGGTCCGAACCATAGCGGCGTAGAACTGCACGGCTTCCTGAGCTACCTCATCAAGTGCAACGTCGAAGGGCGACTGTATAAGGTATTCGGGTACAAGGGTAAGCAGGTGCGCGATAATATCCACTCGTTGGATGTCGCGCGCTTTATCCAGGCGTTCTGGGAGGCGCCCCGCTGCGGCGAAGTCTATAACCTCGGCGGCGGCCGCGATAACAGTATCTCGATACTGGAAGCGTTTGAACGTGTCGCTGCGCTTTCAGGTAAAAGGATGCAATACGAGTATGTGGAAAAAAACCGCGAAGGCGATCATATCTGTTATATAAGCGATCTTTCGAAAGCCAAACGGCATTACGCGCAATGGGGCATTACGAAGTCCCTGGATGCGACAATCGAGGAAATCTACCGGAGCTGGCAAGAAGGTGGCCGCTGACGCGGCGCACAGTCTGGAGAGTGTATCCCGTCGCGGGGTCATGCCTACGCGGGAGCAGTCGATCAAGGCTGCAATAAGGTAGGGGTGCGCCAAAAGGCCTTATCCAGCGATGCGGCTCTGGTGTAAAATGCGGCCGCAGCTGAGGCGCAGACGGTTCAGTCGACATATCACCTTTTATCAGCACCTGCGGGAGGGGGTTTAACGGAGGGACACCTGCACAACGGCAGCCAATCCTTCCTATCCGTGCGGAGACTGCTGGCCAAGCGCGGCACCGGAAGCAACGAGGCCAATCAACTTTACCTGATGGGACGTCACCATTGGAACAAGAGGAGCTGGGAAGGCTTCGAAAAGGGCATAGAGTGTTTCAGGCAGGCAATAGAAAAGGATCCAGGCTACGCCTTAGCTTACGCGGGGCTTGCGGATTGCTACAGCGGATTGGTCATCTACGAAAAGATCCCCCCCGACGATGGAGTTCGCCGCGCAAGAGAAGCCTCGCTCAGAGCACTTGAGTTGGACCCTTATCTTGCGGAAGCCCATACATCGCGGGCCTATGTGGCGCTTTACTGGGATTGGGATTGGCTGGTGGCTGAAAAGGAATTCCAGCGTGCCATCGAACTCAATCCGAGAAATGCCACGGCCCATCATTGGTACGGGGAATACCTGACATTCATGGGACGTTTTGATGAAGCTGCTCGCGAAAAGCAGCGGGCAGTGGAACTGGAGCCTGCATCGCCAGTTATTCGTTGGGGCGCCGGATTCCTCTTTTACTATACGCTTCGTTTCGATAAAGCAGCGGAGTCATTTCGGGAGGCAATCACTCTGGATCCGACTTTTGGTTTTGCGCACGAGTACCTTGGCTGGTCGCTTGTGGGACTACGTGCGTATGAAGACGCCATTAAGGAGTTTCAGGAGGCGTTTAGGCTGAAACCAGAGCACACCTCTGCTATTGCCGGTCGTTGCATTGCTTATGCCGAGGCAGGCAGAAGAAACGACGCGCTGAAGGCACTGGCGGAACTGAAGGAACTAGAAGAGCAGAGATACGTCTCTCCTGGGAGTTTTGTCTGGGCCTACATCGGGTTGAGCGATCACGACAAAGCACTTGAGTATCTTGAAAAATGTTACATGAATCGCGCCGACTTTATGGTCGGTCTGAGGAGCAGGCAGGCGCTCTCGATCTTTGAGTCTCTCCGCTCCGACCCACGCTTCCAGGCTCTGCTGCGCAAGATGAACTTCCCTGAAAAATGACGGGCACAACGATGATCGGCCAAACCCTTTCCCACTACCGCATCCTCGAAAAGCTCGGCGCAGGAGGCATGGGCGAAGTCTACCGCGCCGAGGACACGAATCTCTCCCGGCAGGTGGCGATCAAAGTCCTGCCCGACGAGTTCGCACACGACGCCGAGAGGCTTGCCCGGTTTGAGCGTGAGGCGAAGCTGCTCGCATCGCTGAATCATCCCAATATTGCCGCAATCCACGGACTGGAACAGGCCGACGGAAAACCATTCCTCGTTCTGGAGCTGGTCGAGGGCGAAACGCTGGCTAAGCGTATTGCCAGGGGTCCATTGGCGGTCGACGAAGCCCTGAATTTTTGTTGCCGGATTGCTGAAGGGCTGGAAGCGGCCCATGACAAGGGAATCATTCACCGGGATCTAAAGCCCGCCAACGTGAACGTTACGCCGGAAGGCAAGGTCAAGATTCTGGACTTTGGTCTGGCTCGGGCACTCCACGATCCGATATCGGCCGCCGATTTCTCGCATTCGTCCACAGTCACTGAAGAGATGACGCGCCCCGGCGTTGTTCTCGGCACCGCCGCCTATATGTCGCCCGAGCAGGCGGCAGGCAAGCCGGTGGACGCGCGCTCGGACATTTTCTCGTTCGGGTCCGTGTTGTATGAGATGCTGTCCGGGCGACCGGCCTTTAAAGGCGATTCGGCACTGTCGACATTGGCGGCGGTCATGCACGAACCGCCGCCGCCGCTGAAGATACGGAGCGACATACCCCCGGCGCTGAGAAGGATTATGTTGCGGTGTCTCGAGAAGAACCGTGACATGCGCCCTGCATCTGGCAGGGAACTGCTGGAAGAGATAAAGACTTGCCAGGCGGGCATGGCTGCCTGGAGGCTGCGCTCCAAGCTGCTCCTTCCGCGGTATGCCGTCCCCGCCTTGGTCGTCTTGTTGGCAATCCTCAGCGCTGCGGTGTGGGTCGGCCTGCGGCTGTCCCGTGCGCGCTGGGCGCACAACGTGGCCACGCCCCAAATCGAGAAACTCGTCGACAGCGAAGACCGCTACGCTGCATACCAGCTTATTCGGCAGGCGGAGCGGTATCTCCCCGGCGATTCTCATCTCCAGTCCTTGTGGCAGCGTGCGACCGTGGAGGTTTCGGTTCTCACCACACCGCCTGGCGCCGAGATCTACATCGCGGATGCGCGCGGGGCGCAAGACAGCGGCTGGGAGTTGCTCGGCAAGTCCCCCCTTGAGAAGGTTCGAATTCCGAATGCCATGGTCCGCTGGAAAGTCGTCATGCAGGGTTACGAGAGCATTGAAGTGGCCTCCGCGGCGAGTTGGCCGCGCCAATTCCCGCTGCAGCCGCAAGGTACGATCCCGCCGGGCATGGTTTACATTCCGGGAGGCAGATATGCGTTTGGCAGCCTTGCTCCTGTGGTCCTCGAGGCTTATTGGCTGGACAAGTACGAAGTTACCAACAAGCAGTTCAAAGAATTCGTGAGCGCCGGCGGCTACCAGAAACGCGAGTACTGGAAGCACCCGTTCCTCAAAGACAGCCAGGCGCTGAGCTGGGAGGCGGCCATGGCGGAATTTCGGGATGCGACCGGCCGCCCCGGGCCCGCCTCCTGGAAGTTTGGAACCTACCCGGAAGGGCAGGGGGATTTCCCGGTGGGCGGCGTGAGCTGGTACGAGGCGGCCGCCTATGCCGTGTTCGCCGGAAAGAGCTTACCGACGCTGTATCACTGGCAAAATGCCGCAGGCATCATGGGTATTGTCTTCCCAGTGGCGGCGCAGAGCAACATGGACGGATCCGTCCCGGCCCGGGTGGGGAGCTTCCGCAGCCTGGGAGCGTACGGAACTTACGACTTGGCCGGCAACGTGAAAGAGTGGTGCTGGAATCAGATCGGCAGCAACCGCTACCTCCTTGGGGGTGCCTGGAGCGATCCCCTGTACATGTTCGCGGAAGCGAACCATATGCCGCCGTTCGATCGCTCAGCCACGAACGGTTTCCGGTGCGCAAAGTACAAGGGACCGCTACCCGAAACGATGACTGCGCCGATTCAACAGCCTGTCCGCGACTTCAGCAAAGAAAAGCCGGTAAGCGACCACGAGTTTCAGCTCTACAAGCGATTCTATGCCTACGACCGGAGCGAACTGAAAGCGGTGGTGGAGGCGGTGGATGACAGCTCCAAGGACTGGCGCAAGGAGAAGATCTCCTTCAACGCGGCCTACGGGAACGAGAGGGTCGTCGCCTACCTGTTCCTGCCTAAAAATTACTCTCCGCCTTACCAGACCGTCGTCTATTTTCCTGGTAGTTGGGCGCGTCGTCTGCGCTCGAGCAGCGATCTGTTCGTGTCGTACCTGGATTTCATCGTCAACAGCGGCCGCGCGGTGTTGCACCCCATCTACAAGGGCACTTATGAACGCGGTGTAAACACCTCCTCTTCCGGGAACAATTTCGGCGGCGTGAAAATCTCCACACTTTCCGATCGAGACCTGGTAATCGCTTGGTCCAAGGACTTGGGCCGTTCGATCGATTATCTGGAGACGCGGAAGGACATCGACAGCAAGAAGCTGGCCTATTACGGACTCAGCTCGGGCGGCGTGTGGGGACCCGTTCTGACGGCGATCGAGGAGCGCTTCAAAGCCAGCGTGTTGCTGGCGGGGGGGATGTACCTGAGCAAAGTTGTCCCCGAAGTGGATGCCATCAATTTCGCGCCGCGAGCAACGATTCCGGTCTTGATGCTGAACGGTCAGTACGACTACGCCTTTCCGCAGGAGACAGCTCAGGATCCCCTGTTCCGGATCCTGGGCGCGCCCGACAAGGACAAGCGCCACATCGTGATCCCCGGGAGCGGCCACATGCCGCCCAGAAGAGACGTGGAAAGAGAGATTGTGCTCTGGCTGGACAAGTACCTGGGACCGGTGAGTTCGAAGTAGCCCCCTCTAACACTGTGGGGGTATCACTTCTGGCAATGGCCAAGAGTCCAATTCATACTGCGCGGAGTTCGGCCCCTGGGACCGCGGGCGTCTCGCCCGCAAAATACTCGTGCATTCGCATCACAGCGGCTTGCGCAGTCCGACTCGGGATGCCGTAGCCGCCAATCTTAATCTATAGGCGACTTTTTGCGGTCGTCAGTCCCTCTAATCCCGGGAGTCAGCAGTGCCGCATCTTCGACGCTGGGATTCGGCGAATTCCTGGCCAGCAATGATAAAGTCGATAGCCTCTGCACCGGGCGCGAAGCGCCGGCACAATGGTAGCCCCGGCCGTGAGGCCGGGGGGTAAACAGGAACGATTTCAAGGAGCGCTGAAGGTGCGGCACAGGGCCGCTTTGAGCGGCTCAAGATCAAGCATAGGGCTTTGCCGGAGGTCACTGAATGAAGCACATGCAAAGGTTCCGTCCGGCGACCGGGACCTGCTTGTTTGTTGGAAGCTCCGTTCGGCTCCTTGGCCGGAAGAACCCGGGAGAGTGCCGGGCGTCATTGCTTGGTGCCGTACTTCACCAATAGCGCCTGGAATCGGGGATTCGACCTCAGCGGGTCCCAGCGCGGGTCGATTCGGAGGAGCTGTGTCGACAGCTCGCAAGGCCGGGAGAGCAGGAAGTCCAGTCCCTCGATCGCCTCATTCTGGTTCCCGAGCATGGCATGCACGCGCGCGAGGTCCTGCAGGCGCCACATTGCCCGCCAGGCATCGGTGGAGATCGGCATCAATTCGACTCCGGCTCGGGCCTCGCGGAGCGCTTCTATTCGAAGGCCGAGGCCTGCATACGCGATTGCGAGAGCACTGTGGTACCGGGAATCCTTCGGGGTCTTCGCCGTCAGTTCCTCGAGCCGGCGGCGCGCGGCCTGGAACCAGCTCCGGGTTTGTTCGGACTGCCCGGAGAGAGCGTACAACTCCCCGCGCAAGAGCTCCGTCGGAAGGAAGTAGAACTGATTCCCAATCGCGTTGCGCTTCAATCGGTCCGCCTGACGGAGCGCCTCGGGAAAGTCGCGCTTTAGCAGAAGTACACGAAAAATGGCATAGTCGAGCCAATTGAGGTCGTCGATGAGACCTTCCACGGTTCGAGCCTCGGATATGAGCTGCTCCGCCTTCCGGGTATCGCCCCACAGGGTCTGCAGCAACGCCCTCCGTCCCCAAGCGCTCCCATACTGGCGATTGAACGAGGTCGAGAGTGCATAGAAGCGGTCTCCGTCGGCGTACCGCCGCAGCAGCGTGAAGGTCTGTCCGCACTGATACAGGACTTCCGGATTCCGAGGATCGAGCTCGAAGAACCTGGGTATCAGATCGCCCGCCTCGTTCCACCGCCCCAGACGCTTGAGCACAAAGGAAGCTCCGCTCAGCGCCGGGATGCTGCTCGGCTGGAGGGCGAGAGCCGCCCTGAAGTCAATGAGGGCCGGCTTGAGTTTTTCGAGCCCCCAATAGGCGTAGTAGCCGCGCGCGATGTGCGTCTCCGGGAGGTCCGCCCCGATGGCGGTGAGGCTATCGAGCACCTTCCGTGCGCTCTCGAAATGATTCTTGTCCGGGGGCACGCTGAACCTGTCGAAGTAGAAGTAGAGCGACAGGTGCGCCTTCGCGAGCTCCGCCAGTGCCAGGGCAAATCGAGGATCTCGGTCTACCGCCGCCTGGAGCATGCGGATTGCCCCCTCCTGGTCCTCGCGGGCCTGGCTCCGGCCTGCCAGCTCCAATCCCCGAAGGTAGAAATCGTAGGCCTCCACGTTGTTGGTGGGTTTCTCTGCCAGGGCCGTCTTTTCCCGTGGCACGAGCTTCATCCCCATCGATTGGACGACGTTTTCCGCGACCTCCGACTGGATGGCGAAGATGTCCGCTGTGACCCGGTCGTAGTGGTCGCTCCATAGCTGGGTGTCGTCTGCGACCTGAATGAATTCCGGGGCAATCCGTACGCGGTTGCCTCGCGCGGCCCCTTTCTCCCAGCGAATGGTACCCATGAGCACGAAGTCGACGCCAAGGTCGGTTCCGATCTGCTTGATCGTCTTGCCCTTCCGGTCGTACCCCATCGCGGTCGTCCGCGAGGTAACCGTGAGACCCTGCAGGTTTGCGAGGCGACTAATGAGCTCCTCTGCTATGCCGGCCGCAAAGTAGGCGTCTTGCGGGTCGCCCATGTTTTCGAACGGAAGCACCGCGAGACGCTTTGGTTTGGCGGAAATCGCTCCAGGAAAAGGCACCGTTGGCTGGCGTAAGAGGAGGAATACGAGCGAGGTAAGTACGACGAGCGCGATGGCGCCGGCTGTGAACCAGAGAGACTTGCGAGACCTGTGCTTCGCGAAGGGATGCGTAACGGGCAGAGTGCCAGCTGAGGATGAGAGCTCTGCGAGCATCAATGTGATGTCGTGTGCCGACTGGAACCGCCGGTCCCGCTCCTTTTCCAAACAATGCTTGACGATGCCATTGAGCGTGGGAGTGACGCTTCGCCCCGACTCCGATAGCTCCGCAGGCTCCTCCTTTATGATTGCCGACATCGTATCGGCAGCTGTTTCCCTCTTGAATGCTCGCTTGCCCGACAACAGCTCGTAGAGAATCGCCCCGAACGAGAAGATGTCCGATCGAGGATCGACGGACAGACCCCGAACCTGCTCCGGCGACATGTAGCCCACGGTTCCCATGACCGCCCCGGGTTCCGTGTGACCAGATACCGTCGGCGCGCTCGTCTCCTCACCCGGAGCAACCGGTACCTCCCGTTTTGCCAGGCCGAAGTCCAGGATCTTCAGATGGCCGTCCTTCTGGACGAAGAGGTTCTCCGGCTTCAGATCGCGATGGACAACACCCTTTTCATGCGCGGCCGAGAGGCCCTTGGCAATCTGAAGGGCATAGTCCACGGCCTGCTTCTGGAGGATCGGGCCCGCTTCGAGCTTCCCGCGCAGCGTCTCGCCTTCGAGAAGTTCCATGACGGCGTAGGGGACACCGTTATGCATCCCGAAATCAAAGATCGAAAGGATGTTGGGATGCGACAGTGCCGCGACCGCCTTCGCCTCGCGCTCGAACCGCGCGAGAGCAGCCGGGTCGGCTGCCACGGACTCAGGCAAGACCTTGACGGCCACCTCTCGGCCCAGCCTGCGGTCGCGAGCGCGATAGACTTCGCCCATCCCGCCCGCTCCCAGCAGCGCGACGATTTCGTAGGATCCGATGCGTGAGCCTGGAGTTAGGGCCATGAATCAGGATTCCGACATTTTGTTCCAAGAAAGCACGAAAAAAACTCTTATGCTTGATTTATAAGCATTTCCACTCGGGAGCATAAGAGGAAATCCGGGCCCTCAGAACATATACCGCAGCCCCATCGTGATCCGGCGGTTGCCCCCGTCGGTGTTCCTCTGCAAACCGAAGCCTGCGTTGTCGATGCGCGCCTGCGGGATTCCATGGTTGCGTGTGTTAAACGCATTGTAGAACTCGGCTCGGATCTGAAGGAGATGACGTTCCGAAATCCGGATGTTTTTGTTGATGCCCAAGTCCAGGTTCTTTATGCCGGCGGTCCGAAGGATGTTGCGCCCCGCATTGCCCAACGGGCTGGCCGCCGTCACCGGCGAGAAGAGCGAGCGGCCACCCTGGGCGATGATCTCGTCCAGCGTCATGCTCGAGAGGTCCAGCGTAGTGTTCAGGTTGGGCCGGATGGAGTTGCCGACCATGCCGTCGATGCCGCTCAGGCGGTACCCCGGGTCGGGCCCGTTAATGGGCGAAAACGGCGCGCCGGATTGCAGCGCCAGGAAACCGCTCAACTGCCAGCCGCCGGCAATGAAGCCGACGACGCCTTTCTGCGCCTTCATGAAGGGCACTTCGTAGACCCCGTTGACCGCAAGACGAAGGGGCCGGTCGTAGGCGGACCGGCCGCGATCGGCATTGCGATTGAAGGAGTCCTGCGAAATGGCGACTTCCCCGGCCACCGATGGGTTGAAAATGTCCGATGCGTCGTCGATGAACGAACTCCAGGTAAAGTGCGCTGCCAGGGAGAAGTCCTTTGAGAAGCGCTTCTCCAGACTGCTCTGCCAGGAGTGATAAATCGAGGAAGCACAGTTGCAGCGCAGGCGGATGGCGCCGCGCGTCGGATCGACGCGGAGGGTGCCCTTGGCGTTATTGGCCTGGAGGGTTGGATTCTCGTCCACGTTCTCGAACAGGCCGGTGCCCTTGGTTGCCACCCAGCCCGTGCTCAAAGCCCAATCTTGTCCAAGCTCGCGCTGGAACTGGAGCGAGAACTGCTCGGCCAGCGGCGAGCGGAAGTCGGGTGTCACTGCCGAACGCGAGACCAGCATCGGGTTGGTCGGCGCGGGCGGGATCTTTCCGGCACGGTAGCTATCGATGGTGGCAAAGGCATTCAGGGAGTTAGCCGGCAGTGTCGTTACCAAGGTGAACGGGAAGCCGCCGAATATATTTGTGTAGATATTAACGAACGCCATTTCGTAGGCGCGGGAGTAGCCGCCGCGCAGCACCAGCTTGCCCGCACCGGTGAGCAGTTTCAACGGACCCTTGCCTTCGCCGAAGCGATAGTTGAAGCCCAGACGCGGCGCCCAGTTGTTGAGGTCGCGCTTGGGTGTCGCTCCCAGTCCGTACGCGGGATCATTGTTGTGGGCCTGCAGGATGGGTTGGTCCATCCGCAGCAGTGTGTCGATGGCATTGCCGGGAGTCTCGTAGCGGATTCCGTAGTTCAGGGTGAAGTTCGGGCGCGCATGCCACTCGTCTTGAATGAAGAAAGCGTAGTCGTAGTATCGATATGGCTGGATCTTCGGCACGCCGGGTTGGAGCGTGTTGATGACCGCGACTGCCGCGATGTCATCCACGAAGTTTTGCAGCGAGGTGTATTGGAGCCGGCCGCGACTTGTGAAATTAAATTCGCTGGTTTGCTCGACCCGGCGAAAATCGACACCGCCCTTGAACGAGTGTGCGCCGCGCGAGTAGACCAGCGTGTCCTGCAGTTGGTAGGTATTGAAAAAGAAGGTCTGCGGCACAGATATTGCTTGGCCGAGAGCTGTGCGATTGTCGGAAGGGTTAAACCCGGTTAATCCCAGCGAGGTGACCTCGATGGAGGGGATGGTCAGAGACTTGGGATCGGCGGTCTTGATCTTGTTATCAAACCTCTGGAGCGATGTGCGCAGCTCATTGAACAGTTTTGGTGACAAAGACGAGTTCAGGAACACGCTGATCGCCTGGCGCCGGTCCGGCGCCCGCTGCGTCAGTCCGGGCGGATTGGCCTGGCCCGACACCGCGACGCGGTCGTCAAACAAGTATCGGCCGCCTAGCGTGTGTCGGCCATTAAAGCGATGGTCAATGCGGCCCGACCACTGCCATGCGTCCATGGTGTTCGCAGCTGAGCCGGACAGCGTGCCGATCGGCACCTGAACCGTACGTCCGGAGACGGTCACCGGCAGGCTCTGGCCGATAGGCGTCTGTGCCGGCGGCAGGTTGGCCAGCAGCGCCTGGACCGGTGGCCGCGTCCCGGCGATGTCGCGCAGTATGCTCTGGCCTTCGGCCGTGGGAGCGCCGGTGATGGCCGCTCCGCTGGCCAAGCGCCGATCGGTCCAGCGCAGGAGCGACCCGAAGAAGAATGTCTTATCCTTCTTGATCGGCCCACCCATCGTCGCGCCGAACTGATCTTCCACTCGCCATGGAGCCTTGGTGAAGGTCAGCTTGTCGAGGTTGCTCCGGGCATTCAGCGCGTTCCCGTTATAAAACCAATACAGCGATCCGTGGAGATCGTTGGTGCCGCTCTTGGTAACGATGTTGACCACCGAACCGGCCATACGTCCATATTCGGCTGGAAACTGACTGGTGATCACGCGGACCTCCGCAATCGCGTCCGGATTGTTGATCTGCTGCGCCATGCCCGTTCTGTTGGATTCATTAGAGTCGGCGCCATCGACCATGAAATTGTTGGACCGGGTTCGCATCCCGTTCACGGCGAAGGCAAGGGGGCTGCTGGTCATCGTCGTGTTGCCGCTCGAGAGCTGGTTCACGCCGGCCACCGACAGCGCCAGGTAAAGAATGTTGTGATTCGGCGCCAGGGGTAGCTCGGCCACGCGCTTTACGTCGAAGTTGGCGCCGATTTCGGCATTGGTGGTGTTGATTAGAGGGGCGTTGTCGGTAACTACAATCGTCTGGTTGATGGTTGCCACCTGAAGCTTCACATCCAGATCGGCGATCTGGTTCAGGCGCAGTGTAATCGGCCTCCGGACGTACGACGCAAAGCCCGATTTCTGGACGCGGACTTCATAGTTGCCCGGCGGCAGCGCCGGCATACGAAAACGGCCGTCGCCTCCGGTCGTCGCCTCCTGTGTGGCGTTGGTTTCCAGGTTTTTTACGGTGATGGTCGCGTTTGGCACGGTGGCGTTAGCGGCGTCGCGAATCACGCCGAGGATTTCACCGGTAGTAACTTGTCCATAAAGCCCGGGAACGAGCATCACAACAGCCAGAACGACGATGAATCTGCTTCGACCCATGGCTTTTCCCCTCTTGTATAAGCACAGGCGTGTCTGCGCGGCTTACTGAAGTGAGACTTTGATAATCCGATCCATATTTCGTATTTTCAGTACACATGCTTATCCGGTCGCCGCAGGATCGGGAGAATCGGCGTGCGAGCTGAGGTCGGGGCTGCCGGGGCGCTCCCAGCCGCCCGAAGTCGTGGATGGCGATGATGTTCGGATGAGAGAGCTGGGCGATAGCCCGCGCCTCGCGCTCGAACCGCGCCATGCGCTCGCTATCGGCCGCGAACGCTTCGGGCAGAACCTTCAGCGCGACCTCGCGATTCAGCTTTGTGTCGCGTGCCCGATACACCTCTCCCATCCCGCCTGAGCCGAGCAGGGAGAGAGTTTCATAGGGCCCGATGCGATTCCCCGGGTTCACAAGTATTAAGCATCTCCAGAAAAACAACGGTGGTAAGAAATATTCCCAAATGCTGCGGCGGATTATACAGCGGTGCTAATGGATGCGATAAGGTTTTCTCATTCGCTCTGTTCCCCTCCCGTCGTGCGCCAGGGCGTTTCCGATGATCATCGCCTGGGTGCGAAGCGATGCGGAGACAGTGCAAGACATGCTTAGCGATGGGGCATAGGCGAAATAAGCGGGGCCTTCTCGTTGAGCGCCTCGCTTGGACGGCGGCCGGGTGCATACTGTGCTTGGGCGGCATCACGGTTCGAGCTCGAAGTTATATTCCTCGACAAACGACAGGAACTGCATGGCCTCAAGGACGGTCTTCGCCAAATAGCGAACGCTGTGGGCATCGGGACGCTGGATGGACGGGAGGTACGCCAATACTTCGGCCGGCCGATAGTGCTTGAAACGGAGGTCCACCGTTACGGGCGTGGACAACACGAAGGGTTTGAATTCACGAGCCCGAAGGCGGCGCACAGCGGCGGCGGCTTTCTCCGCGATGAGCTTGTAAGTGGCAGCAGGGGTTAGGGTCCGGGCCGAATGAAAGCCGTAATGCCATTTCACGGCCGCTCCCTCGATGGTGCCGAGTGTGGCTTGAACCTCGGCGACTGCAGCGTCGTCGCCTGAAACCATAATGACAGGCACGCCGAAGTGTCCGGCGACGGCCGCAGCAATCCCGGCCTCAGACAACGAGCGGCCGTTGAGCTTCACGTCTGCAAGGCGGGCGCTTGAAATGGTGTGAGCCCGAACCCCTTCAGGATTGGTCGTGCCGGCATGATAGCCGAGCAGGATGATGCCGTCGAATGTGGCGTCGATACCTTGCATCCAGCTCAGAGGTGCGGGGTAGGAACGCACAACAGTTACATCTTCAGGAAAACGCAAAACCAGATGGCACAGATTTTG
>Ga0315273_10004707_pt1 | contig 16774 bp, 12 predicted proteins | sample YL17G02_0_MG_FD_205753 | JGI IMG/M metagenome (GOLD analysis project Ga0315273, IMG submission 205753) | Sediment microbial communities from Yellowstone Lake, YNP, Wyoming, USA - YL17G02_0 | ecosystem: Environmental > Aquatic > Freshwater > Lake > Sediment | place: USA: Wyoming | collected... | reverse complement strand
CTTGAAGTTCGTTGCCGCGTATCTCGAATACGAAGCCAGCTTCTCCGACCTGTGCCGGGACTTCGGGGTCAGCCGCAAGACCGGCTACAAGTGGGTCCGTCGTTATGAGGCCGACGGTGCCGCCGCCTTGGAGGAGCGCTCGCGGGCCCCACACGCACACCCCAACGCTGTCCCGGCAGCCATTGTCGAGGCGGTGCTCTCGATCCGGCGCCGACATCCGCGCTGGGGGCCGCGTAAGCTCCGGGTGATCCTGAGCCGGCAGCAGCCACGACTCGAGCTGCCGGCCGCGAGCACGATCGGCGACATCCTGAAGCGTCACGGGCTGGTGCGGCGGCGGCGGCGCATCCGGCGGAGCTCTCCCTATGGGGACCGGCTGCGCCAATACGATGCGCCCAACGCCGTCTGGTGTGCCGACTTCAAAGGCTGCTTCTCGGTCGGAGGCGAGCGCTGTCATCCGCTGACGATCAGCGACGGGTACAGCCGCTTCCTGCTGCGCTGTCGGGCGCTGCGGCGCCCGCTATATGCCTACTCCAAACGCGTGTTCGAGTCGGCCTTCTGCGAGTACGGTCTGCCCCGAGCGATCCGCACCGATAACGGGCCGCCGTTCTCGACGCTCGCTCCGGGGGGGCTCTCACGGCTCGCCGTCTGGTGGATCCGGCTCGGGATCCGGCCGGAGCGCATCCTGCCAGGACGGCCCGATCAGAACGGACGCCATGAACGCATGCACAGCACGCTGAAGGCGGAGACGGCCAAGCCGCCGCGCTCGAGCTTTCCCGCGCAACAGCGTGCCTTCGATCGCTTCCAGGTCGAGTACAACGACGAGCGCCCCCACGAAGCTCTGGGCCAGCAGGTCCCCTCATCGCTCTACCGGCCTTCGCTGCGCCCGTACCCCCGCCGCCTGCCCGAGCCGGACTATCCCGCCCACTTCGAGACCCGGCTGGTCTATCCAAACGGAGTGATCTCGTTCGGCACGGCGCAGTGGTACACGAGCGCCTGTCTCCCCGGCGAGCTCGTGGGGTTGGAACCGTGTGAGGACGGTCGGTGGCGCGTCCACTTCGGCTGGGTGCCGATCGGCTTCCTGGATCTCAGACAGGCCACCGACCGTCGGGATCGCCACTTCGGGAGACTCATCCCGCTCACCGACGCCTCAGGGAGGCGCCGCCGCCCACCTTACCGACGTTGAAGACTGTTACCTATGTCCCCGGTCTGTTCTGTAGACCATGTCCCCGGTTGCACCATCGGGCGCACGGAACGAGCTGTTTCCCATTGCCCCACGAAGTGCGAGGTCGTCCCCGGGAGGCGCCGCCTGCGGCGGCCCCCCGAAATGAACCGGGCGTTCCCCCCCCTCAAGGTAACGTGGCGAAGCCGTGCAAACCCACCGCATTCACCTGGGTCCCCAGGCTCGTGGTGAACGTGCAGTCGTGGGCGCCGCCGTGACCGGTTGGAAACGGAGGGTCAGCGTGGCGGTGCTCCCGCCAGGGATCGAGAACGACGGACTGCCCACCACCTGGAACTCCGCGCAGGGCAGCCCGGCCACCCAAGCCAGGCCGATGGTGCCGCTGACGGCGGAGGCCGAGTTGTTCCAGACGGTCAGCGGCAGGTCCGCGGACTGGCCGAGCGTCACGGCGCCGAAGTCCATGAGGATGGGCCGGGCCGCGATCGGGGTCGAGGAGGACACGCCTTTCACCTTGGCCTTGATGGATGGCCGCAGGAGGCTTCGGTGTCATCGGTGTTGAAGAGGCAGGAGTCATGCCTAGAGCTGGCCGGCCGCCTCAGACGTGCAACTCCTCAGGGAGCTTCTCCAACAGGGCTTCGTATCTCGTAACGAAGCTGTCGAAGTGGTCAGCCAGGGGCTTGAAGCTGATCCGACCGCCACGCTCCTCGCTCGCCTTCTGGATAAGAGCTCTGAGCTGCTGACCAAGTCGACAAGTCCAGAACAGGAGGCTGTTCAACTCCGCGCGCGGTACCAGTGACCTCTGGCTCTTGTCACCCTTCTTGTCCCATTCTGCGGTTCCTTCGGCTGCCCGACCACTCCTCAAGGCTCCCTGATCTGCCAAGACGCGCGATCGCCACCGGGGGGTCGTAACCCACGGGGGCGACGTGCAATTACGTGGCCCGAAGTCTCTTGTGAGTGGCGGGGTTGACGGGACTCGAACCCGCGACCTCCTGCGTGACAGGCAGGCGTTCTAACCAACTGAACTACAACCCCGCGGGAAAAGGGCCGCTTGTGTGCCCTTGAGCCGCGGAACATTACCCGCGGCGTGGCACAGTGTCAATCCATGGGGCGGCGGGGCTTCCCGACGGTCCCGGCGCCGCGGATGCCACCCCGCGATGGCTCCGTCCGCCCGCGACGGTCAGTAGAGCCGCTCGAGCGCGATGTGCGGGTAGTAGTGCTGCAGGATCTCCTCGGCCCTGGCACCCGCGCGGGCCATCCCCAGCGCGCCCGTCTGGCACAGGCCCACGCCGTGGCCCGAGCCGGCGCCACTCGCCAGGACCTCCATCGCCCGCCCCGTGACCGGATGGCGCCGTACGTCGATCTTGAAGAGGGTGGAGCGCAGGATGGCGCCCGGGTTCCCGCCACGACGCAGGGCTCCCCGGATGGCGTAGGCGGGAATCGTCATGTCGCCGGTCGTGGTCCGCACGAGCAGCCGCCAGACCCGGCCCGACCGCGAGCGCGCCTCGGCCCGCACGTCCACCAGGTCGCCGAGCCCGCCGGCTGGCAGCCGGAGCTTCAGCGCGGGGCCGAAGCGCTCGATATTGTCGAGGAACTCCTCTTCGCTCCAGCGCTCGCGCCAGCGGTACTGGGGTGAGGACTCGCAGTATTCACCACCGCGCCTGCCGTCGCGCCGGCTCTCGAGGTAGGGCAGCGCCGCCGCGGGCCACGCCTCCCAGACCTCCGCGCTGACACCGCCGCAAGTGGAACAGTAGTTGGCGCGGATGGGCTGGCCATCGTAGAGCGCCACCTTGCCACGCGTCTGCTCGACGCACTGGGTCGCCAGCGGGCGCTCGCTCTCGACCGGGCCGTAGACCTGATCCTCGACCGTGCCGTAGAGATCGAAACCCTCGCTCGCACGGCGCCCGCGGTAGAAGAGCGTGTAGGAGCGCGCGGCGATGGCCTGGGCGCGACCGGCCTCGATCAGGTCCTCCGAGAGTCCGCCGATCTCGCCCGGCACGACGCCCAGGAGGTAGGTCTCGAGCGGGACGTGTTCTGCGAGCGTTAGCTTGCCGCGGGGATTGAGGAAGATCTTGAAGGCGCCTCGCCAGGACTTTCCGTTCCAGCGCAACAGGCCGCGCCGCGCCATCACCCAGAGCGTGTCCGAACGCGCGACGGGAAGCACCGACACCGGGTCCGTCCCCCTGCCGAACCGCATGCCGGTCGCCGCGGAGCCGACCTTGATCGGACTCGCGATGCTCGGGAAGTCCGTCGCGCCGGGGGTACCGAGGCCCAGTGCTTCCCCGTCGATCAGCAGGCTGTCCACGTCCCACGCCAGTCCCACGCAGATCATTGCCCCACGCTCGAGCCGGAGGGACGCAGTCGTCTCCCCGCCCGGCTCCGCCAGTGGGGCGGCTGGCTTCTCCCCCGGCGGCGTCACCGGCGGCGGCGCAGCCGGGCGGGGCGGTGGCAACTGCGCACACGACGACGCGAGGAACATCAGCAGCAGTCCGGCGGCGACCGCGCGCAGAGCCACCCTCATCGCAGCACCCCCGGCGTGATGTGCCCGAGCACGACGGCATGCGCCGCGCCCGTGGCGCTGGGGACATTGCCCGCCAGGCCGCAGAGCGTCTGGTGCGCCAGGAACGCGAACGCGAGCGCCTCCTTGGCCTCGGGCGGCACGCCCAGCACGGCGAGCGGCTGCAGGCTCACGCCGGCGATGCGATGCTCGAGTGCCTGCATCAGCGTCCGGTTACGCACCCCGCCACCACTCACGTAGACGGCGTCCGGCCGGCCGTGCGGCATGATGAAGCGCTGCAGGGCCCCGGCCACCGAGGCCGCGGTCAACTCCACGGCCGTGGCCAGGACGTCCTCCTCCGAGAGCCCGAGCGAGCGCCCCAGGTCGAGCAGTTGGACCGCATAGGCGTCGCCGAAATGCTCGCGCCCGGTCGAGCGCGGCGGGGGCAGCGCGAAGAACGGATCCTCGAGCAACTCGGCCAGCAGCGCCTCGTTCACGTGGCCGCACGCGGCCACCGCCCCATCGCGGTCGTGCGTCTCGCGCCCGCCGCTCCGGAGCGACATCAGCGCGTCGAGCACGGAATTGCCCGGCCCCGTGTCGAAGGCCAGCACGTCGGCCAGGCCCCCGCCGCGCGCAAGCCAGGTCACGTTCGCCATCCCGCCCAGGTTGAGCAGCGCCCGCGCTTCGCTCTTCGAGCGGAACAGCCACCAGTCGGCCAGCGGCACGAGCGGGGCGCCCTCGCCGCCCGCGGCGGTGTCGCGCGTGCGGAAGTCCGAAACCACGGTCAGGCCACTGTACTCGGCGAGCAGTGCAGCCGACCCCAGCTGGAGCGTGAGCGCCTGCCCCTCGCCGCGGTGACGCGGGATGTGGCGCACGGTCTGCCCGTGCGAGCCCACGGCGTCCACGCGGCCGCGGTCCACCCTCGCCTCGGCCAGCAACTCCAGCACGGCAGCCGCAAAGCATTCGCCGAGCGCGGCGTCCAGGCGCATCAGGCGCTCGGGCGCCAGCTCCACGGCGGCCGCGACCTCCAGCACCTCGCGCCGCAGCCCGGGCTCGAACGGGGTCTCGCGGTACGCCAGCACCTCGTGGCGTGTCTCGAGCCCCAGACCGCTGAAGCGCACCAGCACCGCGTCCACCGCGTCGGCCGAGGTGCCGGTCATGAGGCCGACGATCAGGTGCTCCTTCCGCGCGGTGTAAGCGCGAACCGGAGCGAGCGCATCATGTCTGAAAGAGAGACTCATGTCTTCGCTCCTGCAAGGAGACGGGAGGCTGCCCGCGAATCATGAACGAATCCCGGGCGACCCCGCGTGGCTGCGCTCTCATCGATTCCCGACCAGCTCCGCCAGCTTCGCCTGGGCGTCCTTCACCGCCTGGGCCGCGCTCTTGCGATCGTCGAGCGCCTGCTCCACCTCGTCCTCGATGGCGGCTTCCATCTCGCCCCAGGCCGGGTGGTTTGGGGCGTAGCGCGCGCCAACGAGCTGGCGCATCAGCATCGCATCCCCGGGCTGGTCGCGGAAGCGGGCGAGGGTATCCGCGCCGACGGTCGCCGGCACGACGCCCTTCACCACCGCGGCCAGCCGCAGCACGTTCTCCGGCTGGACCAGGAAGCGCGCCAGATCGAGCGCGAGGTGCTTGCGCTTCGCAGCATTGAATGAGACCAGCATCTCGCCTCCCGCCCACGAGGCGTCAGGGAGCGTGTCGCGCCGGGGACGCGGCACCAGGCCCACGCGGCACTGCAGATCCGGCGCACTCCTGCCGAGCGCATCGAGCAGACGGGGGCCCGCCAGGATGAACCCGAGGCGCCCCGCCATGAATTCCCGCTCGATCGAGTCCGGCTTCCCCATCGCGCTCACGCGGCGCAGGCGCAACAGGAACTCGAGCGCCTCGACGTTCGCGGCCGAGTCAAACACGGCCCGCCTCAGGTCGTCGGAGAGGATGCTCCCACCGTTCGCGAACAGGAACGGCAGCAACTGCTCCCGGAGCGCCCCGGACTCACCGGTCGGCACCCCGAAGCCGCGCACGCCGCGCCCGAGCCGCTGGATCGCGGCCGCGGCCCGGTAGAGCTCGTCCCAGGTCTCCGGCGCCCGGTTCGGATCGAGCCGTGCACGCGCGAGCAGCCGCGAGTTGAAGAAGAGCACGCGGGTGTCGAGCACCCAGGGCACCCCGTAGATGGCGTCCCCCATCGAGCAGAGTTCCCAGCCGCGCAGCTGCGGCCGCAGGTCGGCCACACCGGCGCTCCAGTCGGCCAGCCGACTGCCCGCGAGCAGTCCGGGCATCGAGTCCGAGCCGATCTGGCACAGATCGGGCACCGAGTCCGCCGCCAGTGCCGCGAGGATCCGCTCCCGGCCGATCGGTGGCGTGAGCCGCTCGAGGCGGACCTTGAGGCCGGGGCGCTCGCGCTCGAAATCGGCAACGATCGGGCCCACAACCTCGAGGGGCCAGGACTGCCAGAAGACGAGCTCCTGCACCTCCGGCTGCTTCGGCGCCGGCGCGCAGGAGAGCGCGGCCAGCAGCACGGCCGCGAACGCGGGCACGATCCAGCGGGCCGGGCGCCTCACGGCTTCCCTTCCAGCGCGGCCCGGACAAACCCTTCCGCGCGCGCCAGCCGGGCCTCGGCCTCGGCGCGGGGGCATTCCAGCTTCAGCATCACGATGGCGGTCTTCACGCTCCCGCCCGCCTCCTCGATGCTGCGCGCGGCCGTCGCGCGGTCCACGTCCGTCACGGTCATGACCGTGCGCCGGCCGCGCTCCACCAACTTCTCGCTGGTGGCCATCAGGTCCACCATCATGTTCTCGTAGATCTTGCCCATGCGCACGAAGGCCGCGGTCGTGATCATGTTGAGCACCAGCTTCTGAGCCGTGCCCGACTTCATCCGGGTGGAGCCCATCAGCACCTCGGGCCCGACCTCGGGGCAGATGGCCAGGTCCACCTCCAGCGCGAACTCCGCGCGCGGCGTGCAGGTGACGCAGGCCGTGCGCGCCCCGAGTGCCCGGGCCTGCGCGAGGGCCGCGACCACGAAGGGCGTGCGCCGGCTCGCGGCCAGGCCGATGACCGTGTCCTTCGGGCCCACGCCGCACTTGAGCATGGCCAGCTCACCCTCGGCAGCACGGTCCTCGGCACCCTCGATGGCGCGGACCAGGGCCCCGTAGCCGCCCGCGATCACGCCCTGCACCAGCTCCGGGTCGCAGCCGAAGGTGGGAGGACACTCCGAGGCATCGAGCACCCCCAGCCGCCCGCTCGTGCCGGCGCCCACGTAGAGCAACCGCCCGCCCTCGCTAAACGACGCCACGACCAACTCGACCGCGCGCGCAATGAAGGGGATCTCCTTCGCCACCGCTTCGGGCACGGTGCGATCCTCAGCCGAGATGCGCTCGAGGATGCCGGCGATGTCGAGGGTATCGAGGTCGAGGGTGCGCGGATTCCGCTGCTCGGTGGCGAGGCGGGCGAATTCCTCGAAGCGGGAAGGGTCTTCCATGCGCTCTCCCTGGGCGGGACGGTCCATCGTGGATACCTGCAGGATGCCACGCGCCGCGAACACGATGCAATGAACGGGGCGAGGCGGAGGGGGGGGCGGGAGTGAAGGGAGCGGGCGACTGGCGAGCGGGCAGTCGTGCCTGAGCTGACTGACGGGAGCGTCCAGCTCCAACCATCTACCGAGAGCGAGGCGAACGGTTCCCAAAGGCAAACGCCTGCCCAGCCGAGGCGGCGAGTCATTCCAGCCGCCGCCGGCTGCACCACCGGGTCAGGCCGCGCAATCAGGGCACCATGCGAGAGCCACACCTGCGGCGGGCGCAGGAGATGCGCTCGACATGGCTACCCAAGCAACCTCGGCGCCCAGAACGGGAACATGAACGACCAGCCGAACAGCGACGTGATGATCAAGTGGATCGCTAGATACAGGGAGAACCCGAAGAGCCAGTATACGAGCAGTCGTGAGGGGCTGGGCTTGAAGAAGACGACCGAGAGGACAAAGTAGGCAAGCGTTGGCAGGGAGTAGGAGACTGCTGCGGGCCAATGGAGAACCGAGACGAAGGCCTTGCCCAGCAGGTTGGAAACGGCGGCGATGAGGAGCGCCTGAGCATACGGGAGCGGGCGGATGCGCAGGACGAGTGCCGCCGACACGACGATGGTGAACGCCATAAGCAGGATCGAGACAGTGATGGCAACGGAGTCTGACAGTGCCACGTCGTCTACCTCCTCAACGAGCAAGAGCGGGCCGGCTAACGTCTGGCATCAGCTGCGGCGCGAAAGCACCGCCCGCTGCATGCCGTTGTTAGGTAGCGTCGTCCTTCCTCTGGGACTCGCGTGTGGGTCGCTGCTTCTTGGTGCTCCTCGCTCTCACGACTATCGCTAGTACTAGCCAAAACACTCCCAGAGCTCCCAAACCCGGTCTGCCAGAAAGCAGGCCACCCGCGATCCAAACCAGGGCAACTAGCATGAAGGCAAGGCCTGACTCAAAGAACTTCCTCATGATCCCCCCCTCCGCTGATCCTGCGTTTCCCTTGGCTGCCTAACAAGAAATGGACTGTTCCATGTAGCCGGATACCCACTCCGGCGCGGTCATCGTAGCGCGGGTGACCACGCGAGCCAGCCCCGGCAACGCCGATGTACCATCGTGTTGCCGCATCATGTTTCGCGGTGTAGCAGGATACGCTGACCGGGATTGGCCGTGTATCCCGGCGCGAAGCGGGGAGAGTCGGCCGGCACAGCGTGGCGCGCGACGTGGCCGCCCCTGCCAATCGAGGGCAGGAGCGCAACAGGACAGGCAATGCGAGTCCTGTCCGAGGCAGAACGCGGCCGGCATTGATCCTCCACGTCGGGGTTTGACGGGACGGCGTGTTGAGCCAGGCAGTATCCACCAGGCCCCGGACCGCGGGCAAGGCATTGTCGGAGGCATTGTCGGAGGACCATCGGTGGCCGCGGATCGACGGCGGACACCGGGACGGCCGGTCTCTTCGAACGCCACTTGCGCGCCTCCCGGTCGCCTTCTACCGTGCCCGCATGCCTGAACTCCCGGAGGTCGAGACCGTGCGCCGCATGCTGGACGAGGGCGTGCGCGGGCGCAGGATCCGGTCGGTCACGCTCTCGGGGCATCGGCTGCGCGAGCCCATCCCGGTCACGCTGCCCCGCCTGCTGCGCGGGCGCACCATCGAGCGCGTGGAGCGCACGGCGAAGTACCTCCTCATCGGGCTCGACTACGACCTCACGCTCCTCTCCCACCTCGGCATGAGCGGGCGCTGGCTGGTCCTGCGCCCGAACGAGCGGTCGGCGCTGCCGCACGTGCACGCTCGCATCCGCTTCACCGACGGCACCGGGCTCTGGTTCCAGGATGTGAGGCGCTTCGGTCTGCTGCGTCTCGTCCCTACGGCGGACCTCGGACGCGATCCCGCGCTCGCGCGGCTCGGCCCCGACCCGGTGGCCGCGCCCCCGACGGGTGCGGGACTCCGGGGCGTGGCCCGTGGATCCCGGGTGACCGTGAAGACGTTCCTCATGGACCAGCGGCGCATCGCGGGACTCGGCAACATCTACGCGAGCGAGGTCCTGCACCGGGCTGGCCTGGACCCGCGGCGCCACGCCGGGGGGCTCTCGCTGCACGAGTGGGAGGCGGTGGCAGCCGAGATCCGGGCCGTGCTCGCCGAGGCCATCGCGGGCATGGGCACGACCTTCAGCACCTACCGCACGGTCTGGGGCGAGCCGGGACAGTATGGCGAATCGCTCCGGGTCTACGACCGGGCGAACGAGCCCTGCCGCAGGTGCGGCACGCCCATCCGCCGCATCGTGCAGGGGCAGCGTTCCACCTTCTACTGCCCGTCCTGCCAGGGCGGCAGGTCCGGACCCCGCGGGGCCCGGACCCCGCGGGCACGCTCTACCCGCAAGGCCCGCTGAACCACCGAGAACCGCCGATCGGCGACAATTTTCACGTTCCTGTCCTTCTCCCAGCAATAACCATTGCTCCAGGGGGCATTGCCGCCTAATCTGTGCCACGTTGGCCCATCCAGGGAGTCGGCGGGAGACGCCCGGCATCGGTCCGACCGCTTGAGGCGGTTCGACTCATCCATTCATGGAGGGTTCGTGACCTTCGCATCGCTGGGGTTGCCCCAGACCATCCTCAAGGGCATCCGGGCCGCCGGCCTGAGCGAACCGACCGCCATCCAGAGCAAGGCCATCCCCACCATCCTCCAGGGCAACGACCTCATCGGCGTGGCCCCCAGCGGTTCGGGCAAGACCGGCACCTACCTGATTCCCATCCTGGCGCGGCTGCTCGATTCCTCCGCGCGGCTGCGTTGCCTCATCCTGGTCCCGACCCGGGAACTGGCGGCCTACGTCGAGACGCGCTGCCGCGACTACGCCCGCTACACCGGCCTCCAGGTCGGCGTGGTCTTCAGCGGGGGCCCCCTGCCGACCCAGGAGCGCGTCCTGCGGCACCAGGAGGTGGACATCCTGGTGGCGACCCCGACCCGGCTGCTCGAGTTGCAGGACCGCAAGGCGGTCAATTTCGAGTACATCGAAGTGCTCGTGCTCGAGGAAGCCGACCGCATGGTGAGCATGGGCATGGGCCCCGAGCTGCGCCGGCTGCTCAAGCTGCTGCCCGAGACGCGCCAGACCCTGATGTTCACGATGAGCCTGCCCCCCGAGCTGAATCGTCTCGCCAAGGAAGCGCTCATCGAGCCGGTGCGAGTGGACCTTGCCCCCGGGCCCCGCCCGGGCACGGGGATCCGGCAGGTCATCTACCCGGTGCCGCGCGATCTCAAGCCCGACTTCCTCAATCACATGCTCGGCGAGCGCGAGTTGTGGGGCGGCAGCGAGGTGCGAAGCCTGGTGCTGTTCACGCGCGGCCGCTACGGGGCCGACCGCCTGGCGCGCATGCTCCACCGCCGCAACTTCGTGACCGCGGTGCTGGACGATTTCCCGAGCCAGCAGGAGCGCGAGCAGGCGCTCGAAGACCTGCGCCGAGGGCGCACGCAGATCCTGGTGGCCAGCGACGGCGCGGGCCGCAGTCTCGATCTTTCGGGCGTGTCGCACGTGGTCAACTACGACGTGCCGCAGACGCCCGAGGATTACGCCCATCGGCTGGGCCGGCCTGGCCGGCCTGACGCGCCCGGCAACATGTTCACGCTCATGAGCACCGAGGAGCAGAAGGACCTGGTCGGCATCGAGCGCCTGCTGGGCCGCACGATCGAACGCTCGTTCCTGCCCGCGTTCGACTACGGGATGCGCCCGAGCGAGATCAAGCAGGTGCTCTCCTACGATGACGAGTGGACGCGGCCCAAGCGGCCGGCGGGCGGACTCCAGTCGGCCGCCGCGCGCATCGCGGGCGGCCCGGCGGCGCGCGTCCCTACGACCCTCAGAAACCCAGCGCCACCCGCGCCCTCCATCCCATCGCGGTCCGCGCTCACTTCGATGGCCCCGGCGCCGCCGCTGCGCACGCTCGCCCCATCTCCGCCGAAGAAGCCGGCGGCGACCCCCGGAAGACCCTGGCTCTCGCCGCCCAAGCCAAGTCCGTCGTCCCACGCGAAGCACCCGGCCGGCACGAAGCGACCCCTCTCCGGTGCCGCGAAGAAAAGCGCGGCGGCGAAGAAGGCGGGTGTGGCCGCACAGCGGCACGGGAAGCCGGCCCGCCATCCGGCGAAGAAGGAACCGCCCCCGAGCCAGAAGCGGAGAAGGTAGCGGCAGGATTGCAAACGAGCCGCGCCCGCCGGAAAGCCCTCTGGCAGGTGCGGCCCGTATGCCTTGCTCCCAGCGCCCGCCCGCCGCTATCTCGGCTCGAGCGGCTCCCAGCCGGCAATGTCCGGATTCGCGACGGCCTCCCAGCGCCCCGTGGCCAAGTCGAGGATCTGCAGCGTGGCCGGAGGCTTCGGCCCGGGATCAAACAGCAGCAGGTGTGCGCCTCCCGGGGTGGCCACGAACCTTCCGCTCTTGACGGGCGGCACCTCGAGGGTCACGCAGCGCCCGGCCGCGAAGTCGGCGCGCGCGAGTCCGGGCGGGGCACCCCGGCCTCCCTCGGTTTGGACGAGCACCTCCCCCGCGGACGTTTCGAAGAGGGCGACGGGCCTCAGCCCACCCAGCGCGACGCGCCGTGCCGAGTCGTCGAGCGGATCCCAGACCACGACGCTGTCGCCGGTGATGAACCCCACGCGGTGGCCGGTCCGCGAAGGGAGCGCCCTGCGGATGGGAGCGCCCGTGCGCAGGATCGTGGAGGCGTCCCCACCATCCTCGGGCCTGCGGAGCACCTCGCTGCCTGCGACCCACACCAGGGCCCGGTGCCCTTCATCGTAGCCCAGCCACACCACCGTGCCCGGCGACCGAACTTCCACCGTGGGGTTCGGGTCGTGCGTCCGAATCGCATGGATGGTCGGCCCGACCGCCCACCAGACCGTGCCGGGACTGGCCGCACGCAGCCGATCCGACGAAAGCCCTTCGGCGGCGAAGACGCGCCAACGCCCGGGCACGGGGTAGAGCAGGTACCTGCCCGGGTAGACCACCCGGCTCTCCCGGAGGTCGTCGCGCTCGATCTGCAGCGCGCTGTAGAGCGGCACACCGTCCTCGATGTACAGGGGCGCTTCGTTGGGACGCGTCTGCGACACGTTCTTGAGGCGCTCGCGCAGCACGACGGCGTCCACCAGGTAGATCGGCGCCGGATCGAGGGCCTCGAATCCAACGGCGAGCACCTTGCTCACCGCGAAGCCCCCGCCGCCGTCGGCCGGCACCGCGGCGATGCCATCGTTGTAGCCGAAGACCACCGCTCTACTGTCGGGCGTCCACTCGATGGTATTCGACGCGACACGCCTCATGAGCGCCCCAGGCTGGATCAGCCGCGCGCCCCGCGAGTCCCGGTCCTCGACCGTGGGGGTCGCGGCTTCCGAGTGGGCCTGGCCGTAGCGCTGAGCCTCGAACGCGAAGTAGCGCATGCGCAGCACGCCTCCTCCCGCCCCGTCCACCCACAATCGCGTGGTGTCGTGGTCGTAGGCGCGGGTGAGCCACGCCACCCGTCGTCCGTCGGGGCTCACGCGGAAGCGCACGAGGCGCTGGCCATCCGCCGGTGCCCAGAGTGTCTCGCGCGTGGCGAGCCCGAAAGGCGCCCGCAACAGCGAGCCGTCCGCGCCCAGGAAGACCACCGTGTCGGGGACGGCCGAGAAGACCTCGCTCCACGTGGCGGCCCGCGCCGGCGACGCCAGCGCCGATGCCGCGGAGATGACAAGCAGTGCCATCGCGAGCCTCAAGACACCTCCACTGCCTGGCGCACGGCCTCGACGGCCCAGCGCCACGCCTCCTCCGCCTTGCCACCGTCAAGCGCCGCGACCTGGACGAGGTCGGGCGAGCCACCCCCCTTTCCCTGCGCGTGCTCCAGTAATCCGGGGAGCAGCGTCCGCAGGTCCGCAGCGAGGCGTTTCGCCCTGCCGACCATCACGAACGGGTCCGGCCCTGCGGCTCCGAGCGCCACCCACGGCGCCCCCGCCTCGAGCGACTTGAGCGCGAGCAGGCGCACCTCCTCGCGCGGACGCCGCGCATCGAACCCGGCCACACCCTGCGGCGGAACGCCCACCCGCTCGCGAGCCTCGGTCTCGATCAGCCGCTCGGTGAGGGCGGCGAGGCCCTTCTTGAGCTCGTCGCGCTCGATTGCGGCGCGCTCCAGTTGCGCGATGACGTCACGGTCCTTGAGCGTGCGCCGACGCGCCGCCTCGACCAGCGCCTCGGTGCGCCAGGCGTGGTCGCGCAGGGCGCGGGCCCCGCAGAGGAACTCGAAGCGCACGTTGCCCCGCACCTTCTCCCAGCGGATGACCTTGATCGCGCCGATCTCGCCCGAGCGCCGCACGTGCGTGCCACCGCAGGCCGAGGCGTCCCAGTCCGGGATCTCGACGACCCGGATGCGCCCCTCCACGACCGGCGCCTTGCGCAACTGGAAGCGACCGACATCCTCCGGGGCGACCCAGTGGAGCGCGACCGGCCGGTCCTCCCACACGACGCGGTTCGCCGCCTCCTCCACCCGCTCGACCAGCCGCCAGTCGGCGCCGGCCAGCGCCACCTCGATGACACTGCGCTCCTCTCCCAGCGTGGAAGAAAGGGTGGGCGCACCGGCCAGCCGATCGAAGGCCGCCGAAAGGATGTGCTGTCCGGTGTGCTGCTGCATGTGGTCGAAGCGGCGCGCCCAGTCCAGTTCGGCGTCCACCTCACCCGAGGGCGCGTCCGTGCTCTCCAACAGGTGCCAGATGCGGCCTTCCTCGGTGATCTGCACGTCCACCACCCGCGCATCGCCCAGAGTACCGCGATCTCCCAGCTGGCCGCCGCCCTCCGGATAGAAGCAAGTGGCTTCGAGCTCCACGGCGGTACGTCCCGCGTGTTCGCCCGCCGCGGCGATGCGCGCGCGGAAGCACGTGGTGTAGGGATCGTCGTGGTAAAGCCGCTCCGAAGCCATCGTTCCTCCTCAACCCGGACGATTCATGAAACGCCAGCCGAGAGTGCGAGATGGGGCACGGCCACAAGGCGCGCGAGCGGGCTGCACCGCAGGCGTGTCCTGAGACACGCCGGGGAGCACCCCGGTCGCGCAACGCAGTGGCCGTGCTCCAGATCGTGCTCGCAGGCGGCGCTTCATGAATCGTCCGGGTCACCGGCCAGACGCTGGATGCCGTACTGCTTGAGCTTGCGCCACAGCGTGGTGCGCGAGATGCCGAGTTGCCGCGCGGCGGCGGCGGCGTTGCCGCGGTGGCGCGCGAGCACGAGGCGGATGTGTTCCTCCTCGACCCGGGTGAGCGGCCAGTCGTCGCGCGCGCCAGCTCCGGCCTTGTCCGGCGCCGCGGCCGCCGCCGCCACCGTCACCCCCGTGGCCGCCCCGTCCCCGCGCGTGAGCAGGCGCGGCGAACGCACGGCCGTGGGCAGATCCGCGGGTCGCACGACCAGGCCCTCGGTCACTGCCGCGGCGTGCTCGATCGCGTTTTCCAACTCGCGCACGTTGCCCGGCCAGTCGTAGCGCTCGAGCAGGTCCTCGACTTCGGGCGCGAAGCGCATGGGCGGGCGGCTGTTCTTCCGCGCCGCGCGGTCGAGGAAGTAGGAAGCCAGCAGACCGACGTCCTCGCGCCGCTCGCGCAGCGGGGGCAACTCGATCTGCACCACGTTGAGCCGGTAGTAGAGATCGTGCCGGAAGCGCCCGGCCTCGGCCTCGGCCAGCAGGTCGCGGTGCGTGGCGGCGATCACGCGGATGTCCACCACCCGCAGGTGATTGTCGCCGAGGCGGCGCAACTCGCTGCTCTCGAGGGTGCGCAGGAGCTTCACCTGGGTGGTGGGCGGCATGTCGCCGATCTCGTCGAGGAAGAGCGTGCCGCCATCGGCGCTCTCGACCAGGCCCTCGCGGTCGCTGGCGGCCCCGGTGAAGGCCCCGCGCACGGAACCGAACAACTCGCTCTCGATGAGTGACTCGGGCAGGGCGCCCACGTTGACCGCCACGAAGGGTCCGGCCGCCCGCCGCGACTGAAGATGGATGGAGCGGGCGATCAACTCCTTGCCCGTGCCACTCTCTCCGAGCAGCAGGACGCTGCTGTCCGTCGGGGCGACCTTGGTCACGAGCCGGAAGATGCGCTGCATCTTCGGGCTCGCCCCCACGATGTTGCGCAGGAAGGGGTCCCGTCCGGCCGGGTCGGCCGTGGCGGGCCGGGTCGGACGGGCCACCCCGGTGGAAATGGGCATCGGCTTACCCCCGGGCGACCTTCAACCGTTTCAAAATGCCACGCCCCACCCGGGTGGTCAAGGCGGGTGGGGCTGGACCTCGGAGCGAGTGCCTGGCAGCGCACCCCGAAGGTGCGTCAGGCCGTCCCGTGCCCGCTCTTTTCGGGGTCTGGAGGGAGCGGCTCGACCAACTTCAGCCGCGGCTGGCCGGTCCCCGGGGCGTGCCACGGCCCACCCAGAGTACTCGACGCGTGGAAAGGGCCGACCGCCTGCATCCGCGGCTCCTCCATCTCGATCAGTCGCAGGTAGAAGAAGGTCCACGCGTACTGGAAGACGGGCCACAGCGCGACCAGCAGCAGGAGCGTGACATTCTTCCAGGTCTCGAAGGAGAGCCAACGGACGGCGAGGGAGAGCACCGTGCCGAAGAAGAGGACCCCGAGCACCAGCAGCACGGAGACCACCACCATCTCGAGCCAGCGTTCGAGACGGCCGCGGCTCAGGTGGAACGAGTGCTGGAACGCTCCGGCCGTGTGCCGCTCGTCCAGCACGACGGCCTCGGTGCAGAAGGCGAGCTTGTAGGCAAGGTAGACGCCGGGCAGCACGAACATGCCGAAGCCGAGGGCCAGGGCAAAGCCGCGCACGCACTCGGTGAGGTAGAGCCAGGGGAGGCGCCGCAAGCCACGCTCGTAGCACTCGAGCGCGGGCGCGGGCGGCACACCGTGCGGCGTGTCGTAGACCGAACGCGCGCGCACGCGCAGCATCGCGTCCACCGCCCACCAGGAGATCGTGCCTCCGAGCAGGGCCACCATGCTCACCACGACCACCGGCGTGAGCGGATCCCCCTCGCCCCTCACCGGCAGCAGCAGGACGGCGAGGATCCACGGCGCGCGCAGCAGGAACGGCACGACCAGGGAGTGGAGCGGGTCGCGCAGCAACGTGAGGTCGAGCGCCAGCGCGAAGGCGTGGCGCGTCGAGACGGGGCGGCGAAGGGCGCGATCGAGTGGCATGGATGGGTTCGGACGATTGACACTACGGAGGGGTCTACCTAATGTCAAGCCGCATGGCTCGCAGACTCTCGCATCTGGACGCCTCGGGACACGCGCGCATGGTGGACGTGAGCGGCAAGCGCGTCACCCTGCGCGAGGCGGTCGCGCGCGGCAAGGTGTTCATGCACCGCGACACGCTCGACCTGCTGCGCTCGGGCCAGGCGCCCAAGGGCGACGTAATCGCCACCGCCCAGCTCGCGGGCGTCATGGCCGCCAAGCGCACGAGCGAGTTGATCCCGCTGGCCCACGCCCTCGCCCTCGACAGCGTGGAACTCGCCTTCCGCTTCGACGAGGAGAGCCCGGCCGTGGAGATCGAGTCGCGGGTCCGCACGCGGGGCCGCACCGGCGTCGAGATGGAGGCGCTCACCGCGGTCACGGTGGCCGCGCTCGCGCTCTACG
>Ga0315273_10004706_pt1 | contig 16775 bp, 16 predicted proteins | sample YL17G02_0_MG_FD_205753 | JGI IMG/M metagenome (GOLD analysis project Ga0315273, IMG submission 205753) | Sediment microbial communities from Yellowstone Lake, YNP, Wyoming, USA - YL17G02_0 | ecosystem: Environmental > Aquatic > Freshwater > Lake > Sediment | place: USA: Wyoming | collected... | reverse complement strand
GAACTCGGAGTCGCCCAGGGCGAGCTGCACGCGCGACGCGTAGGCCGCCAGTTCGCGCCGGCCCAGGTAGCACAGCTCGACGAGCAGGTCGTGGACGTCCACGAAGTACTCGGGCGGCGTGATGTTGTGGTAGACGAGGATCATCCGGTCGGGCAGCGCGTAGGCCAGGCGCGAGGCGCGCGCCCCGATGGAGAAGTGGTGGATCAGGACCTGCTCGGGCGCGCTGCACTCCCGCAGGTCGCGGTAGTCGCGCGTCAGGTTCTCGAGCCGCGGGTCGGCCGTCTGGACGAAGATGTCCGACTGGTACCCGGCCTGGCGGAGCACACGCTGGATGCCGAGCACCTCGTGGCCGATGGCATCGCCGTACCCCAGCGTGGCCAGTACCTGGTGCACGCCGACCGGTCGTCCCTCACGCATCCGCCTGGTCCTTTCCGGTGGACGGCGCCGGCCCCATGGGCAGCCCGTTCATGACGTCCCTCGCCGGGGGCAGCGTCCGCTGCCGGCGCGCCCGCCAGCCGGGCAGCGGCTCGATGGGCGCCGCCCGCCGCCCGGCGCGACCCTCGGCCCGCAGCCGTTCCAGCATGTCGAGGTACTTGTTCTCGATAATCGGCCACGTGTAGTGACGGCAGTAGAACTCGCGGCCGTTGCGGCCCAGCGCCTCGGCGAGCGGCCGATCCGTCTGGATGCGGTACAGCGCCTCGGCGAATTCCTCGTACGTGTCGTAGTAGAGCCCCGCGTTGCTCCGCAGGCACTGCCCGCGCAGCACGTCGCACCGGCCGTTGGCGAGGACCGGGCGGCCGAGTGCCCACGCCTCGAGCGCCACAATCGACAGGCTCTCGTAGAACGATGGCATGATGAGGACGTCCGCCGCGGCGATGGCGTCGAACTTCTCCTGGTCCGACAGGAACCCCAGGTGCCGGATGCGCGCGTGCGGCGGGATCGGGAGCACGGCGCTGCCGATGAGCGCCAGCGTCAGGTTCCCCGGGCGCGTCGCCACGTAGCGCTGGAAGAACTCGAACAGTTCCTTGCAGCCCTTGTTTTCGTCGATGCGCCCGACGTAGATCGCAAACCGCGTCCGGATGTCGTACGCGCGCCGGACCCGCTCGGGCTCGGTGGCCGCCGGCACGTCCGACCCGATCCCCACCACGACGTCCGGCACGTCGTCGTTGCCGGCGACGCCGCGGATCATCGCCCGTTCCTCGGGCGAGTTGTACATCAGCGCCCGGACGCCGCGGAAGATCGGCTGGAAGGCGCCGACGCCGATGGCCGGGTCGCGCTCGCCCGTCGGCACGAGCAGGGCCTTCGCCGGGACCGCCCGGATGCCGTGGTACGAATGGTAGTACCGGTAGCTGAAGAAGATGACGTAGTCGTACTCCGCTTCGACGGCGCGGATGTGACGGATGAGCGCGGTGCTCGCCGGCCCCTCGGAGTCGAGCCACGCCAGCTCGTCGGCGATCGAGTGCCGTGCGTCGAAGACGCGCTGGGAATGATGGGCGAAGGCCCGCGGACTACGGGGATGATCCACCGGGAACCGGTGGACGGGAATGCCGTTGACCTGTTCGACGCCCGCGGGCGTCTCGTTGCGCCACGTGACGTAGTCACGCGCGCAACTGGTGAACACGTGGACCTCGGCGTGGCGCGCGAGGTGCTCGGCGACGTACCGCGCGTGCAACTCGGCGCCGCCGTTGATCTCGGCCCCGTACCGCTGAACGACGACGGCCAGTTTCACGTCAGCTGCCCGGCTCCTCGTGGGAGCCGCCGTCAGCCGGATTTCCCGCCCCGCGTTCTTCGTGGGATCCGGCGTCAGCCGGAGTTCCTGCCGCTTCAGGCGGATGTTCGGCCTTGGCGTCAGCCGGAGTTCCCGCCCCCGCCCCACGGCGCCCGCGCCGGCGGGGGTGCCGGCGGCTCCTCGCCGCCTGTTCCGCGTCGCCCTCCTCCTCGTCTCGTTTCGCCTGCGAGGACGGGTCCGGAGATGGCGCGGCCGGCTTGTACTGCGCGACCCCTTCGAGCGCCCGGGCCCGACGCTCGTCGAAGTCGAGGCGGCTCGACAGCGACTCGACCTTCATCTTGAGGTTCTTCACCTCGATGGCCAGGCGCGTCGTCTCGACGACGAGGTTGTGCACGAGTTCGTAGAACAGCTCCGCCTGCCGGCGCTGGGTGTCGTTCACCTTCGCGGCGAGCACCAGCGGGTCCGGGTTGAGCATCAGCTTGAGCACCGGGCGCATCAGGCGCCGGAGCCGGCGCACGAACGGCCGGTGCGAGCCGAACAGCGGGCTGTCGTCGAGGGAGACGCCCGGCGACTGTTCCTGGTGGCGCTGGATCTGCCGGAACTGCTCGAGCAGTTCCGAGCGGACCTTGGTGGGATCCAGGAACTTCTCCAGCTTGGCGGCCGCCATCTCCTGGATGTCCTGCTCGGTGTAGTCGGCGCCGCGCTTCTCGCGGATGCGCGCGCGGATCTGCCGCATGATGTCTTCGACGTTCACCGAGTCGGAGCGAAGGTTGAAATCTGGCATCGTCGTTTTGCCGATCCCGTCACAGGCCGAACGGTTTGTAGATGATCACCACCACCGCCACGGCCCACAGCGCGACGCACACGAGCAGGGGCCGATCGGTCAGCAGCATGTCCGTGGGGCTCCCGCCGCCCTCCTTGCGGTGCACGAGGTACAGGTAGCGGAAGATGCCGTACAACGGAAACGGGATCGTGAGGCCCAGCCACTCGGTCTGGAACTTAAGCACGGTCTCCTGGCTGATCGTGTAGAAGATGTAGGCGATCAGTGTCGAGGCGGTCACGACGCCGATCATCTGGTCGAGCAGGTACGGGCTGTACTCGGCCAGGATCCGGCGGTGGCCGGCGGCGCCGTCCGAGAGCAGCACGAGTTCGTGCCGGCGCTTGCTGAGCGCGAGGAACAGTGCCAGCAGGATCGTGCACACGAGCAGCCAGTGGCTGATCTGCACGTGGATGGCCACCGCGCCGGCGACCGCGCGGAGCACGAAGCCCATGGCGAGCGTCAGCACGTCGATGATCACCAGGTGCTTGAGTCTGGCGGAATAGGCGGCGAGCATCGCGACGTAGGCGACGGCCACCGTGCCGAAATCCGTGCCGAGCCAGAAAGCCGCGGCCAGCGCGCCGGCGCCGAGCACGCCGGCGGCCGTCAGCGCTGCGCCGGGCGACAGGTCGCCGCTCGCGATCGGGCGGTTCAACTTGAGCGGGTGGCGCCGGTCGGCCTCGCGGTCCGTCACGTCGTTGAGCAGGTACACGACGCCGGACAGGGCGCAAAACACGACGAAGGCCGCGAGCGTGCGCAGCAGGGCCGCCGGGTCGCGCAGTTGCATTCCGAAGCCGAGGCCCGCGAAGACGACGACGTTCTTCATCCACTGTTCGGGCCGCAACGACACGAGCAGGCTGACGAGCAGAGACCGACCGGAGACGCCCCCCCGCAAGGGGGCGTCCGACGTCACGACTCCAGAGACAGGCGGGCGCGCCATGGCCGCGCGGTACGGGAAAGTGCGCCTACACGGTGGCGGAGGTCGAGAAACTCTTCACCGCTTCGGCTTCCGTGTCGAAGGTCTCGAACACCGTCAGGAGTTTCGTGATCGCGAGCAGGTCCTGGATCCGCTTGGTGAGGTTGAGCAGCTTGAGGCTGCCGCCCTGCCGGCTCACGGTGGTGTAGGTGCGCACGATCTCGCCGAGCCCAGCGCTGTCGATGTAGGGCACCTCCGCCAGGTTCAGGAGGATCTTCTTCTTGCCCTGGTGAACCAGGCTGTTCACCTTGTCACGCAGTAGTTCATCTCCCTCGCCCAGCGTGAGCTTGCCGCGGATGTCGAGGACCATCACTTCATTACTGATCTCTCGTTCGTGGATCTGCATCAGGCTTTCTCCTCGAGCCAAAAAGGGTTCTTCACGGGGCGCCGCGCACCGAGGTGCGCACGAGAACCACCATATTAGCGCAGGGCTGGAAACAGCGTCAACGTGAACCACTGACCGTTTTGAGCCGGTTTCTGCCGAACCGCCGGGCGGCGCGCGCGGTGCCCGGCCGCTACCCCGTCAAAAAAAGGGGCCGCCTGACACGGCCCCCGGTCGATCTCCGTTGCGAAGCTCCGACCGCAGACTAGACCCCGCCCGCTCCTGTGAACTTGCGCTGCTGGAAGCACTCCCGGCAGAACACCGGGCGCCCCTGCGTCGGCTTGAAAGGTACCGTGGTCACCTTCCCGCACGCCGAACACGCCGTCTGAGTCTCGACGCGCTCTCGCGCGGGCGCTGCCGTCACCGGACGGCTGGCCCGTTTCGACTTGCAGGCCTTGCAACGCTTGGGCTCGTTCTTGAAGTTCTTGTCCGCGAAGAACAACTGCTCCCCAGCAGTCCAGACGAACTCGATCCCGCAGTCCACGCAGTTCAGGGTCTTGTCTTGGAACTCCATTGGTCGTTACCCCTTGTGTTACCCGGTGCCCCTACTCCATCTCACGCCGGAGCTTCTTGCGGCTCCGCTTGCGCGCCAACGCCTGCTTGGCCCGGCGCTTGTCACCCGGCTTCAGGTAATACGAGTGTTTCTTGATGTCCTTGATGATATCTTCCTGCTGGACCTTGCGCTTGAAGCGGCGAAGGGCGCTCTCGATCGACTCGCCTTCCTGCACTTTGACTTCAGCCACGCCCTGGAACACCCCCTTTACCGGCCCGGATGGCACGTGCGCGTCCGCTCTGCCGCGGACGGAATATGCTAGGCTACCACAGGTAAGCACAATTCCCAGGCACAAAGTAGCGCGTGTGCCAAGACATTTGCGCCCCGGCCGGCGCGTCCATCCGGCCGGGAGAATCCACGTAACCCTTCTTCCTGCAGTGTGTTAGCGCGCCAGTCTGGAGTGCCCATGAACGTGCTCGTGCTCGGGGGTGGCGGCCGCGAACACGCGCTCGCCTGGCGCCTGGCCCGCGACCGGGCGGTGTCCAGGGTGTTCTGCGCGCCGGGCAATGCCGGCATCGCGCAGGCGGCCGATCTGGTCCTGCTCGACCCCTGCCATCCCGACCTCGTGCGTCAGTTCGTCCGCGACCGCGACATCGCCCTGACGGTCGTGGGCCCCGAACTCCCCCTGACGCACGGTGTGGTCGACGCGCTCTTGGCCGACGGCCGCCTGGCCTTCGGTCCGACGCGCGATGCCGCCGAGATCGAGTCCAGCAAGGTGTTCGCCAAGGCCTTCATGGAGCGCCATCGGGTGCCGACGGCGGCCTGCGCGTTGTGCGAGTCGGCCGACGAGGCGCGCCGGGTCGTGGCCAGCGGTCGATTCCCTTTCCCGCTCGTCGTCAAGGCCGACGGCCTGGCGGCGGGCAAGGGCGTGGTCATTGCCGCCGACCAGGCCACGGCGCTCGCGGCCATCGAGGCCATGATGGTCGACCGGCAGTTCGGCGCTGCGGGGGAGCGGGTGCTGATCGAGGAACACTTGCGCGGGCCCGAGGTGTCGGTATTCGTCGTCGCCGACGGGACGCGCACCGTCGCGTTCGGCACCGCACAGGACCACAAGCGCGCACGGGACCGCGACGAAGGGCCGAACACCGGCGGGATGGGCGCGTTCTCGCCGAGCCCGCTGGTCGATGCGGCGCTGGCCGATCGCATCACGCGCGAGATCATCCAACCGACCATCGCCGGCCTGCGCGGCGAAGGGCGCGAGTTCCGCGGCTTCCTGTACGCGGGACTGCTGCTGACCGCCGACGGCCCGAAGGTGCTGGAGTTCAACGCGCGGCTGGGCGACCCCGAGGCGCAGGTGGTCCTGCCGCGTCTCGACGAAGACCTGTTCCCGTTGTTGCGCGACGCCGCGGCCGGCTCGCTGCACCGCGACGCGTGCCGATTCACGCCGGACGCGGCGGTGGGCGTCGTGCTGGCCTCGGGCGGCTATCCGGATCGCTACGAGACCGGCAAACCGATCGCCGGACTCGACGCGGTGACCGACGAACCGTCCGGCTCCGCCCGGACGCTGGTGTTCCACTCCGGCACCGCGCTTTGCGACGGCGAGGTCGTCACCTCCGGCGGGCGCGTGCTGACCGTCGTCGGACAGGCCGACGACTTCCAGTCGGCCATGACGGCCGCGTACCGTGGCGTCAGCCGCATCTCGTTCCAGGGGGTGCAGTACCGGACGGACATCGGGGCGAAGGCCGTGGCGGGACGTAGACCGTAGACCGTAGACCGTAGACCGTAGACCGTAGACCGGGTACCGAATACCGTGGACCGAATGCCGCATGAGGTCGCCGGTCTCCGGCATACGGTATGCGGTATACGGTCCCCTAACCCCTACATCGGATCGGCTGTCATGACACCTACACCTGTAGACGTCCTCATTCTCATGGGTTCGGATTCGGATCTGGCCATCATGCAGGCGGCCGCCGACGTGCTGGGCGAGCTGGGGATTTCCTGGGACATGACCGTGGCGTCCGCGCACCGGTCTCCGGATCGCGTCGAGCGGTTGCTGGAGCAGGCGCCCGCCCGCGGCGTGAAGGCGTTCATCGTCGGCGCCGGCGCGGCGGCGCACCTGGCGGGCATGGTGGCCGGGCGGACGACGCGGCCGGTGATCGGGGTGCCCATCGACTCGTCGCCGCTCAAGGGGTTCGACGCGTTGCTGTCCACAGTGCAGATGCCGCCTGGCGTGCCGGTGGCGACCGTATCGGTGGGCAAGGCGGGCGCGACCAACGCTGGTGTGCTGGCGGCGCAGATCCTCGCGCTGGCCGACCCGGCGCTCGACGCGCGGCTGAACGCCTACAAGCGGAAGCTGGCCGAGAAGGTGGAACAGGCGGCCGAGCGCCTCGAGGTGCAACGGGGTCGGGAGTAGCCAGCGAAACGTCGCCTCAACCCGCCCAGTCCTGCGGCGGTTCAACCCGCTTCGCTTGCGTTCTTGTCCTGCAGAATCGTCATCGTCGCAATGACTCCTGACCCCATTTCCGTGCACCCATTTCCGTGAAATTCGCCATCCTCACCTTCGGCTGCCGCGTGAACCAGGCCGATTCGTTCGACCTGGAAACCGACCTGCGCTCGGCCGGTGGTGAAGAGACGCCGGTCGAAGAGGCGGACGTCGTTCTGGTAAACACCTGCTCGGTGACCGCGACCGCCGAGCGGGCCGGTCGCCAGGCGATCCGGCGCGTGGCGCGCGTCAATCCGCACGCGCGCGTCGTCGCCACCGGCTGTCACGTCGTGCGCCGTCCTTCGGACTTCGCCACGCTTCCCGTCGCGCAGCTCGTCGCCCGTCGAGACCTCGCTCCGTCGATGGTCGCATTCGAAACCAATCGTGCGCTGCCTCCGCCCGGCACGCACGGCCGCACGCTGTACCTCCTGCGCGTGCAGACCGGTTGCGACGAGCGCTGCACCTACTGCGTGGTGCCGTCGACTCGAGGCCGCTCGTGCAGCTTGCCAATTGCGGAGGTCAACCGCCGGGTGATGACCGCCGCTGCCGCGGGGTTCAAGGAGCTCGTCATGACCGGGGTCCACCTGGGTTCCTGGGGCCGCGATCTCGCCCCTGCCCAGGACCTGGCTGCGCTGATACGCGCGCTTGCGGCCAATCCGGCCAGCGTCGGGTTTCGCCTGAGTTCCCTCGAGCCAATGAACGCCGGCCCGGTGCTCATCGAGACGCTGGCGGCCGCTGGCCGTTTTGCGCACCAGTTCCACCTGCCGCTCCAGCACGCCAGCGACCGTATCCTTGCGACGATGGGGCGCCGGGGCACGCTCGACCTCTTTCGCCGGGTGGTCGATTGCGTGCGCGACCGCTTCCCGGATGCCGCGATTGGCACGGACCTCATCGTCGGATTTCCGGGCGAGACCCCCACCGATTTCGACGCCTGCACGCGCTTCCTGGCGTCGTCGCCGCTCACCTCTGCCCACGTGTTTCCCTTCTCGCCGAGGCCGGGAACCGCCGCCGCCTCGCTGGCCGGTCGCCCTCCAGGTGCCGAGGTGCGCCGGCGCGTCGCCGAACTGCGGGCCATCGGTGCCGACCTCGGCCGCCGCTTCCGCACTCGGTTCATCGGCACGACGCACGACGGCCTCACAATTGACGATGGGTCGCTCGTCCTGACGCGGAATGGCCTGCGGGTGAGCGTTCCACCGGGCCTGGGGCGGAACCAGCGCGTGAAGGTGCGGATCCTGACCGACGGTGATCCGATGATGGGAGAACTCGTCCTGTAGCCTGTTCTGGTACTGGCGGGGGTGATTCCCGGAAGCCTAGCCAACTACTGGGCCGCGCGGTTCGTGACCACGCTCGTGTACGGTCTCGACGCGCGCGGTTCCTCCACATTCGGCCTCGCCATTCTTGTCCTGACGACTGCCGCCCTTATCGCGGGTTGGCTGCCTGCGCGGAGAGCATCGAGGCTCGATCCGCTGAGCGTGCTGCGCGAGATCTGACGCCAGCGGTCCGGCTGGTTGCGGCGGACCCGTGGCCGCGGGTCTGCCGCCCTGCGAGAGAGCGTGTGGGCCCCGGGTCTTCAGCCCCGGGCCTCCATCACCGCCGCTATCTTCTGCGCCGGCGATGGCTTCTGCCCGTCGACAATCAACTGGCCGCACGCGGCGCGGATGTCGCGGCCGCGGCTCTTTCTCACCGACACCGTCAGATGACGGTCCGCGAGGATCTCCGCGAAGGCGTCGATCCGCTCGTCCGAGGGACGGCCGAACGGGATGCCGGGCGCCTCGTTCAACGGGATCAGGTTCACCTTCGCGCGCAGCCCGTTGAGGAGCGCCACGAGCCGCCGCGCGTCCTCGGGCGCGTCGTTCACGCCGGCCAGCAGCACGTACTCGAACGTGATCCGGTTGCGGCGCTTGATCGGCAGCCGACGGCACGCCGCCAGCACGTCCTCGATCCGGTACTTCCGGTTGAGCGGCACGAGTCGATCGCGCTGCGCCTCGGTGGTGGCGTGCAGCGAGACGGCCACGTTCGGCATGTTCGGCTCGGCCGCCAGATGCTCGATGCCCGGCACGACGCCGACCGTCGAGAGCGTGATGCGCCGCGGCGACATCGCCAAGCCCGCCTCGTCGGTCAGGATCCGCAGCGCCTTCATCGTCTCGTCGTAGTTGTGCAGCGGCTCGCCCATGCCCATCAGCACGATGGTGAAGCGGGTGTCGAGGAGCGAGAGCGCGTGGGTGAGCACGCGAACCTGGCCGACGATCTCGCCAGCGGTCAGGTTGCGCACGAACCCCATCCTGCCGGTGAGGCAGAAGGCGCACGCCATCGCGCATCCCACCTGGGTGGAGATGCACAGCGTCATGCCCGGCGTTTCGGGAATGAACACCGACTCGATGCGGCGCCGGTCGGCGAGTTCGAGGACGAACTTCTCGGTCCCGTCCGAGGAGCGGTCGCGCGCCACCACGTGAGGGGTCGAGAGCGCCAGCCCGCCGTCGAGCGTTGACCGAAGCGCTTTCGAAAGGTCGCTCATCCGGCCGAACTGGGCCACGCCGCGCTTGTAGATCCAGCGGAAGACCTGTCCGGCGTGGAAGCGGTCCTCGCCGATCTCGGCGAGAAACGCCTCCAGGTCCGCCCGTTCCATCTCCGCCAGCTCAGCTCGGCCGCTCATTCGCTCCCCGGAGATTGTACCACCCGGATCGTCGTTGCCGTGTGCGGCCCGGGGGTGATATGATAGCAGTGCTTTCGGATTAATCCCTTCTGTTACAAGGATTTGCGGTGTTGCGGCCCCGTGAGTCCTCTGCCGCCATCCGCTGACCGACACCCATGATTGTTCGCGAGGTTCTCCACAACGGCCTGCGCCTGCTGACCGAGCAGATCCCTCACGTCCGCTCGGTGAGCATCGGCGTCTGGTTGACGCGCGGCTCCCGTCACGAGCCGGCGGACCTCGGCGGGATCGCGCACTTCGTCGAGCACATGCTCTTCAAGGGTACCACCAGCCGGTCGGCCGAGAGCATCGCGCAGGACATCGATTCGATCGGAGGCCAACTCGACGCGTTCACGGCCAAGGAATACGCCAGCTACTACATCAAGGTGCTCGACGAGAACCTGCCGCTGGCGGTGGACATCCTCTCGGACATCGTCCTCAACCCGGCGCTGACCGACGACGACGTGCAGCGCGAGAAGAAGGTGGTCCTCGAAGAGATCAAGATGGTCGAGGACACGCCCGACGACCTCGTGCACGAGCTGTTCACGCAGCGCTTCTGGGAGGGCCACCCGCTCGGCCGGCCGATCCTGGGCAGCCCAGAGACGGTCGACGCGCTCGACCAGGCGTCGCTGCGCGCCTACTTCGACCAGGCGTACACCTCGGACAACATCATCGTGTCCGCCGCCGGGAACCTGCAGCACGACCGGGTGCGCGACCTCGTGCAGCGCGCGTTCGCGGGCATCCGGCGTTCCGGCCCGATGGCCCCCGACGAGCCGCCGGTGGTGGTGCCGAGGATCACGATCAGGAACAAGGACCTGGAGCAGAGCCATCTCTGCCTGGGCACCAGCGGGTTCCCGCAGAACCACGCCGACCGTTACACGAGCTACGTGATGAACACGCTGGTGGGCGGCTCGATGAGTTCGCGCCTGTTCCAGAACGTGCGCGAGAAGCGCGGGCTGGCGTACGCGGTCTTCAGCGGCCTCAGCGCGTACCGTGACGCCGGCACGTTCACGGTGTACGCGGGGTGCGCCAAGGAAGCGATCGGCGAGGTCATCGACCTCGTCGTCGAGGAACTGCGCACGGTGAAACAGGTGACGGCGACGGAGGCGGAGCTGCGGCGGGCGAAGGACCACCTGAAGGGCAGCCTGATGCTGAGCCTCGAGAACACCGCGAGCCGCATGTCGCATCTGGCCAGGCAGGAGATATACTTCGATCGGCAATGCACTCTCGATGAAACGCTGGAAGGGATCGAGGCGGTGACGCTCGAGGGGATCCAGGACGTGGCGCGCCACCTGTTCTCGAACGGCGCGCTGGCGGTCACCGTGCTGGGGCCGCTCGACGGCTGGCACCTGGCCGACGACCGGCTGGTGCTCGCCTAGGGAGGCGCCTGGCGTTGCGACCCGGTTTCACGGCACACGATGATTGCACGCTACACGCACCCCGAGATGGGCCGTCTGTGGAGCGACGAGCGTCGCTTCGAGACCTGGCTCCAGGTGGAGATCGCCGCCGCCGAGACGATGGCGGAATCCGGCATCGTGCCGGTCGAGGCGGCGCGCGACATCCGCGAACGCGCCGTCGTGGACGTGAAGCGGATCGACGAGATCGAGGCGGTCACCCGCCACGACGTCATCGCCTTCACGACATCGCTTGCCGAGCACGTCGGGCCGTCCGCCCGCTGGCTGCACTTCGGCCTCACCTCCTCGGACGTCATCGACACCGCGCTCGCGCTGCAGTTGCGCGAGGCGTGCGACCTGATCCTGGCCGACCTCGACGCGTTGTCGGCATCCGTCCGCCGCCGCGCCGACGAACACCGTCACACGGCGATGATCGGCCGGACGCACGGCGTGCACGCCGAGCCGACGACGTTCGGGCTGAAGCTGGCGCTGTGGTACGCGGAACTTGCGCGCGACGCGGAGCGGTTGCGCCGGGCGCGGTCGGCGATCGCCGTCGGCAAGCTGTCCGGCGCCGTGGGCACCTTCGCGCACCTCGATCCGTCGATCGAGGCGGGCGTCTGCCGGCGCCTCGGCCTCGAGGCCGCGCCCATCTCGTCGCAGGTCATCCAGCGCGACCGGCACGCGGAACTCGTGTCGGTGCTGGCGATCATCGCGGCGTCGCTCGAGAAGTTCGCGCTCGAGATCCGCGGCCTCCAGAAGACGGAAATCGGCGAGGTGGAGGAGCCGTTCGAGGCGGGGCAGAAGGGCTCCTCCGCGATGCCGCACAAGCGCAACCCCATCGGGTGCGAGCAGATCTGCGGCCTGGCGCGGCTGCTGCGCGGCTATGCCACGGCGGCGCTCGAGAACGTGGCGCTGTGGCACGAGCGCGACATCTCGCACTCGTCGGTCGAGCGCGTCATCCTGCCCGACGGCTTCATCGTGCTGGACCACATGCTGCGGCGGTTCACGAAGATCGCGGCGCGGATGGTCGTGCACCCCGGGCGCATGCGCGAGAACCTCGACCGGTCGCGCGGCGTCATCTTCTCCGGCACGGTGCTCCTCGAACTCGCCAGGCAGGGCGTCTCGCGCGAGGACGCCTACCTGTGGGTGCAGCGTAGCGCCATGCGGTCCTACGAGGAGGCGCGCGACTTCAAGGCGCTGCTGCTCGAGGACGCGGACGTCACGCGCGTGATGCCGGAGGCGGAGATCGAGCGCGCCTTCGACCTCGGCAGCCAGTTGCGGCACGTGGACACGATTTTTGCCCGCGTGTTCGCCCACGAGCCCGTCTGAGCCATGTTCGACAAGTTCAGGGAGGAATGCGGCATCTTCGGGATCTTCGGCCACGCCGAGGCCTCGAACCTCACCTACCTGGGTCTCTACGCGCTCCAGCACCGCGGTCAGGAGAGCGCCGGCATCGCCGCGTCCACGGGCGAGACCGTCCGGCTGCTGAAGGTCATGGGCCACGTCGCGGACGCCTTCGACCAAGGCCGTCTCGCGTCGCTGCCCGGACCGCACGCCATCGGGCACGTGCGCTACTCGACGGCGGGAGAGAGCGCGCTGGTCAACGCGCAGCCGTTCCTGAGCGACTGCTGCCATGGCCAGATCGCCCTCTGCCACAACGGCAACCTGGTGGACGCGTGCGAGCTGCGCGACGACCTGGTGCGTGAAGGGTCAATCTTCCAGTCCACGAGCGACAGCGAGGTCATCCTCCACCTCTACGCCAGGTCGAAGGCCGGCTCGGTGGAGCGCGCGCTCATCGACGCCATCGGCCAGGTGCGCGGCGCCTACTCGCTGCTCGCGCTGACGAAGGACCACCTGATCGCGGCGCGCGATCCGCACGGCTTCCGCCCGCTCGCGCTCGGCCGCCTGGGCGACGCCTACGCCGTGTGCTCGGAGACGTGCGCGCTGGACCTGATCGGTGCCACCTACGTGCGGGACGTGGAACCGGGCGAGGTGCTGGTCATCAGCGGGGCCGGCCTGCGCTCCATCAAGCCGCTCCACACGCAGCCCATCCAGCACTGTATCTTCGAGCACGTCTACTTCGCGCGCCCGGACAGCTACGTGTTCGGCGACAGTGTCAACGACGTGCGCACCAGCATGGGGCGCCGCCTGGCCGAGGAAGCGCCGGTGGACGCCGACGTCGTCGTGCCGGTGCCGGACTCCGGCGTATGCGCGGCCGTGGGGTACAGCGAGCAGTCGCACATCCCGCTGCGCATGGGGCTCATCCGCAACCACTACGTCGGCCGCACGTTCATCGAGCCGCAGCAGTCGATCCGCCACTTCGGCGTAAAAGTGAAGCTGAACCCGGTTCGCAGCATCCTGGACGGCAGGCGCGTGGTGCTGATCGACGACTCCATCGTGCGCGGGACGACGAGCCGGAAGATCGTGAAGATGATCAAGGCGGCTGGCGCGCGCGACGTGCACGTGCGCATCAGCTGCCCGCCGACGATCTCGCCCTGCTTCTACGGCGTGGACACGCCGAGGCGGTCGGAGCTGATCGCCGCGACGCACACGGTGAAGGAAATCCAGAAGTTCCTGAACGCGGACAGCCTGCGGTACCTGAGCTTCGACGGGATGCTGAGCTGCGTGAACGGCCGCCGGGCCCACTACTGCACCTCGTGTTACACCGGGCACTACCCGATTCCGTTCCCGCGCGACCAGGCCCCCAACCTGCAGCTGCCGCTCACGCTCGTGAAGGACTGAACGCTTCCCGCTGGCGTATGGACTACAAAGCCTCCGGCGTGGACATCGACGCCGGCAACGAGACGGTTCGGCGTATCAAGGCGCTGGCCCGGGCGACGTTCACGCCCGGCGTGCTCTCCGACATCGGCCTGTTCGGCGGATTGTTCCACTTCGACGCCGCGCGCCACGCCGACCCCGTGCTGGTCGCCAGCGCGGACGGCGTCGGCACCAAGCTCAAGCTGGCGTTCATGACCGGCCGCCACGACACCATCGGCGCGGACCTGGTGAACCACTGCGTCAACGACATCCTGGTGCAGGGCGCCAGGCCGCTGTTCTTCCTCGACTATCTCGGCACCGGCCGCCTGTCGCCCGACGTGGCCGAGCAGGTCGTGACGGGCCTGGCGCGCGCGTGCCGCGAGAACGGCTGCGCGCTGCTCGGCGGCGAGACCGCGGAGATGCCCGGCTTCTACGCCGACGGCGAGTACGACCTGGCGGGCTTCATCGTTGGCGTGGTGGACCGCGCGAGCCTCATCGACGGCCGCACGCTGCGGCCTGGCGATCGCCTCATCGGCCTGCCGTCGTCCGGCCTGCACACCAACGGGTACTCGCTGGCCAGGCGGATTGTCTTCGACACCCTCGGCCTGCGCGCGGACACGCACGTGCCCGAACTGCACGCCGCGATCGGGGAGACGTTGCTGCAGACGCACCGCTCGTACCTGCCGGTGGTGGCGCCGCTGCTGCCCCCGCTTGCCGGGTCCCGGTCCTCTCTTGTGGGCCCCGGGGCTGCTGTTGTGGGCCCCGGGGCCTTAGACCCGGGGCACCCATCCCTCATCAAGGGCATGGCCCACATCACCGGCGGCGGCATCACGGACAACCTGCCGCGGATCCTGCCGGAGGGCGTATCCGCCCGCATCGACCGCCGCGCGTGGTCCGTGCCGCCGGTCTTCTCGTTCCTGCAGCGTTCCGGCGATGTGCCGCTGGACGACATGTACCGCACCTTCAACATGGGCGTCGGCCTCATTGTCGCCTGCGCGCCGGACGCCGCCGACGCGATCACGGGCACGCTGCGCGCCGCCGGCGAAACCTGCTGGGCGATCGGCGAGTTGGTCGCCGGCAACCGAACCGTCGAGTATTTCTAGTCGCAGGCCAGGGCCCTTTTACTTGTGGCCCCGGGGCTTCACCCGTGGGCCCCGGGTCTTCACCTGTGGGTCCCGGGTCTTCAGACCCGGGGCACCCAGAGCCCAAGGCAACCGCATGAACCGCACCCTCGGCATCCTGATCTCGGGCCGCGGCAGCAACCTCCAGGCGATCATCGACGCCATCACCGACCTCCGTCTCGATGCGCGGATCGCCGTCGTCATCTCCAACCGCGCAGACGCTGCCGGCTTGGTGCGCGCGCGCGACGCCGGCATCGAGACGCTCTGTCTCGGGCACCGCGATTTCCCGACGCGCGAAGCCTACGACCGGAAACTGGTGGAGGAGTTGAAGGCGCGGGGCGTGGCCCTGGTGTGCCTGGCGGGTTTCATGCGGCTGTTGAGCCCAGTCTTCATCGACGCGTTTCCCCGCGCGGTGCTCAACATCCACCCGTCACTGCTGCCGGCGTTCCCTGGCCTCGAGGCGCAGCATCAGGCATGGGAGCACGGCGCGAAGGTCAGCGGCGCGACCGTGCACCTGGTGGATTGCGACCTGGATGCCGGTCCCATCGTCCTGCAGGCCGCCGTCCCCGTCCTCGACAGCGACACGCCCGAGACGCTCGCCGCGCGGATCCTCGTCGAGGAGCACAAGCTCTACCCGGAAGCCATCCGGATTGTGCTGGATGGCGGGTGGGAGATCGTGGGCCGCCGCTTCGCCCGCCTGAGCTGATGACCGGCGGGACGCCGGTCCCACAGCACCCGGTGTGGTGGTCTGCGTACCGGTCGCCCCGGGGGCTTCCCGCCTCCGCGCGGTCCTGAGACTGGCCGCGCTACGGCGAGGCCTCGCCGGAGTGCAACGAAGGCGGGCAGCCCCCGGTCTTCAGCGTCACCACCGCCACTTCCGGCGGGCAGTTCAGCCGCATCGGCACGAACACCGTCCCGATGCCGCGGCTGACGAACAACGCCGTCCGGTTGCGCCGGCCGACGCCCTCGGCGACGGGGTACTTGCGGGCAGCGACCGCGCCGACCAGTGGCAGCACGATCTGCCCGCCGTGGGTGTGGCCAGAGAGCACGAGCGGGACGCGGAACTGCGACGCTTCGACGAGTCGTCGCGGATCGTGGGCCAGGAGGATCGTCGGACCATGCCCGCCGGTCAGCACGCGCCGCAGTTCGCTGGGCTTCTTCGTCCAGAACCGCAGTCCCGCCAGCGTCACCGCCTCGCCGCGCACCCGGATCCCGGTGCGCTCGTCGGTCAGCACGTCCCACCCATGGCGCGCCACCGCGTGCGCCATCGCGCGCTCGTCGTCGTGGTTGCCGAAAATGGCGAAGACGCCGTGCGCAGCCGATAGAGGAGCCAGCGCTTCTGCGCATCCGCCGATGTAGTGCCGGTCGGACCACGTCACGTAGTCGCCGAGCAGCGCGATCAGATCGGGACGCTCCGCGTTCGCCAGGCGCACGGCATCCGCGATGTCCTCCTGGGATACGAATTGGCTGTGATGGAGATCGGTCAGGATCGCGATGCGCAGGCCGGCCAGGGTGGCGGGCAGGTCGGCGACGGCCAGGTCCGTCCGGGTAACGGCGACACGGCGCCTGGCGACGAAGCCCCAGATGCCGAGGCCGCCCGCCAGGCCGAGGCCGCCGCCGATGCCGGCCCGGAGAAACGCGCGTCTGGTCACCATTATGGACGGCTCAATGGTAGCAGGTTTGGTGACGCGCCGCGGGGGACGGGCCGTCGCGTGAACGCGTGCTTCAGCGTTCACCACGGGCTGCCAGCGAAGCGTCGCCTCAAACCGCCCAGAGAGACGGCGGTTCACACCGCTTCGCTGGGAGCCTTGTTGGCTGGCCCCGCGGAGCGCGGGGCGACGACATCTTCCATGGCCACCCTCGGTTCGGGTGTCAGGCCCCGAAGGGGCCCAAGACAGATTCCAGGGCGGTGCGTGAAACTTGCTTCAATCGTCA
>Ga0315273_10004705_pt1 | contig 16775 bp, 15 predicted proteins | sample YL17G02_0_MG_FD_205753 | JGI IMG/M metagenome (GOLD analysis project Ga0315273, IMG submission 205753) | Sediment microbial communities from Yellowstone Lake, YNP, Wyoming, USA - YL17G02_0 | ecosystem: Environmental > Aquatic > Freshwater > Lake > Sediment | place: USA: Wyoming | collected... | reverse complement strand
GCATCGAGGTGATGGACGTCTTTCAGCGCCTCAACATCGAGCGCGGGATCACGATTCTCCTGATTACGCACGAGCACGACATCACGCAATACGGCACGCGGACCGTCGCGTTCCGTGACGGCCACATTGTGAGCGACATGAAGAACGTCAATCGGCGGATGGCGAAAGACGAATTGGCCGCCCTGCCGTCGCGCGAGGCGGCGGAAGCGGCGGATGCGGCGGCGGCCGCGTCGGTATCGGCCAAGCTGGCGGCGGGGTAACCACCATGATGCGACTGTTCATGATTCTCCGGGTGGCCTTCAAAGCCCTCGGACGTAACAAGCTGCGGACGGCGCTGACCATGCTCGGCATGATCATCGGCGTGGCGGCCGTCATCGCGATGGTGGCGCTCGGCGTGGGCGCGCAAGAGGGCATCGAGGCGTCGATCCAGTCGGCCGGCACGAACCTGATCACCGTGTACGCCGGGAGTTTCTCAATGGGCGGCCAGCGCCAGGGGGCTGGTGCCGCCATCACGCTGTCGCTCGAGGACGCCGTCGCCATTCGCGACGAAGTGTCTGGCATCCAGTACATGTCGGTGGGCGTCAGGTCGCAGCAGCAGGTCGTGGTCAGCGGCCAGAACTGGCGGACCAACATCAATGGCGTCGACATCGAGTGGCCGCAGATCCGCTCCTGGCCAGTCAAGTACGGCTCGTTCTTCTCCCAGCAGGACGTCACCGCGTCGGCCAGAGTGGCGGTACTCGGATTGACGGTGGCCACGAATCTGTTCGGCGAGGACGCCGATCCGTCCGGTGAGATTATCAGGGTCAAGGACCAGCCGTTCAAGGTGATTGGCGTCATGACCGGCAAAGGCGCGAGCACGAGCGGAGAAAATCTGGATGACAGCATCCTGATCCCGTACACCACGTGCATGAAGAAGTTGATGGGGACCCAGAACATTCAGAACATGACCATTTCGGCGGCGTCAGCAGACGAGGTGGCCCTGGTGAAAGATCGCGTGTCGACGGTTCTGCGCATGCGTCACAGGATCTTTCCCGGTGACACAGACGACTTCATGCTCTTCACGGCCGATGAGATCATGGCCATGCGCACCGAGACGACCAGGACCATGACGGCGCTGCTCTCGGGAATCGCGGGCGTGTCGCTGCTGGTCGGCGGCATCGGCATCATGAACATCATGCTGGTATCGGTTACCGAGCGCACGCGCGAGATTGGCCTTCGGATGGCCATCGGCGCGAAGGGCCGCGACGTCCTTCTGCAGTTCCTCGTGGAGGCCGTCGTCCTCAGTCTCGTTGGCGGCGGTATAGGCATCGGGTGTGGATTCGGGCTGGCCAAGGTCGTCACGCAAGTCTGGGAGTATCCCACGACGATTTCGCCCGATTCGATCGTCCTGGCCTTTGCATTTTCGGCGGTTACTGGTATCTTCTTTGGGTTCTACCCGGCCACAAAGGCCGCCAAGCTCGATCCGATCGAAGCATTGAGGTTCGAGTAACGTCACGTCACCAACTTCGAGCAGCGTAACGTCAACAACAAGGAGTAGTCATGACAAGAAAGTTCGTGTTCCTCGCAGTTATCCTGGCCGTCGCATTGGCGGTGCCGACACTGGCCCAGGCCCAGAAGCCGGACTTCTCGGGCAAGTGGATTCAGGACATGGAAAAGAGTGACCCGGCCCCGGCCGGCCGTGGCGGTGGCGCAGCCAACCCCCAGACGATCACGATTACCATGACGGCCGCGGAATTCACCATGGAACGCACGACGGGCCAGGGCGTCCAGAAGACCGTCTACAAGTTGGACGGCAGCGAGAGCTCCAATGCGGGTCGCGGCGGCGACATCAAGAGCAAGACCGTCTGGGACGGCAACAAGCTCGTCACCAAGTACCAGCGCGTCATGGGCGAGAACACTGTCGACGTCACCGAGACGCGCAGTCTTGCTGACGGCCTGCTGACGGTTGAGACCAAGAGCGGAGAAAACACCCGCAAGATCGTCTTCAAGAAGGGCTAGCCCTTCGACTCGTGAATTCGGAGACGAATTCACTCGCTCGGGACTTCGCGCTGAGCACGCAGACGCATCCGTGATTGCGAGTCGGAGCGCTAGCCGTCGAGCGCCGTCAGTTCAAGGTCAAGCGCCGCGAGCGCTCGCTCCAGCATCAGCCGCCGGGCGGGCGCCGTGGCCAAGTTCAGATCGGCCACTGTCCTGGTCCGCGCAAGTTCCAGCGTCGCACGACGCGTGAAGCGGGCGCGCTCCTCCTCGGACAGCGGCCGATTCTTCTTGTCGGCGCGGCCGCGCGCGGCTTCTTCCTGCTGCGATTCAACGAACTTGCTCTCCCAGCCTCGTGACATTGGGCAGATTCTCTCACCAATGCGGGGTCCGACCGCCACGACCAACGGGGCCCGGCCCCTTTGCGCAGGGGCACAACCCCCTGTGGTTGCCCCGATGTCAGGGCGGGCACGGGGGCCCGCCCCTGCGGCACATCCAATGCCTCGTCTGGGCGTGATTCACCGCGCCCGCACGTCATTTCGCGCCAGACGCGCCCAGCCCCAACAGGTCGGCCACAATCTCCGGACGTCGGTCGCGCAAGAACAATCTGCGCGCGTGCGACGTCGATGCCAAGGCGTAGTTCACATCCGCGAACAGAATCGCTTCCTCCGATGCCGCCGCCCGGGCAATGACGCGGCCGGCAGGATCACACACAAACGACTCGCCGGCAAACTCGATGTGGGGCTCCGCGCCCACGCGGTTCGCAAGCGCGGTGAAATAGCCGTTCTGGAAGGCCGCCACGCGCAGTTCCGCTTCGTACAGGCCGTCAGGCCACTCCCCCACCATCCCGGCCTGGGGCACCACGACGAGGTCGGCGCGCTGCAGCGCCAGACTTCGCATCACCTCAGGGTAGTGGCGGTCGTAGCAGATCGCCACGCCGACCCGCCCTGCGGCAGTCTCGTACACCGGCATGCCGTGGTCGCCAGGCGTGTAGTAATCCTGCTCGAAGAAGCGGGGCATCTGGGCGATGTGCAGCATCCTCGTCGTGCCAAGCAGCCGGCCGTCGGCATCGATCACCGGTGAACTGTCGTAGGCCCGCTCCCCCTCACGTTCGTAGAGGTTGAGTACGACGACGACCCCCAGCTTCGCCGCAAGCCTGGCGAACGCGTCAGTGGTGGGGCCGGGCACGGTTTCACCCAGTGCTGCCGGCACGGACCCGATGGGGCGGCAGCACGGGAAGAAGGGCGTAAACGCCAGTTCAGGGAACGCCACCAGCTTCGCTCCGCCGGCGGCGGCCTGGACAACCGCGTCGAGCCCTCGCGCCACGTTGGCCGTTACCTCTGCCCCTGCTCGATGCTGAACTAGTGCGATGCGCACGCGTGATGCTCCTTCCAGCGCTGGTACAGCTCGCCGATGGTCAGTCCAGTTGCCGGATCAATCATGTCCGGGGCGATCTGGGCCAGCGGACGCAGCACGAACTCGCGCTCCCGAAACCGCGGGTGAGGCACGCAGAGCCCCGCCTCGTCAATCACCCATGCACCAAACAGGATCAGGTCCAGATCGAGCGTCCGTGGCGCGCCCAAATGAGGCCGGCGGCGGCCGCACGCCCGTTCGATGTCGAGCAGGCGCTCGAGCAGCGACCGCGCATCACGGTCCCAGTACCCCGTCAGTGCGCCGTTCAGAAATCGTGGTTGCGGCTCGACGCCGACCGGCTCGGTCTCGACGAGATCCGAGACGGCCATGTCTGACAGGTCGGATTGCAGCAGCGTGATGGCGTGCTCCAGGTGTGCGTGAGGCTGGCCGAGATTGCTGCCGAGCGCAATCGCGACCCTCTCCACGGACGCCGGCCCCGTCTAGCCGATCCAGCGGGTCGACAACACGCCCCCGCCAGTCCCGGCCGTATCGGGTCGGCGACCGAGCAGGTCGTTGCGGCCGGCTGCCGCCATTTCGAAGAAGCGTTGATGCTCGGCCACTTCGCCCAGCATCAGGTCGAGCATCTTCCGGTGACGGGCGTGGCTGATCGCCTGCACGCGAGGCCGCCAGCGCGCGACGAAATCGCGCGCCGCTGCTGCGTCCGCCTCGAGCAGCACCTGCGCGCCAGCCCGGCCCCTGGCGGGCGCCGTCGCGTCAGGCGCCGATCCGCCAGCGTCGGGCGGCACGTCGATCCCGCTGAGCGCCGCCCTCAGCCAGCAGAGGTGGGTGTCTTCGCGCGCGATGACGTACTGGTAGGTGTTGTTGAACTCGTAGCTCGAGACCACCAGCGCGGCCCGCTCGTGGCGACGCATGAGCGCCAGCTTTTCGCGGTAGAGTTCCTGCAGCAGGGCGAGCAAATCCGTCGGCTTCACGAGTTCTGCTTTTCCTTGCAGGTGATGCAGACGCGGGTCCAGGGAATCGCGTCCAGCCGGGCCGGCGAGATGGGCTCCCCGCAGTCCCGGCACGCGCCGTACGTGCCCTTTTCGAGCCTGACAAGAGCCTCTTCGATCGCCTGCAGGATCTTCGCGTCGGTCTGTTTCAGTTTCAGCTGGATGTGGACTTCGTTGTTGCCGTCCGCCTGGTCGGCCAGATCGCCCTGCCGCGAGGTGGTTTCCATCGATCCCTGAAGGGGTCGGATGCCGCCCTGCGACAGGAGTTCCATCCTCTTCTTCAGCAGCGTGTCTCGGCACGTATCGGACATTCCTTCACTCCTCCGTGCCCCGATTCCGAAGTACGTCCAGTACCCGGAAGGGACATCCGGGCTGCCACCCCAACGCGGCTGCCGCGTCGGGGGGCCCGGCCTCGCTGTGTTGCTTCTCTCGAGTAATCCCAATGTTTCCGGTCGTCGCGTCTTGCGATCCGGCCGCCGCGATCCCGACTTCCGCTGCCGCATTTCGGAATCGAGGCACTGGTCCCCGGACACCCGGCGAATAGCAAATCATAGCACGTCCATTTCAATCAGGATGCGGGTCGTCTACTCCCCCCGGAGCGCCGCCAGCGGCTTGCGTCTGAGCACATCAAGGCTGGCCAGCACGCCGACGAGGGCCACGGCCAGCGCGGACACCACCACCCCCTCCACGGCGAGTGCCGGCAGCGGATGCCAGGCCACCTTCAACACGAAGCGGTTGACCGCCCATGAAAGCGCCAGCCCTCCGCCCGAACCGATGGCTCCGGCCACCAGGCCCAGCAGGCCGTACTCCGTCACGAGCATCACGGCGATCAATCGCGACGTCGCCCCAAGCGTCTTGAGGACGGCCGTTTCGTAGACGCGCTGGAACTTCGTCATCGAGATCGCGCCCACCAGGATGAGCATGCCGGTAAAGAGCACGAGCGATCCGACCACCGTCACCGCCAGCGTCACCATCGACAATACCCGCGCGGCCGTCGCCAGGATTTCCCTGACATCCACGAGCGACACATTGGGAAACGCGTCGACGATCCGACGTTGCAGCCGCCCCCGGGCCGCGGCATCGGCCGGCCCTCTCAGAGGCGCGATGTAGGTTTGCGGCGCGCGCTCGAGCACGCCGGGCCTGAAGACGAACATGAACCCCCCGGCGCGCGCGTCAACCCAATTGACCGACCGCACGCTGGTCACGCGCGCCTCGATATCTCTGCCGAGCACATCGAATCGGATGCTATCCCCCACTGACAAGCCTGCATGGTCGCGAAGCCCCTGCTCGATCGAGACTTCCGCCACAGCACTCGGCGTCGGGGGCCACAACTGACCCTCGACCACCCGCTCGTTCCGCTCGAGCGTCGCCCGGTAGGTAACGGCGAATTCGCGTCCAAGACCGCGGCGCCGCACCTCGTCTGGCCCACTCGCCGACACGGTCGCACCGCGCAGGCCGGCCACCCGCGCGCGAAGGACCGGAATCACCTGTGGCGTGCCCTGCACGCCCAGCCCCGGGTCGGCGAGCAGCGTCCTGACGCCCTGAATCTGATCGGACTGCACGTCGATCAGGAACATGTCCGGAGAATCCGGGCGTTCCTCGAGCCGGAACTCGGCCAGCAGGCTCTCCTGCACCATCCGAACCCCAACCACAAGAAACGCCCCAAGCCCGACTGCGAGCAGGATGGCCCTCACCTGATTCCCCGGCCGTGCCACTCTCCGCGACGCGTACCGGAGGGGGAACCACGAACTGGCGTGCAGCGGGGTCAGCGCGCGCACCAGCCCCACGCCTGCGACGTTGAGCAGGAGCACAAGAGTCGCGAACCCCACCGACATGATGAGACCAATCCGCACCGACCCGGCCTGCCAGCTCGCCACCGCAGCCAGGCCTGCGCCCACGCCCACGCTGGCGCCAAACCGGACCACGTCGATGGAACGCCGCGCAGAGGGTTCCGCGACACGCAACAGCGATGACGGCCGGACATGGCGCACATCGAGCAACGGGACCAGCGCAAAGAGCAAAGCGACGAGCAGGCCCACGCCGGCCCCCTGCGCCGCGGCCGTCGCGCTCAGCGAGTACGACACGTCGATCCCGGCGATACGACCGACCATCGGTTCGACCCACCCGATCGCGAGCGCGCCCAGCGCAATCCCGCACAGGCTTCCGGCGACACCCATCGCGGCGACCTGCACCAGGTAGACGAGCAGGATTTCTCCCGACGTCGCGCCGACGCACTTCAGCACGGCGATCGACTTGAGCTTCTGCTGCATGAAGACGCGGATCACGCTCCAGACACCCACGCCACCAAGCACCACCACAACCAGTCCAACCAGGCTCAGGTAGTCCTCGGCCCTCGAGAACTGCTCGGCGGTGTTATCTTCGGCGGATCGGAACGACCGTGCGCGAATAAACTGCCCACGCAACTGCAGGCTGATGTCGCGGGCAATCGGATCGGCCTGATCGTCCGGGACGCGCATCAGCAAGCGGAACGACGCCCGGCTCCCTGGTCCCAGCAAGCCGGTCCTGTCGAACTCGTCGCGGCTGATGAACAGCCTCGATCCGAAGCTGAACCCGCCGGCCCGGCGCCCGGGTTCAGCGGTGACCACGCCGCGGATGGTCAACCTCGCGTCGCCGACCAGGATGTCGTCGCCCACTCGCGCCCCCAGCTGGGCAAGCAAATCGGGCCGAACGAGCGCGCCCCGATTCCGCAGCAGATCGAACGAGTACGGCTGATCTCCTTCGAGTGCGAACTGGCCATACAACGGATAGGCCGACTGCACGCCAACCAGTTCGACCAGCCGCGCCACCTGCTTCGACGTGTCTGCGGGCCGCACCATCGTCAGCGTTTCGACGGTCTCTGTACGAGCCCGCACGCTGGCAGCCGCCAACCGCTGCTCGATGACGTCGCGTGCCTTCGGTTCCCATGCGCGATTGGACGACACCACGACATCGGCGCCCATCATCGTCCGGGTTTCGCGCGTCATCGTGTCGCGGACCGCCTGGATCACGGAGCGGAGCGCCACGATTGACCCGACGCCAACCGCCAGGCACAGAAAGAAGAACAGCAGGCGTTTCCATTCCGCCCGCAGCTCGCGCCACGCCATTCGGAGGGTGAACATGGTGGGGACTAGGGACTAGGGACTGGGGACTGGGGGCTGGGGACTGGAGACTGGAGACTGGGGGCTAGGGAGTCGAACGGCTCGACGCGGCCGCCGCGCAGCCGCAGCACGGCGTCGGCTCGAGCCGCAAGGACCGGATCGTGTGTGGCCAGCACCAGCGTCGCACCGCGGGAGCGGCGCACCTCCAGCAGCAACTCCATGACGAGCTGCCCGTTTGCCGCGTCCAGGTTACCAGTCGGCTCGTCAGCCAGCAGGATCGGCGGGTCGTTGGACAGGGCGCGCGCCAGCGCAACCCGCTGCTGCTCGCCGCCCGACAGCTGCGACGGGTAGTGGTGCCCGCGGTCCTGGAGCCCGACCTCGTCGAGCAGGCGCCTCGCCCTGCCGGCCGGGTCTGCTCGTCGCGCAATCTCCATCGGCACCATGACGTTTTCGAGCGCGGTCAGCGACCCGATCAGATGAAAGAACTGGAACACGAATCCGATCATCGCGCCCCGAAGCCTGGCCAGGTCGTCCTCGCCCAGTCCCGTGATATCCCGGCCACCGATGGTGATGCGGCCCGATGAGGGCGCGTCGAGTCCGGCGACCAGCCCGAGCAGCGTCGACTTGCCGCTGCCCGAAGGCCCGGTGACGGCCAGGAACTGCGCCTTCGGGACCACCAGATCAAGCGGGTGGAGAATCGTGAGGGGTTGTCCGCCGCTCTGGACCGTCTTGGAGATGTTTTGCAGTTCGATCATGGTATGAGCGCCCGGCGGACGGCGGCTTCGACCAATGGCCACAGATTGTCTGCGACCTTGCGCGCGCCCGCTGCGTTTGGGTGAATGCCATCAGCCTGATTGAGACTGCCGACGCCAGCGACCCCGTCAAGAAGAAACGGCAGCAACGCCACGTGGTACTGGTCGGCGAGGTCCCGATACACCTGGCGGAACGCCGTCGAGTACGGTCTGCTCAGATTCGGCGGCGCTTCCATGCCCGCCAGGATCACCGTCACCCGTCGCGCCTGCGTCCGCTCGATGATCGTGCCGAGATTGATCCGCAGCGCGTCAGATGGGAGGCCGCGAAGGCCGTCATTGCCGCCAAGCGCCACGATCAGCACGCGAGTGGACGGATCGAGCGACCAGTCCAGCCGCCTGAGGCCACCCGCTGACGTGTCGCCAGACACACCGGCATTGATCACGTCGACGGACCATCCGCGGTCGCGCAGCCTGGCCTGCAACAGACTCGGGTACGCTTCCTCAGGCGGCAGTCCCAGCCCGGCGGTCAGGCTGTCGCCCAGGACAACCACCCGGATCGCGGGCCTGGCGGAAGCAACTGGGCTTGCAGCAGGCGCGTCCGAAGTGGTCCGGGGAGAGTTCTCAGGGGGCTTGCTACATCCCAACGCAAAAGCGACGTATAGCAGAATCAGACCGAGCGCCCGGCGCGGGCCGACGTGTGGATGCCGTAGTTCGTCGATGCGGGTCGGCATCTGCCTGACTTGACCTCTTCTTGCTTTCCCCGCGCCACGGGTCGCCGGCCGGATGGCGGTTCCTTCGCGTCCCCGCTCACTCAAGCCGGCAAGACGCGCCTTACCGGGACGGGTCGCCGACCTGACGGTCGCGCTAATCGCGCAGACGGTCCTGGCCCTCTCGGCCCGTTTTGCAGACTGGCGCTGTCGCCTTGGTTCGAGGGGCCTCTTCGGAATCCGCCGACCGGCCGCTGTTCAGTTCACTCGACATCCTGCGCGGGCATCCCGAATCCCCAATCCCGACCTACTACCGCCCACTGACTGCTGTCTACCGTCTACTTCCCCATTATCGTTCACGCGCGCGGGGCTTCACAAAGGTGCGTTACCGTAGTACGCTTTACCGGATATCGGTGAGCGGTTTGGCACCGGCGTGGGCGTCTGTTCAGTTTCCCCCGCTTGACCCTCGCGGCGCAATCCAACGTGTGGCCTCAGCGGTCGTTCTCACCCGACGCCGGGACAAGGCACATCGTGTTGCCGTGACGTCGGCACCGATAGCCTGCGCTTGAACTCATTCCGGAGATACGAAACATATGACACGGTCGCACATCACCATCGACGGCAACGAGGCGGTCGCCTCCGTTGCGCACCGCACGAACGAGGTCATCGCGATCTACCCGATCACCCCATCGTCGAACATGGGCGAATGGTCTGACGAATGGTCCGCCAAGGGGATGAAGAACATCTGGGGCACCATTCCCCTCGTGATCGAGATGCAGTCGGAGGGCGGCGCGGCCGGCGCGGTCCACGGCGCGCTGCAATCGGGCGCGCTGACGACGACGTTTACCGCGTCGCAGGGCCTGCTCCTGATGATCCCCAACATGTACAAGATCGCGGGCGAGCTGACCTCGTTCTGCATGCACGTGTCGGCGCGCACCGTGGCGACGCACGCGCTGTCGATCTTCGGCGATCACTCCGACGTCATGGCCTGCCGCCAGACCGGCTTCGGGCTGCTGTCGTCGGGCTCGGTCCAGGAGGCGCACGACTTTGCCGCCATCGGCCAGCTCGCGACGCTCCACGCGCGCGTGCCCTTCCTGCACTTCTTCGACGGATTCCGCACATCGCACGAGGTCTCGAAGATCGAGGAGTTGACCAACGAGGATCTGCTGGCCCTCCTGCCAGGTGCGCTCATCGGGGCGCACCGCGCGCGCGCGTTGACGCCAGACAGCCCGGTATTGCGCGGCACGGCCCAGAATCCGGATGCGTTCTTCCAGGCGCGCGAAGCCTGCAACCGCTACTACATCGCCTGCCCCGGGCACGTCGAAACGGCGATGAACGCCTTCGCAGCGCTCGTCGGGCGACAGTATCAGTTGTTCGATTACGTCGGTCACCCGCAGGCCGAACGCGTCATCGTCATGATGGGATCGGGTGCGGAAGTCGCGCACGAGGCTGTCGAATGGCTGAGCGCAAGAGGCGAGAAGGTCGGCCTCATCAAGGTCCGGCTGTACCGGCCGTTCTCGATCGAGCACTTCGTCAAGATGCTGCCTGCCACCGTCAAGGCGATTTCCGTGCTCGACCGCACGAAGGAACCCGGTGCCATCGGTGAGCCGCTCTACCTCGACGTCGTGGCCGCGCTGCGCGAGGCGCGCGATGCCGGCACGACGATGTTCGCGACCGAACCGAAGGTCGTCGGCGGACGGTACGGGCTCTCGTCGAAGGAATTCACGCCCACGATGGTGAAGGCGGTCTACGACAACCTGTCGAAGCCAAAGCCGCGGAATCACTTCACCATCGGCATCATGGACGATGTGACGCACCTCTCGCTGCCGTACGACATGGACCTCGACATCGAGCCCGAGTCGGTGCGCCGCAGCGTGTTCTTCGGGCTCGGCGCGGATGGCACGGTCGGCGCCAACAAGAACTCCATCAAGATCATCGGCGAGGAAACCGACAACCACGCGCAGGGCTACTTCGTCTACGACTCCAAGAAGGCCGGCGCCATCACGATCTCCCACCTGCGGTTCGGTCCGAAGCAGATCCGATCGTCGTACCTGGTCAAGCAGGCCGGCTTCGTCGCCTGCCATCAGTACGAGTTCATGGACCGGTACGACGTGCTCGGCTACGCGGCGCCGGGCGGCACCTTCCTCCTGAACAGCCCATTTGGCCCGAACGAGGCCTGGGGGAACCTGGCGAAGGAAGTCCAGGAGGTCATCATCGAGAAGAAGCTGGCCTTCTACGTGATTGACGCCTACCAGGTGGCGCGCGACACGGGCATGGGCTCGCGCATCAACACCGTGATGCAGACCTGCTTCTTCGCCATCTCCGGCGTCCTGCCTCGCGACGAGGCGATCGAGCAGATCAAGAAGGCGATCGAGAAGACCTACGGGAAGCGCGGGCCGGAGGTGGTGCGAAAGAACTATTTGGCCGTCGATCAGACGCTGGCGAACCTCCACAAGGTCGAGGTCCCGGCCACGGTCACGGCAACGCGCGCGCTGCCGCCGATTGTCTCCGACAAGGCGCCCGACTTCGTCAAGCGGGTCACGGCCGTGATGCTCGCCAACAAGGGCGACCTGCTCCCGGTCAGCGCCTTCCCGGTGGACGGCACCTGGCCGACGGCGACGGCGCAGTGGGAGAAGCGGAACATCGCCCAGGACATCCCGGTGTGGGACGCGCCGATCTGCATCCAGTGCAACAAGTGCATTCTGGTCTGCCCGCACGCCGCGATTCGCGTCAAGGTCTACGAGTCGGACTGCCTCAAGAATGCGCCGGCCACCTATAAGTCGATGGACTTCAAGGGCAGCGAGTTCAAGGGCATGAAGTACACGATCCAGATTGCCCCCGAAGACTGCACCGGCTGCACGCTGTGCGCGGTCGTCTGCCCGGCCAAGGACAAGTCGAACCCGAAGCACAAGTCGCTCGACATGCACCCGCAGCGGCCGCTTCGGGACAGCGAGCGGGAGAACTACGCGTTCTTCCTCGATCTGCCCGAGGTGGACCGCAGCAAGGTGAAGCCCGACATCAAGGGCTCGATGTTCCTTCAGCCGCTCTTCGAGTACTCCGGCGCGTGCGTGGGCTGCGGAGAGACGCCGTACGTCAAGCTGCTCACGCAACTGTTCGGCGATCGCGCACTGGTGGCCAACGCGACGGGCTGCTCGTCGATCTACGGCGGCAACCTGCCGACCACGCCCTTCACGGTCGATCGGAACGGACGCGGCCCGGCCTGGTCGAATTCGCTGTTCGAGGATAACGCCGAGTTCGGCTTCGGCTACCGGCTGGCGCTGGACAAGCACGCCGAGCAGGGCCACGAACTGCTGAAGCGGATGGCGCCGCAGATCGGCGAGTCGCTCGTCGACGAACTGCTCGGGGCCGACCAGTACTCCGAGGCCGGCATCGGCGACCAGCGAAAGCGCGTCGAACTGCTGAAGAAGATCCTGGCGGGTATCAACTCCAGCGAGGCGCGCTGGCTCGAACAGATTACCGACTACCTGGTGCGCAAGAGCGTCTGGATTGTCGGCGGCGACGGCTGGGCCTACGACATCGGCTACGGCGGCCTCGACCACGTCCTGGCGATGGGCAAGGATGTCAACATCCTCGTGCTCGACACCGAGGTCTACTCGAACACGGGCGGCCAGCAGTCGAAGGCCACGCCCATCGGCGCCTCGGCCAAGTTCGCGACCGCAGGCAAGTCCACCGGCAAGAAGGACCTCGGCATGATGGCCATGGCGTACGGCAACACGTACGTGGCCCACGTGGCCTTCGGATCGAAGGACGTCCAGACGGTGCGGGCGTTCCAGGAGGCCGACGCGTACCCGGGGCCGTCCATCATCATCGCCTACAGCCCCTGCATCGCCCACGGCTACGACCTGGCCCTCGGACTCGAGCAGCAGAAGCTAGCCGTGGACTCGGGCTACTGGCCGCTCTACCGATTCGACCCGCGGCGCGTCGCGAATGGCGAGAGCCCGCTGGTGCTGGACTCTCCGGCCCCGAAGATCGACCTGGTCAAGTACACCGGCAACGAAACCCGGTACCGGGTAGTCGAGCAGATGGACCCGGCCCGTTACAAGATGCTCCTGGCAATGGCCCAGCACGAGGTCACGACGCGCTTCAGCGTCTACGAGCAGCTGGCGAAGCTGGCATTCCCGCTGGCCAGGCAGTAACCGAATTGAATATCCGCCCGGCCTCCCCTGCTGGGGCCGGGCGTTGGAGAGCCCACATGGACCTGTCGACGACGTATCTTGGACTGAACCTGCCGCACCCCATCATGACCGGCGCCTCACCGATGGTGGACCACCTCGACCTCGTCAAGCGGCTCGAGGACGCGGGCGCGGCCGCCATCACCATGCACTCGCTGTTCGAGGAACAGATCACGCGCGAACAGCAGGGCATGGTCTACCACATGGAGCTGATCAACAACAGCAATGCGGAGGCACTGGCCTACTTCCCGCAGGCCGAGGACTTCCGGCTCGGGCCCCATCAGTACCTCGAGCAGATCCGCGTCATCAAGCAGGCGGTGAGGATCCCGGTCATCGCCTCGCTGAACGGCACGACGGCCGAGGGCTGGCTCGAATATGCGACGCTCATCGAGCAGGCCGGCGCAAACGCCCTCGAACTCAACGTGTACCACGTCGCGGCCGATTCGACCGAACCCGGCGCCGCCGTCGAGCGACGGGTGCTGGACGTCGTCCGGGCCATCAAGGCCGCCGTCAAGCTGCCCGTTGCGGTCAAGCTCTCGCCGTTCTATTCATCGGTGTCATATCTCGCCTCCCAGCTCGACGCGCTGGGCGTGGACGCGCTCGTGCTGTTCAACCGCTTCTACCAGCCCGACTTCGACATGAACGCGCTCGACGTCGTGTCGAGCCTCCACCTGTCGACCTCCCAGGACCTGCTCCTGCGGCTCCGCTGGCTCGCGATCCTGTTCGGCCGCACGAAGGCGGGGCTCGCGATTACCGGCGGTGTCCACACGTCAGAGGATGCCCTCAAGGCCGTCATGGCGGGGGCCTGCGGCGTGCAGGTGGTGTCAAGCGTGCTGCAGCAGGGCCCGGAGCACATCAAGACGCTGGTGGACGGGATGCGAACCTGGCTCGAAGAACACGAATACCACTCGCTCAAGCAGGCCGTGGGCAGCTTGAGCCTCGAACGGAGCGCGAGTCCCGCGGCGTTCGAACGCGCCAACTACATGAAGGTACTGGCGGCCTACCGGATGTCGTAGGGGCGGCCCCCTGTGGCCGCCCATGGGGCAACCACGGGGGGTTGCCCTTGCGGGGTCATCCGCTGCGGCGTGGCCCCCGTTCTGCCCAGCGCGACGGCCGTTTCGCAGGCCTGGTTCGCCCAACCGCGGCTGATTCCGACAACAGCAACGCTGACACCCTGGCCTTCGCCCTGGCCCTGACAGCGGGGGGCAAGCGGGCGCTGCCCGCCTCCCGGCACACGGACACCGTGTGCTTCAGGCTCTCCGCCATGCTGTCGCAGCACGGACACCGGCGAAGGTGCGCCGTCAACGCCCGTCGCTCGGCGCCACCCAGGTCGCCATCGACGTATCGGGACAGGCGCTCCAGCAGTTCACGACAGCGATCAGATCGGACGGGCGTCATGGCGCCTCCAACTGTCGGCGCAGGAACAGCCGCGCGCGGTGCAGCCTGGTCTTCACGTTGGCTTCCGAAATGCCGACCACCTCCGCGACCTCGCGCGTCGAAAGTCCCTCGATTTCGCGCAGAAACACGATGACGCGAAACTCGGGCGGCAATTGCTGCAGCGCGCGTCGCAGCGCGCGCCGCAGGCGCGAATTCGCGACGACCTCGTCAGGCCTCGGCCCGCCGCCTTCCACGTCCATCGCCTGAGCCGACCCGTCCGGCGTCACCATCAACTCGTCGAGCGACACCATATGCGCTGGTTCGTGGACGCGCTTGCGCCGACCGATCAGGCACGCGTTTTTCACGGTCCGGTACAGCCATGTGCGGAAGGCCGCCGGCTCCTTGATCTGGCTTGCGAACCGGTACGTCTTCAGCAACGCCTCCTGCATGGCATCATCGGCATCGTCGGCATGGCCGCACACCAGCAGGCTGAAGCGGTAGGCCACTTCCTGGGTTCGCATCAGAAGACGTTCCATGGCCTGCTGGTTACCGGTCTGGGCCGCCACGAGCAACGCGCCGTAGTCGGTCTCGCGACCATGATCGACGGCCCCGCTGGAGTGATTCGCGCTTCCCGATTTCGTCACAATGGCACCAATTGTACCGCGTTCCGGCCGGAGCCGGCGCGTCGCCGCGCACGCCGATGTCACGTTTTCGAAAACGGTGAATCTCTGAGTACACGCAATCGCCGCCTGTCGAACGGCGGGCCAGCTCCCGTCCGCAAGGGCGATCGTCCCCGCCTGACACGGTCGCCCGGGTCCGACGAGGTATGATGGCTGGTGCCGCAGGAGTCATTCATGAAGGAAACGCGATACGGAATGGGCGTCGAGGTGGCACTTGCCTACGAGCTGGCGCTTGAGCGCACGATTGAAGTGCTCAAGGAGGAGGGCTTCGGGGTCCTGACCACCATTGACGTCAAGCAGACGCTGAAGCAGAAACTCGACAAGGACTTCCGAAAGTACACGATCCTCGGCGCGTGCAATCCGCCGCTGGCCCACCGCGCCATTCAGGCCGAGCTCGAGGTCGGGCTCCTCCTGCCATGCAACGTGATTGTGTACGAAAGCGAAACCCCTGGCCGCAGCGTGGTGTCGGCCCTCGCGCCGATGGCGGCGCTCGGCATCGTCGGTGGCAATCCGGAACTCAAGGACGTGGCGCGTGAGGCCGACGAGCGCCTGCGCCGCGCGCTCAAGGCCCTGGAAGGCCGGTCACAAGGAAAGGACGGCGTAGCCTGATGGACTATCTCGGTCCGATCGCGTTTCTCGTGATCTGGGTGGTGCTGCAGATGTGGGTACTCCCGCGGTTCGGCGTTCAGACGTGAATGAGCGGCGCCTGCGACGTCGAGTCTCGACGTCCCGCTCCGGCTGACCGCCCCGCCGACGAGAAGTAAAGGGGTCGGACCTATTTTCCTGCCGCAAGGACGGCGGCGAAAACAGGTCCGACCCCTTCACTTTCCGATCCCTGTTCTTCCCCTATTCCCAGGCGGCGACAATCCCCGGATACTCATCGAGCATGCGCAGGAACCGCTCCTTCTCTGCGCCCGCGGCAGGCCCGCGTACAGGCGTGCTGAACTCGGTCACGACGTCCTGCTGCTCGGCTTGGGTCAGCAACTGATCGGCCAGCTTGTAGAAGTACTCGTCTTCGATCCGGATGTGTTCCCGAATCAACTCGCAGTACCCGAGCGCGTGCGACACGAAATCGCCCGAGGCGGCTGCATCGCCTGCGAGGAGCCGCGACTGATCGCCTCGTAACTTGCGGCAGTAGGCACGCCCGGCGTCGTGCTGTGCGAGCAACGCATGGACAACCGTCTGGTCCTGCCCCACGCCGTGCCGTTCCAGCACGGGAAACAGCGCGCGTTCCTCCCGCGCGTGATGCCGGTCGGAAAACGTCTCGAAGAAATCCAGAACGTCGGCGATCATTCGCGGGGGCACCTCGCCCCCGCGGCCCAGCCGCGCGGCCATCGCCTCGAGCACCGAGAGCATCAGTTTGAACCCCCGGTGCTCCTCGATCAGCACATCAACAAAAGACGTCGCCATCAGTCACCCTCTCACAGCTCGAGGCCGATGACAGAGCACCGCCTCATGGGACCCTCCCTGCGGAAATCCGGCAAACCACGGGGCCCCCTCGTCCATCTGGCAATAGCCGTGCCGAAGATCTTCGATTCATGAGTTCGCCGACGAACGCATTCCCTCATCACTGCGTGTTGAGCCAGCGTTTTGACCAAGTCGTCTCGCGAGAATACACAACCACGATTGCG
>Ga0315273_10004704_pt1 | contig 16776 bp, 14 predicted proteins | sample YL17G02_0_MG_FD_205753 | JGI IMG/M metagenome (GOLD analysis project Ga0315273, IMG submission 205753) | Sediment microbial communities from Yellowstone Lake, YNP, Wyoming, USA - YL17G02_0 | ecosystem: Environmental > Aquatic > Freshwater > Lake > Sediment | place: USA: Wyoming | collected... | reverse complement strand
TTGAGCATGTCCACGGGCTCGCCGGTGTCCATATCCAGGCCGGCGCTCTTAATGCCCTTCTCATGCTGGCTTCTCAGAGCCACCAGGGAATCGATCTGATCGAGGCCTGCGTTCTCTGCCAGGGTCTTGGGAATTACCTCCATGGAGTCCGCGAAGGCCTCAATGGCCAGCTGCTCGCGACCACCCACAGTTGCCGCGTACTCGCGCAGGCGCAGCGCCAGCTCTACCTCAGGGGCACCGCCGCCGGGAACTAGCTGTTTGTCCTCTACGACGACGCCAACAACGCGCAGTGCATCTTCCATGGCACGGCTAAGCTCATCGACCACGTGCTCGGTTCCGCCCCGCAGGATGATGGAAACAGACTTGGGGTTCTCGCACTCTACCACGAAGGTCATCTTCTCGTCGCCGATCTTCCTCTCCTCGACCAGGCCCGCTTTGCCCAGGTCGTTCTTAGTCAGATCGTGTATGCTGGTGACAACTCTTCCGCCAGTGGCGCGGCCCAGCTTCTCCATGTCGCTCTTCTTGACGCGGCGCACGGTGTAGATGCTGGCCTTGGCCAGGAAGTGCTGGGCCAGGTCATCGATGCCCTTCTGGCAGAAGACGACGTTAGCGCCGGTGTCCATAATGTCATCCACCATGCCCTTGAGCATGCTCTCTTCCTGGTCCAGGAAGGCTTGCAGTTGATCGGGCGAGGTGATCTCGATCTTGGCATCGACCTCAGTCTTCTCGATCTCGATGGCGGCATTGAGCAGCGCGATCCTGGCGCCTGTAACCTTCTTGGGCATATTGGGATGCAGCCGGTCCTTGTCTATGACCATGCCGTGTACCAGCTCGGAATCGGTAATTCCGCCGCCCACCTTCTTCTCCACGGTGATGTTATCAGTATCCACAGATCCGTCCTCATCCACTACGGCCTTGACAGCCTCAACTGCCAGGTTGGCCAGCTCGTCTCGAGCCGTGCCCGAGCCTTTGCCGGTCATGGCGGTGATGGCGATCTTCTTTAAAAACTCGGTATCTTCAACAGAGACATCCACGGCAATGGTCTTTAGAATCTCCAGGGACTTGTCTGCAGCAGCCCTGTAGCCGGCGGCGATAACAGTGGGATGGATATCCTGATCCAGCAGAGCCTCGGCCTGCTTGAGCAGTTCCCCAGCAAGCACCACGGCGGTGGTGGTGCCGTCTCCGACCTCAGTATCCTGGGTCTTGGCGATCTCCACCATCATCTTGGCGGCGGGGTGCTCGATGTCCATCTCCTTGAGAATGGTGACACCATCGTTGGTTATTACTACGTCGCCCAGGGTGTCGACCATCATCTTGTCCATGCCCTTGGGGCCGAGTGTGGTTCTGACGGCTCCAGCCACGGCCTTGGCGGCCATGATGTTCGACCTCTGTGCTTCCCGGCCAGCCGTTCTCTGGCTGCCTTCCTTGAGGATCAGCACTTGCGCTCCACCAAATTGTCCTGCTGCCATTTAATACCTCCAATGCGATTTAGATCAAAGTGAGATATCGGGTGTTTGAACGTCTATATGAAGGTAGCGACAAGAGGTTCTGTTGCATCCTTGGGTGTTCGTTTGTGGTGGTGCAAGTGTGGTGGTGAGTAATATTTTTTTAGATTAGTAGTACTTAATGCGAAGAGATTCAATCTCAACTACAATAATATAATAAATATGATCATCACATCATTATTTTATCGTTATATGCTTGTTTTTTATAAGATCCTTTAAATATGCATCATATAAATAGGTACATCCAACAAATCTTCTCAGTTCAGCTATGTTATTTATCCTTAGTTATTTATATATCTGAATTAAAAATATTATCACCAATTGTCTTATAATTAGATCCTGTACTCATTTTTGTCCCGATGTGAGTAATTTTCCCATCAACCCCAAACGCCTTCAAGCTCTGGGATTTCCCTAAATATGGGCTCAGGATCATCGATGACCTTGTACTCTGCCCGTTCTAGAGCGGGCATGATATATTCAGCGAACATGATAAGGCTATCTTAGTAAGAATAGGGGGAATATCTTGCGCTGGTTCATCAAGATTGCATAGGCTATCTCAATTCTTTATTCGGAACTGGGCAGCGTAACATCTACTACCTGGCCCACCTGCCACTCCCGATTGTGGCTGGCCACCACCACGGCCCCCAGGCGCGGATCGTAGAATGCGATGGCTGCGGCGGGCGAGGCGTGCAGCAGATGCAATGCCATGCCGTAGCGCCAGATGGGGGCCCGGCCCTCCACGATGACGAGCGAGCCGCGGGGGATCTCGGGCAGCGGGGGCAGGGGCTCGGCGGGAGTGATGGGCGAGGAGACGGCGATGGAGTAGATGATAAAAGACTGAGTCAATTTTGAGCCTCCTTTCCGAGGTTGAACGTATTTGCTATCAACTCGATTAGCTCCGGGCCTTTTTGCTCTTGACCAAGCAGCATCAGGGCTAAACTATGGAGTTTATCGCCCTCAATAATTTTGCAGTTGTAGAGGGCAGCCCGCGTTGCAAGATTCTCATATATCTTGCCAGTCGCTTTATCAATTATATTCGGAGAGGTAGTTGCAAGATAGGACTTCACTCTCAAGGCGCCCAAATGTTTCTTGATTGCCTCTACCTTGTATAGAATATCCTCTCCTTTCTTCTTTTTTTGAGTTCCAGTCTTGCATTCGATGAAGCAAAGTGATTGGCCCTGCATGAATGTGACATCCCACTCATTTTTCGGCCTTGGGTCACTTGGGCCTTTGCTACCGACCTCTAAATTTAGATGCACATCTCTGATGCCAAAGATATCTGAATGATTAAAAAGCAGAACCCAAATGAAAACTTCCAGCCACCCGCCCGTTAGGAATTCAACTTCATGAGCATCTAGGCAGCCCGTTATCATAGAATCCTCGATGTCAATTGAGGGAAATATTTTGACCAGACACTCAAACAAACCATTGTCCTTGAGATATAATTCGTCAGAGTCCTGAAGATTTAAGCCGCTTTCGCGTCCTTTTCGCTTGTTGGAGATTTCTGCGAGACGCTTAAGGAACTCGTTCACATTTTGATTGTTGTAGTTTGCTACAAGGTTGACAGAGGCATCCAACCACTTAAGAGCAAGCTTCTCTTTATCCTTTGTCTCTGATTCGCCGCTAACCAGCTCAAAGCCGTAGCCTGCCAAGAATTGCCCGATCGAAACCTTATGATCTAGATAAAACGGCTCAGCGTTATTGGCTTTCAGAAGGGCCTTGAGTCGGGTTGCTGCTTTCTCTTCATCAACTGGATTTTGGTGCTTTATGCCAGTGATTTTCAGAGCTTTGGTTTGATCATTAATGGGCACGTAAAGCATTGTACAATTGCCTTTATCCTTGAAGAATTCAAAAGCTGCGATACTCATTGGCTTTGTTCCACCAGTGATGTTTACGAACAACTCAGCATCTGGATATTTTGATATAACATCCTGAAATATTTTCATAGCTGATGCTATCGAGTTCTCATCTTCGAGTGGAATTATCTCGTGCCGATCCTCCTTCTGAAGATCGCTCAAGCCGCCAATGTCCAAAGCATTAAGGAAATTTGATGCAGCATTCTTGCGTTTCATATCCGATGTTACAATAAGGAAAAGGAGGTCGGGCAAGACCGCATGTATTGTCAATAGGTTCGGTACATGCTGGTCGCTGATGAGACAAACCATCACCTTCATCTTCGCCCTCTTTTGTACTTTGTTGTTTGGCGGTCAGGTCCTCTCTTTGCGCCAACAGCGGCAAAATTGTACAAACCTTCTCTTTCCATGACTCCATCTATTTCCAGGCGGGTCTTCTGACCAATCTCAATAGATGGTGGCGTTCCCAGGACAACGAGCCCACCAATACCGTCATCTGCCATGAAGAAGGCTGCACCTCTCTTCTCTTTGAGGTCGGGAACCTTGGTAGCCACTACGATGTCGCCTTTTTTGTATTTCAGCTTCTTCGTGGCGGGCTGGGGCTGTTTCTGTAGTTTCTGCACATCGGAGCCTGAAGCCGGAGGCTTTGAATCGTCGATCTTAGCTTGCGACTGATCGATTACATTATCCAAGTCCGCCAAAACGAGCCGCCCATAGCCGGCATTGGTCTTTCCGCCGATGCCCCATTCCCGGAGGGCTTCTGAGAGCAGATCGAAGGCAAGCTTTGCCCAATTTTGCCCTTCCTCTCCCGGAACATCACAAGAGACTGCAACATGGAATGTTCCCATGACTGAGAGAAAGGTGACAGGATTTGGATCATCGAAGTCGGTGGGTGCTGCTTCACCTGAATAGTAATCGCCATGGTGCGGCGTCATAACATCCGGCTGAAGTGACTTCGCTATTGTTTCGGGAGTGACCCAGGCATCGTGAAAAATGATATGTCCGGAATCCTCGGTGGTTCCAAAGATGGCTTTGTGATATTCGCCACCAGGTTCACCTTTCTTCCATCTCTTGAAGCTTTGACCCTGATCTCTTTCGCCCCACACCTGGTCACAGAAGTGGGAAGCTAAGCCTTTTAGAGCCGTTCCGGGGATTAAAGGAGTACCATAAGTGTGATGAAGTGTGATCCCTGTCTCCAGGACGTTCTCGCCACCAAGGCCAATCACCATTCTCCCCTTTGTGCAAAAGAAGCCTTCCGCTTTAGACTCTTGAAGCGAGTTTTCTTGATAGGTGGATAATTGACTCAGATATGCAGCCAGATAGACCGCTTCCGATTGAACCAGAGATTGACGCATCACCTCAAAAAGATCCCTGCGTGCTCCGGGATGATTTGCCTTATCCTTCACTGCCACTCTCAGATACCTATCCCTGAGTAGACCGGCGTTTGCACCTACCGGATGCTCCTGCGTCCACCAATTTGAGATAGCAGCTCTGCATGAATCTGCCATATTCAATCAGTCTCCAGTAGTGCCTCAGAGTAGCGCTTGAGCCAGGTTGCAGACTCAATGGCCTCATAAGTTAGCCGTTGATATTTCATAAGATCCGATTTTCTGCTGGACTCACCCAAGTCACCTTTCTCATTCATAACCAGGGAGATATGAGCGATGTAATCTCTTCCTGTTTGCCCTTCTTTTGCCGCCACAAAGGCCAGAGCCTGGGCCAGCCCGCAGGATTGCACCAGGGCCGGAAATCTCCTAGCAAGCTGGCTATATTCTTCATCAGTTTTGCCTCGGGAGAGAATACAGTCATAAGCTTTCTGCGCCCTCTTTTGCTGTCGGGTTTGATGCATCTCGTCCATAGTCCTAGCTCCTCGTGAACTGGCACCTAACCCGGCCTTTGCCGACGGTTGCTTTTCCACCCATCTGCAGGTCTAACTTATCCTTCGTGCAGTATGTTTCCAATATTTTGCTCCGGGTTATCCCATTGCCGCCGAAAACTCTGTCGCACCAGGCGATCCCTGCAAGTATCGCCTCCGCAGGAAGGGCCTCCTCATACCAGAGTGCACCCTTGGCCACAATTTTCGTATCATCTTCAATCCTGATGTGTGCCGTCACTTCGGTGCCAGTCTTTGACAGGAAGTTGAAACAATCATCAGATAGGATTGCAAACCTCTCTTCAAAGATGCCTTTCCATACCGCATCTTTGGCTAATTCCTTAGGAAAGATTACTCCTGCCAGCATTTCCGCCCACTTCTGGGCATTTTCATCTTCCTTTGCCTTGAAATCCAGATCTTCAAAGAAAACCCGTCCTTCACCGGAAATCTTCGACCCATTCGCTAACAGGACTTCGTCTCTCGCAGGACTATGGGTTGGAGGAAGGTCATTGTAGCCTGCCGCTTCGAGATCTCTCTTTAGCCTCTCTAAAACCATCGGGGTGGTGATGTAAGCGAATGTTCCATAGAGGCTCCTCACAGGCAGGCAGACGATGTGAGCATCGGTGAGAATCAGAGAACCTGCATTGGATGAGTCATCCACGATCCGTTTTCCAAAGGCGACATCTATCAGTTTCTTCTGTTCATCATTTCCGTTCTGGGAGAAGTAATCTCTCAACACGCCTTTTGCTGCCGAGCCGGGAACCAGCGGCCAATCTGTGACCTTCTCCCTCATGATAGGCATATCAATAAATCCGACTCCCTTCCCTGCTCCAACGTGCAAAGGCGTAATTGTCTGCAACCAGTACATTCTAGTGTTATTCTCCATGATCTTGCACCTCCTAATCCTGCTTTATTATCGTCTTTTCGTTTGCATAATCCCAAATGCCCCATAAAGCCAGGCCGAATCCATCACGTCGGTCTTGATCGTTATCGCAGACCGATCTCAGCCAAAGGTCTTTGGCAATAGATGCAGCATCCAGATCCCCATCAATCTCGAAGAAGTAAACTGAGCCGGCAGGCACAAGTCTTCTAATGCGCTTCGGGCCCGGGCCTCTGTTCCTGTTTTTCTCCAGGCTCCATCCGGAGACCGCCTTCCAGCGATCTATGCATGCCGATACGAGCCTCAGCTTCAATCCATTAGGCCAATAATCGGGCTCTTCATTCGGTGGCCAGTCTTTAAGCCATCCTGGCTTCCATCCATCCGAAAAGATAGCTGGGGTCGCTAAAACCATACGCACTTTCTTCTTGCCGGAAAAATCAGAAGCCAAATCAGGTGGGAAGGTCCATCCCTCCTGGGCCTTGAGCGCCTTCCATCTGGCCAGTCTCCTCTCTCCTCCGATGGTGTTGAGTGAATCGATCTTTGATGCAATATCTGCATATTTTCCTTCGTCTTCAACCTTGGCAGCAAGCTCGATTTTTTCTTCCTGGCCCTTGATTGTGAAATCAAGCCCGATGGTTTCGAAGAGCTTGGCATCTTCGGATGTTCCGACCTTTGGATCGATCTTGACATGAGTCCTAGCTTCTTTTTTAGGCAGATTCAAGAAGTCAGTTCTACCCGCAATTTTCTCCGGATCGGGCGGAGATTGAAAGCCCTCACCATTAGCGTTTGCCAGCCATTTTTTCATGGTTTCCATCGACCAGAGCGATGGGGTTTTGGCGGCCTTAAACTCGCCCTCAACGCTGCCGGGCAGCATTGCTGGATATAGCCCTCCAGTTGGAAGATCGCAGCCAGAATCTCTCCAATCATTTCCATTAATATTCACAGGTCGAATAGCAAATGCATTGAGTTCTCGTTTCTTGTTTTCTTCCTTGACCAGAAGATCTTTCGCCTGCGGGACGTAGAGTTTGCCCTGCCAGAATGGCAATGGCCCGGATATAGAAATCCGCTTCAAATCCTCAGAAGTCTTCTCATCGAAATTGCTGTTGCATGCATTTCCCAGCATAGTTCTAAAGGAACCGGCAAGAACTGATGGATAGAGCCAATCTAGAGATTTCATTCGGATTCCCAGGCCAAACGGGCGACCATCTCTGGCTATAAGCGGATCATGGGCAGTTATTTTAAGATAAAGCACCATTAAGCGACCTCCTGAGTTTGCCTTGCCTGCTTAGGTGATTTCTCATCTCCAGCCTGTTTCATGGCAACTGCAATCCTCCGAGCGAGGATGAGCTCTGAAGCCATTCTGCTGATTGCTTGGTACGGCTCTGCATTCATCAACATTCCTTTGAGGTCTTCTTTTTGGAGCTGATCCTGTTCTAGGATGCCGGTTTTTCGTTTTAAAAGCCTTAATGCGTCAGAAGCGATAAGATCTCTCAGCTTATCCTCCTCATCTTTTGAGGATGTTTTCCAGTCCTTGTAATCCTCTGCTAATTCTCGCATTTCATAGGCAGCACTATCTGGCAGCTTGTTTTCGCAATGCATTTTAGCCCATTTGCGTAGACGTTCATCCAGGCCGTTTGCCTTCTCGGGCAGCCATTTTTCTCTGATCTTTATGGGAGCACCACTCCGTGGATAGATATGAACGGCAAGGCCGTCTCTTTCATCGTGAGCATCTCGTCCATCTTTTGCGGCCTTCTCAGCCTCATTTCCGAAATTAAGCAGGTTTTCCAGCGGCTCCAAGTAATGTCCGATGGCAATTCCAATAGATAGCGTTAATGGACTGCAACTATAGCCCTGAAGTGCAGTCAGTTTTTCTCCTTTTTCTCCAAATCCATCATGAAGAGCTCTGGCTGCACCAAGACAGGTATCTAAAGGCAAGAAAGCTAAGACATCATCTCCGCCAGAGAAGACCATACATCCGTGATACTCTTCTTCTACTATTCTTTTTGCATCGGACGCGAACTCTGCAAGCAGCCCTGAAAAAGCTCTATGATTGTCGACTGAATCAATGGTGAAAAGAGCTTTTCCCATGCGATCTCCATCTGCTTTCAATACAGCTAGATACTGGTTAGGCTCACCAAGTCCCAGGCCGCCATCATCTTTTTTCTGCAGCTGATTGACAGCTTTTTCAATTCGATCCAGCTTAACGAGATCATCTTTATAGGGGTTGTCTTCATCCTGATCCAAGATATCCTTGAGATCCTCTTTAGCTCTGGCCAGGCGAGATGGATATAGAATATGTCCGTCCGAGCGGAACTCTTGATAAAGCCTATCTCCTATGCCAGTCGAAAAACTGTTTTCACCTTCACGGCAGCAAGCCTCTATCTCATCAAGAATCCTATTGGCTTTGTCGCCAGGATGCCTTCTGATTCCTCGAATCCACGGATCGGCAGCTACTCGAACGACTGATGGAAATACTGCATTTTTGCCGTCCGGCCGCCTGCCAAGTCGTTTGGTCAGTCCAACGGCACAGAGCTGCTCTGCATCACTCAAGCGCAATTTCATAGAAAGCCATTTGGGAAGAGATTTATCTCTTTGAATAACGCTCTCCCTGGCACCATCAAGAGATGATTTGGGAATGCCAAAAAAGCCCTTGGGCTGCCTGAAGTTCCTGATTGATTTCCTGCCTGCCAATAGCCGCATCACTTTCATGCGATCGTAGCTAACACCTTCTGGAACCCAGGCTGCATAAAATTCGATAGAATCATCAACCTGGTCATTCCAGATATCCTGCCCTATTTTATCCTGGCGAACAAGCTTTCCAGCTTCCTTCTTTGCCTTTTCGGCCAGATCAATCCATACTCTCTTGGCAGCATCCTGCGCTTTTTCATTGATTTCCTCCGGGCTTTCGCCTCCGTCAGGCAATCTTGCCAGAATAACATTGGCTACGCTAAAGTCGCTTTCCAGGGACTCCAATCGAAAATCTCCTTTATCAAGTCCAGGAAATATCAGATATCCCCCTAAATGAGAAATCTCCCTTGCTGCGGCCTTACTGATGACGGAGAGAAGATAAGATCCATACCATAAGTCTTTGGTTCGACGAGCAGCAGCGATGAAGTCCTGAACAGGCCCTATTGATAGAACATAAAGATACGATGTCATCAGTTCACCTCTACAAATCCATTTTCTTTTGCAAAGGCAAGGAAACCTTCAAGAGCAGATCCTGATGACGAGCGGGCTGGTGCTCCAGCCTTCAGCCTGCCAAGGGGTGAGTTTGGATAGTTGGCCAGCGCAGGATCGTGCAATTTTTTGAAGCGTGGACTTCCTGATGCCTTTTTGAGCACTACTTCATCAGGAGAAGAGGAATTTAGCTTGAGAATCAATTGAATTACTTCTCCACTTTTGCAGATCATCGGCCTCAAGATCAGAGGACTTGCCATTCTTGTTTTCTCCTCTCCCCTGACTACTGGGTACAACTCAGTATCCTTGGGATCATCATTATCCTTAAAATGAAATACAATTGGCAGACCAAGCTCTGCTCTGGGGAAGGCATCATCAGGGATTGCAGGCATCCTTGAGTGCCGTGAGAATCTGCTGCCAGTAGCCTTCCTTATTGATTCCGGCTCGGGCCAACGAGAACGTCCTGGTCGATTGGGGCTTGATCCGGGATTTCTGCCAACATCCTGGCCCTGCCTGAAGGTTTGCATGAGGCCCACCACATTTGTCCATCCCTGCAATACATTGCTACTATTATTAGATCGGACAAAGAATCTATCCGGCAGAGTCGGCCAATCATGCAAGCGGGACAAATCAACACCAAAGCCATCTAGGGATGATCTGTACCATGAATTTAGTGATTCTCTCGTAGGGGAGAATTCCTTGCAGTACAACGCCCCGCATCCTCGCCTTGTCCTGGCACCTATTCCGCCGAAATTAGTCCAGGCCCAAACGGCAGCATCTACGTCTTGAGATAAGCTTTTTGGATGATTCAGTTTCAATTCAAAAGAAACATTGGATGTACAGTTGGCTGGTGGAATGCCATCCCTCTTATTCCCTTGGAATGGAAAGAGCGCATAGGGTGGATGGTTTCTTTCGAACCGAGGAAAGTTCTTGTCTTCCGGGAAATAAGCACATGGATATGTTTTTCCTGGTGATTTTATTTCAACCTGCAATCCAACCTGACTGGGATTCACCGTCGTCCCCCATATCTCACCCTCTCGTTGTCGAAGCTCCGCAATATCCGCGCATTTCGCACCCTTCGTCGCTCTCCACCAGGACCGCAGATGCCCTCGAATGCTTGACGGTCGGATCAACGTTACATGGTCGTTTACTCCTGCTTCCACACCGCCTCCAAATATCGGCGTAATTATTTGAATATCATAGTTATTGTTGATTCTTTCGGGATGCATATTTGTGTTAGTAGGTTGTTTAGGGCATCCTAGAATACTGCGCACGGCTCAATCACCACCTTTTCATTTTCTTGGATCATTGCTTGATACCTCTTCCTTCCAGACATCTACTCAACCTCCCAATCCTGTAAATATAGCATTTTGCTAATTCCTCATAATATTTATTCAGATAGGTTTAAAAATTAAAATAACATATTGTTTTCTCCGCAGGAAAATCACAAGTTATGCCCTAAATGCATAAGCTGAACTGCAAGATACAAATATGCTATTCCTAAGACAAAATAGGCTACCGCTGTCCCGAATTCATTCATCTTATTTGACCTCATAACCATCTTTGATTGCCATTCGATTCGGTTGATCTCTTTTAAGATCCATTATTTCAAATGTTGTTTACTTTTTAAACACCTCACAACTTTAATTGTTTTTCATGCATAAATACTTTTCTAAAACTTATTTGTAAATTGTTATAAAAAATGGCACCACCTGCCTTCTATTTAGCAGATGGTATTGAGGCCAAATAGGATTATTCTAGTTTCAATGGGGCCACGGCTTCTTAGCCATGGAATTACATATATTAGTTTATCTTCATTCTATATCAGCCTATTGGATTTCAGACCATTTCAGCCCTAAATCCCCCCATCCCAAAATGCGCCCCGTACCCCACGGCCACCGGCCCATGCACTGCCTCCGGGAACAGCACCCGAAATCCGCAGCCATCTCCCGTCGCCCGCCTCCCCCCTCCCTCGCTCCTCCGGCACGAGAAGCTCTCCCATGCTACCTCCCGCCCGCCCAGCCGCGTTCCCGCCACAGGCTCCAAAGCAATTGGCTCGGGAAAGCCGCCCAGCCCGAGCAGCCTTCTTAGCTCATGCTCGGGGCTGTCGATCTGCAGGCCCGTAGCGTCCACCTTCGCCACGCCCGCCCGCGTGCGCTTGGGGTGGCGCGTGGGCAGGAAGGGCGTGCGTGAGACCCAGCTCCGGGACCGGGCCAGCAGCAGGCTTTTGCCGACGAAGTCCTCAGGCCGGCCCAGCCCCTGCAAGGCCAGCTCCACCCCCGGCCCATCTGGCCCCCAGACCCTGCCCAGGCCCTGCAAGGCTGCCTGCTCCTGCGGGCCAAAGCCCGATAAGGCGTAGACGGTGATATGGGTGATCTCTCCGTGCTCGCCTTGGCCAGGGGACGGGCAACACTCGCAGAGAATGTGGGCGTGCCCGTGCCCCTGCAGCGGGCTGCCGCAGCAGTCGCAGCCTGTGAAGACCGCAGCTCCGTCTGAGAGGCTGACCAGGGCCAGATGAATTCTCTCCGCCAGGGGCAGGGCTTCGGTCAACGGCGCAACAGTGCCGGTCACAGCGAAGCGGGCTGTTGTGGGCCTTTTCTGCTGCAAGACTTACTGCCACCTCCAGGCCGCAATTTTAAGAACAATCTTCTTCCTCAAGAGCCTGTATAATTGTCTGGAGATAACTCTTTCGTCTGAGGAAAAATATCTTCGAAGATATATGAAGAACAACAGAATAAAAAAAAGAATCTCACGCGGTAATCTTTGTCGGGCCGCGGCTAAATTATTCCCTTGGCCCTCAATGCGACTCTCATCTCGACTACCTCGTCCTCCAGCTTCTCGAACCTCTGATCCAGGTAGCCTTTTAAATCATTTCTGGAATCTTTGACCTCATCTAGAAGATCCTGCTGCAAATCAACCATCTCTCTTTGCCCATCCAGCATTTGGTCCTGCTTTTCGATCATAAGATCCTGCTTTTCGATCATAAGATCCTGCTTTCCAAGCATTTGATCTTGCTTTCCAAGCATTTGATCCTGTTTTTCGATCATTATGTCCAACTTGCCGCCCAGCTTGTCACCCAGATTATTGACGGCGCCAATGAGATCTTTTAAGTGAACGGCAGCCGTGTCCAGCCTGGAGTCTGTCTCCCCTTTATCGACCAATTTATAGAACTTAGAGACATCGCCAACGGCTGAAGAATACTCTTTTTCGATGGTCGAAACTTGAATGAGGGTATTCTTAATATCGATAGCTTCTTCAAACCACTTCAGCCTGTCTTCTTCTCCCTCGGCTACAACCCTCACTCTGCCGTCGTCAAGGTTTTCCACGAATCCTTTAAAGCCTAAAGCTCGGGCGATATCCGTGACCTTGGCCCGGTATCCGGTCTTCTGGACCTTGCCTGAGACATAAGCTGTCAGTCGCCTCATGTAATCGTTACTTTTGTAATTCTTCCTATTTGGCTCTATCGTCGCGTTCTCAGCCAATATAGATCACTATTAATATGAACAATTATGAAAAGCATAGCTCGCAAATCGTCTGCATTTAGGTGTAATTTATGACTCAAATGATCCCCTTTCTTCGCCATCGCTGGGATGAGCTGCTCATCACCGGTATCTACCTTAACAGCATTGTTGCATCAGTATTTACCTGGAATGTGCGAGTTGTGCTGGCAGTCACTATTGGCGGCCTGGTGCTTCTCATCATCATCTTCGGCCTGAGGGCGCTATGGAATAAAAGGATGGCCCCGATGCGTGGTGAAAATATTGCTTTTCAGGTACCTCGAAAGGCATTGCTCTTCACGGTGGGCAATCAGCCTGACACAATCCGCATGGCCATCAAGCATCAGAAACCTGAGTATGTCGGCTTTATATGCTCTGCCAAATCCGAGCCCGTTGCCAACCAGCTTATTGAGCTGTTCGGTTATGATGAAAAACACTGCATGATAAAGAGAGTCGATCCCCAGGATGTCAAAGAGATTCGGACGGAGACAGGTCTTATCCTGGATTGGCTTATCTCGAAGGGACTCAAGCCCTCGGATATCGTTGCGGATATCACCGGCGGCATGACCACTATGTCTGTAGGTGTATTCTCTGTTACCGAAGAGCGACTGGTGGACAGTCAATATCTTCGATCTCAATACGATGAAAAGAACCGAATCCTTCCAGGAACTCAGGAAGCTGTATTCGTCAGTCGTTACAGTCACAGCAAAGTCTAGTCACGCATATTTCCTGGAGGAATAAAGATGTCAGTTGAAGATTCTGATAAAGGCAGCATTCCAGATCATATCCCAGCCAGCATGCTCGCAGCCTTCGCATTCTGTCCTCGCCTCTGCTACATGCAGTTTGTGCAAGGCGAATTTTTGGACAGCGCCGAGCTGGCTGACGGCAGATTCCAGCACCGCTGGATAGACGCGGAGCAGGACGCCGTCCCGGAGGGCTTCGTGCCCTTCCACGCCCGCTCCGTCTTCCTCACCGCCCCGCACGCTGGCGTGTGCTGTCGCATCGATCTACTGGAGGGCGACGGCCAGGCCGTTACGCCCGTGGAGTACAAGCGGGGCGAAGCGCCCAAGACCCAGGGCCTTTACGAGCCGCATCTCATTCAGCTTGCTGCTCAGTGCCTGGCCCTGCGGGAGAACGGCTTTTCCTGCCTGGAAGGCGTTGTCTACTACATCCGTTCCAAAGAGAGAGTTGCGGTTCCGTTCGACAGTGCCCTGATAGACAGAGCAAAGGCGCTGCTAGCCGAGCTACGAAGCACGGTAGAGCGGGGCGAGATCCCCCCGCCCCTGCGCGCGAGCGTGCGCTGCGACCGCTGCTCCCTGGCTGGCATCTGCCTTCCAGACGAGGTCAATCTCTTGCGGGAGATGGAGGCGGAAAAAGAGTTGGAAGGCAAGCCGGAGGAGGAAAAGATCAGAATGCTCTTCGCCTGCCGGGATGATCAGGTGCCCGTTTATGTGGTCGGCCAGGGAAAGACGGTGCGAAAGCGCGGCGAGCGCCTGGAGGTCTGGTCTTATGAGGAGGGCAAGATCAGCGAAGCGCGGATCAGGGAGATCTCCAAGGTCTGCCTTTACGGAGGAGTGGAGATCACCACTCCGGCTATGGTGGAGCTGATGCAAAGGAATGTGCCGGTGCTGCACTTCTCCCACGGCGGCTGGTTTCAGGGCATCTGCCTTGGCATGAGCCACAAGAATGTGCTTTTGCGAATCAAGCAGTTCCAGTGGGCCGGAGATGAAGAAAAGTCGCTTTCCATCGCCAGAAAGATCGTATCCGGGAAGGTCAGGAACTGCAGAATACTCCTGCGCAGAAATGACCCAGGGGTTCCCGCAGAGGTGCTGGATTCTTTAGAGCGTCTTGCAGAAAAGGCTGAGGATGCCTCGCGCATGCAGAGTTTGCTGGGATTTGAGGGGGCAGCGGCTGAGGTTTACTTTGCACACTTTGGCAGCATGCTCAAGAGCTCTTCCGGCTATTCTTTCCAAAACCGGAATAAGAGGCCGCCCAGAGATCCGGTGAATACAGTTCTCTCCTACCTTTACGGCATCCTGGCCAAGGAGCTCTTCTCAACAGTTCAGGCTGCGGGCTTTGATCCTTACCTTGGCTTTTACCATCAGCCCAGGTACGGACGACCGGCATTGGCTCTGGACATGATGGAAGAGTTCCGGCCGATAATAGCTGATTCCGCGGCGCTGACCCTCTTTAACAGAGAAGAGCTGACCGGGAATGATTTTATCAAGACCGGCATTGGGATATCGTTAACTCCTGAAGCTCGGAAAAAGGTGGTTGCAGGTTACGAGCGCAGGATGCAGACTGAGGTCGTCCATCCTATATTTGGGTATAAGGTGAGCAATCGAAGGATACTGGAAGTACAGTCACGGCTTTTGGCCAGGGTTCTCTCAGGCGAGATCAAGGAGTATCCGGCTTTCGTAACCAGGTGAATATGCATGAGCGGACGAAATTGCTATGTAGTGAGCTATGACATCATGAACGGAAAGAGGCTGTGTAAAGTTCATAAAACCATGAAAGGATTCGGTCAGCCGGTCCACTACTCTGTTTTTCGCTGCGATCTCACTCCTAAGGGCCGGGTGGAGATGGTGGCGGCTCTCACAGAGCTGATCAAGGTTGATGAGGATCGCATAATGATTATCGATATAGGTCCAACAGAAGGAGGAGTAGAAGGTAGGATTGAGTTTCTGGGCGTGCACCATGAGGATAAAGAAGAGAAGTTTATTATAGTATGAAGTCGCAAAGACGTACCAGTGGGTCCGGGAGGCAGAAGGGCATTCAGAAGGCCCGGTATTACGAAAACTCCCGAGACGACATACGCTCTTCAAAAAAATTTGTGTATAGTTTACGGTATGCTCGCGAAGCAAGAGCATATCGAATTTATGTATTCGAAGGTCTAAACGCTCATAAAATGATTATAAGGTTAACGGAATGCTCGTAAATCGGCTTTTTTCCGGTAGCAGTAAAGGCCTTAAAATGGCCGCCCTATCCATTTCTGAGAAGAAGTGGCCCCATTGAAACTTGGCCGAGGTGATCATATAGAAATTGTCGCCATAGGTCTATCCATTTCTGAGAAGAAGTGGCCCCATTGAAACAACGATAGCTGTGGAGGGGCGGCAATTTTTGGGGATTTCTATCCATTTCTGAGAAGAAGTGGCCCCATTGAAACCTCTTTGGCAAATTTCGCTTTTATAAGCAAGGGCGAACTATCCATTTCTGAGAAGAAGTGGCCCCATTGAAACGAAATTGCATCCCTGTGCGGATCATCTCGCGGGCGAACTATCCATTTCTGAGAAGAAGTGGCCCCATTGAAACGTGAAGTCCGAGTCCGAGATGGTGCATCGCGGGCAGCTATCCATTTCTGAGAAGAAGTGGCCCCATTGAAACCTGTCCTGTGGTCTCATTATGCAAATTCACACGCACTATCCATTTCTGAGAAGAAGTGGCCCCATTGAAACCAGATAAAGAGCGAGCTTAATCAAGCAAAACGCGACCTATCCATTTCTGAGAAGAAGTGGCCCCATTGAAACCACAGACTCCATGAATGACACACTCTCATGGACCGCTATCCATTTCTGAGAAGAAGTGGCCCCATTGAAACTATCAAGCTTGAATAAGGGCGCTGAATGTGTAGGAACTACTATCCATTTCTGAGAAGAAGTGGCCCCATTGAAACTGGATAGTTTAGCCGAACTTGTCGGCTCCGGTTGCTGGCTATCCATTTCTGAGAAGAAGTGGCCCCATTGAAACTATTGCACCGTCATCGTGCTCTGAAGAATAACGGTCATCTATCCATTTCTGAGAAGAAGTGGCCCCATTGAAACACCAACAATTGAGGCAAGTAGGAAGTAATGTCCCAAAAGCTATCCATTTCTGAGAAGAAGTGGCCCCATTGAAACGCCCCCATCTTGCCAAATTCAAATTCATAAACATCCCTATCCATTTCTGAGAAGAAGTGGCCCCATTGAAACAATAGAGGTGATAATCAGGCTTC
>Ga0315273_10004703_pt1 | contig 16776 bp, 12 predicted proteins | sample YL17G02_0_MG_FD_205753 | JGI IMG/M metagenome (GOLD analysis project Ga0315273, IMG submission 205753) | Sediment microbial communities from Yellowstone Lake, YNP, Wyoming, USA - YL17G02_0 | ecosystem: Environmental > Aquatic > Freshwater > Lake > Sediment | place: USA: Wyoming | collected... | reverse complement strand
CGCGCGGACGGCAGCTGGCGCGCGGCGGATGACCGCGGCGCGGGCGACGCGGCGCTCCCGAGCTTCGTGCTCGGCCCGCGCGATCCGCTCTTCTTGACCGCGATGATCGCCGCATTCCTCGGCCGCACGACGCGCGGGAGCGCGCGCGCCCTCGACGCTGCGGGCGCCTTCCTGGCCGAGCGCTGGTCGCCGGATCTCGTGCAGGGAGGCTCGTGGTTCGCGATCGCGGGCTACGCGCACTTCTTCTCCAACGTGCCCCACGAGCGTTCCGACGAGGTGCTCCAATGGTGCGGTCGGGAGCTCGAGCGCGGCTTCCGCACGGGCGCCCTCGACCCGGTGCGTGTGGCGCGCGTGTTCACGCTGTGCGACGCGCGAGCGCTCCCCGGCGCACGCGTCGACGGCGGCGAGCTCGTGCCGGCCCTCCTGCGAGCCCAGGCGCCGGACGGTGGCTGGCCGGCTTCGCCGGGCCGGTCGCGGTGCGAGACGACAAACGAAGCGGTGCAGGCGCTCGTTCACCTCGCCCCGAGCGTCCCTGTTGCACGCGGGTAGACGCCGCGGCAGCCTCCGTCGGCATGAGCCAGCCCCTGAACCTCGGCGCGATCCACGAAGCAATCGCCGCCGTGATCCCCGACCGCGAGGCGCTCGTGTTCCGCGACCGGCGCTTCACCTGGGCGCAGGTCTCGGACCGCTCACGCCGTCTCGCACACGTGCTGCGGGCGCATGGCCTCGGCTGTCACCGCGAGCGTTCGGGCCTCGCGAGCTGGGAGTCGGGTCAAGATCACGTGGCGCTCTACCTCTACAACGGCAACGAGTACCTGGAGGGCATGCTCGGCGCGTACAAGGCGCGCACCGCTCCCTTCAACGTGAACTACCGCTACGTCGAGGAAGAGCTCCTCTACCTCTTCGACAACTCCGATGCGCGAGCGGTGGTCTACCACGCGTGCTTCGCCCCGACGCTCGCGCGGCTCCGGGCGCGGCTCCCGAAGCTCGTGTTGTGGCTGCAGGTGGACGACGGATCGGGCGAGGCGCTGCTGCCCGGCGCGCTGGACTACGAGGCGGCGCTCGCCGCTGCGTCGCCGGACGTACCGCAACCGCTGTCGCCCGACGATCTCTACATCCTCTACACCGGCGGGACGACGGGCATGCCCAAAGGCGTGCTCTGGCGGCAGGAGGACATCTACGCGGCTGCGCTCGCGGGGCTCCAGCCGAAACGCACAGTCGAGGAGATCGTCGAGCGCGCGAAGGAGGCGCCGCTTCGTGCGCTCCCGGCACCGCCGTTCATGCACGGCGCTGCGCACTGGGCGGCGTTCAGCTTCTGGCACGCGGGCGGGACGGTCGTGGTGCAGTCGGAGACGCGCCGGCTCGACCCCGACGACGTCTGGTCGACCGTGGAGCGCGAGCGCGTCGACGTCATGACGATCGTCGGCGACGCCTTCGGGCGTCCGCTCATCGACCAGCTCGACAAGAAGGCGTACGACCTATCGTCACTCAAGCTGCTGACGTCGGGCGGTGCGATCCTCACGGCCACGCTCAAGCGCGAGCTGATGGATCGTCTTCCCGGCCTGCGGATTCTCGACGCGCTCGGCTCGTCGGAGAGCGGCGCCCAGGCGTCGCAGATGGCGTCCCGCTCCGGCAAGCCCACGACCGGCGACTTCGCGATCGCCGCGGACAACGTCGTGCTGAGCGAGGACCTGTCGGGCGTGCTCCCGGCGGGCTCGGCCGAGCGAGGCTGGCTCGCGCGCGAGGGCGCGATTCCGCTCGGCTACTACAAGGACGAGGCGAAGACGGCGAAGACCTTCCCCGTGATCGGCGGCAAGCGGTACTCCGTGCCCGGCGATCGAGCCACGATCGAAGCGGACGGCACGATGCGCCTGCTCGGCCGGGACTCGGTGACCATCAACACGGGCGGCGAGAAGGTCTTCGCGGAAGAGGTGGAGCTCGCGCTGAAGAGCCACCCCGCGGTGTACGACGCCGTGGTGGTCGGCACGCCCCACGCGCGTTTTGGACAGCAGGTCACCGCGCTCGTGAAGCTCCGCGAAGGTGTGCAGCCGAGCGAGGACGACCTGCGCCGGGTCGCCGGCGAGCACGTCGCCGCCTACAAGCTGCCCCGGGTGTTCGTGTTCGTGGACGAAATGGTCCGCTCGCCGTCGGGGAAGGCGGACTACCGCTGGGCGAGGGAGCGGGCGCTGAAGGAGATCGGGGGCTGAGGAGCGCTGTCCCCGGCTACTTCCCCACCTTCACCTTCTTGGTGAAGGCCCGGATGCGCTTCGCATTCATGCCGAGGTCGCCCTTCCCGTCGCGGGACTTCGAGCGCAGGTCGAGACGCGATCCCGCAGCGCCTTCGGGACGGATACGCACGACGATGTCGTCCACGAACAGGAAGGTGGGCGAGATCTCCTGCGCCTCGAAGATCCCGGCTTCGGGGTCCGAGTACGTCGTCTTCCAACCGAGCTGACCCGCGGCGCGCTGCGCGCGCACGAACGCGTCGGCCGGGGAGATCTCCAGCAGGATGGGCGCGAGGTCGGGATAGGCCGCGCGCTGCTGCTCCGCGTAGTCCGCGGGATACGACAGATCGCGTCCCTCGTTCGCCGGCTCGCGCTTCGCCGCGGCGAAGGTGGGCGGGTCCCCGGGATCCGTCGTCATGTCGTTGATGCGCGGGAGTCCCCGGCCCGGCGCCGACGCGAAGAGGAGCACGGCGGCGAGCGCGAGCCCGACCCCCGTGGCCATGCGTGCGCGCGAGCGGTGGACACGCTCGGAGCCGCGCGTTCGCAGGAGCGCGACGAGTCCGATCAGGAAGGCGAGGAGTCCGAAGAAGAGACCGAGCACGAAGATCCCGAAGCCCTGGATCGGATGTGCAACGCCCGCGTGTACCGCGAGCGGTCCGGTCCCGACCGCGAGCAGGCCGAGGATCGCCAGCGTCGACGCGAGCCGTGCGATGAGGGCGCCTTTGTTTCCGGAACCCTGGACCGTGTCGTTGCCGTTCACTGGCTCCCCCGCGTGTGCAACGTCACGATATCACGGCCGCCGTTGACCGTATGGTAGAATGCGTGCCCGATCGAATGGGAGGCGACGTGGGGTCCAGAGGTCTTTGCCGGGCGGTGATCTCGCACGACTCGCGTCGATTTCCCCTCGCAGCGCTGCTCGTGTTCGGTCTTCTCATCGGCGCGGGCTGCACACCGCTCACGAACGCCGTCCTCATCGGATCCCTTGCCTTCGACACGGACGGCACCACGCTGGTTTCCATCTCGCTCGGGCAGACTTTTCTGGAGGGTTCCCTGGGCGTGACGCTCGACGGCGCTGCGGTCGGAGGGGCGTTCCAGCGGACCGCATCCGGCGCTTCGGGGGTGGTGTCCGTCACGCCCGGGAGCGCGCACGTGCTGGTGGCGGAAGCGCAATTCCTCGTGAACGGGTCGGTGGTGAGCTACTCGGACAGCAAGACCTTCGCCCTGCCGACGCCCACGCCCGCCCTTCTGACGAGCGCCCCTGTGGACGGCGCCACCGCCGTTCCTCGAACTTCCTGGGTCCGCCTGGAGTTCGCGAGCGCAGTGGCGGATGCCGCGCGCGGCGGCGTCGCGCTCGCGTGCAACGAAGGCAACTTCCTTTCGGTGTCGAAGGCGATCGACGTACACTTCGTCGGGTCGAGCGTGCTCGCCGTGAACCCGGTGGGGCAGCTGCCTGCGGCCGCGAGCTGCGCCTTGACCTGGTATGGACCGGGCGGCGTCGAGCACGTGGGCTTCAAGACCGCGGGCAACGGTGCGCCCGCGACCATCCGGTACGACCGGGACGACCTCAGTCTCACCTCGCCGTTTCCGGACGATTTCTGGACGACGAACGATGCTTCGACGACGACTGGCATGCGGCTCGCAGTCCCGGTCCCCGCTCGCGAGGACGACGTTCGCGACGTCTGGACGGCGCTGCTGACGGACACGAACCCGCTCGACGGCTTCAGCCCGATCGCGCACTTCGTGCTCGAGCTCTCGGACGCAGCCGATCCCACCTCAGTGCCCCGCACTCCGGCGGAGTCGCTCGATCCGCTCGCGACCGTCGGGCTCTTCGACCTCACTCCCGGCAGCCCGACCCACGGGCAGCGCGTCCCGTTCCGCGCCGAGGTGCGCGACGACGTGACGGGCGTCGGCCTCGCGTCGAAGTCGATGCTGCTGTTCCCGTCGATCCCGCTCACCCCCGCGGGCCGCTACGGCCTCGTGGTGACCAACCGCGCACTGGTGTCGCCAGATCGTCCGTTCGGCCCGTCGGCGTTCATGCAGGCCGTGCTCGCGACGCCCGCTCCCGGCGACACCGCTGCGGTGACGCGCGCGCGCGGGCTGGCCGACGAGGTGCTCAACGTGGTCGCGAGCGAGGCGGTCCCGCCGATCCCGCGCGACGACGTGGCGCTCGCCCTGCGATTCTCGATCCGCACGACGAGCACGATTCCGAACGATCTCCTCGCAATCCGTGCCGACGTAGACGCGAATCCCGCCCCCGCGCTCGTGATCACCAGCGTCGAGAATGACACGGTGTCCGGCAGTGCCACCGCCGCAGTCGTGAAGGGAACGTTTGCCGCGCCCGACTACCGTCCGGGCAGCGCCGCCGCGCCTGGCACCAACCTCGTGCGCGATGCGAGCGGTCTGCCGGTGCGCCAGCGGACGCGGCCCGTACCGTTCACGCTCACGATCCCGAAGACCACGCCCGTTCGCTCGGTGCCCGTGACGATGTACCAGCACGGGAACCCCGGGAGCCAGGCCGAGGTGCTCACGACTGCGCGCAGCTACCTGTCCGCGGCGGGCTTCGCGGGCATCGCGTTCACCGACATCCTGAACCGCGAGATCGCGCCCACGGGCTCCACCGAAGGTCGGATCATCCAGCAGCTCGGGGCGACGGTCGGGAACCTCCTCACGAACCAGAAGATCCCCGACTACTGGGTCGAGACGCACGCGGAGCAGATCGCGTTCCTGCGCTTCCTCCGGAGCCTCGGCTCGCTCGATGTCGCGGGAGCCGTCGGCGCGAACGGCAAGCCGGCGCCGGATGGGATCCCCGACCTCGACGTCGCGACGCCCCAGACCTACGTCGGCATCAGCGAAGGGGCGAACAACGGTCCGGGCTTCCTGCCGTACGCGCCGGAGATCAAGGCGGCCGCGCTCATTGCGGGCGGAGCCCGCCTCATGGAGGTGCTGATCCACCAGCAGTCCGCGGTGATCCTCCAGTCGCTGCCCGTGCTCATCGCGCAGACCGCGACGCCGACTGACATGTGGGTCGCCCTCGCACTGTTCCAGACCTCGTTCGACTTGCAGGACAACCACAACCACGCGGAATTCATCTATCGCCACCCGGTCTCGGTAGCGGGGACGACGCGGAAGGCCAGCATCCTGCTCGTCGAGGGGCTCAACGATTCACTCGTGCCCAATCACGCGACGGAGTCGCTTGCCTACTCGCTCGGACCGATCCCGCACCTCCTGCCGGTGCAGCGCGCGGTCGTCACACTTCCGACGGTGACCGGCCCCGTGCAGGCGAACGTGAACGCGGAGACGACGGCGGCGTTCTTCCAGTACGTCCCGGTCGGCGTCCCGGGCATTCCGCCGACACCGGGCTGCACGGTGCTCTCGGCGACAAGCCGGGTCGAGGGACACTACTGCGCGCAGAGCGCCGCCGAATCGCTGCAACAGCGCAGGGCGTTCTTCCAGAGCGCGCTCGTTGGCGTGCCGGTGATCGCGAGCCCCTTCCCGTGAGCGTAGGCGAGTGACCGAGCCCGTCCGCAGCGAACGCCGCGGGCCGGTGGCGCTCCTCACGCTGGCCCGCCCCGCGGTCCTGAACGCCCTCGACCGCGCCACGCTGGAGTGTCTCCTCGGTCTCGCAACCCAGCTCGCGGGCGAGCCGGACGTGCGCGCCGTCGTGGTGACCGGGGAGGGCCGGGCGTTCGCGGCAGGCGCCGACATCGCCGAGATGCGGCGGCTCGATCCGGCGGGTGCGCAGGCCTTCAGCCAGCTCGGGCACCGTGCGTTCGCGGCGCTCGAATCGCTCCCCTTTCCGACGATCGCGGCGGTGAACGGCTTCGCCCTCGGCGGCGGCTGCGAGCTCGCCCTCGCGTGCGACTTCGTCTACGCCTCGGCGAAGGCGCGCTTCGGGCAGCCGGAGGTGAACCTCGGGCTGCTGCCCGGGTTCGGCGGCACGAGCCGTCTCCCGCGGCGCGTCGGGCTCGCGTGGGCCAAGGAGCTGGCGCTCGGCGGCGAACCGATCGACGCCGACACCGCGCTGCGGATCGGACTGGCGAATCGCGTCTTTCCGCCGGACGAGCTGCTCGACGCGGCGCTGCGCATGGGCGAGACGATCGCGCGCAAGGGACCCCAGGCCGTGGCGCTCGCGAAGCGCGTGCTACAGGAGGGGCAAGACGCCGACGTGCGCGTCTCCCATGCGCTCGAGCAGTCCGCCTTTGGCCTCGTCTTCGCGACGAGCGACCGCGCCGAAGGGATGGACGCATTCCTCGAGAAGCGCGAGCCGAAATTCAAGGGCGAGTAGGCCGGCTAGCAGGCTGCTGAAGAGCTCGATCGCTTGCGTGGAGCGGCCGGGGGAGGGGCATGTCCTGCCTCCTTCGGTTCGGCGCGACAGTCTCGCCAGCTTACACGACGTTGTGTGGGCGCCTCTCAGGCGTCGGCGGGAGCTGACCCACTCCCAGCCGCTCCGGGTCACGCGATCACGTTTTTCCGCAGCCGGCTAGTTCGAGGCGGCTGAGAAGCCCTTCAGGTAGGGGAGGCGCGCTGCCGTCGCCTCGATCTCGCCGCCGGCCTCGAGCAGCACCGCGGTGGCGTTCCAGGTTCCTTCGACGAGCTGTGAGCGCGTGCCATCCGGGATCGCCACCGGCATCGTGCCCGCGCGCGTGGTGAGCGTGCGCGCTACGACGTCGAGCACGACCTGCTGAGACGGGTCGAGCTCGACCGCGTCCATCGCCGCGGCGAGCGGCTCGGGCGCCAGGACCACGCAAGGGAGCCCGAGGGCGGTGCAGTTGCCGAAGAAGATCTCGGCGAACGAGCCGCCGACGAACGCCCGGAGCCCTCGACGCATCAGCGCCTGCGGAGCGTGCTCGCGCGAGGACCCGCAGCCGAAATTGCGGCCGACGAAGAGAATTGCGGCGTCATCCATCCGGCGGTCGTCGAAGGGGTGGTTGCCCTTCGCCTGCTTCCGGTCGTCCTCGAATGCGTGCTCGCCCAGGCCCTCGAACGTGACGGCGCGCAGGTAGCGCGCGGGAATGATGCGGTCGGTGTCGATGTCGTCGCCACGCAGCACGAGGCCCCGACCGATGACCTTGTCCACGCTCGCGTCGGACTTCACAGCCCCTCCCGCGCATCGACGACACGACCGGCGAGCGCGGCTGCAGCCACCATCACCGGAGACATGAGCAGCGTGCGGCCGGTCGGCGAGCCCTGGCGACCCTTGAAGTTCCGATTGCTGGACGACGCGCAGATCTGGCGACCCACCAGCTTGTCGGGGTTCATCGCCAGGCACATCGAGCAGCCCGGCTCGCGCCATTCAAAGCCCGCGGCGCGAAAGACGTCGTCGAGCCCTTCCGCCTCGGCCTGGCGCGCGACGGCCTGCGACCCCGGCACGACGAGGGCCTTCACGCCGCTCGCCACGTGCCCCGTGCGGGCGACGCGCGCGGCTTCACGGAGGTCTGAGATCCGTCCGTTCGTGCACGAGCCGATGAAGGCGACGTCGATGCGTGTCCCTATGATCTTCTGACCCGGTCGCAGGTCCATGTACGCGAGCGCCTCCTCGATGCCCGCGCGCTCGTCGGGCGGCGCGGCTGCGAGGACCGGCAGCCGCTCGTCGATTCCGACGCTCTGACCGGGATTGATGCCCCACGTCACGGTGGGCGCGATCGCCCGGCCGTCGAGCACCACCCGGTCCGCGTAGCTCGCGTCAGGGTCGCTGCGCAAGCCGCGCCACCACGTCACCGCGCGCTCGAAGGCTTCACCGCTCGGCGCGAGCTGCCGGCCACGCAGGTAGTCGAAAGTGGCCTCGTCGGGGTTGATGTACCCGCAGCGAGCGCCGCCTTCGATGGACATGTTGCAGATCGTCATGCGCTCCTCGAGCGTCATCGCCTCGATCGCCACACCAGCGTACTCGTAGGCGAACCCGACCCCGCCCTTCACGCCGAGGCGGCGGATGATGGCGAGGATCACGTCCTTGGCGTAGACGCCGGGAGACAGCCTTCCTGACACTTCAATGCGTCGGACCTTCGGGCGCGAGAGCGTGAGGCACTGCGTGGCGAGGACATCGCGCACCTGGCTCGTTCCGATGCCGAGCGCGACTGCGCCGAACGCGCCATGCGTCGACGTGTGGCTGTCGCCGCACGCGATCGTCACGCCGGGCTGAGTCAGCCCGAGCTCCGGGCTGATCACGTGGACGATTCCCTGATGTCCGCTCGCCGGATCGAAGAAGCGGATCCCGTGCTCGCGGCAGTTGCGCTCGAGCTCGGACATCATCGCCTCCGCGAGATCGTCTGAGAGCGGGCGGAGCTGGGAGTCGGTCGGGATGATGTGGTCGACGGTGGCGAACGTGCGCTCCGGGAAGCGGACACGCAGCTTCATGTCGCGCAGCATCGAGAACGCCTGCGGGCTCGTCACTTCGTGGATCAGGTGCAGGCCGATCAGGAGCTGCGTCTCCCCGTTCGGGAGCACACGGACCGTGTGGGCGTCCCAGACCTGGTCGAAGAGGGTTCGAGGGGGCATGGGGGCTCGCTTCGGGTTTCGTTCGGTGCAGGAGATAGCACACGGCCCTGCGGCCCTCCGCGCCGCCGTCTAGACTGCGCGCATGGAGCTCCTCTACACCGCGCACGTTCCCTCCGGTCCCGGTCCCTTTCCGACGATCATCGCCCTGCACGGCTGGGGCGCGAGCGCGCACGATCTGCTCGGTCTCTCGCCGTATCTCCACGGCGGCGACGCGCTCATCCTGTGCCCGCAAGGACCGGTCCGGTTCGAGGTGGGTCCCGGCTTCGCCGGCTACGGCTGGTTCCCGCTGAGCGAGCGCGGGCTCGACCCGGGCGAGTTTCGCAAGGGCGCCGCCGCGCTGCGCGCGTTCGTGGACGAGGCGCTCGAACGCTATCCGGTCGATCGTCGCAAGGTCGTGTTGATGGGCTTCAGCCAGGGCGGGGTGATGGCCTACGACCTGGCCTTGCGGGAGCCGGGACGCTTCGCCGGCCTCGCGGCGCTCTCGTCGTGGCTGCCCGCACCGCTCGCAGACTCGATCCCCGCGCTCGCGGAGCACGCCGGGTTCCCGGTGCTCGTCGTGCATGGGACGACCGACGAGATGATCGACGTCGCGCGCGCCCGCGAGACGCGTGGCCTCCTGACCTCTCGGGGTGTCGGGCTCACCTACCGCGAGCACGAGATGGGCCATGAAATCCGCCCCGAGGCGCTGCGCGACCTCGTGACGTGGCTCGAAGAGAAGGTGCTGAGCCCGATCCGCCTCGCTCTCTAGCAGGCTGCGGAAAGACGCGATCACGTGTTTCCGCAGCCTGCGAGTACTACTGTTTCACACGGATCGGTGTCGATTGCTCTGCGAGAAACGCCGCACCGACGGAGCTCAACCGTCTTGCGACACTGTAGTACTAGGAGACGCCGCGGATCAGGTGCCCGCGGCGGTCGCGCCACGGCGCAGCGACTCGGCGAAGCGCTCGAGGTCGCGGTCCTCTCCCATCACCACGAGCACGTCGCCCGCAACGAAGGGCCGATCCGGGTCTACACCGTCGTCCACGCCGTCGCGGCGGAGCGCGAGCACCGAGACGTGCCAGCGGCTCCTCACGTCCAGCGTCCGCACGGTCTCGCCCACGAGGCGCGCGTGCACGGGTAGCGCGCGGACTTCGACGCCGGTCGAGAGGCGCAGCGCCTCGCGGCCGCGTCGCCCCTCGAGCGCCGACACGCCCACATATTCTCCGCGGAGGGCTTCGCGTGCGATTACGTCGGTGACGCTGCGAAGCGACACCGCTCCGATCAGTCGACGGTCCTCGTCCACGACTCCGAGCACCTCACGCCCTTCGCGCGCGAGGAGGTCCAGCGCGTCGGCCACGTTGCCGTCGGGCGTGGTGGTGACGGCGTGCTCGGAGACGTCGCCAGCGACCACGATGCCGCCGAGCGAGGCCGGATCGCCGAGACTGGCCTTCACGTCGTGGATGGAGACCTGGCCGGCGAGGCGCCCGTTCCCGTCGATCACGAAGACCGCTCCGATCTCGCTGTCGAGGAAGCGCCCGAGCACGACGTCGAGCGGCGCGTCGAGCCGCACCGCGGGCGGGTTCGGCTGCATCACGTCGCGAACCGGAACCCGCCGCAGCGCAAGGTCTTCGGGGCGGTCGAGGTCGATCCCGCGCTCCGTCAGCTTCGCGGTGTAGATCGAGTCGCGCTTGAGCGCGCTGGCGACGAGGGTGGAGACGGCGCAGGCGAGCATCACAGGGAGGATCACCCCGTAGTCGTGGGTGAGCTCGAAAGCCAGCAGGATCGCCGTGACCGGTGCGCGCGACGTGCCCGCGAGCACGGCTGCCATCCCCACGAGCGCGAAGGCGCCGGAAGACGTCACGGTGCCGGGCATGACGGCCGTCAGCCCGGTGTGGAACACGCCGCCGGCGAGACCGCCAATGAAGAGGGAAGGCAGGAATACGCCGCCGGACCCGCCGGATGCGAGCGTGATCGAGGTCGCGAGCGGCTTCAGCACGAGCAGCAAGACCAGCGTCGCGATCGGGAGCGCGCCCACGAGCGTTGCGTCCATCGTCTCGTGTCCTACGCCATAGAGATTCGGCGACACCAGGATGAGCAGGCCGACGACGAAGCCGCCGAGCGCGGGCTTGAGCACGACTGGAATCGGGAGACGGGCGGAGAGCTTCTCGAGCGAGCCCAGCAGCACGATGAAGTACACGGACAGGAGCCCGCAGCCGAGACCGAGGGCTGCGGCGAACGGCGTCTCCCACGCCGGGCCGACACGGAAGGGGGGCACGACGAACGCGGGCGCTGCGCCGAAGTAGAGCCTCGAGATCGCGGTTGCGAAGACGGCGCACAACACGACCGGTCCGAAGGTCGGCGCGGCGAAGTTCCGAGCGATGACCTCGAGCGCGAAGAACGCGCCCGCGATCGGGGCGTTGAACGCGGCGGCAATCCCTCCGGCCGCGCCCGCCGCGGTGAGCGTCCGTAGCCGGTCGGTCGGAAGGCGCAGCGCCTGGCCGACCGCGGAGCCCACGGCCGCTCCGACCTGTACGATCGGTCCCTCGCGGCCGACCGAGCCGCCCGTTCCGATGGTGAGCGCCGAAGCGATCGAGCGCGTGATCGCCACGCGGCGTCGGATGCGTCCGCCGCGCAGCGCGACGGCTTCCATCACGTCGGGCACGCCGTGACCGCGCACCTCGCTCGCCAGGTAGCGGGTCACGACGCCCACGAGGAAGCCGCCGGTCGTGCCGGCCAGCAGCACCCGCCACGCCGGCACCCACGGGACGATGTAGGAAGCGAGATCTGGCGCGCCGATCGCCACGAATTGCACGCCGCGGATCAGCTCGGCGAGCGCGATCGCCGCCGCGCCGGTGAGCCCGCCCACGACGCAGGCGGCGGCGAAGAACTGGGGCTCTCCAGTGACGTTGCCGAGCGCTCCGAGCCGTCGCCGCGCACGCTCCCGCCACCGCGGGAGGGGTGCCGGAAGGGACGCGGGCTTGCTCACGGCGCGCAGGTTATCACGCGCGGCTTTCCACCCCGGAGGCCCTCTGATAGCCTCGCGGGGCCCACGAGTCCGGGGTGTAGCTCAGCGGCTAGAGCCGGAACTTTGGGGGTTCCGCGTCGTGGGTTCGAATCCCACCACCCCGACCACTCGTGCCGCGCAGCGTCCCCCGCCTTCCCGGCCCAGCGCCGGCGTTGACCCTCGGAGACCCGTGCTTAGACCAATCTCGCCGTACGGAGTGAACCGTCGGCAAGAAAGGGTGAGCTGCGATGACACGAGCAGGAAATCCGGGACACCTGGGCTTTGCCCTCTACCAGTCGGACACCGCGCCCCGCGGCGTCTACCCGCCGGTCGCGCTCTACGAGTGGTCCGACGGCTTCGTCCTCACGGCGGAGCTGCCGGGGCTGACGCTGAAGGACATCGAGCTCTCGATCGAAGCCAACCGCCTGACGCTGCGCGGCGAGCGCAAGATCGCCTACCCCGACGACGGCAAGACGAGTCTCCACCGGCGCGAGCGGCAGGCCGGCACGTTTCGCCGCACCGTCGCGCTGCCCGCGCTGGTGGACGGGGAGAAGGTCGAAGCCAGCTATCGCGACGGCGTGCTGGTCGTGAAGCTGCCGTTGGCCGCTTCCCATCGGTCGCGGCGCATCGAGGTTCGGGCGTAACCGCGCCGACACCGGAAGCCGAGGAGAAGAAATGACGGAGCTTGCGACGAGGGGCCAGGAGCTGAGGAGCCGAGAGAAGCAGGCGATCGCGCGCGAGACGACGCGACCCGGTCCGGTGTTCCGCCCGGACGTGGACATCGTGGAGCGCGCCGAGGAGTATCTCGTGACGGCGGACCTGCCCGGTGTGGGCACCGACGGCGTGCAGGTGCGGCTCGAGGACGGCGTCCTCTCGATCGAAGCCACTCCGGGCTTCGAGGCCGATCCGGCGTGGACGCCGGTGGTTGCCGAGTATCTGAGCGGCGCCTTCTACCGCGAGTTCACGCTGAGCGACCGCATCGACACGTCCCACATCACGGCACGGATGCGCGACGGGGTGCTCGAGCTCCATCTGCCGAAGGCAGAGGCGCACCAGCCTCGCCGGATCACGGTCACGAGCTAGAAGTTCCCTGTCTCCGGTCGGGCTTGGTATGGTCTCGCTTCCGGTCCTTACTCTTTCGGACGGAGGCGCCATGACGGCCGAACCCGCGGCGGGCTTGCGCTCGCGCATCGAGAACACGATCCGCTTCCTCGCCGTCGACGCGGTCGAGCGGGCGAAGAGCGGCCACCCGGGCACGCCGATGGCGCTCGCGGGTCCCGCGTTCGAGGTCTGGGACCACCACCTCCGCTTCGATCCGACGGATCCGCACTGGCCGCTGCGCGATCGCTTCGTCCTCTCCTGTGGGCACGCGTCGATGCTGCTCTACTCGCTGCTCCATCTCTACGGGTTCGGCCTCTCTCTCGACGAGCTGATGCGCTTCCGCCAACTCGGCTCGCGCACGGCCGGCCACCCGGAGTACGGGCACACGCCGGGCGTCGAGGTCACGACTGGCCCGCTCGGGCAGGGTTTCGCCCACAGTGTCGGCATGGCGCTCGCGGCGAGCATGACACGCTCGCGGTTCGGCCGCGACGGCCACGGTCCCGGTCATCACTACGTCTACGGGTTCGCGAGCGACGGCGATCTGATGGAGGGGATCTCGGCCGAAGCGGGCTCTCTCGCCGGTCACCTCGGCCTCGGAAACCTGATCTATCTCTACGACGACAACCACATCACGATCGACGGCTCGACGCGCCTGTCGTTCGGCGAAGACGTGAAGCTGCGGTTCGAAGCGCAAGGCTGGCACGTGCAGCGCTGCGACGGTCTGGACATGCCGGGCCTGCGCGTCGCACTCGAGGCGGCGCGCGCCGAGGCCGCTCGACCGTCCCTCATCATCCTCCGCACGACCATCGGCTACGGTGCGCCGCACAAAGCGGGCACGTCGAAGGCACACGGCGCGCCGCTCGGACCCGAGGAGACGAAGCTCGCGAAGCAGGCGCTCGGCTGGCCGCTCGAGCCCGAGTTCCTCGTGCCTGACGACGTGCGCGGCTACTTCGCCGAGCGGATCGGTGCGAAGCGCGAGGAGCGCGCGCGTCTGGACCGCGAGCTCGGACGCTGGCGCGAGGCGAACACCGACCTGGCGAAGACGTGGGACGATTTCCGCGCGAGACGCACTCCGGCAGGACTCGCACGAACGCTCGTCGCCGCCGTGGAAGGCAAGGACGCGGCGACCCGGCAGCACTCGCAGGCCGTCATCCAGAAGCTCGCCGCGGCCGCACCGTGGGTGATCGGCGGCTCCGCGGATCTGGCGGAGTCGAACCTGACGCGGATCGAAGACGGTGGCGACATCGGGCCGGGCGCGGCTGAGGGCGTGGACCCGTATCTCGGCCGCAACGTGCACTATGGCATCCGCGAGCACGCGATGACCGCGATCGTGAACGGCATCAATCTCGACGGCACGTTCCGCGCGTTCGGCAGCACGTTCCTCATCTTCAGCGACTACCTCCGGCCCTCGCTGCGGCTCGCAGCCCTGATGCGGCTCCCGTCGACGTTCGCCCTCACGCACGATTCGATCTTCCTGGGCGAGGACGGACCCACCCATCAGCCGATCGAGCATCTCGACGCGCTCCGCGGGATCCCCGACACCTGGGTGTGGCGTCCCGCGGACGGGACCGAGACCGCGCTCGCGTGGGCGTGGGCGGTCGAACGTGCGGAAGGCCCGGTCGTGCTCGCGTTGACGCGTCAGAAGCTCCCCGCGCTGAAGCGCCCGGCGGGCTTCGTGCTCGAGGACGTGTGGCGCGGCGGGTACGGAGTGCTCGAGCCGGCGACGCGCCCCAATGTCGTGCTCGTCGCGTCAGGATCCGAGGTGTCGCTCTGCTGTGACGCCGCTGGAAAGCTCGAGGCCGACGGCATCGCTTCACGCGTCGTGTCGATCCCGTGCCTGGAGCTGTTCCTGCTGCAGGCCGAGGGGTATCGACGCGGGCTCGTGCCCGACGACGGGACGCCGGTGGTCGCAGTCGAGGCTGGCCGCGGCCTGAGCTACTGGCCGCTCCTCGGCGCGCGGGGTCTCGTCTACGGGATCCAGCGGTTCGGGGCCTCGGCGCCGATCGCTGCGCTCGCGCCGGAGTTCGGCTTCACGCCCGACCGCCTCGCCGCCCGCGTGCGAGACCACCTGAAGGGCAACGCCTAAGCCCTCCTGCGATGGGTCGCGGGGCTCAGCCGCCCGGCGGGACCGTGTCGGCCGTGCGGAGCGTGTGGAAGGGCAGGTCGAGCTGGTAGTCCGTCGGCACGGGCACGCGCGCGACCCCGGCCTCCTGGGCCGCGCGGGCCACGGCGCGCGCCACCGCGCGGTGCACCTCGAGACGCAGCGGGCTCGGCACCAGCTCGTCTTCGCGTGCGAGCTCCGCGATCGCGCGCGATGCGGCGACGTACATCGACTGCGTGATCCGTCGCGCCCGGACGTCGACGGCGGCGCGTAGGATGCCCGGGAATCCGAGGAGGTTGTTCACCGACCTGCCGTCGGCGGCGAACGCGGCGCCTGCAGCGAGCGCCGCCTCCACGGTGATCTCGGGGTGGGGATTGGTGAGGGCGAAGATGCCCTGGCCGCGCCGCACCTGATCCGCCGGGATGAGGCCAGCGCGGCCGGTGACGGCGACGACCAGCCCGGAGCGCTGCATCAGGGTCGCGAGGTCCGGCGTGGGCTTGCCGCCGACGCTCCGGAGCCGCGCCTGCGCGTCCGGGTTCGGATCGAAGCCCAGCACGGGCTCGGTCGTCACCTCGCCCAACATGCGTGCGATGGCCGTGCCCGCAGCGCCGAGGCCGATCACGCCGACTCGTGTCGCCGCGAGGTCGACGCCAGCGCGGGTCGTTGCGTTCACCGCGGCGGCGAGGACGGCGACCGCGGTGCCGTGCTGGTCGTCATGCAGCACGGGCATCTCGAGGCTCTCGACGAGAAGCCTCTCGACCTCGAAGCACACGGGCGACTCGATGTCCTCCAGCTGGATCGCGCCGAAGCCCTGGGCAAACTGCTGCACCGTCTTCACGATCGTGTCCGCGTCCCGCGCGGAGAGGACGAGCGGGAATGCGGACAGCCCGACGAACTGATGGAGCAGCGCCGCCTTTCCCTCCATCACGGGCAGCGCAGCCACCGGGCCGACGTTGCCGAGCCCGAGGACCCGCGTTCCGTTCGTGACGATGGCGACCGTCTTGCCGCGGATGGTGTAGATGTAGGCGTCGTCGGGGTTGTCCACGATCGTCTGCACGACTTCGGCGACGCCGGGCGTGTACACGCGACGGAGGTCGTGCAGCGTCCGCACAGGGTGGGTCGCGCGCACCTCGAGCTTGCCGTCGATGTGCAGGTCGTGGACCTCGTCGATCACTTCGAGCAGATCGATGCCGTCGATCTCCTCCACGACAGCGAGCGTCTTGCGCAGCATGGCCTCGTCCTCGGCCAGGATGTCGAGATCGCGAACGATGTGGTCCGGACCCACGCGCACGGTCCGGATGTCGCCGATGTTCGCGCCGGCGACGCCGAGCGCCGTCGCGAGGCGACCGAGCACTCCGGGTCGGTGGTCGTTGCGGCAGCGGAGGGTGCGGAGCAGGCGCTCGGCCATGCGGTCCTCGTTCCCAAGACTGGGCGGTGGAGTCTACGAGATCGGCGCCGTGCCGGCAGGCCGAGCGGATGGGCGGATGCGGCTTGGATCGCGCCCGTCCCCGTGCTAACGAGCCGTGTCCGGTCGGCGCCGGCACGTGCTGGGACCGGGTCGAAAGGGGGGCGCGTGAGCATCTACGCGATGGTCGCAATCGGGGCTGGCGCCGTGCTCGCCTTGGGCTGGCTGTGGGTTTCGTTCCAAGCACCCGGTCGCAAGCGATCGGTCGTGGAGTGGACGTCCGCGCTCGCGATGTATCTGCTGCTGTTGATGCTGATGGCAGCGCAGTTCCACCGCTTCTGGGACGACGGCCGCTGGGTGATGATGACGACCTTCGGCTTCCTCGTCTTCCTGTTCGGCAGCGGATTCATCGTGACGTTCGTGCTGCTGCTGCGCGAGCTGGCGGGGAAGAAGAGCGCAGGCACGG
>Ga0315273_10004702_pt1 | contig 16777 bp, 13 predicted proteins | sample YL17G02_0_MG_FD_205753 | JGI IMG/M metagenome (GOLD analysis project Ga0315273, IMG submission 205753) | Sediment microbial communities from Yellowstone Lake, YNP, Wyoming, USA - YL17G02_0 | ecosystem: Environmental > Aquatic > Freshwater > Lake > Sediment | place: USA: Wyoming | collected... | reverse complement strand
AATTTCCTCCAATACAATGCAAAACCCGGTAGTCCTGCCAATCCCCTTTCCCATGCCACCGTATTCTTCGGGGATAAAAGCTCCATACCAGCCCTTCCTGCCCATTTCCTCAAACCAATTCCAGGGGAACTTTTTTGTCCTTTCGATTTCATTAATTTGCTGCCTTATCACGTTGTCCGAGAAATCCGCCACCTCATCGGCCAATTTTCGTTCTGCTTCATTCCACCACAAGTATTTTTCTGCTGTGTACATGGTTACGCTCCTGCTGATATTATTGCTACGAAAATAAACTTCTTACCGTTCGCCCTGAGCCTAAATTACAACGCCGCCATCCACAGCCAATGTCTGACCGGTAATGTAGTTTGCAGCAGCCGAACAAAGGAATACAGCGACTCCCTTTACGTCGTCTTTTGTTCCCAGTCTCTTCATCTGAATTGTGCGCATTAATTGTGTCTGGCGGTTCTCTACTAGAAACCTGGACATCTTAGTGGCGAAGTAACCGGGGGCGATAGCATTTATATTGATGTTATACTGACACCATTTGCGCGCCAGGTCCCGGGTCAGAGCCACTACCGCTCCCTTGCTCGCACTATAGGCAACAGTGTTGGATAATTCAGGGTCTGCCGAAACTAGAGCAGCTACCGAGGCAATGTTAACAATCTTCCCCTGCCTCTGTTTGATCATCTGCTTGCCGACTTCCTGTGTGCAAAGGAAAGTACCTGTAGCATTTATCGCCAACGTTCGATTCCATTTTTCGAGCGACATATTCTCCAGAGGCTCTTCCCATAAAAAGCCGGCGTTGTTAATCAGGATATCCACTCGCCCGAATTCCGAGACCGTCTTCCCAACTAAGGCTTTAACTGCATCGGGATCGGTAACGTCACAGCCGACTGCGAGGCTGCGAACCCCGATCTCCCGTATTGCCCTGGAGGCTTCCTCACACGGCTCCAATTTTCTGGCGCACAGGACTATATTTGCGCCAGCCTCAGCCAGCCCTTCGGCCATCCAGAAACCCAGCCCTCTAGACCCGCCGGTCACAATGGCTACCTTGCCATCAAGCCTGAACAGTTCCCTAACATTCATGAGGCTAATCTCCTATCCCGGCTACAGGCTGTTAGCTTTGCCGTGTACTCGAGTCCAGTTTAACTGAGGTTACTGTATGCAAAAATCTACTCAGAGGTTGAAATTATTATAGCATCCAGCTATTGCGAAATACAACACAGCGCCTTCCCAAGTTCCAGGTGCCTTGACAGCTATGGAAGCTGCAAATATACTAGGGTTCGAAACGACAGACCCTGAGGAACGGAAGCTATGAATAATCGCCGAAGCTCAAATCAGCGCGGACGATCAACGAAGCGAACTCAGCGTCGCATAAATTATGAGACGATACTGTTCGAAGTCAAAGGCGGGGTCGCCACTATAACTATGAATCGTCCCGATAAGCTTAATGCCTGCAACCTGAAGATGTTCCAGGAAATTGACCATGCTCTAGCGCTGGTGGAAGAAGACGACAATGTAAGGGTGGTAGTCATCACCGGCTCAGGGGATAGGGCTTTCAGCGCTGGAGTTGACTTCGAAGAGCTGGAATTCAAGGACTTGAAAGGTTCGACGGATTACATCAGGGCGGACGCCAGAATGTTTCGCCGAATTGAGAACATCCCGCAACCCGTGATCGCTGCTGTTAATGGTTATGCTTTCGGATATGGCTGCAAGATTGCTATTGTAAGCGATATCGCTATAGCCTCGGACAAGGCTCAGTTCGGGCTTCAGGGGGTAAAGGTGGGGGCAGTCCATGTCATAACCCTGGGGAGAGGCAGGGGAGTCCTGGGACGAGGTAGACTTGGTTACCTGCTCCTCTCCGGAAAGACCATAGATGCCAAAAGGGCGGAGGAGTATGGACTGGTTGCCCAGGTTGTTCCCCATGACCGGCTCTATGCCGAGGTTGAAAGCCTGGCTCAAAGTATAGCCCAATACCCAGTTTTAGCCGTGCGCGCTATTAAACGTATGCTCCATAGAGGCTGTGACGATGATTACCGTTGGGAAGACCTGCTTAGCCCGGGGCTACTTCTAATGGAGGACCTCAAGGAGGGCAGGAGGGCTTTTCTGGGAAAACGCAAGCCTCGCTTCAAGGGCAGATAGGAGAGCGAAGATAAAAATATTCGACCTGACGGGAAAAGTGGCAATAGTTACAGGCGCAGGAACCGGCCTGGGAGAGGCATGTGCCAAAGCGTTGGCTGATGCGGGTGCCTCAATTGTGGCAAGCGGACGCAGGAAGGAGCTTTTAGATAGGGTTGTCTCGGAAATCCAAACCCGGGGAGGCAAAGCGCTAGCCATTCCCACGGACGTAACGCGCAAAGAAGAAGTCGATTCCATGGTATCGCAGGCGCTTAAAACCTTTGGCAGGGTGGACATTCTGGTAAATAATGCTGGAATTAACCTGGTGAAACCGTTTCTAAAGTTGACTGAGGGGGAGTGGGATGCGGTGGTGAATACTAACCTGAAAGGGTGCTTCTATTGCTGCCAGGCTGTGGGAAAGGGTATGGTGGAGAGAAAATCGGGCAGTATTATAAACATGGTCTCGGTGTTTGGGCTCACTGGCTTCATGAATATCTCTCCTTATATAGCGAGCAAAGGCGCCATAGTCCAGCTAACCAGGGCGCTGGCAGTGGAGTGGGCCAGGTATAACGTAAGGGTAAATGCTATCGCTCCATCCTATATCGAAACCGAAATGACTAAGCGGGACATCGAGTCAGACGAGAAGGTCCTCCAGTTCAACCTGAGCAAGATCCCTATGCGAAGGAGCGGCAAGCCACACGAGCTGGCAGGGGTCGTGGTCTTTCTGGCGTCTGAGGCGTCGAGTTTCGTCACCGGCGAAACTATAGCTGTGGATGGAGGCTGGCTCGCCTGGTAATTGGCATGCAGGGCGGGCGGCCCTCCGCTTCCACGCATCAACGAGGCAAACGCTTCGCAATCAATTCTCTTTGTATCTCAGATGTGCCTTCAAGCAACTCATACATTTTGGCATCCCTGAAGATTCGCTCAATCTTGTACTCCTTGCTGATGCCGTAGGCGCCGTGAACCTGCATGCCCCATCTGCAGACATCTACGGCAGTCTGGGTTACGAATAGCTTCGTAATTGCCATATCCTTTATGGTACCGACACCTTGATCCTTCAGGAAGGCAGCCCTGTAGGTTAACCAGCGTGATGCCTCGAGTCTGGACGCCATCTCAGCCAACAGCCAGTGAATAGCCTGCAAATCGAAGATGGGCTCATCGAAATGCATTCTGTGCATGGAGTATTTAATTGCCTCTTCCAATGCTGCCTGCATTAGTCCCACGCAGTGGGCGCTGAGGCAAAGCTTGCCCAACGTCATGGCATCCTTCAGTGCATCGAATTTTCCGCCTTTGCCACCCAACAAGTTCTTCTTCGGTATTCGGACATTATCCATAATCAGGTCGCAGAGCTCTGTGCCTCTCAAGCCGAGCTTGTCCATCTTCGGGCCGCGCGAGAAACCTTCCCTATCAGTCTCCACAATGAATATATTGATATCTCCCTCGAGCTTGGCAAAAATCAAAGCCACATCGGCAAACCGGCCGTTAGTGACAAAACGTTTGGTCCCGTTGAGTACATAACTGTCGCCCTGCTCAACCGCCACGGTCTTGAGCATCTTCGGGTTTGAACCCGTGTCTGGCTCGGTGAAGCAAAAGCAGCCTACTTTCTTACCTGCACAAATCGGCGCTAGTATCTCTTGTTTTTCCTCTTCAGTACCCAGCTTGACGAACCTGTCGCCCACAGTGTGCTGGCATTGCACGTGCATAGAGAGTGGAGCTATGATGCGGGCCAGCTCCTCAAGAGCCAGGGTCAAGCTCACATGATCTGCCCCGGCTCCGCCGTATTTCGGCTCCCAGGGAATCCCATACAGATTCATAGCGGCCAGCTTTGGCCGAATCTCCTGGGGAAATGTGTTATCTTTGTCCATTATGTCCACTAGGGGAGCGATCTCCTTCTCAGCGAACCTCCTGACTTGCTTCTGGAATGCCTCTTGGTGTTCAGTCAGATTGAAATTCACAGTCTATTTCCTCCTGGCAAAGCCATGCTTGTTCATTGAATTATTTTAGCACTTTAGGAGCGCTAGCGTCTATTTATCATTCCCTTGTCTGCGGTTCACCTTGACACATTGGGTAAACTAAGGCACAATATAGCTTCGTCGGGTGACAGTCCTAAGATATAAAATGGATGGGGAACAGCTATGGATGTGATGCAGGCTATTAAGGGGAGAAGGAGCGTTCGCCGGTATAAGCCTGACCCGTTGCGAGATGAGGAAATCGAGGTTGTCCTGGAGGCTGCGAGGTGGGCTCCTTCCTGGGCTAACACCCAGTGCTGGAGGTTTGTGGTAGTTCGTGACCCCCAGTTGAAGGAGAGGCTGGCGAGTACCCTGAAACCCGAGACAAATCGCGCGATAATGGCAATTAAACAGGCTCCGGTTCTTATCGTAGCCTGCGCTGAGCTGAAGAGGGCGGGTTATTACAAGGGCGAGGCGGGCACCGACAAGGGCGACTGGTTCATGTTCGATACGGCGCTGGCGATGCAGAATCTGGCGCTGGCAGCCTGCGCCACAGGTCTGGGCACTGTGCATGTGGGTCTGTTCGATGCCAAAGAGGCGGCTAGGATTCTGGAGGTACCGGAGAACGTGGCAGTAGTGGAGATGACCCCTCTGGGCTATCCGGATGAGGAGCCGAAGGCGCCACAGAGGAAAGAGCTTTCGGAGATTGTGTTCAAGGAGAAGTACGGAAGGAAGTAAGGGGAAATCCTAAACCCTGGCCTGAGCTTATGCCGAAGGCAAATTCAAAACCTGAAAGCGTTTAAGGCATTTGGATTTTGAAATTTGATATCGTTTAGAAATTAGAATTTAGAGCTTGTTCTGAGGACAACCTGCTCGGTAAGCAGACGTGAAATGTTGACGATTACTAACTAAATAGAGGGATGAGATGAGTTCAGTTGTCAAAAAGAGAAGCAAGAAGATGGCCAAGCACAAGCATCGCAAGATGTTGAAGAAGACCAGGTGGCAGAGAAAGCATAAGTAAGAATAAAAGAAGCTTTTAGCCATTGGCGAGAAGGCGATGTTGCAGGTGATTGGTCAATCCAGGGCAATAGAGTTGCTGAGGCGCAGCTTGGAAAGCGAGCGCCTCTCTCATGCCTATCTTTTAGTAGGGCAGCCCCACGTGGGCAAAATGACCCTAGCCATCAATCTGGCTCAGACACTCAACTGCGAGGAGAAGGAAAAGCCTTGCGGTCATTGCAAGTCCTGCCGCCACATAGCAACGGGCAGTCATCCAGATGTCCAGGTGATAGGGCGATTGTCCGGCGCCGATGCTGGCGAAGCTGGCGTAAAGAAGGAGATCGGCATCGCGCAGATAAAGGAGTTGCAGAGGTCTGCCGCCTTGCAACCCTATCAGGGTAAATACCGGGTTTTCATCTTGGATGGCGCAGAGTATTTGAACGAGGAGTCAGCGAATTGCCTGCTCAAGACCCTGGAGGAGCCGCCGCAAAACGTGCTCTTTATTTTGCTGACGGTGAACGATAGCAGGTTGCTGCCCACGATAGTTTCCAGGTGTCAGAGAGTTGAACTCTACCCGCTCTCGGCTCCAGTTATAGAACAGGCGTTGCTGGAACGCTGGCAGGTGGCTGCGGACAAAGCCAGGATGCTGAGCAGGCTCTGCCGGGGTGGCATAGGGTGGGCGATTTCTGCCGCTTCTGAGGGGAAGCTTATAGAGGGACGCTCTCAGAGGTTGGCTGAGCTTGTGAGTCTGGCTGAGGAGAGCCTTCAGCAGAGGTTCGCCTTCGCCAGCAGATTGGCGACTCAGTTCAGCAAAAGCCGCGACTCTGTGGAGGAGACGTTGAAGTTGTGGTTGGAGTGGTGGCGGGATATACTACTGGTTAAGGAAGGATGCGCCGGCTTCATGATAAACGTTGACCAGGAAGAGACGTTAAAGAATCATGCGGGGCGCTATAGCTTGGCGGAGATAAGGGGCTTTATCGAAGCCATCAGGGAGGCTTGGGAGCAATTAGACCAGAACGCAAATCCCAGGCTGGTATTGGAAGTCTTAATGCTGAGTATTCCGAGCAAAGGCGAGGAAAAGAACAAAGTACACCAGCACTCAGGTTAGTTACGATGAGCAAAATTGTAGGCGTTCGATTTAAGAAAGCGGGGATGATATATTACTTCAATCCCCAGGAAATAGAGCTCGCCCGCGGTGAAGATGTAGTTGTAGAGACCGTTCGTGGTGCGACTATTGGCAAAGTAGCTATCGCTCCCAAGGAAGCCAGACCCGAAGAAATCACCGAGCCCTTGAAGCCAGTTTTGCGCAAGGCGCAGCCGGAGGACATCGAGCAGATGGGCAAGATGGTTGAAAAAGAGAAAGAAGCGCTAGCGAAGTGTGAGGAGTTGGTGCAGCGCTTTCATCTTCCCATGCATCTTCTTTCCGCAGAGTACAACCTGGATGGCAGTTACCTTACCGTCTTTTTCAAGTCTGAGAAGAGGGTTGACTTTCGGGCACTGCTTCGGGAACTCTCCAGCGCCCTGAAGACCCGTGTTGAGCTGAGGCAGGTGGGCACTCGCGATGCTGCCAAACTGGTCGGCGGCGTGGGCAGATGCGGTCGCGCCCTTTGCTGCTCCAGCCATCTTACCAAGTTCGATACTATCTCCATGAGGATGGCGCGGGAGCAGAACCTGCCCCTCAATCCCGCTAATATCTCGGGTGTGTGCAGTCGGCTTCTCTGCTGCTTGGCTTACGAGAACGAGCAATACCGTGTCATGAAGCAGAAGCTGCCTCAGATAGGGCAAACAATCAAGACCCGCCTGGGCGAAGGTAAAGTGATAGGTGGTAATCCTCTCAAGGAAACGGTCACGATTCAACTCGAGAGCGAAGCGGTATTGGAGGTACCTCTCTCTGAGATAGAGCAGCGCAGCAATTAGCATCTATAAGCAGCATTTTCAATCTTTTCGGCACAAAAAGTAGCTAAAGTATTGCATTATCAACAAAATTGTGATATGCTGCCCCCGCTAATCTCCTCAGGTTAGCAAAGGGGGTGATGTGGTTTCCACGTTATGGAACCTGAATTATTATCTGTAGATGATCTAACGAAGATTCTGAGGATAAGCAAGGGGACGGCGCAGAGGTGGTGCCGGGACCGCAGGCTTCCTGCGGCGAAGATCGGAAAATCATATCGGGTCAGAAAAGAAGACCTCGACAAGTGGTACGAGGGCAAACTTAAGGAGAAGGTAACTGCTGGACGTTAGGCTTCTTAAGTTGGTAATAGAAGAGCGAGCAAATATCAACCACCGTGTGCGGGAAGGTGGTGATTTTTTGTTCAAAAGCCTAAAAGGGGGTGGGAACAATGCACCTGATTATTGATGGCTACGGGGGAGACCCCCGGAAAATGCAGGACGTCGAGTTCATCTCCAACTTGCTCGATGCTTATCCCTCGCAGATCGGGATGACCAAAATCTCAACCCCACAGGTCTCCAAGTACATAGGCACCAAACCGGAGGATTGGGGTGTTTCCGGCTTTGTTCTCATCGCTGAAAGCCATATCAGCATTCACACCTTCCCTGAACGGTTATACATAAACGTAGATATATTCTCCTGCAAGGAGTTCGATGCCGACAAGGCTATCAAGGAGTTCAAACAGCATTTCGGGTTGTCTGAGGTGAGGAGCTATATCCTTAACCGAGGGTTAGAGTACTACAATTACCAGCAACCCTCGCTGGTTTTGGACTCCGCCAGCACCAGGTGAAGCGCTACCGCTTGCATGGATAGACGAAGTGAGCGAAGAACTGTTCCTTCCCCCCAGGAGCTTTGCTGGTCTATCTCCTCAAGCTGCGGCTTTCGCTAAAGCAAAGGTCGTAGTTCTGCCTGTGCCTTATGACGGCACTACGGAGTTTAAAAGCGGTGCCCGTGAAGGTCCTCAGGCTATCATAGACGCCTCGCCATACCTCGAGCTATACGATGCTGAACTCGACCGTGAGATAAGCGAAGTGGGCATACATACCCTGCCCGAAGTTCAGCCTCACATGGGAAGCCCTGAGCTTATGGTGGAAAGGGTTTACCGGATAGCCAAGGGCTTGCTCGACAGAAACAAACTGATAGCCATGCTCGGTGGGGAGCATTTGCTCACTCTGGGCATGGTCAAGGCTTACAAAGAGAAATACCGCAAGCTTTCGGTTTTGCAACTGGACGCCCATACTGACCTCCGCGACCAATACCAGGGCACAAAATACAGCAACGCCTGTGTAATGCGCCGCGTGTGGGAGCTATGCCCTGTTGTTCAGGTAGGTGTCCGCAGCTTCAGCCTGGAGGAACGTCAGTTCATGCAACAGCAAAAGATTGAGCGGTTCTACGCTGAGGCTGCGACCAGCCCCGATTTCGTATCCCGGGTGGTCTCAAAACTAACACCCCAGGTATATGTATCTATCGACCTGGATGTATTCGACCCCTCGATAATGCCAGCGGTGGGGACTCCTGAGCCGGGCGGGATGAGCTGGCAACAGGTGCTGGAGCTACTGCGGGCGGTGGGTGCTGAGAAGAAAATCGTCGGCTTCGACCTGACGGAGCTATGTCCCAGGGAAGGTCCCACCTCCTGCGCTTACCTTGCCGCTAAACTGGCATACAAAATGATGGGGTATGCCACTTCTTCCTGAGCTTTCAGCCTTCAGCTATCAGTTTTCAGTTGCGCTGCTTGTTCCCTCCAGCTTTCTTTCCGGTAGCTGAATACCAAAGTAATATACCACTGCGGTACTATTTTCCCATCCCCCACATATCTAAATAGCCATTGGAATCCAGTGTCGGGTGAGATAATGTTTGACCAGACGTTCGCGCACAATGCGGCTGAGAGAGTACCCGGAACGCCATGCGAGGCTGACTTTTAGAGGTAGAGCTATGACCCTGCGTGGGAAAATACTGGCTATCATCCTGGTAACCTTGGCTGGGCTGATACTAATCCTGTTTGGAGTATCACAGCAAATCTTGCTGCACAGTTATGTCAGGCTGGAGGAGCAAGACACCAGCCGGAACGTCCAGCGAGCCTTGAACGCCCTGTCCGATGATGTCTCCCGTTTAGAAACGGTGGTCGGCGACTGGGCACCCTGGGATGACACTTATACCTTCATCGATGATTTGAACGCCCAGTATAAAGAGAGCAATCTGCTGGATACTACTTTCAACAATCTGGAACTCAACCTTATAATGTTCCTGGATTCTTCAGGGCAGGTTGTCTTCGCTAAGGCCTTCGAGCTGGAGGACCAGCAGGAGCTTCCTGTTCCTCAGGGCTTGCAGGAACATCTTTCTCCCAACAGCCCGATTGCGTATCACTCCGACATAGATAGCACAACGTCTGGGGTGCTTCTTCTTCTCGATGGGCCCATGCTGGTTGCCTCACATCCTATACTGACCAGTGAGCATGATGGTCCTATCAAGGGGACTCTGATTTTCGGTCGCTTCCTTGATTCTGTTGAGGTTGAGGAGCTTGCTGAGATGACACGTTTGTCTCTTGTCGTTCAGCGTCTGGATGAGCCTCCGACAACTCCTGATTTTGAAGCAGCCAGCTCTGCTTTATCCGAAGATACACCGATTTTCACCCATCCCCTGAGTAGGGAGTATGTTGCAGGGTATGCGCTTGTGGAGGATATCTACGGCTCGCCTGTTCTTATGCTGAGGGCGGAGATGCCCAGGGACATCTACCAGCAAGGGCAGACCAGCATGCTTTACTTCGTTTTATCGCTATTAGGTGCTGGTGTCGTGGTCATGGTGGTGGCGATGCTGTTGTTAGAGAAATTAGTGTTGTCCCCATTGTCTCGTCTCAGTCGCAGTGTCAGCCATATAGGTGCAAGCGGAGACCTCTCAGCTCGGGTTACTGTAGCAGGCAGGGATGATTTGTCCAGTGTGGGCGGCGAGATTAACAGGATGCTGGGGGCTTTGGAGAAGTCGCACGCGGCTCTGCGGGAATCTGAGGAGCACTACTCAGCGTTGGTGGGAAGTCTCACTGATGCGGTCTTCAAAATCAAGGGGAGGGTAATTGACTGGTGCAATGATAGAGCCGAGGAGATCTACGGCTACAGGAAGGATGAACTCGTTGGCATGAAGCCGAGCATCCTTTTCCCTGTGGATGTCAACCCGCCGGAATTCATAAGCGAGGTCTCTGCTGCAATAAAGGAACGGGGGTATTTCCACGGCACAGCCAAAGTTAGAAGGAAGGACGGAAGCATAATATATATTGAGTACTCTATCTCAAAGATACCAGGGCGAGAGCCAATGGAATTGGTCTCGGTCGCCAGAGATGTCACCGAGCGCATACAGATAGAAAATGCGTTGCGGCAAAGCGAGGAGCGATTCCGTAATGTTCTCGACAATTCTCTCGATATGATATATAGCTTGAATCTCTGGACTGGCAAATATAGCTATGTAAGTCCATCATCGGAAAAATTACTGGGATATAGTCCTGAAGAGTTCTTAGCACTTAATCCAGAAGACTTGATTTCTTTAGTACATCCTGATGATGCAGAAAAGCTGGAGCAGAACATCATCAATTTGATTACGCATGGAGAAAATAGCGTTCTATCTGCTGAGTATCGGATCAAACACAAGGACTCGGATTACCGTTGGGTAAGTGACAATCGTTCTGTAGTATACGGCGAAGGAAATATGCCGATAGCGCTAGTCGGCAGTATGAGAGATATTGACGAGCGCAGGCAGGCGCAGGAGAAGTTAAAGCTATTGATGGCAGAGCTGACTCGCTCCAACACTGAGCTTGAGCAATTCGCCTATGTAGCCTCACATGACCTTCAGGAGCCACTGCGCATGGTAGCCAGTTACACCCAGCTCCTGGCGCGCCGCTATAAAGGCAAGCTGGATGAGGATGCTGATGAGTTCATCGGGTACGCTGTGGATGGCGCTACCCGGATGCAGCAGCTTATCAATGACCTGCTGGCCTATTCGCGTGTGGGCACGAGAGGCAAGCCCTTTGAGTCGACCGATTGTGAGGGAATCCTTAACAAGGCGCTCATTAATCTGCGTGTCGCTATTGATGAGAATAATGCAGTGGTAACCCATGACCAACTGCCGACAGTCATGGCTGACCCTATACAACTGACCCAGTTGTTCCAGAATCTAATCGGAAACGCTGTTAAGTTCCATGGCGCTAATAGACCTGAGGTACATGTTGGGGCGCAGCGCAACTGTAGCGATTGGATTTTCTCTGTTAGAGATAATGGCATCGGAGTTGACCCCAACGACCATGAGCGCATCTTCTTGATATTCCAGCGCTTACACGGGAGGAAAGAATACCCCGGCACAGGAATCGGCTTGACGATATGCAGAAAAATAGTTGACCGTCACAAGGGACGCATCTGGGTTGAGTCGCAATCGGGACAGGGTGCGACATTCCATTTCACTATACCAGACGGGGAAGGCGGGAAATCATGAATTCTTACGACAACGGCAGTCCTATCGAGATTCTGTTGGTTGAGGACAATCCCGGCGATGTCCGTCTTACCAGGGAAGCGTTTCGCGATGCCAGGATTTCCAACAGGATACACACAGTATGCGATGGTGTGGAGGCTATGGCTTTTTTGAATCATGAGGGTGCCTATACAGGCGCACCGAGCCCGGACCTTATTTTGCTTGACTTGAATCTGCCCAAGAAGGATGGTCGTGAGGTTCTGGCAGCAGTCAAAGCCGACGAAAGAATAAAGCATATCCCTGTTGTAGTCCTGACCACCTCACAGGCTGAGCAGGATATTATCAAAAGCTATGAACTTCAGGCTAATTGCTATGTAACTAAACCGGTTGACCTGGACCAGTTCCTGAATACGGTGAAGTCAATTGGTGATTTCTGGCTTGCTATAGTAAAGCTGCCACGAGGTGAATGGATTGGATAACGAGAAAATCAAGGTATTGCTGATAGAAGACAATCCCGGGGACGCACGGCTGATACGGGAACTGCTTGCTGAGGTGGAGGGCGCTCCGTTCGATGTATATCATACTGACCGGCTTTCGGCGGGGCTGGAGCGCCTTGCTCAGGGTGACATCGATGTAATCCTGCTTGACCTATCTCTACCAGATAGCAAGGGGCTTGATAGTCTGGGCAAATTGCATGCTCAAGCACCGAAGGTGCCGATTGTGGTACTGAGCGGCCTCAGCGATGAGGCGGTTGCAGTCAAGGCAGTGCAGGAGGGCGCTCAGGACTATCTGGTGAAGGGGAGTATAGACGGAGGCTTATTGGTGCGCTCTCTGCGCTATGCCATCGAGCGCCATCGCTTGAGAGTGGAGTTACATGAAAGCGAAGCACGCTACCGCTTGCTCGCAGATAATGTTGCGGATATTGTCTGGACAGCGGATGCGGAAGCGAGGATAACCTATGTAAGCCCATCTATCAAGCGCTTGCTGGGCTACACGGTCGATGAGGCAATGGGGCTGAAAATCGGTGATATTTTGACCGCCGACTCACTTGAGCAGGCGCGCAGGTTTGTGAAGGGGCAAATGAATATGCGTGCCTGGGGAATGCACTACCCCCCTGCTTCCATGACACTTGAGCACGTGCGCAAGGATGGCTCGACGGTATGGGCTGAGGTGATGCTCTCTTTCATGCAGAGTCAGGATGGGAGCATTATTGGAATCATGGGGGCGACCCGCGATATCACCGGGCGCAGGGAGGCTGAGGAGGCGCTACGGCATAGCGAGGAGCGCTATCGAGAGCTGTTCGAAAATGCCCAGGACATCATCTATACTCACGACCTGGCCGGTAATTTTGCCTCAATCAACAAGATGGGGGAACAGGTCACCGGATACACGCGCGAAGAAGCGTTGAGCATGAATATATCTCGCCTCTTGACCGCTGAGTCTCTGGAACTGGCTCGCCAAATGATGGATCGCAAGGTTAATCAGGGAGGCCCGACCCGATACGAACTGGAGATTATAGCTAAAGACGGTCACAGAGTGCTCCTTGAGGTCAGCACCAGGCTTATCTATGAAGGTGAAAATCCTGTTGGTGTGCAGGGCATTGCGCGAGATATCACAGAAAGAAAGAGGATGGAGCAGGAACTGCTCTGCCTCTCTGATGCAGTGAAGCTGTCTAAGGATGGCATGACTATCACAGACCTGGAAGGAAGAATTATAGAACTAAACGAGGCAACCCTGAAAATGCACGGGATGGATAATAGAGAAGATTTAATTGGAAGACTAGCCCTGGAATTAATCTCCGCTGAGGACCGTGAGATGGCAACTGAGAAGATGACAACAGCACTGGCAGAAGGCGGTCTACCATTAATTTTAGAGTATCATTGCATAAAAAATGATGGCAGTATATCCCTTTGCGAGGCTACTATCTCAGAGGTAAAAGATAAAAACGGAGAACATACAGGGTATATGGCGGTTGTCCGTGACATCACTGAGCGCGAAAGAGTGGAGGAGCAACTGCGCCGCCTTTCCGATGCATTCAGGATGTCCCAAGACAGCATTATTATCACTGACCCTCAGGGGATTGTTGTGGACTTTAATGAGGCAACCTTGAAGTTGTTCGGTGTGTCTGATAGAACGGATTTTATTGGCAAAAACCCCGCTGACCTTCTGGTTCTGGAGGACCTGGGGAAAGGCCTTGCGTCAATGAAAAAGGCCATAGAGGAAGGAAATGTTAGTGCTCTGGAGTATTCCATAAAGAGAGGTGATGGGAGCAAGCTGCCAGTAGAGGTCAGCGCCTCTATTTTTAGAAACGCAAAGGATGAATCGGTTGGGTTTGTGGTAGTTGCCCGGGATGTAACCGAGCGCAAGCGTATGGAGAACGCGCTGCGGGAGAGCGAGGAGAAGCATCGTCTCTATTTTGAGAATGTATTTGATGTCGTTTTCTCAATTAGCCCAGAGGGGACCATATTGAGCATTTCGCCTTCCGTAGAGAGAATACTGGGGTACAAGCCTGAGGAGTTGACAGGTAAAAAGATGACCGATTTGGGCTTCATAGCGCCGGAGGCTCTGGAACAAGGGTTGGTTGACATTGCACGCATATTTACTGGCGAGCGAATGATATCATTGGCTGTAGAGTTCATTCACAGGGGTGGTACAAAAATATTAGGCGAGGTGAGCGGGGCTCCTATATACTCGTCAGATGGCAAGGTGGTCGCTGCAATTTGTGTTGCTCGTGACATCACCGAACGCAAGCGACTGGAGGACGAGCTGCGGGAGAACGAGGAGCGATTTAGGACAGTATTCGAAGGGTCAAGTATGGGCATAGCGCTTGTAGACTTCGGCGGAAAGATCCTGGGTGTCAATCCTGCGTTTCAGCAGATGATTGGTTACAGCCTGGAAGAATTTAGAAGATTGACGAATTTGGAATATCTTCATCCTGACGATGCAATGATGGATGCGAAGCTTTATATGGATATGGTGAAGGGTAAGCGTGACCACTACACTGTCGACAAGCGTTACATTCGAAAGGATAGACAGGTTCTGTGGGGTCGCCAGAATCTATCTGTTGTCCGGGACGCTGAGGGCAAGGCGAGATATTTCGTTGCCATTGTAGAGGATATCACCGAGCGCAAGCGTATGGAGGAAACGCTACGGCAAAGGGAGCAGGGCTATTTGCTATTATTGGAGAGCACGTTTGAAGGGATGATTGTTGTGGACGCCGAAACGATGAAGGTAGTCTTCGGTAATCGGCGTGCCTCAAAAATGTTTGGATTTGATCCAATACTGGGTGATGGAATCGGGCTGAATATTCTTGACTTGATACACCCTGAGGACAGAGAGGCAGTAGTCAGAGGGGTTGTCGAAGACCTGCAAACACTAGAGCGGCGTAAGAAATATGAGGTTAGAGCGAAGACCAGGGACGGTCGAGAGATATGGGTAGATGCTCTTGCAACAAGAATCGAATTCCAGGGAAGATTAGCAATTTTGCTTTCGATGAAGGATGTCACCGAGCGCAAGAGAGTTGAAGAGGAGAAGAGGAGGCTGGAGGAACAAATCCAGCTTGCCGGGCGCCTGGCTGCGGTGGGTGAGCTGGCTGCGGGCGTTGCCCACGAGTTGAACAATCCCATAGCCGCCATCAGGGGGTTCGCCCAGCTTCTGAACGGTCGGAAAGATGTTGATGAGGCTACTAAGAAAGACTTGAGCACTATTTACAGTGAGGCGCAGCGTGTCAGTAAAATCACTCAGAACCTGCTTACCTTCGCTCGCAAGCATGAGCCTGAGAAGCGCCTTATCTCGATGAACGAGGCGGTGGAGAAAACCCTGGAGTTGCGTGCTCATCAGATGACGATGAATAACATAGAGCTTGTGTTGGAGCTCGATGCCGAGCTTCCCCTGACTATGGCTGATTCCCACCAGATGCAGCAGGTCTTCCTGAACATTATCAACAACGCGGAGCAGGCTATGGTGGAGGCTCACGGCAAAGGCAGGCTTGAGGTTAAGACAGAGAAGGCAGGCGGACTCATAAGAATAACATTCAGCGATGATGGTCCGGGCATCCCTGAGGAGAACCTCGAAAGGATATTTGACCCCTTCTTCACCACAAAAGAGGTGGGCAAGGGGACTGGTCTGGGTCTGAGCATCTGCTATGGACTTGTTGCGGCTCATGGCGGTCATATACACGTCAGGAGTAATCTAGGCGGGGGGGCTACTTTCGTGGTTGAAATACCGCTGGTTTCTGAAGACTCGTCCTCTGTTAAAGCACGTGTGCCGAATCCGCGCTCGAGAGGTATGAGATGAACGAGGGGAAGGGAACGATATTGATAGTGGATGACGAAGAGTCCATCAGGAGCATACTCTCTCGCAGGCTGGAATCAGAGGGCTACAAATGCGAAGTTGCAGCCGACGGCAAAGAGGCTTTGTGGAAGGCATTCCTAAGGGACTTTGACCTTGTGCTCATGGACGTTAAGATGCCGGGGATGTCTGGCATGGAGGCGCTGCCTCAGATGGTCACGAATCATCCTGACACCTGCGTGCTCATGCTGACTGCGGTGGTGGACACGGAAAACGCTGTGGAAGCCATGAAGCTGGGGGCGTATGACTATCTGACAAAACCCTTCGACCTCGATGATCTTACCATGAGGGTGGATAAGGCTCTGGAAAGAAGGAGATTGCTGTTGGAGAACAGGGAATATCACCTCAACCTGGAGCAGAAGGTCAAACAACAGACGGAGCAAATACATCAGTATTATCAGGATGCCATTCAGGCGTTATCCCATGAGCAGATGGCTGTTGAGGAGCTGCAAGCTACGCGCAAGGTTAAGCAGCCGAAGACTGTGCCTAATGAAGAGGTCGCAGCAAGGGCTGGTGAACCCTCTGGCACTGCCAAAGATCTCGCTAGAAAGCTAGCCCAGTTGTTTAACAGGGGGGAGGCTAATCTGCCTGGCGAGAAGGGCGAAGCAGCTTCATCACAAACTGTGGCAACAACCGAGAGACCTCAGGCGCAGATTGCATCCGGGCAAGACGCTGGAGCGAGCGCAGCCTCTTACGAGGGCACTGTGGAATTAGCGATATCGCCTCCTGTCAGCTTATGGCAGATGTTACAACTGTATGAGCACCTGAAGGCTGTCAGCCAGCTAGAGGTACTGGATGTGGGTGGCTCGGCGGATGAGGATGTATCGCTGAAGCTTCTTCTGAAGGCGCCCACACCGCTCAGTAAGATACTCTGGGATTTGCCTGAGGTGGAGATGGTGTCCGAGGAATCTGGGGGAGATGGAGCATCTGCTGCTGAGCAAAAAGGCGATATACCGGTAACACGAATTGT
>Ga0315273_10004701_pt1 | contig 16779 bp, 5 predicted proteins | sample YL17G02_0_MG_FD_205753 | JGI IMG/M metagenome (GOLD analysis project Ga0315273, IMG submission 205753) | Sediment microbial communities from Yellowstone Lake, YNP, Wyoming, USA - YL17G02_0 | ecosystem: Environmental > Aquatic > Freshwater > Lake > Sediment | place: USA: Wyoming | collected... | reverse complement strand
AGAGGTCTCATGATGTCTCCTTTCGTTCTCTCGTTCTCTCGCCTTCGCCCCCTGGAGACGGGCGACGGGCTGGTCCAGCCCGCTGGTCCTCGGTCGCCTTGGCCGGGCTGACGCCCGCCACACACTTATATACTGGTCGCTCGGCTGCGTACTGTATCGCGAGGGTGTCATTCTTTCCGGCGCGAACGTCCACCGATACGGTCTTGATCACTTCGGGATGGACCACCGACCACCAGTCGCGCAAGCCCAGCCCGATTGTCAGCCTGCCTTCCGGCAGGAAGTCCAGGGGCCGCGGGCCGATCTGCCGCTCAATCACGGCTGCCGCCGGGGCTCCTCAACATACTCTGATTCATCTCTTTTCTGAACATCCTGCACACCGACAATTGAGGGCTTGATCAGCACGTAAACCTCGCCAGCCGGCTTGCGGCCTGGGATCGGCTCTTCCACAACCGTGGTGCGGAGCTCGCCGCTGCCGGGTTCCTTCTGCCGCCGGAAGCCCTTTACCTGGCGCTGGACAAGAGGCGCCTTGGCGATAAAGGCATGTCCCTCGGGTACGCTGATCGTGGCGTGAGCGTTCGCCGCGGCGGCCTCGACAGGCATGACCTCACGTGTGAGTTTCGCGGTGCTAACCGTGAATGTCATGGTGATGTCGTTGCCATCCGGGGAGATTGCTCCTTGAATGTCGATTGACGTGCCGGCCGTGTAAGAGACCTTGTCCGATTTGCCGGGCTGGTTCAGGTCGGGCAATTCAAAACGATAGCCCTTCGTGTCCGTAGAGGTATTCGTCCTGCCATGCACAATAGAAAGGAAGAAATACCGTCGAGGAAGACCGGTCAGTTGGACATCCGAAAACGATTGGGCCTTGCTGAGGAAACTATTCGCGTCCTCCGCGGACAGGAAGATTCCCGGCTGGCCCTTCTGAAACGTCAACTGAACGCTCTTCTTCAGCCAATCTTCCAGTCGCCCGGCAGCGTCGGGCGAGGCCGTGATGACCTTGGCCTCCACCCGCATCCACCGGGATCGCTCACGCCGCAGGTCATTGATCACCTTTGTGATCTTCTCCTGGTTCCCGGCCGTCTGGGTTATGACAAGCGCGTAATCGAGATCCTTCATCGCCCCCTGGCCGCCCGCTTCCTTCCACGAAGCCTTGTCAACGCTCTTTATGATGCGGTCCTTGAGGTCTTCACGCATTTGCTTGGCTGTTGGAGCGGCCGGACGAACTTCGGTCGCCTTTTCCGCATCGCTGTCCAGCCAGCCGACCACCAGGGGATAATACCTCTGTCTTGGAACGATGAGATCGCGGATGTCATACACGCGGGCTATTTCGTCCTTGGCTCCGCCGGCTTTGTCTTTGGCCGGGGGCCGAGGCGGCAGCGGCAGACTTGGCCACGATGTGGCGCTCTGCGCGGCCGGCTGGGTGGTTGCCCCGGTAGGGGCCGGCCGGGTTGCCGGGGCCTTCTTGGAGGGCAGTAGCCAGAGGGCGTATTTCGTGGCCTTGGACAGCTTCTTGCCGAGGCCCTTGCCGGCAACGCCGCTGGACGTGCCGGATACCTCGCGAAGATCAGGCGTCTGGCCAACCTGGCCGGGCAGGCCGTACTCGGACTCATCGGCCAGCAACAGCCGGCCCGCGTCGTCGAACAGCTCCAGCAGCAGAACAAAACGACTGTCCGACGGCCCTATGGATAGCTCATAGGTGGTGGTGAATTTGTCGCCCTCAAGGTCCAGCCGCAGATTGTAGACCCGGAAGACCGGGACCGGCGAGTCCCTGCCCACCGAATAGCCCCTGTTGACCGGAATCGCCTTGCCGCTGGCGACCGTGCCGGACGCCATGTTCAGACAGAGCCTCTTCGGATTGCGGGCGGTGACGATGACGGAAACGGGGCTTTCCGGCTGGGCGGCAAGCCCGTAGGCGGCGGCCAACTTGCCTGCGAGGTTCTGGACCGGCGCGCCCTCGGCCGACACGGGCTTGTCCAGGCCGGGCAGGCCGATCGTGCCGTCTTCGGCGATCTTCCGCCGGGCGGTTATCGGTTTGTCGCTCTGGACGAATACTTCAACCTCGTCGCCTACTTGCAGCGCCGCGCCTTGGGCGACCCGCCCGATCACTTGCCTGGCCTGGTCAGCGACCGCCCCCACCGCCTTCGCACGCTTCTGGGTCTCAGCCAGGCCGGCCTGGCAGTCCCGCAACTGGAGCTCCGCGAGCTTGACTTCAGACCGGGCTCGCTCGACTTCCTGGTCTGTGGCGGCGTTCTGTTTGCGGGCAACTTCGCAGCGGGCGAGCAGGTTCTTCTTGTGTTCCAGCACCACCTCGGCCGCCTGGACGCGAATGAGGTCCTGCTCGACGGCGTCGCCGGCCTGGCCGGCCTTTGCCAACTGGACCCCCAGTTCAGCCAGCCTGGCATCGAGCGTGGCGCTGTCGAGCTCCTGCCCGGTGGCCAGGCCGGACTTCGCAGCCTCCTTAACGATTCCCAGGATGTAATCCCTGTAATTGCTATCCATGCGGGCGGCCGCAAGCTTCAACTTGCCGATTTCGTCCTGGTCACCCCTGGCTTCGGCCGAGGCTAACTTCAGGGCTATCTCGGCCATGCCCTGCCCGCGTTTGGCCTCCGCCAGTTCGACGTTCGTCGCCTGGCCCTTGTCGGCCCGGCGTTTGGTTAGGGCCAGTTCGGCCTCGGCCCGGGCCAGCATGACCTTGGCGGCCTCGACGCGGATGGCTGAGTGGACGTCTCGTGGCGCGTCAGCGGGCCTGGTAGCGGGCGCCGGCTGCGTTTCCGCCTTCGCGTTTTCAATGATCTGCGGACTGATGAGGATATAGACGTAGTCCTTTTCCTGCTTGCCTGCTTCGACAGGGCTGTACTGAACCTCCATCTTCGCGGCCCCGTCCGGGCCGACGGCCTGCCTGGCGCCCTCGATCTTGTGCTTTACCACCTCGACGCGCAGCAGCATCGCAGCCTTGTCAGGCACGGTGAAGGCCGTCTTAGCCTCCGCGACGGCCACGCCCGGCACATCTCCCTGAAACGCCCTCTCGGCCAACCATGTCGCCAGGTTGCAGACGACGGACTTCCCCTTTCGATCGACGACGGGCTTGATGTCCGCCGTCGACCCGAATGGGATGTGCATCAGGGCCTTTTCGCCGTTCTTGTCGAGGCGCGGGAGAAAGATAGCCTCCTCGGTTCCGACCATAACGTAACTCCGTTGGCCATTACTGAGAGTCATCCTGGGCGCGGCGACCAATCTGTAATCCTCTTTGCTCGTGACGTGTTCGAGCAGCGCCTCTGCCTCGCTGTCCGACAGTCTCAGCAGGCCGGTCTTCTCGTCGAACGTGGCCTTGACGTTCTTGCTCAGCCAGTCCGGCAGGGCGTCACTCTTGCCGGCAGCCTGGGAGCCCGACCAATGGATGAACTTGAAGGAAATCAGGACTTGCAGAGACCGTTCATCTCGCAGCAACTCGATGAACTTTGATATCCGCGCATGGTTCTCCGGGGTCTGGGATATGACGAGAGCCTCACCGTCCCGGTATAGAAGGATGCTTTCGATCCCGGCCTCGGGCAGCCAGGAGCCGGGATCGATCCGCTTGATCTTCTCGATCAATTGGGCCACGTTCTGCCGCTCGATCGTCTTCTTCCGGAGGGCTCTTGATTCCGCCGACCCCGGCTCGGTGCCGCGTAGGAACCCCATATTACCATCAATCCCATCCCAATATGCCGGCCCCGCGTACGATGGAATCGCGATAACCAGATCCCGCACCTCGTAAACACGACGGACCACATGTGCCTTGTTGTCCGCGGCATTGCCGGCAGGCTGGGTGGTTGCCCCGTTGGCAGCTTGCCCTGAGCTTGTCGAAGGGGCAGGCTCGGTGCCTGCCCCGTTGGGGGCGGGGGGCTTGAGGATTGGCACGACCATGGCCGGCTGCGTCTCCGCCTCCGCGCGTTCAATGATCTGCGGACTGATGAGGATATAGACGAAATCCTTCTCCCGCCCGCCTGTTTCGACGGGGCTGTGCTGAATTTCCATTTTCGCGGCCCCGTCCGGGCCGACGGCCTGCCTGGCGCCTTCGATCTTGTGCTTTACCATCTCGACGCGCAGCAGCATCGCAGCCTTGTCAGGCACGGTGAAGGCCGCCTTGGCCTCCGCGACGGCCACGCCCGGTGAATCTGCCTGAAACGCCCTCTCGGCCAACCATGGCGCCAGGTCGCAGACGATGGACTTCCCCTTTCGATCGACGACGGTCTGGATGTCCACCACCGCCCCGATCGGGATCTGCATCAGGGCCTTTTCGCCCTTCTTGTCGAGCCGCGGCAAAAAGATCGCCTCATCGTGTCTGACCGTAACGTATGCCCGCTGGCGATTGTAAAGAGTCATCCTGGGCGCGGCGAGCAATGTGTAATCCGCTTTACTCTTAACGTGTTCGAGAAGCGCCTCTGCCTCGCTGTCCGACATCCTCAGCAGGCCGGTTTTCTCGTCGAACGCGGCCTTGACGTTCTTGCTCAGCCAGGCCGGCAGGGCGTCACTCTTGCCGGCGGCTGGGGGGTCCAACAAACGGATGAACTTGAAGGAAATCCGGACTTGCAGGGACCGTTCATCTCGCAGCATCTCGATAAGCTTTGATATCTGCGCATGGTTCTCCGGGGTCTGGGATATGACGAGATTCTTACCGTCCTGCGATGGGGTGATGCTCCCGATCCCGGCCTCGGGCAACCAGGAGCCGGGATCGATCCGCTTGATCTTCTCGATCAATTGGGCCTCATTCTCCCGCTCGATGGTCTTGTTCTGGAGGGCTCTTGATTCGGCCTCTCCCGGCTCGCGATTGCGCGGGAACCCACCATTAGGGTCAAACTCATCCCAGTATGCCGGCCGCAGCATGTACGATGGAATCGCGATAACCAGATCCCGCACCTCGTAAATACGACGAACCACGCGGGCCTTGTCGGCCGCGCCAGTGGCGGCTTGCCCTGAGCCTGTCGCAGGGGCTTGCCCTGAGCCCATCGCAGCAGCCGGCTGGGTGCTCGGCCCGTCAGCGGCTTGCCCAGAGCTTGCCGAAGGGGCGGGCTGGGTGCTCGGCTGGCGAACGGTTCCCTTGAAATCTGGATTCTCGATGTTCCGTATCGTATTGGCGATCCCCTGTTGAAACTCTGGATCTGAATTCCGGGAGCGCATTTCCTTCAATACCGGAATGGCAGCCTTGTCCTTAAGCCAACTCAAGGCTGTGAAGATGGCCCTCATGGCATGAGCGTCCTGCTCAGACTTCAATGCCTCAAGCAGGTCCGCCGTTATCACTTGGTTCCCTACGTGGCCCAGTGCATAGGCGGCACTGGCGCGAACGTTCGCAACTTTGTCCGTCTTAAGGGCCTGCAACAATCGCCGGATAACCTCGGGTGTTCGGAAGCACTCTAGCGCGCGTGCGGCCGTGCTTCGGACCTCACCGGATTCGTCCATCATCGCCTGCAACAGAAAACCAATCGCCCTGTCCTTGCCGCAAAATCCCAGCAGGTCGCTGGCCAACTTCCGAGAAAGCTCATCGGGGCGCGCGGTGGCAATGTGCCCCAGGAAGTCCACAGCCCCGTCGCTCAACATAGCGCATCTCTTCTCAATCGCACGGCGTTCGGATAACCAGTCGGCGGCGTTGAATCCCTCGCCCATTGGCACGGCATCCAATCCCATCTGCACGTAGTTGCCCATGACGCTCATAGCGGCCTTGATGTCGGCCTTGGAGCAGGACTGCGCAGGCTGGGTGGAAAGTGCCTTGGCGACGGGGTCGTCGGGACGGGCTGGCAGCACCTCCAGTTCGACCGCCCCGGAGGTCAAGCCGCCAGTTGACCTGATTGGTTTATAGGCATGCAGATTTGGCGTCGTATCAACTTGGATCAGGGTGTACTTGCCGGGCTCCACCATAAGCGTGCCCGGCTCCGGTGTGCGATCGATGCCGGGGGGCCAGATCGTCAGTTTGCAGGACCGAAGCGTCAGAGACTCACCCGCCGCCAGTGAAGCTTTCTTCACCTGTGCCCCGCCATGGATGCTCGTGAGGTGGTAGTAGGCAAAGTGGCCATCGGCATCGAGCAACCGCAGACCATAAGGAGCCGGGACTTGGCGAAGGCCGTACGGCTTATAGTATTCCACATCGAGCCTCTTTTGGCCGACATTGCGAACAATGAATGCAATGGAGAAACTGTCGCCAATCCGCCAGGATCGCTTCCCGTTCTCTATAAGAAGACCCGCCTGGAGCCCGTCCACAACCTGGCCCCAAGCTGTCCATGTCGCCGCAATCTCCCCCAGTGCGCGCTGCGCCCGGTTTGCCAGTTCGGCATTCTTATCCGATGCCGCCGTTTGAAGCAATGAAACCGCCGGCAGGCCAATCGTCACCAACCCTTTCTGTGCATCCTCTCGCATCGCGACTTTCTCGCCGCCAAGCTGCTTGATCAGCCGCTCGATCTCGGCCGCGGGCGAGGCGGGCTCGGAGGCGGGAGTCGTTGTTGCGCCGCCGCCGAGAGTCTGCAAAACGGCAAGGATGGCCGGGTCGGGATCTTTGTCCCGCGGCGTGGCCAACCCGCGGTCTCCCTTGCTGCTCATCAGGTCAATCGTCGTGTTCGGCGCAGGGCCCATGTAAGAGGAGATGGGATTGTAGAACGAACCCATGTACCACCGTCGGCCATCCACCACCACCACGAAGGGCACACCCCACACATCCACTTTCTTGGGGAACTTGGCGAGCGCCTTGTCCGTCAGGCGGAGCCGATGCCCCTTGGCGTCGTACTGGGTGAAATCGCCGTCGCCCAGCAGCGGCTCCTCCTGTAGCTTCAGATCCTCCAGGTCCCCAAGCGCCATCTTCTCCGCTTCGCGGCCGGTATCCGGCGCCTTGGCGGTGAGATACGCGCAGATCCTGCCCTTCCTGGCCAGGACCAACCTGGCCGTCTCCCGGCGCATCGCGGTCAGGATCGCCTTGCTGCGCGTGCCCCGCTCGGTATCCGCGTCGCCGGCGGCCTTCTCCAGCGCCGCCGCGGCCGGCACGCCGATCTCCATCAGCGCCTTCTGCGCCTCTTCTCGCTTGGCGAACCTCTCGCTGCCAAGTTGCTTGACCAGCCGCTCGATCTCAGCCGCCTCCGCCGGCTGGGTGGCGGGTTGAGTGGTCGGCGCCGGCTGGGTGGCCGACTCGGCGCGGAAATGGCCTTTGTCCGCGGGGAAGTCCACCGCGTTCTCGCCCGCGGACAATCGGGGCATATCGCCATTGATCCTCCTGCCGTTCACGCCGACGTATGTGACGGTTCCCAGGGGACTAGCCAGCCTGTAGCGGCCTTGCTCATCGGTCTGGGTCGTGTCCATGAACTCGGCGCCGGCTTGCCGGTCCTGACAACTCAGGTCGACGGCCATATTGGGGACCGGTTTGCCGTCGCCATCCGTGACTCGCCCGGCAAGGATGAACTTACCCGCCAGGCTGACGTCCTTAAGCGTCGTTTTGCCGGCTTGGATAACGATGCCGCCGATCGCCAACTCAGGCTGTCCCATGGCAGGTGGATTGCAGCCCAGTCTGTACGTCCCGGGCGGGATCCTCGAAAAACTGTACTTGCCGGCCGCGTCCGCCTTCTCTCGGAACGTGGCCCCGTCCCCGCCTGCCAGTGTAACTTCATAGTTGGTCCCCGGCTTGCCTTGCAGATCGAACACCGAGCCCGAAAGGGAGATCGAGGCTTCCGGCGGCGACACGGGCGCCAGTATCGGCGTGGCCAGGTCCCATGCCTCGCCCAAGGTCCGCGCGTATGTGAGGCGGATGGGCGGCGTCTGCTGGACCTTGTCGCGGCCGACCTTGGCGAAGATGACGTGCGTCTTGTTCGGATCGATGGGCGTGGCGGCCTGCTTCAGTTTCGGGTCCCAAGTCCACCACTTGAGATCGAGCAGATACGTGTAGTGATCCCCGACTCTCAATGGACCGTCGGGACCAGTCCACAGGAAAGAACCCAGGGTCCTGTCTCGCCCATCCACGTTGAGCGTCGCATGGGCAACGTCCGACGCCAGGGGTGCCGGATTCTTCTCCGCGTGCCGGCGGGCGCGGAGCACCAGGACGGGCAGGCCCCGGTCCGGGCCCGTCTCGATCTCAGCCAGCTCCAGCAGCGACAGGGTGCCCGGGTCGCAGGCGGGGTCGATCCTGAAGGCCATCACGTTGGAGCACCGCTGCCCGGCGACGTACCACGCCAGCAGATAGTCGCCCTTCTCCATCGCCCCGACGCGGCGAAGCTGGCTCTCATCCAGGTCGAAGCGTCCCTTGCGGTTTCTGCCGCCGAGGATACGTTTTCCGTCCGGCAACAGTTGGTCGGGCTGGATGCTCCAACGATAGGGCAGCCTTGCAACGCGCCGGGTGTTGTCGGTGGTGCGGATTTCCCACTCGCCGCTGCGCCCGGCTTCCTGGTTGAGGCTGCGGACCTTGGCCAGGACCTGCAATTCCCTTAGTGACTTGACCGTCGGCTCGGATGGCGCCAGCGTGATCCACAGCGGCTCCTCGAGCCCGAAATCGACCGGTGCGGGCGCCATTCTGTACCGCACCATGAGGCCCGGCGGGTTGTCGCGGACGCCGGCCACCTGGACGACCCCCAGGTGCCCCTCGCGGGTCTCCACCAGGAACGTCGCGGGCAGTTCGCCGACGGCGCATTGCATATCGTTAAGCATATAGTAATCGCGGCCCGCCAGCGCCTTGGCCGCATCCCGCGGCGTGAGCCTGTCGAAAGGCTCGTTGGTGGGGAGCATACGCATGTCCAGGCCGACGAGCCCGGTCACATCCTTCCCAAATCGCCCATCCGGCGGCAGGCAGAGGTCCGCCCCGCTGCCTTTGGCCCACCGCGCCCGGCGGTAGATCTGGGAGAGTTCCTTCGACATGGTGGGCTCGTTCGGCCCATTGCTGTCGTCGTGGGCAAACAACTTGCCCGCCTCCAGGTCCAGGAAGGTGTCGCTCTTGGCGGAGGGAGCCCTGACGATCCTCTCGACCACCGGCCCGAAGCCGATGCTCACCCCCGGCTGGGTGGCAGGTTGGGTGGCGAGTTGGGTGGCGGACATGTTCGACAGAGCTGTGTGCGGTGCTTGTTCGGACGAGCATGACACGCCCACGGCGATGGCGATGGCGATGATCGTCAGCAGCGCCAGCACGCCGCTGAGGCATCGGCCCAGCGACAACGGCCCGGGCATTTCGGCTCCCAGCAGCCGGCGGATGCGGGGCAGCAGCTTGCCGCCGGTTGCGGCCGCGGCGAAGGCGGCATCACGCCGGCTGGCTCGCGAGCGGGCGGCGCCGAGCTCGGCGACCTTGGCCAGGGCGTGCGCGTAGCACCTGCGGTCGCCGCAGACGCCGACGGCCAGGTCGTCGCAGCACTGTTCGCTCTCCTGGCGAATCTGCCGGCAGACCCACCAGACGACCGGGTGGTAGAACAGCAGCGTCTCGATCACCGCCGCCAGCGCCTGGACCAGACAGTCCCATCGCCGAATGTGCGCCAGTTCGTGGGCGAGGATCGCCTCCAACTGCCGCGGCGTCAGGCCGGTGACCGCGCCGACCGGCAGGAGCACCACAGGCCTAAGCCAGCCGACTGCTGCCGGCACAGCCATCCGCACGGATTCCAGCAAGCGCACGGGCCTGCGGACACCCAGCCGCTGGAGCACCCGATCGAACATCTCCTGCACCACTGCCCCGGCCGGGCGCGTGCCGAGGCGCCGCATGCGCCGCACCTGGAGCCAGCCGCCAAAGTGCCAGACGGACATCACGATCACGCCGGCCAGCCAAACCAGAATGGCCCAGGGCAGCGCCGGCTGGATCGCGTCTTGAAGCTGCCTGTGCCAGGAGACCGCCGCGATCTGCTCGGCCGGTGCCGTCGGGGCGGGCTGTGCCGGCAGCGGCGTCGCCTGCGAAGGCTGTGGGCTTTGGGCGAAGTCCGGCTGCGGGGGCGATGCCGGCCCCATCGGAAGCTCGACCGAGACACCCGTGGACATCATCGAATATGCGGCGCCGGCCGTCGGCGCCAAGCCCGACCGCCCCGGTGCCTCCACGGAGACCGTCAGGGCCGTCGCCACCGGCAGCACGGCCAGCAGGGCCAGCGCCGCGCATGACAGGGCCCACCGCGCCTGGGCGGAACGGCGCCGCAGCAGCGCCAGCAAAACAGCCAGCACCAGCGCCACGGCCGCGCCCTGCCAGAGGAAGTGGACCAGGGCCCATCCGACCCGCTGGGCTGCCGAATTGGAGAACAACTCAGTCAGCGTGCTCATTGCTCTTCTCCTCGTGCTCGTTCAGGAACCGCCGGATGTCGGCCAGTTCCTCGTTGCTGATATCCGTGGCGGTCAAGGCGGCCACCAGCTTGCGGGCGGCCCCCCCGAACGCCCGCTCCAGCAGGTCCGAGACGAGTTGCTGCTGCATCTGGGCCTCCGGGATGGCGGCTTGGTAGACGTGCGGACGGCGAACATCCTCGCGCGTCACCAGGTGCTTGCCGAACATGATGTGAAGCATCTTGAGCGTCGTGTTGAAGGTGGTCTGCTTCTCGCCGGCCGTGATGACCTCATGCACCTCTCGCACCGTGCTGGGCCCCAGGCTCCAGAGCACGCGGAGGATTTCGAGTTCTGCATCCGTCGGCCGGGGCGACTTGGTTTTGGGGGTCTTCGTCCGCGTCTTTGCCTTCGATTTCGACATTGGGCATCCTTTCATGCAGTGTGTTCTGTGTTCTTCCTGCATAGACGCGCCTGTAAACGAAAAGTTTCAGTCAGAAAACGAAAAACTTCGTTGTGGCGGCGATATGTTATCGCAAGTTATTGTGTTTACCTCAGTTAGATGCAGAATGAATCTTTCGATTGCCCCCTGAATTCGCACCATCAGGCGACGCGTTTTCAAGTCATTGGCAGGGCTCTCCCGGCCTGACATCTTGGAGGTCGATCCAGTACCTTCGTGTAATGCGTCCTGCGCCCTGGGAGTGACTCTCTGATTCCATCACGCCCCCGCACTTGGCAATAACGCCGGTCGACGCGATGTTTCGGGCGTCGCACGTCACCAGCACGCGGCCTATTCCCATTGCCTTGGCCTTGTCGAGCATGGCTCGGAGCATGAATGTGCCGCAAGCGCCAGAACCATCCCCAACCCTATCACCATCGGTTTGCGCATAGTCCTTCTCCCGGCTTCGACCCAAGCCTTAGACGCCACAGCGCCACGGCGGCGGTTTGCGGGTCAATCCTGGCGGATGTCCGGGCGGCTTCGATGGCCGCGGCGGCCCGTGGGTCGCCGATCAGGCCCAAGGCCTCGGCCGCGTAGCGCGCAACCTGCGGGTCGTCATTCTCCATCGCCGATATCAGCTCCCCAACGGCGCCCTTGGCCGCCGGGCCGATCTTGCCCAGCGACTGGGCCGCCAGGCGGCGTTTCTCCTTGTCGGGCGAGGCCTTGAGAATCGCCGTCAGCTTGCCGACAGCCGGCGCGGCCTGCGGACCCAACTCACCCAAAGCGTGAATCGCCCCCTGGTCGCGGTCGGCGAACTCCAACCATCGAGGCAGGGCCTTCTTGCCGCGCCAACTGAGCCTGACTTCCTGGGCCTGAACCTGCCGGGCCGAGTCGGCAACGATAGGCTTGCGGTCGCCCGGGTATTCATCTTGAAGGTCGTCGGCCTTGACGTAGTACCGATAATCCAACTTCGGTATCAACCGTTCCGTGCAATAGCGCCCCTGGCCGAGTTCTTCGAACACCAGCGATGACCCCCCGGGCATCGCAAAAGGAAAGGTTGCCGGCCATGCATGCACCTTTGCCCCAGTCACGGGTCTGCCGTCCGGATCGACCACCTTGACAATGGCGCTGCCGACATGACTCAAAGAGATTCTCAGGCTGCTCTCGGCCGTGGGCAGTTCGGGCCCACTCAGCCTTGCAAAGCCGCCCAGTCGGCCGTCGGGGCTCCACGAACATGCCGTGACGAACTCCAATTCCTCAGGGGAACTGATGTCATGCCCGTAACGCTTCCGAAGATAAGCCGTGAAGTTGCCGTTGGCGTCGGTCTTGACCCGCGCGCATAGGTTGCTGTTATATATGAGGCCACCGACGCTTATCCCCCTCGCCAAACGGGCGTCTTGCCACGAAACCAGCACCCATACATCCATCCCCGCCGGCGTCTTGCCCCGGTCGGGAAGGACCACCCTCCCGGCAACGGCCGGCGCGCTGACCACCTTGAAGTCCGTGCCGCCGACTTCTTGTCCCGCCGGAACCGGGATGGATCTGTCACCGGTCGGTTCTGCCGGGTAGTAGCGATCGGACGTGCCTTCGCATTGTATGCTCACCTTCCGAGGCAGAATGTACAGGCGGTACTGCCCGTTGGCATCCGTTTTGATCTCGCTACGCGACATGGCAGCTGTCGTGAAGCTGATCGTCGCGCCGGGCACCGGACGGCTCGATTCATCCCGCACCGTTCCGGAGATGCCCTGAGGCAGCGTCAGGTGCAGGTCGGGCAGTCGCCGCGGTTGGCCCGGAACGACCACGGCAGCTTCGGCCGTATAGTCGGGATCGACCCGTCTGCCCGGCGGCAGGTCCTTGATCTCGGCGAATTGGCCCTGGTTGACCCGGATCATCTCCGTCTTGCCGGTCGGGTACTTGCCTGGATCGTCGGTCACGTAGATGACGGCGCCCTCGGCCCACACGCCGGCCGGCCTGTCGACCACCATCAGCCTGTACGGCCCGGGCACAAGCGGCACGAAGCCGTAGGCGCCATCTCGGTCAGTCTGCAACTCGACGATATCGTGGGTCCACTCTGAGTACACCCTGACCTTGGCCGCCACGATCGGCTTGCCGCCCGGACGGTCCACCACCCGGCCCACCAAGACCGCTGAAGGGCCGCCGACTGGGATCGCCGGCTGCGGGGCGGCCGGCGACGAGGCCGGGGCGGCAGCAGCGTCCGCCCGGGCCCACGAAGGCCCGAGCCCAAGAGCAAGCTCCATGCAGATCAGAACGAATCCGCACATGGCAAGTCTCCCGTGTTCGACACGAGCATTAAACGTGAAGGGATATTCGGACCATTCCTCCCCACCGGGGCCGTGGTCTTCGCCTGCTCCAGCTTGGCGCCAGGGTGGCCTGCGAGGAATCGTTGCTTGTCGGCCTGTACACCTTCGGCCGAGCGTTTGAATGCCGCCGCGATCCACCACGTGCGCCGCGTGTCGAACAAGAGCATCGTGTAGTGCGTCTTGCCGTCGGCGGCCACCACATGCGCCCAACCGTCCTGATTGAGCGAGTAGATGTCGCCCACCTTCAGCTTGCCTTTGCGGACGTTGTCGAGGAAACCTTCGGGCGGCTTGTTGGGCACAAACTGTCCGGCAACCAGGCGTTTCTCATGATCGCTGAGTTCCGTCCTGGTCATAAGCGCGAAGTACTTTTCCAACGCCATTCGGGCGGTTGGCGGCTCGTAGGGCTTTCCCGCCAGCGCCAGGAGCTTTCGCCCGTATTCCACCGCCATCGACGCGTCGGCGCCGATTTCGATGATCTCCCGCACGGCTGTCATTACGCGGTCGCCGGGGGCGGCGGGCAGCTCTTTCCAGTGGTCGTGGTAAGCCCGGACGAGGAGATACGCGGCCCGGCCGCCGCCGTGATCCCCGCCGGCGAAATCCCCGCCGCCCTTGCCGAGAAGCTCGACAATCGCGGGCTCGGCCTGCTTGCCGAGGCGGATAAGCGCCCATGCGGCGTTCTGCGCCCGCGAGGCCAGTTCCGTCAGGATGCGGATCGCCTTGTCGGGCGGCGCGGTCAGCAATGCCTCGGCCACGTCGCCCGCGAGGCAGTATTTTTCGGTCCGTGCGGCCGACTCGAGCGCGTCGAGGGATGCCGCTGTGCCCATGCGGGCCAGCGCCGCAATCGCGGCGCCGCGGACCTCGACGGGCACCTTGTAAGCTGGATCGGAGGCGGCGCGACCGTTTGCCAGCGCTTCGAGGTCCTTTCGACGCGTTTCGAGCTTCACCAGGCCGGCCAGCTTTGCGGCGGTAATGGCCAGCGGCGCCGAGGCCTTCGGGTTGGCGAGGTACTCGCAGTACGCGGGCACCAAGCGGTGGTAGTCCAGCACCGGCGCGTAGGGAACGATCCGGTTGGCGGCGCCGCTGGTGACTGCCTCGATCTCGTTGCCGAGATCGTTAGCCGCCGTCGGCGACGGCTTACCGATGTTGGTGACCGCGTAAAGCAACTCTTCCTGCCGCTCGATACGCATTAAGAATCGCAAGACGCTCTTATAGGCCGCCCAGGCGTCGCCTTGAAACACGCGCCGCACCGTCCGCGTGCCGCCACGGAGCAGGGTCATTGTGTATTCCGGTGCGTCGCATGGGCCCGGGCCCTCGGGGACCTTCTCGCCAAGCCAGTTGGTTGCCTTGAGCAGTTGGTTCAGCTCGCGCATGTCCCCTGCCGAGATGCGATAGGTCGCGACGTAGGGCGTTCTGCTCTGTTGGATGCGGTCCCCGCCGGGGACTTTCTCCAGCGTCTGGAGCTCGAAGGTGTAAGTGCCGTCGCGGTTGATCGTGAGCTTGCGGTTCCACCACCAGATCCCGCGGCTGACGGCCACCTCAAGGCTGTCGAACATGGCCTTTGCCTCGGCGTCCGTTCCGGCGGCAGGTGCCACCGGGGCGGGCTGGGTGGCCGGCTGGGTCGCTGGGGCGTTTGGCCTGATGTCTATTCTGTCAGCCTTTACGTCGGCGCCATTGTTGGCCTTGAGAATGGCGTTTCCTTCGACTTGCATATGGCCATCTTCAATCGTGATGCGTTTGCCTTCGATGACGGAATTGGCATCCTGTATTCGAACCGTCCCCTTGCCCCAGTTCAGCGCCGCCGGGCGGGTGGTCGCCTCAGTCTTAGCGGGCCCCAAGATGATCTCCGCGGCCTCCAGCGTCCTGCCGCCGCATCGGACTCGGATATTTCCGGCATGAACGTCTATGACAGCGATCGCGGCGGAGGTGACCTCCAACCTGTCTTTCGTGGCGCCGTCAGCCTGTCCGGCGCTCGCCGAAGGGCCGGGCCCCGTGGTGGCTCTGATGCCGGCGGCGGAATCGAGAACAATCTGTGAGTAGCGCAACGTCGAGATCTTTCCCGCGGCGTCCTTGAGGCGGAGTCTGACCTCGCCCTCATGGATATCCAGGGCGGCCTGCCAGGAGGAACCCAACTTGATCCTGGCTCCTTCATTGGTGGTTTGCCCTGAGCTTGTCGAAGTGGCGGCCTCCTTGGCCGGACGGACCATGAGCAGATCGTCGCGATGCAAGACGACATCCTGCTCTGTTCCGGCGACAATGGCATCAACATTCAGCGTTTGTCGCTGCTCCGATCCATCGCCCTTACGGCGGACCAGTACGACGATCATGTCACGTTTCTTGCCGAGCGGGAATCCAGCGGCCGCCAGGGCCATCTTTACGGTGATCTTTCGGCCGGTCAGGGAATACACGCCCGGCCGGTCCACCTCGCCCATTACGTAGAATTCGCCAGGCACCACGGGCGGCACGAAGACGGTGTCGCCGTCGCGGAGCACGACATTAACTCGGGGGTCTCCGTCCATCAGTTTGGGCAGATCGACGGCAACAGTTGTCGTCTTGCCTCCGGCTGCCTGCCTGACGACGTATGCATATCGTATCAATACCTGGGAGACATCGCCGGCCTTGGCCAGTGCGTCGGCGATACGCGTCCCGTTGGGGTCGATGGCATACTTGCCGGGTCGATTGACGGCGCCGAGGATCGTCAGGGCGCCTCCCGGTCGCTCCCCCTGTCCATAAGAGAGGTCCGTTCTAGTCGGCCAAACGGCGTGGGGCGGGACTTCCTGGCCCGCATCGCCGTCCAGGCCCAGAGCCTTCGCGGTCGTGGCGGAAGGTGAGGCTGTGTCGGCAGGCTGGGAACTGGCTGTGGGGTTCAGGGCTGGTCGAGGTGCCCCCCACTTATCGTCCAGCACATCCTTAGCAGGCTGCACGACCACAACATCTCCCTTCCGCAAGAGGACATCCTGCTGCCCACCAGCAATGAGGGCATCGACATTCAGGACCACTTGCTGCTCACTGGAGTCGTTTAGACGCCGGATCAGGACAACGGCCATGTCCTTCTTCTTTCCCAGCGCAAATCCCGCGGCGGCCAGCGCCATCTTGACCGTGATTCGCCGTCCGCCCAGCGAGTACACGCCCGGCCGCTCCACCTCGCCCATGATACAGAACTCCTGGGCCTCTGTATCGGTTGGGGCGGACTGGGTGGCTGTCCTCATGCCGGAATTGATCGCCTCGTTGACGGCCGCCCCGTCGTCCTTGCCCAAGAGGTCCCGAATCGTCTTCAGCAATCGGACGGCATTCGGGTCGCCGGCCCGAAGGCTCGTTTGCACCGGCTCGGTCCCGCCGAACTTGAGGACCCAATACGGCTCTTTCTCGGCGGGCTTGTATGATTGCCGGGCTTCCAGCCAGCCCTGCTCTGTCAGAAGGTCGATGATCTTCAGGGCATGGACCTTGTCGACGACGCGCGCCCTGGACTGGCCCTTGACTTTCTCCTCGGAGACCGAGAGGAGAAGGACCGTGTCCGTGACGATAGCGCGGTTACCGAGCCGTCCCACACCCTCCTGGGACCACATCGCCGCGCGAAGTTCCAGGCTGAAATGTGCCGCGTCCTTGCGGAGAGCCTCGGCGGCCTTCTGGGTGGTCTCGCTCCACGCCGGCTGGGTGGCCGGCTGGGTGGCGGGCGCGGGGCCGGCCTGGAGCAGTTTGTAGCGGAGCGTGACGCGAGGGGGACTATCGGTGACCTTGACGATTTGGAGAATACCCATACCGCCGTCGCCGGTGCTGAAAGCCAGCGGCGCGGTTTCCGAA
>Ga0315273_10004700_pt1 | contig 16781 bp, 13 predicted proteins | sample YL17G02_0_MG_FD_205753 | JGI IMG/M metagenome (GOLD analysis project Ga0315273, IMG submission 205753) | Sediment microbial communities from Yellowstone Lake, YNP, Wyoming, USA - YL17G02_0 | ecosystem: Environmental > Aquatic > Freshwater > Lake > Sediment | place: USA: Wyoming | collected... | reverse complement strand
TCGTTTTTGCCCTGATCACGACCGCGGACAGGATCCTGCCGTCGGCCATGATCACTGCCTTTGCCGTCAGGGAACCCACATCGCATCCGACAACGAGCATCTCAACGTCCCCCCTTCAGCTTTTCCTGGGCCACGATGGCCGCCCCGAGGGCGCCCACCACCTGGGGATCGACCCGCAGTTTCTTGATCCGGAGCCCCAGGAGCTTCTCCATCGCCTTGACCACCCCGACATTTTTACTGACGCCCCCGGTTATGCAAACATCGGCTTCGGCGCCGATTGTGTTGACCATAATGACGACCCGGTTAGCCATGGCCTCGTTGATGGCGCCGCCGATGTCTTCTACGGTCTCACCGTCGTTCAGTTTGTGAATAACCTCCGCCTGGGCCCATACCGTACAGGTGGAGGCAAAGGTCAGGGGCTTCTTTGCCCGGGCGGAAAGCTCACCCAGTTCACCAAGCGTTACTCCCAGGAGCTTGGCCATGACATCGAGGAACCGGCCCGTGCCGGCCGCGCACTTGTCGTTGGTGATGAACTTGACGATCTTGCCCTCTTTGTCGATCTTCACGACCTTGCAGTCCTGGCCGCCGATGTCAATGACGGTCCTTGCCGAGGGGAGCAGCCACCGGGCGCCCCGGCCGTGGCAGGCGATCTCCGAGACCACTTCGTCGGCGAAGGGAATCTGCTTTCCCCCGTAGCCTGTCCCTACACAACAGCCCAGGGTCTCCCTGGAAAGCCCGGCGTCGGCCAAGGCCAGATCCATGACGGATCTCGCCGCCTCCTCGGGCCGGGATTTTACATCGATGATCCTGGCCGCGAGCACCCTGCCGTCATTCAAGATCACCGCCTTGGCGGTCAGGGAACCGATATCGCATCCTGCTGCTATCCTGTCCACCTTGCCCCCTCCCAGCCGCGTATCCTGCGTACGCGGAGAAATTCGTCAATCTTGCCAAGAAAGGTATCGACCGGTTCCACCCGGTTGTCGAAGGAATCCGCGTAAAGAATCAGGGTCGGAAAATCCAGCTTTTCCAGGTCCCGGGCGATAAGCTTCACCATTCCCCAGGTGTTCCGGCATCCCATGGTCCCCATGTAGGCCAGGAAGTCGGCCTTCATGAGTTTGGCCACGCCGACGGTGTCGTCAAGCCACATGTGAGGGGCATCATAGGGGCCCCTGATCTGCTTGATCATGGGCATGCGCGATGTCTGGCCCACCAAGGAATCGATCATGGCGTCCATGTTCCCGGTGTCGATAGTGTAACCCTCGATCTCGCGGCCCTTGGCATAGGGTGCATCCACCTGCCAGAAGTCGGTCATCATGGTGCCGATGTGGCTGATGCCGTTTTTTTCCAGCCAGCGCCAGTATTTCATGGAGATGCAGTAATGATCGATGTAGAAGAACATTCCCCTGAGCCGCTCCTCGCCGTCGCCGGCGACCCCCCGGGCGGCGTTGTCCTTGGCGACAGCGAGCATCGCCTCGAGAATTTCCGTGCCCTCCGGGACGCCGCTGAAGAGGACCTTGATGTCGTAAAGCAGGAGGTTGTAGACTCCGGGCACCGGGCTGGGGATGAGCCGCTGCAATTCCTGGATCTCGCAGATCAGCTCGTCCTGCCTGGCCATCTCCTCGCAGATTTCCCGCAGTTTGTCGGGTTCCAGCTTGTTTCCCGACTGCTCTTCGAGAAAGGTGATCATCCGCCGGAAGTCCGCCCGTTGATACTCGTTTGCCGCCTCGTCGACAAGGGTCGGGGGATAGTCCATCTGGCAAAAGGGGATGTCCAGGTAGGCCGAAGCGAAGGCGAAGGAGTTGGCGTTGGAGTCGCAGACGCCGGGGGTGCTGCAGAGGATCAGGTCCGGCCTCTCGGAGAGACCCGCCAGGATCGAACCGAGGGCGACCCGCTGGCCCGAGCAGGAGGTCTCCGTGAAGCCGACCTCGCAGCAGTAGTCGAGACTCTCGGAGATGCCCATCTTCCAGGTGGAGGCATAGAAGGCGGACAAGCCTTCCAGGCAGTAAGGCACAATGTCCAGGGCGTAGAGGATCGCCGGCGAGCAGTTGTAGGTAATCAGGGCGATCTTCCGGCCCCGCTCGTGGGCCTTCAGGATGTTCTCCATGTATCTGGCCGTGCCCTTGACAAGCTTGAGTCCCGGTTCTCCAAGGCCCAGGATTTTTTCCGACGTCTCCCGGAATGCGGGGGCATAGGGAACGGTGTGCTGAAACTCCTTGGGCGTGCCGTCAAACATCTTGCAGGCATTGTCGAGGATGCTCCAGAACCGCCAGTCAAAGTTGTACTCTTTCAATACGCTTCTCATAGACCTCCCCCCTCATATGGTCAGGCTGACCTTGGCGCCGCTCTTGATCCGCTCTTTGAATCGCTATCCCCGCAGTCTTTCGAGAAAGGCGTCCACCCGCATCTGAATCCGGCCCTCCTCGGCCAGAGGACCGTACTCCCTCTCCATCCTCATGCAGGGGATGCCCTGGGCCTCCAGATCCCTCTCGAAGATGCCGTGTTCCGAACCGTGGAGGTCGCAAAACCGGATGTTCTGCAGGATAACGCCGTCCACCTTCGCCCTTCTCGCCCTCTCGGCGATATAACGGAGACGGTCACGGTAGTAACCGAACATCCGCGGGCAGAAGCTGTGATTCAGATACCGCCTTGCCAGTGCCTCGATGGGATCTCCCGTCTCGTCAACGAGATCGACATAGGAGCGGGAGCCGAAGCAAAGGGTATCGGCAACGACTACGGCCCCCGCACCCTCGATGACCTCGATCAGGCTCACGTCATCGATGACGCTTCCGGCAAGCAGGAGCCGCTTGCCTTCTATTTTCCTTTTCTCGCTTCCGATCTGCTCAAGAATCCCCTCGAGAAGATCGTTGAAAATATCCCGAGGCATTCCCGTCCCCGCGATGACGATGGCCGTCGCCTCCGCGCCGGAAATGGGGACATCATCGGCTATCCTGAGCTCGTCGAGTTTCTGCAGAAAGAGCCTCCCCCGGTTGTACTCGCGGATCGCCCGGTGCAGGTCGTCATCGGTGATGCGGACGTCGAAATGCCCTTCGATGCCTTCCTTGAAGGCCCGCATGTGCCCCGTGAACCACTTCAGACTGTAATCCTCGACCTTGTGGGGAACGGCGAAATAGGCGAAATAGGCGGGCAGGATGCCCTCATAATCCTCGGAGGCCTTACGCCAGCATTCGTCGAGCCTGCGCATGGAGTCGCAGCCATTGCAGATTATGGCGCCGTCCAGGAATCCATACTTTCCTTCGCCCGCGAGCTGAAGGATGCACTTGGGGAAACTGCAGATTACCGGACCGAAGTAGGTGTCGCCGATGGAGGTTGATTGGGCCTCGACCGCCCGAAGGCGAAAAGGGAGCAAGCCTCCCGCATAAATGATCTCCTCCGGCACATAGGAGCAGGGGTAGCCCACGACCTTCCCCCCTTGCGCTTTCCACTGCCGGACGTAGCGATTGTGAAGGGTGGTGACCGCTTCGTTGATCTCTTCTCTCATTGATTGCCTCCATCCTGGTACAGTCGGTTCCTGAGCAGCCCGAGCGCCTCCTCCAGATCCTTTGAATCCTCGCCGGGCTCCGGCGTCAGCAGTTCATGGATGCCCCGGAGCAGCGCGGGCATCACGGCGCCCGCCACCGGCTTGAAGGCGGCAACTGCATCTCCGATGATCCATTCCGACGCGGCCTTGAGCTCACCCCGGTCGACGGCTACAGCGATCGACGAAAGCAGCTTGAATCCGAGCTCCGGTTGTTCTTTGCGGATGCCGTTGAGGATTCTGAGCAGGCTGCTTACGATCTCCCCGATCTCCTGGGTATCCAGGTCGGTGAGCCCTCGGGAGGCGGCGCCGGTCATCTGCGCTTCGGGAAGTCCTTCGAAAACACCCAGTCTTTTTCTCAGGCCCCGGATTTCGGGATTGGCGATCGCCCCCCAGTGGGACAGGACCTCCAGAAAGGGGGCGGGGTGATCCAGGTGGGCTTGCGACCTGGCGGTTGCGATGCTTTCCCGATCCTCCGCCAGGGCTACTTTTGCCTTGCGGAGGCCGACGGGGTCGATGGCGGTGAACACTTCACCCAGCTTGTTGCCGAGGTCGATCTCGAAGAGCGGCCGCCCCCCCTCCCCCAAGAGAATGCTGCCCGTGTGCAGCTTGCGGATCAGTTCGCTTATGGCGTTGATCAGCGACGCGATCTGCTGCCCGTCGATGGTCCTGAAAAAGGCGAACAGGAGGTCGGACAGAGATTCCGGGGCGGCATCGTCGAGGGGTTTCATCATCTCGCCGAGGCATTTGACGACGATGTTGAACAGGGCCATGTTGATGGCTATCAGGCAGGCCATCTTGCTGGGGTACCGCCAGAGGGTCCGGCCCATCATGCCCGCTGCCGACACGATGGAGCCCGCCGTGGCGTCGACCATTTCCTTGAGTTCGCCGAAGTCGGTGTTCCTCATGAACTCGTTCAGGGGACCTTCGAAGATATCGGAAAGAAAGGTCGGGTAGACGGTATGGATGGCCGTGACGGAGCGGGCCATCGTCGTCACGAGCCGGCCGAACTGTGCCGCATCGATCCCGGCCGCCATCTTTCGCAGATACTGCGCCTGCGTCTCCGGCGGGAGCTGCTCCAAGGCACTTTCCAGCTTGGAGAGGATCGACAGGTTCAGGTTGATGAGCATCGGCAGGGAGGCCGCAATCGCCTGAACCGTTTCCGGAGCCGACCAGAGGGCCGCATCGGCCAGCGGCACCTTCGGCACCGAGGGGGAATCTATGACCTTCTCTGCGGCCTTCCTGATGCTTGCCGAGATCCGCTGTCTCATCCGGCTCGGTCCCGCCCAGGTGGCCAGTATGTCCGCCAGCAGTGACGTCGCCGCCTTCCTGTAAAGGGGTGACGCCATAACCGCTGCCATGGTCTTGCCAAGCAGCGCTACGACCTCATCCTGCTCTGTTGCACCCTTTTCGCGTTCGCTCTCTGCGCGCCCTTCCCGATCTCGAACACCCATTGAGGACCCACCTCCTCCAGATTCTTCAGTCCCGTCCTGTTTAAAAAAACGTTGCGCCGTCTATGGAACTTCTTCGATAAGCCGTGCCGTCCGCCTGGTTATGATATTTGAATTGCAATTCACATAATGAATTGGCATTCACAATTAACGCAAAAAGAACCCGCCGTCAAGGAAAAACCTTTCGTTACAGCTCCGGGGAATCGTTTAAGATTTCTGATACCGCTGCGGCAGATACCGTTCAATGCCGGGTTCAGTCTTGATGTACTCCTCGCCCGGGAAGGGTTCCACGCGCCGTTGGATGAGATTCACCGTGGTCAGGGCGATGAGGGTTATGGCGCCCATGCTCATGAGGCCGATCAGAGCGATATCCATTCTGCGAAGGATGATAACTGCCGAGCCCAGGCCGCACAGCAACAGGAGGCAGTAACACATCAGCGGCCCGTAGATTGAGAGGTACAGACCGTCCTTAGGCTTCCGGGGCTCACTGTCCTTGATCAGAACGCAAATAAAATGACAGACAAGGGCGACACCCAGCCAGCCCATGAAGTTGCTGATGGGGACGCCGCCGCGTATGTATGTTGTTTTTTATGATAGAAGGCGCATCAGCCAATGAATGCACAATACATAAGCGACAGCGATTCTCGCCATCCGCTTTCCCGCGATAGCCGTCTTACCATCCCGGCGGTATCTGCAGGCCATGCCCAAGTCCCATCAGCGACAAGAGCGTCCCCATCACAACGAACCATATGACGAAGATCAGGCCGGCAACGATGACGGAACTGACCGTGCTGACCGACAAAAATATGGCCATCGCCCGGCGCTGTCCCCATTTTTCTGCGATTTCAGGCAGTCTCTCCCAAAAAATGGCGAACAGAAAGATGAGAAGAAACCAGCCGACGAAGTTGTAAAAGGGGATACCGAAGAACAGCAAAAAATCCCCCTTGCCCCAGACCCAGTTCACCAGCTCCGGTGATGTCTGCACGGGGTCCTGCCAGAGATCTATGCCCATGGCGATGAGCCCGCCCACGGTGGCCCGCGTTAAAAGACTCATCTTCGGGAGGACCCGCCCGGCAATCCAAACGCAGCTGTAGGCATAAACGAACCAGCCGAGGCAGGCGTTGACGGGGGTCTCTACGAACCAGAGGATCCCTTTCGTAAACCAGTACGTCCCATAAATGGTTCCCCCCGGCGGGAGGCTGACGGTGCCCCCAAGAAAGCGTCCTGTCAGGATCCAGGCACTTTCCTCCAGACCCGTGAAGACAAAGGAACCGATGAAAAAGCAGGAGGCCATCCAGAACCCGTAATGCTTCCGGGCGTGACGAAAGCACCACCAGCCCAGGAGAATCATGATCAGTTCATTGACCACCAGGTCGGCTGTACTTTTCGCCATGGGAATGCCCGCCCTCTGGACCTGCTGTCTTTCCTGAACCGTCATCCGGTCGTGGATCGTGGTCTGTTCAAAGGCCGGCGCCTGCCAGGCGGCAAGATTCATGTTACTGGGAACGGAGAGAACCTGGGGCTGATAATGGTGCAGGTAGGTGGAAATCATGATCACGAGCAGCAGCAATCCGTAAACGGCATAAGTCAAAACCCTTGCCTCGTCCTTGTCCGCGGGAACGGAAACTCCTTTCGGTGGCGGATGTTTCATTCAAAAACCTCCAGTCTTTTTATATGGATGCCGCCTCTCACGATGCCCTTCTCTCTCGTTCAGGCAGATCCTGGTAAGTCCTGACCACAGCGGCTACGAAAAGGGCAATGGAGGGGAGAGTGATCAGGCCGATGGTCACGATGCCCGGCTGTCCCTTTAAGGCAGTTCCCGGTACGTCTTCACGGCGGCAATGGTGATCATGGCTAGCGAGGGGATGGTGATCAGCCCCAGGGCCATGATTCCCGGCCGGTTCTGAACCCGGAGGGAACTGACGAAACAGGCCAGAAACCAGAAGAGTGTGATGGACAGATAGGGATAGAACTCCAAACGATTTTTCCAGATCTTGCGCCACATGTCCTTGCTCCTTTCTTCAAGACAAAAGCCGGTCACCAGCCCGGCGGTATGTACAGGGTTTGCTGTTCGCCGGCCGCTACCAGGATGCTCCGGAGGATGAAACACCAGGTCATCCAGCTGCCGTAATGCCTCCGGACGTGCCAGAAACAAAGCAGGGCCACAAAAAGGGAGGAGATTTCCAGGAAGAGAAGGTCCGCGAAGGTGTTTCCCGGAGTCCCCTCGGCCCTGATTTTCTGTTTCTCCGCCTCGGTCATTCGTTCATAGATCCAGGTATGCTCCAGGGGCGTGTTGGTCCAGGTGGAGACATCGCTGTTGCTGGGGACCTGGAGAATATCGGGACGGAAATGATGAAGGTACGTGGAAAAAAGGATGATTATAAAAAGAATGCTGAAGGATACCGCCAGGAATTTTTTACCGAAGGCCGGATCCGCAGTTTGATAAATCGCTTTACCCATTAGGACGCCCTGTCACTCCTTTCACGATTAACAACCGCAACTCGACAGCGATTCCGATGGAGAAGAAGGATCAACCGCTAAACGACTTTGTCCTGATAACTGCTGCTTCCTTGAACCTGACTGGTGCTCTATTCAGTTTATCAAGCTCCCGGATGAGATCCTCCAGGGAAGGGCGTTTGTTGATATCGTGCACGTCGATATAGCGGATGATGCCCTTTTTATCGATGATGATCAGGGCGCGCTCGGCGACACCGTCGGAACGAAGCACACCGAAGCTCGCCGCAGCGGCGCCGTGAGGCCAGAAGTCCGACAGGACGGGAAACCAGAGCTCGCCCATCTGGTTCGTCCAGGAAAACAGGGTGGGGATGTTGTCTACGGTGATGCCGAGCAGGACGGCCTCGTGCTGATCAAAGAGGTCCTTCAGGATATTGTACCCGGGCCACTGATCGGAACAGACGGGCGTCCAGGCGGCCGGTACAAAGGAGATGACCACGTTTTTTATGCCCCGATACCGGCTGAGGGACACCGACTCTCCCGAAACCGCTCTCAGCATGAAATCCGGCGCCGCATCCCCGACCCGCACTTTCAGGACGCTGTCTGTGGGTTTGAGCAAACCGGGGCTGTAGATATTGCCCTTATAGGCGTCCGAAAGGCCGCAGGCGGTTCCGCTCATGAAAAAGACCATGAACATCGAACAAATTAACTCCGGGATAGAAATCCTTTTCATTAGCAACCTCCTATTTAATACCCGCCAAGCTGACGATTGTTGCCAGAAATGAATCAACGCTCTCCATCCGTCCCAGCTTTGAGAAGATAACCCGATGAGAGCGGTCGGGGTTGATCTTGAGGGCGATAAAGTAGGGTGTCCTGACCTCGCCCATCAGCTTATGAATGACGAAATCGCCGTCGGGGAAAAGAGGAAAGGGAACATTGTATTTCTTCTTGAAAACCTTGGTCTCGTAGTCGGTATTGCCCATCCCGATGCCGACGATCTTTATTTTGCTCTTCAGGACCGGATTGCCCTCGATTTTCACGTAAAGTTCGTTCATGCTCGGCGCCTCGGCCTGGCAGTAGGGACAATACATGCTGTAGATCTCGATGATGACCACCTGCGTTTCGATCTGGGGTATTTTGAAGGATCCGCCCCGGGACAGTTTGAGATAGGCCCGATCAGCGCTGTCTTTAGGAACGGACAATTCGAAATCCGGGAGCAATCCGCCCACCGCCGGCGCGGAGGCTGCAAAGGTCCCCAAGGGAAAGAGCATGACCAAAAAGCCTATCATGATTGCCCACAATTTACTTCCCCGTCTATCCATAACCAACCTCCATGATTGCCTGAAATCACAACGCACCATGAAATCCCCCCTGGCCGCCTCTTTGATAAAGGGGGTCGGGAGGATTTTCATATTAACCTCCGTCTCGCCTGTAATTTGCTCTATCCCTGAAAGCGCTCTACGACCACCGCTTCTAAGGATAGGACCGGAGCATCTCCAGAAACCCCTGCAGGCGCGTTTGAAGCTGGCCCTCCATCATGCCCGTCGCCTCCATCTCGACGACGAGGGCCGGTATGCCTTCTTTTCTAAGGGCTTCCCTCAGCAGGGGAATATCCGCCAGGTGAGGAGAGCAGAATTTTTGTAAAAAGAAGACCACACCCCGGGAGCGGGTTCGCCGGATGAGATCGATCAGCAAAGGGATTCTCTGCACGGCCCGAGCCCGTGAGGGACAGGGAAAGCGGTTCTGGTAACGGTCGATGAGCCTTGCCATGGCGTCCCCGCCGGCGCCCGCTGGAGGGTGGAAATTCCGCAGCCCCGTGCACAGGTCATCGGCGGCGACACGGCCGCCGGCCTCTTCCAGTATCTCCAGGATCCGGGGCTCCTCGATAAGGCTCCCCGAGACCATCAGGGGGATGCCCGGAGGGGCCTGTGGAGGGGCCGCCGCCTCGATCCTGCCGGATAATTCCTTCAGCATGTCGAGATAGCGCTCGGGCGGGATGACAAGGCCGGCCTGGATCACCTGGTGGAACTCCCCCGCCGTGAGCGGGAGTTTCCCGTCGTAGCGCTTCTCATAGAAATCCAGCATCAGATGGCGAATCGAACCGTAGAGATCGAGGGAGGCGCTCAGGGACTCTTCCGTGACGACCCCTCCCAGATCGACCAGCTTCTCGCTGAGTTCATCCATCAGGGAGCGGAAGTAACGCCGCGCCTCGGGGCCGTCGCCGTAAGGCAGGGGGATCGAGTGAAAGAGCTGCCCGCCGATGTTTTCCTCCCAGACATTGACGAGACCGCAGGCAACGTCGCAGGTATAGCCCTGGACAATCCCCGACAGGAAATCGTAGCCCCCGGCCAGAGCCCGGTCGAGAGAGCGCAGCAAGGGAGGGCAGATGAAATTGGGCACCAGGGCCAGGGCCCGGTCGATCTGTCCCTCACCCCCCAGAATCCTCACCGGCAGGAAGCCGGCGGCGTGAATGACCTCGACGGGGGTATAGGTGCAGAAATAACCGATCACCTTGCGGCCCCGGGCGGCCTCCGCCCGGAGCTGCTCCGTAGCGTTCGCGATGGCTTCCTGAAATGGTTGAACGAATTCGGCCGCCATGTCATTCCCCCTTTGCAGTGGAATCTGATGATTGCTATACCTTGTTTCCCATTTTTGCCGTTATGTCAAGTGCAAGAGGCCGTAATCCTTAAAAGCGTACACCCTGTCCAACAATCACAATGGGGTCACATCTTCAAATTTCAACATCCATTCTCTTTAACCGAAGCCAGCTCGGGAGCTATAGGCGGTCCTCAGTCCGATGGCCATGAATTTTCATATCTATACAGATCGCTCAAGGCATGAGATAATTAATAAAATCTTTGAAGATCTGACACCCAAGGAGGAAAGCGATGAAAAAAAAGGTCACCATGGTTATCGCAGGCCTGCTGCTGGCCCTGCCTGCCCTGGCGGCGCCGCCGGCCGATCCCGGCGCTGATCGTCCCACCTACACCTCCGGTTCGGCGGACCAGGTTGCCCTGGAAATCACCGCCTACAATGACAACCTGGGCCTGATTAAGGATCAGCGCAAGGCCACCTTCGGCAAAGGGATTGTGGAGCTGCGGTTCGCGGATGTAGCCGCCGGCATCGATCCCGCAACGGTCTTTATCCGCTCCCTCACGGATCCGGTCCGGCTGTCCGTCCTGGAACAGAACTACGAATACGATCTGCTGAACCCAAAGCGGCTCCTGGACAAGTACGTGGGGCAGGAGGTGAAACTCTATTACCGGAATTACTATACAGAGCGGGAGGAGTTCGTTACCGCCAAGGTGCTGTCCAACAACGACAACAATCCCGTCTATCAGATCGGTGACGAGATCACCTTCAACCACCCCGGCCGAATTATCTTCCCCAAGGTGCCGGAAAATCTCATCTCCAAGCCCACCTTGGTCTGGCTTCTCAAGAACGACCAGCCGAAGGAACAGACCATCGAGACGACCTATCTGACCTCGGGCATCGGCTGGCGTGCCGATTATGTCGTCGTGCTGAACCGGGAGGATACAGCGGCCGGCATTACGGGCTGGGTAACCCTGGACAACAAGAGCGGCGCCGCCTACCGGGATGCCGCCCTCAAACTCGTCGCCGGCGATGTCCACCGGGTTCGGGAGCGCGAGGCACAACGCGACCTGATGTTTAAGGGCCGGATGGCGGAGGCGGCAGCCGCTCCCCAGTTCCGGGAGGAGGCCTTCTTCGAGTATCATCTCTACACACTGGAACGGAAGACGACGCTCAAGGACAATTCCACCAAGCAGGTCACCCTGCTTACCGCCCAGCAGGTCCCCGCGCACAAGGAATTTCGCCTTTACGGCGCCGATCACTACTACCGCGGCCGCTACGGGGAACCCGAGCAAAAGCAGAAGGTGGGGGTGTTCCTGGAAATCGTCAACAGTAAAGAGAGCGGCATGGGAATGCCCCTTCCCAAGGGCATCGTCAGGGTCTACAAGTATGACCGGGAGGGGAGCCTGCAGTTCACCGGCGAGGATACCATCGATCATACGCCCAAGGACGAGAAGCTCAAGCTGAAGCTGGGAGAGGCCTTCGATGTGGTCGCCACGAGAAAGCAGACGGACTGGAAGAAACTGGCCAGCGACACCTATGAGACGGCCCTGGAAATCGCCATCCGGAATCACAAGCCGGAGGATATTATGGTCCGGATTGTCGAACCCGTTCCCGGAGACTGGAAGGTCCTGGAATCATCCCATCGCTGGGTCAAGACAAGCGCCTCCCAGATGGAGTTCGCCGTTCCCGTGAAGAAGGACGGGGAGACGGTTGTAACCTACAGGGTCCGGATGCGTTTCTGATCAGTCCCGAAGGTGATGAACTCGTACAAAATCAAAAAACCTGTCACCCCCGCGAACGCGGGGGTCCAGTCCCGACAAAGTCGGGATAAAACAACTGGATTCCCGCTTTCGCGGGAATGACAATTGATGGAGAAATCCGACTTTTTGCAAGCGCATCAAAGGCAAAGGTCGGCGGTCGCCCGGCGCTGCCCCGGTAGACCGCCCCGGTAAACCGTTGACCTATCCGATTTATTTGCTTATACTCTCAGGCACTGCATCTATCCTTTCCAATAGAACAAAAGTAGGGCCTCGCTCATGGTTGAGAATCCCGGCACCACCCCAACGGAAAATCAATGGCAGTGCAGCAACTGCAGTTTCATCCTGGAGGCCAAGACGCCGCCGGAGAATTGCCCCTCCTGCCATCACCGCTGCGAATTCCTCAATGTCACCTGCTATACGCCGGACTGCAATTTTACGGGTGTCGACCCCCGATTGACGAAAAAATAGGCGTCGATTCGGACGGCATCGCAACGCATGGCAGCGGATCTGTAGGACAGCGAAAAGTGCTCGGCCTTCTGCCCAGCGGCATTTCCGGCCGCCTGCTCGACCGCCATTATACCGATCAGGTCCGGCCCTGTATGGCAGACGAAAACGTTACCAGTGGTTCAGCGACGCCATGATCGAAGGCAGCGCCGTGACGCGGCTGGTGCTGTCCCCTGAATAAACCTTCACCGGCACAAAATCCGATACCGGCCCTCTCGATTCATGGCTATCACCACGAAATAAGTTTCATTGAGATAGTGGATTTCAAATGCAAATCGTGATAGAAAACGATTGCATATGAAAAGCCGTTGAAAAAGTTCCATCCTGTATAACCATGCTGGAGGGGAATCTGGTCTGGCTGTTAAATCCCTCGTTTCCTGCAAAAGAGCGGGGTTTTTTTATTACAAATGATGATTTTTTATACGGACCCATTTACAAAATGATGGCGACTTCCGGGCCAAAACGGCCTGGCGTCTGGGTGGCATGATGAATATGAGAAGCAAGAAGGAATTGTTATCATTGATCAGGGCGTTGGAAAAGGAAACGCAGAAGCTGGCTGCGACGGGGTAGGAAGCCTGTTGGTTGTCGAACCACCGCATGCACTCTGCCAAGCGATCTTGTCACACCGTTTGAGTGCGCAAGCGGCGCGCCACGCCGGACGAGCTCGCAGGTGATGCTGACGTTCCGCTCTTTCAAATACAAAGTTGCAGTTTTGGTTATCAAGGTATATTACTGAATACTGGATGAAATGTGGCATTATTGGGGTAATGATCGGGGGCAAGGACAACTTCCTGTAGTCCACAAATCGTCAAGATCGATGAAAGTGCTTGACTTCAAAAGGCAATCAATGATGTAATTTACTCGATATTTCTGATAAGGATGACAAGTTTTGCGATAGGCTGGGATCAACTGATACATGGTGATACTATAACACCACATGGAAACCAGAAGTTTAATTGAGAAAACAAACCCCAGCCATGCAGTATCGGCAGAAACCGGTCTACTCGACTGAAATTATCTTTCTTCCCCAGGAGAGAGGCATTTGCCATGAGTTCGAATCCCACCATCGAGGAACTCACCACAAAGATAAAAGATCTCGAATTGAAGCTGGCAGCATACGAGAAAGAGGCTGCCCACGGGCTGATCTCGGAAGAATTTCGAAGACTCGCGAACCGGTCACGGGACATGATTTACCGATATGATCTCACGACCCGCCAGTTTATCTTTTTAAACGAAACGGCCCTTGAATTCTTCGGCTTTGGCTTGGAAGGCGGCCGGGAGGTAACGACCCAGAGTGTCCTGATCAGCATCTACCCGGAAGATCGGAATAAGGTGAGAAAGGCACAAAAGGAAAGCCTCTCGTCCGGGAGCGCGGGCGGAGACGTGGAGTATCGCCACATGCGACCGGATGGTTCTCTGCACTGGATGCACGACCGGTGGATCATCATCAAGGACGAGACGGGGAATCCTGTGGCCATCGAGGGCATCGTGCGGGACAACACCGAGCGCAAGCAGGCGGAGGAGGAGCTGCGTAAAGAAAAAGATTTTGCCGAAAGCATAATTCAGACCGCACAAGCCATTGTTCTGGTCCTCGATACAAAAGGGCATATTGTTAGTATCAATCCTTACATGGAAGAAATTTCAGGCTATACGTCTAAGGAGGTTCAGGGAAAGGATTGGTGCTCTACGTTCTTGCCTGAGAATATCAGAGCCCGGGTAAGAGAATCGTTCCACCGAGCCGTTTCTGATATTCAAACACGTGGCATGGTCGATCTAATCGTGACGAAGGACGGTCGCGAACGCCAGATTGAATGGTACGACAAGACCCTCAAGGATGAGAAGGGTGACACGTTAGGCTTGCTCGCTATCGGACACGACATCACCGACCGTAAGCAGGCGGAGGAGGCACTGCGATTCAGCGAATCCCAAAGCCGCCTAATGCTTGAACAGATACCCGCAACCGTGTGGACGACGGACAGAGACCTGCGTTTTACCTCTTCAACCGGTTCCGCACTGACAGCATTGGGCCTGGTACCCAACCAAGTGGTGGGGATGTCACTCTTCGAGTATTTCCACACAGAGGATCCAAATTACCCGTCTATTGCCATGCACCTGCGCGTTTTGAAGGGCGAATCGGTTGTATACGATGATGCGTGGCTAGATCAGTTTTGGGAGACGCGCCTCGAACCGATGCGGGATGCCACTGGTGAGATCGTAGGGATACTCGGAATTTCATTGGACATCACAGACCGCAAGCAGGCGGCGGAGACGCTATGGGAGAGCGAGGCGCGCTGCCGCGCCGTGGTCGAGGCCTCCCCCGATGCTATCACACTCACCGACATCGAAGGCACAGCACTGATGAGCAATCGGCAGTCGGCAATACTGTTTGGATTGGATCCCGCCGAAGCAGGACAAGGTCAAAGCGTCTTGCGGTTCTTTCCGCCGGAGGAAGTGCAGCGTGCCGCAGAGAATATGCGCAAGGCCATCGAACAAGGTGTCATCAAAAACATAGAATACACTCTGCTTAAGAAAGATGGCTCCCGCTTTTCTGCCGAGATGAACGCTGCTGTCATCGCAGACGATGCCGGACGCCCCCTGGGATTCGTGGCAATCACCCGCGACATTACTGAGCGCAAGCATATGGAGGAGGCGTTGCGGGAGAGTGAGGTGCACCTGAAAGAGGCACAACGGGTGGGCCACCTTGGCTCTTGGGACCTCAACGTTGTGACCGGCGATTTACAGTGGTCCGATGAGACCTATCGCATCTATGGATTCAGGCCGCAGGAGTTCGTGCCGACATATGAGAAGTTCCGGAGTATAGTCCACCCGGAGGACCTCGGGTTCGTCCAAGAGCAGGTAGATGCTGCACTGAATAACGACAAACACTACGATGTTGATTTCCGATTTGTGCGGCCCAACGGAGAAATAGGCTGTATCCACTGCGAGGGCGAGGTAATGCGGGACGCGGAAGGCAAGCCACTTCGCTTCTTCGGGACGCAGATTGACATCACCGAGCGCAAATGGGCGGAGGAGGCGCTGCGGGAGACCAACGAGTATCTTGAGAATCTGTTCAACTATGCAAACGCCCCCATTATAGTCTGGGATACGCAATTCAGAATTACCCGCTTTAACCAGGCCTTCGAGGTATTGACCGGTAGAAGCGCTGCCGACGTCATTGGAGCGCCCATTGAGATTCTCTTCGCGTCCGCCCTTGTGGATAGATCGATGGAATTCATCAAGAAGGCGTTGAGAGGTGAGAGGTGGAAATCTGTAGATATCAATATACGACATCTCGACGGATCTGTTCGGACCGTCCTGTGGAACTCCGCTACTATTTTCGCGGTTGATGGAAAGACCCCGGTGGCTACCATTGCCCAGGGGCAGGACATCACCGAGCGCAAGCGCTCGGAGGAGGCGCTGCAATCCGCAAAAGAATTTTCCGAAAACATCATCGAGTCAATGAGGGATGGTTTTGTTCTACTGGATCCATCCGGGGTTCATGTCAACATCAATTCAGCATTCTGCAAGATGACAGGATTTACACGACAGGAACTTATAGGCGTCGGTGTACCACACCCGTACTGGCCTCCTGAGGAGCATGCAAGAATAATCAAAGCATTCCAAAAAACCCTCGACAAAAACTTTGAAAATCTTGAGTTGACCTTCATGCGTAAAAATGGGGAACGTTTCCCGATACTTGTCAACCCGTCTGCAATAACGGATGAACAGGAAAACTTGCTCAATTGCTTTGCCACGGTATACGACATCACCGAGCGCAAATGGGCGGAGGAGGAAAAGCGCAGCCTGGAGGAACGTCTGCAACGTGCGGAGAAGATGGAGGCCCTGGGGACCCTGGCGGGCGGTGTCGCCCACGATCTCAACAACGTTCTGGGCATTGTCGTCGGTTATGCGGAGCTGCTCCTTAACGAGGTAGATAAGTCAAGCTCGATCGGATCCTATATCATGAACATTATGAGCGGGGGACAGAGGGCTGCGGCGATTGTGGGGGATCTGCTGACCATGGCCAGAAGAGGCGTCACGGACAGAAAAATTCTTAACCTGAATAAGATCATCACCGACAATCAGAGCTCACCTGAGTTTGCGAATTTATCCTTTCATCATTCTTCTGTAAAGATCAAGACCGATCTCGAACCGGACCTGTTGCACATCTCCGGTTCTTCCGTACATCTCGGCAAGTCCTTATTCAATCTGGTGTCGAATGCGAGCGAGGCCATGCCGAAAGGCGGCATCCTGACCATTAAGACGGCCAATCAGTATCTGGATAGACCGATTCAGGGTTATGACCAGATCCGGGAGGGGGACTATGTTGTTCTTTCCGTGTCCGATACGGGGGAGGGAATACATGAGACTGATCTGAAACGCATCTTTGAGCCCTTTTACACGAAGAAGGTCATGGGGAGAAGCGGAACGGGATTAGGATTGGCGGTGGTCTGGGGGACGGTGAAGGATCATAACGGATAC
>Ga0315273_10004699_pt1 | contig 16786 bp, 15 predicted proteins | sample YL17G02_0_MG_FD_205753 | JGI IMG/M metagenome (GOLD analysis project Ga0315273, IMG submission 205753) | Sediment microbial communities from Yellowstone Lake, YNP, Wyoming, USA - YL17G02_0 | ecosystem: Environmental > Aquatic > Freshwater > Lake > Sediment | place: USA: Wyoming | collected... | reverse complement strand
AGAGCAGAAAGAACTTCTAGTTGAAAAGAAGGAAAACGGCAGAATCTGGATTGTCACTATCAACCGCGCAGAGAGAGCAAATTCTCTCACCCTCGACATGATGTATGACCTTGAGGATACCTGGAAGGCATATCAGGCTGACGAGGAGTCTCGCGTGGCAATCATCACCGGCGCTGGCAGCAGGGTGTTCTGCGCTGGCGCTGACCTGCTGACACCACCGAAGGTGGAGAGGCCTGGTCCCTTCAGGATACCTGCCTTCGGCCCTGAGGATGTCTGGAAGCCGACTATCGCCGCCATCAATGGTCACTGCATCGCTGGCGGCGCTCTCATCGCTCATGACTGCGATATCCGCATCGCTGCCGAGAATGCTGAGTTCGGTATAGCCGAAGCGTTGCGGAACATGCCGGCGAGCTGGGTGCGCGACCTGCACCTCCATCTGCATCTAGGTCATGCTATGGAGATGGTGCTCTGGGGCGATAAGAGGGTGAGCGCTCAGCGTGCCTACGAGATGGGCTTCTACAACAAGGTCGTTCCCGCAGACAAGCTTATGGAAGAGGCTATGAGCTGGGCGGAGCGCATGCTCTATCTGGCGCCTCGCGCAGTGTGGAACTTCAAGGAGATCATCAAGCGGGGGGCTTACATGGAGCCCAAACTGGGCAGGGCTTTCGGTCAGGCGCTGGAGCAGAACCTGAGGGGCATGGAGGACTCTCAGGAAGGCGCATTGGCCCTGAGGGAAAAGAGGAGGCCCAACTTCAAGAACCAGTAGCTGGTTGTCTGGCAGCCGGGGAGCGCGGGATTAGAGGTCTGAGAAGCGTCTCTGAGCAGGCTCTGCATCAGCCCTCTGGCACTTAGGGCAAAAATAGGTGCCCCGGTTGCGCACAGGGATGCGTTCAATAGGGGTGGCACAGACCTTACAGGTTTCGCCACCCCTATGTGCTGCATAAAAGGCGTATTGCTGGCTGCCCCGCTCACCGCCGGGACGGCGGTAATCGCTGATGCTAGCACCGCCGTTGCTGATGGCTCTGGTGAGCACCTCTCTTATGGCTTTGTGCAGCCTCTTTAGCTCTTCAAAGGAGAGGCTGTTTGCTTCCCTCAGGGGATGGATGCGGGAGAAGAACAGCGCCTCATCTGCGTACATGTTGCCGATGCCGGCGATGAACTCCTGGTCGCAGAGCACCGCCTTGATGGGTGCTTTGCGGTTGCGCAATTGCTTTGCCAGGAACTCCGGGGTGAATTTATGGTCGAAGGGCTCGGGACCCAGCTTGCCGATTTCCTCGTTTTCGTCCTTCACCAACGATATCGTGCCCAGCTTGCGCCTGTCTGTGAAAAGAATCTCCGTGCCATCATCTAAGCCGAATGTGGCTCGGACATAGGGGCTGGACTCAAGAGACGGTTCGTTTTTTCGCCTGAGCAGCAGCGAGCCGGTCATCCTCAGGTGCAGTATCAGAGCCTCGCCGCTGGCGAGGCGAAAGATGAGGTATTTCCCTCTCCGGGTAACCTCTTTTATCACCTGTCCCGCCAGGTGGTGTTTAAGTCCCTCAACCGAAGTATGGTGCACCATCTCCGGGCAGTAAATGGACACGGCGGTGAAGCGGCGTCCCTCAATCCTGGGACGCAGGTCATTTACGATGGTTTCGACTTCAGGTAGCTCAGGCATTCTTGTTCTTCTCAACCCCCTGAATCCCCCAATCTTGGGGGACTTTTTAAGCTGGGGGATACCCCCAGCCCCCCAGTCCTTCCCCTTGGGAAGGACCCCTCTGGCACTCCCCGTGCGGGAAATTCTAAACCCTAATTTCTAAACAATGTCAAAGCGTTCAGCCGTCAGCTATCAGTTCTCAGCATATTCGATTTGGCGGACTGCTGAGTGCCGGAAGCTGTATGCTAGTCCTGGATTTCGAATTTAGGATTTCCTTAAGGGGGCTTTGCCCCTCTTCACTCCCGGATTTCTAAACCACATTACTGCTCCATGTCGCCCCAGCTTTTGCCCGTTTTTATGTCCACCTTAACAGGGACGCTGAGCTTGATTGCGTTGGGCATTATCTGGAGCACCAACTCTTTCAGCTTCTCCAGTTCCCCTTGAGGCAGCTCGAAGAGCAACTCATCGTGTACCTGGAGTATCATCTTTGCCTCAAACCCCTCTCTGTCCATCTCATGCTGAAGCTGAATCATGGCAACCTTTATGATATCCGCCGAGGTACCCTGGACGGGCATGTTTATCGCCATGCGCTCCGCCGACATCTTCACCTGGGCGTTGGAGGAGTTTATCTCCGGTATGTAGCGGCGTCTGCCCAGCACCGTCTGCACATAGCCTTTGTGCGCTGCTTCCTTCTTGGTGCGGTCGAGGTATTCCTTGACGCCGCTGTATTTCTCGAAATACGACTTTATGAACTGGGCTGCCTCCTGTCGGGATAGCTCGGTGGCTTGCTCCAAGCCGTACTCGCTCATGCCATAGATGACGCCGAAGTTGATGGTCTTGGCTATCCTTCTCATCTCCTTAGTGACCCCGGAGAGGGGGACACCGAACACCTGCGAGGCGGTGGTGGTATGGATGTCCTCGCCGTGGGCGAAGGCAGCGAGCAGCCTGGGGTCCTGGGATAGATGCGCCAGTGCCCGCAGGTCTATCTGGGAGTAGTCGGCGCCCATGAGCAGGGAGGTCTCTTTCTCAGCTATGAACGCTTTCCTTACCTGCCTGCCCTCCTCGGTGCGCACGGGTATGTTCTGCAGATTGGGGTCGCTGGAGGAGAGCCTGCCTGTGGTGGTGCCGGTCTGGTTGAAGCTGGTGTGCACCCTGCTGGTATCGGGGTCTATCAATGCGGGCAGGGCGTCTATATATGTAGATTTCAGCTTGCCCAACTGACGGTACTCAAGCAGAAGCTCGATGATGGGGTGCAGTCCCTTGAGCGATTCCAATACCGCTGCCTCTGTGGAGTAGCCGGTCTTGGTCTTCCTGGCTCTGGGGAGTTTAAGCTCATCGAAAAGCACGACTCCAAGCTGCTGGGTCGAGTTTATGTTGAACATGTGCCCTACGCTTTTGTATATCTCGTTCTCCAGCTTGGACATGCGCTCGCTCATGCCCCAGGACATCTCGCGCAGCCTGGCGGTGTTCAGCGCAACGCCGTTGGTCTCCATGCGCAGCAGCACAGGCAGCAGCGGCATCTCCACCTCAGCGAACAGCTTCCATAAATCCTGGGCTTTGAGCTCAGGTTCCAGCAGCTTGCTCAGCCTGAAGGTCATGTCGGCGTCGGCGCAGGCATATTCAGCAGCCCTGGGTATGTCCACCCAGGACATGGAGATTTGCTTGGCACCTGTGCCGATGAGATTGGTTATAGGCGTCATCTCGATGCCCAGCTTGGAGAAGGCGAGGGGCTTCAAGCCGAGCGCCTTCTCGCCCAACAGGTAGGCTGCAATCATGGTGTCGAAGCTGAGGTTCTCCACTTTCACCTTGTATTTCTGGAGGACTGTCATGTCGTACTTGCCGTTTTGGGCTACCTTGGCGAGCTTGCGGTCTTCCAGAAGCGGCTTGAGCTTCTCTACCACTTGAGCTAGGGGTAGCTGCTTTCCCGAAGAGTGACCCACCGGCAGATACCAGGCTTTGCCCGGTGCTGCCGAAAGGGAGATGCCCACAAGAGAAGATTGTCTGGGGTCCATGCCCGTGGTCTCCACATCGAAGGAGAAGGACGCGGCTCTGGATAGGCTTTGAATCACCTCGTCGAGAGCCTCCGTGGTGTCCACAATCTTGTAGTCAGTGGCTTCTTTGACTGTTTGTGTCAATGCGGGGGCTGGTTTTTTCCCTTCTGACATAGCCTCTGGCAGCTTGGGGAGCAGGGTGAAGAACTCCAGCTCGCGGAAAAGCTCTGAAACCCTGCCGCGCTCGTAGGTGGTGACGCGGCAGGCATTGAGGTTGAAATCGATAGGTACATCCGTATCTATGGTGACGAGCTCCTTGCTCTGCCTTGCCTCCTTCTCGTTCTGACGCAGCGTCTCCTGAGCCTTGGGCGGTGTGACCTCGTCTATATGCTCGTAGATTCCTTCGATGCTGCTGAAGGCTTGTATCAGCTTGGTCGCTGTCTTCTCGCCGATGCCGCGTACGCCTGGGATATTATCAGAGGGGTCGCCCTTCAGTCCCTTGAAGTCGGAGAGTTGCTTTGGTGAAAGCTCGTATCGCTGCTGCACTGCTGCTTCGTCGTAGATTATGGTATCGCTGAAGGGTCTCCCCGGTTTAGGCGTGAGCACTCGAACGTGAGGCGATACGAGCTGCAAGGTGTCGGTATCGCCGGTTACGATTACGGTGTCGACCCCCTGCTCGCTTGCCTTTCTGCTGATTGTGCCGATTATATCATCGGCTTCGTAGCCTGGTATCTCGAAGGAGGGGGCGTTGAAAGCCTTTATTAAATCGCGCACCCGGGCAAGCTGGATTTTAAGCTCGTCGGGGGCAGGCTTGCGGTGGGCTTTATACTCCTTGAACTGCTCATGTCTGAAGGTCGGAGCCGGGGCATCCAGAGCTATCGCCCAGTGTGTAGGCTTGTACTCGGCGAGCACCTTAAGCAGCATGGTAGAGAAGCCGTAGAGCGCGCCTGTGGGCTCTCCGGTCTTGGTTACAGCAAGCGCGGGCAGGGCATGGAAAGCACGGTGCATCAGCGCGTGACCGTCGAAGACTATGAGCAAAGGTTTTTGAGTTGGCATATATCAACCGATTCCTTAAAAAATGGCTTTGACTTGGTTTGTCGGGAGGACTATTATCGGGTTGGCTCTGCAAGGCATTATATCAGAAGAGAAGGGGGAGGTGATACCTTGGCTAAGATCGATAGCTTCAGCTTCGGCTCAATCACGGTGGACGGCAAGAAATACCGTCGCGACCTTTTCCTGCTCCCCGATGGTACGGTGAAGCAGAGGAAGGGGGGCTTCTGGATATTCGGCAGCCATAACCTAAAAAAGGGAGGAGATTGAAGAGCTGTCCAAAACAGGTGCTAAGGTGCTGGTGGTTGGGGTAGGTACGGAATCCAGAGCCAAACTATCTCAGGAGGCTAAGAGCTTCGCGGAGCAATCCAAGCTGGAGCTCCAGGTTCTGTCCTCGGGAGGGGCGGTTGCGAAGTACAACGAATTATCAGGGCAGGGGAAGAAGGTGGCAGCCCTGATTCACATAACCTGCTAGTTAGGCATTCAGATGTAGGGACACAGCATGCTGTGTCCCTACTTTGTCTTCTGGGCGTCTTGTCTGGAACTGCAACAATACAAAGGGCGAGGCAACCTCGCCCCTACTTTAGCTTAAAGCTGATTGCTAGAATGTGCCCGGGGCTGGCTTCTCTCCGGGGTGTAGTGCCTGCCACTTCGCCAGCGATTGCTGTTTGGTCTCTTTGTGGGCATCGTCAGGGACACAGCAATCTACGGGGCAGACCTCCTTGCATTTGGAAGTCTCGTGGGCGCCCACACACTCGGTGCATCTCTTAACGTCGATTACATAGATCTTATCGCCTTCGGTGATAGCCTGGTTTGGGCACTCGGGCTCGCATGCGCCGCAACTGATGCACTCGTCTGTGATTTTATAGGACATTTCTCTTCCTCCTAATAGTTTTTCCTTCTAATTGGTTTCTTCGCCGGAGAGCCTGGTTTCGCACCCTCTTTTCGGGCTTGCCGGCATCTCTTTTTCAAGGCGGCGGCGACGTGTTTGGGCACGAGGCTGTCTATGTTTCCGCCCAGTTCACAAGCCTCCTTGAGCAAGCTGGAGCTGAGGAACTGGAATTCCAGGCTGGTCATCAGGCAGACCAGCTCGACATCGGGACCCAGCTTCTTGTTCATCAACGCCATCTCGAACTCTCGTTCGAAGTCCGAGCTCATCCTCAGACCCCGCACGATAACACTTGCTTTCACCTTGCGCGCAAAGTCCACGGTGAGTCCGTTGTATGGTGTCACCTTCACGTTAGGCAGGTGAGCAACCGCTTTCTTCATCAGGGCTACTCTCTCCGAGGTGTTGAACATGAGGTGTTTCTGCGGGATATCATAGACGCAGATAATCAACTCGTCGAACAGCTTGGCTGCCCTGCTGACTATGTCGACATGCCCGTTGGTCACCGGGTCGAAGCTGCCCGGGTATATGGCACTGGTCAAGGTTCACCCCCAGCGTATTGATACACAGAAACACAGCTATCGCCGTGGCGGATATTTTTTATTTGTTTGAAGTCCCCCAGGGTTTCTTTAAGAGTAACACGCTTCGAGTGCTCGATGACTATGGTGGAATCCTCATCAACCAGTTGAGATGAGGAGAGCTTCTCTGCTGTGGTGGTGATATCGGGGTTGGTGTAGGGAGGGTCGAGCAACAATAAGCCGTACGATTTGTCCAGTACCGAGAGCGCCTTCTCAGCGCTCATGCAATAGACAGCGCCTTGTGAGGAAAGCCCGGTGTGTTTCAGGTTCTCTTTAATTAGGGCGCACAATCTGGGGCTCTTCTCCACGAAATCCGCCCACTCTGCGCCGCGGCTCAGGGCTTCGATGCCCAGGGCGCCGGTGCCGGCATAGAGGTCGAGCACTCTCGACCAATCTGAAGCTGTAGATTCCAGCATATTGAAAATCGCCCCTCGCAGCATGTCGGATGTGGGACGGAGGCCCGAGCTTCGCAACGATTTAAGGTAAAATCCCTTAGCCTTGCCTGCGATTACCCTCATCACTATCTTGCCAACAATCTTGTATTATATCATCAGCGCTCCCTGTTCAGTCAAGTGTACGTTGGACATGGGGGGGGATTCAAGCATCCGCAAATTGTGAAACAGAATCAACCTATGATATACTTTATGGCAAATCTGAGGTGGGAGTGGGGGCAAAGTGGGTAAGAAATCGAAGGTTCAGCTTTACGACACCACGCTACGCGATGGGGCGCAGCGTGCTGGGATATCCTTCTCTGTGGAGGACAAGCTCAAGATAGCCAGGCGCCTCGACGAGATAGGCATCCATTTCATCGAGGGCGGCTGGCCCGGCTCCAACCCGAAGGATGTCGAGTTCTTCGCAAGGGCGCGTAAAATCAAGTTCGCTCGTGCCACTTTGGTCGCCTTCGGCAGCACGCTCCGTGCAGGAATCAGGGCAGCCGACGATGATAATCTGCGTGCCCTGAAGGAATCCGGGACGAAGGTCGTTACTCTGGTGGGCAAGTCCTGGGATTTGCACGTTACGGAGGTGCTCAAGACCACCCTCGAGGAAAACCTGAGGATGATAGCAGACTCCATACGCTACCTGAAGAGGGGCGGGCAGACGGTGTTCTTCGATGCCGAGCACTTCTTCGACGGGTATAAAAGAAACAAGGGTTACGCCCTGCGTACCCTCAAGGCTGCTGCTGAGGCTGGGGCGGAGTGCGCTGTGCTCTGCGACACCAACGGCGGCGCACTGCCTAGCGAGGTAACCGAGGCGGTCATGGCTGCGAAGAAGGTGGGCGTACCTCTGGGCATACACGCTCACAACGATGGTGAGATGGGCGTGGCTAACTCCCTGGCTGCGGTTAGAGCAGGGGTTATCCAGGTTCAGGGCACTATAAATGGCTACGGCGAGCGCTGTGGCAATGCCAACCTCTGCTCCATCATACCTGCGCTCAAGCTCAAGATGGGCATAGACTGCATCAGCGATAAGAACCTGGCGAGGTTGACCGAGGTCTCCCGCTTTGTCAGCGAGATAGCCAATCTGCCGCCTGACCCTAATCTTCCCTACGTGGGGGCAAGCGCCTTTACCCACAAGGCGGGGCTTCATGTCTCAGGGCTGATGAAGCTGGAGGAGAGCTATCAGCACATTGCCCCCGACCTGGTGGGCAACCGAAGCCATGTGCTGGTATCGGAGCTTTCTGGCATGAGCAACATAGTCTATAAGGCAAAGGAGTTGGGGGTGGATATTCCCAGGGGCGAGAGGGCGAAGGCGATACTGGAGCAAATCAAGACCCAGGAGAAGCAGGGTTTTCAATATGAGGGCGCCGAGGCTTCATTTGAGCTTTTGATAAGGCGCACTCAGCCCGACTACCAGGCTCCATTCGAACTGGTGGATTTCATGGTGGTGGTGGAGAAGCACCGCCGTGCACCCATTATCTCAGACCGGATGGAGGACATGCTCTCCGAGGCGATGGTAAAGGTCAGGGTGGGTGGCGATGTGATTCACACTGCTGCTGAGGGCAACGGTCCCGTAAACGCGCTGGACGCAGCGCTGCGCAAGGCGTTGCTTCAGTTCTTCCCCAGTCTGGCTGTGGTAAAGCTGGTGGACTATAAGGTGCGCATCCTTGAGGAAAGCGACGGCACAAAGTCCAAGGTGAGGGTGCTCATAGAGTCCAGCGACGGTGAGAGGGAGTGGCACACTGTGGGCAGTTCCACCAATATTATCGAGGCAAGCTGGATAGCCCTCGCCGATAGCATGGAGTACTGGCTGCAGAGAAAGGGAGTGGCTGCCCCCAAGAAATCTACCAGGAGGTCGAACTGACTCGGTTTATCCTGGTGAGGCATGGGCAGACAGAGTGGAACCGCGTGGAGCGATTCCGTGGCAGGGCTGACCTCTCTTTGAATGATATGGGGGTAAGACAGGCTGAGGCTGCCGCTATCAGCCTGAGGAACTGGCAGGTGGCTGCCATATACTCCAGCCCGCTCAAGCGTGCCCTGCAGACAGCCGAGCCCATCGCAAAGCAGCTTAAGCTCAGTGTCCAGCCTCTGGAGGGGCTCATCGACATAGACTTCGGGAGCTGGCAGGGTCTTTCTGCAGAGGAGGCGACGGGTCGTGATAGCCAGCTTTTCAAGATGTGGCTGGAGTGTCCCCATCTGGTTCGTTTCCCCAAGGGGGAGAGCCTTGAGATCGTGCGGCAGAGGGTGCTGGCTGCGGTGGATGAGGTTGCTGCCGGGCACAAAGACCAGACGGTGATTCTGGTATCCCACACAGTGGTGTGCCGGGTGCTGATGTGCGCCATGCTGGGGCTGGACGACTCGCATTTCTGGCAGGTGAGGCAGGATGTGAACGCTATCAACATCTTCGAGTTGAGGGAGGGCGCTCCGCTGGTTACGCTGGTAAACGACACCTGCCATCTGAAGAACCTGTCCGCAGGATGAGCCTCTTGAAAATCTCAGAGATAATAGGGTTGCTGCGAAAGGAATACGGCAGCATTACCTGGCGCTCTCGCACCGACCCGCTCTCGGAACTGATACTGACCATCTTCTCCCAGAACACGTCAGACCACAACTCCAGGCGAGCCTTCGATTCACTGCTGAAAAGGTTTAGGAACTGGGAGGCGGTAGCTGAAGGCGATGCCACGGATATAGCCGAAGCTATAAAGCTCGGCGGTCTGGCGCAGGTCAAAGCGCCCAGAATTAAATTGATACTTCAACAGATTCAGGCGCAGCGTGGGTCACTCGATTTGACATTTCTCAAAAAGATGCCTGTCTCTGAGGCGAAGGAATGGCTGCGGGGTTTGCCCGGGGTAGGACCCAAAACCGCTGCCTGCGTGCTGCTGTTCTCTCTGGGCAAGCCTGTGTTGCCTGTTGATACTCACATACATCGGGTGGCGAAGAGGCTTGGGCTTATTGACTCCAGTGTCTCGGCGGAGAGGGCGCACGAGATTCTGGGAGAGATGGTGCCTGCCAGGGATGTCTATCAGTTCCACATCCACATGATTGGGCACGGTCGAAGGGTGTGCAAGGCGCAGCGTCCCCGATGTCGGGAGTGTGTATTGCTGAAGGTTTGTTCCACGGGACAGGCGTTGCTTGAGGCAAGACATGAGCAAGGGAAATGAGATAATCGCCCATGCTCGCACGCTTTTCGATGTTGTGGGCGTGGCTCGTGACCCCGCGACCAAAGATACTACTTTAGTCCTGGGGCTGGTCACGACGCCGGAGCGTGATTTGGACGATTTCGTCCTCGACAAACCGAAGGACGGGACGGAGTCGTTCTGGCGCGGCTTCGTTCGGCACGCTAAACCTAAACTGGATGCTTTGCTTGAGTTAATTTGCAAGCAGGGTTACTCCGCAGAGCTTGTGGGCAAGCTGGGGTATTCCCCGAGCGGCAAGCCTAATTTAAAACATCTGGCGGTGGCTGCCGGACTGGGCAGGCAGGGCAAAAACACGCTGGTTATCAATCCCAGATTCGGTCCTTGGCTGAGGTTCATGGCTATCAGGACGAACGCCCCGTTGGCTATCACAGGCTCAGGCGTCTATTCGAAGGAGGATAACCCCGACTGCAAGTTGTGTCAGAGGTGCGTCGAAGCCTGTCCGGTAAAGGTGCTGCAGCCGTATCGTCTGCTCGACGCTGACCGCTGTCTGGCTGCCGTAACTGGAGAGCGACTAGGGCAGCTAGCGATTTGCGATAAATGTGTGGTAGTATGTCCTGTGGGTGAGCGCAGGACGTTTTCCCGAGAGTAAAAAGGCAAAATGTAAACTGCAAATTGAAAAATGAAAATTAGCTTTCAGCTATCAGCGGTCAGCAGCCAGCAAAGTTGTAAGCTGAAGACTGATAGCTGACGGCTGAAGTCTCAAAAGTTGTTTAGAAATTAGAATTTCGAAATTTTGTTTTGGTTGAAGAAACTTAAGAGGTGGCTTCGATGGCAAAGGTGAAGGTGGGAATTATAAATGTAACGGGCTATATCGGCATGGAGGTGGCGCGGCTGCTGTACCAGCATCCGAAGGTTACACTCGCTGAGGTAACGGGACGCAGCGCCAAAGGTCAGAAGCTGGGAGAGTTCTTGCCTCACATGAGCAACCTCGACCTTACTATAGAGGCTGAACTGGATAAGGTGGACTTCGCCTTCTCCTCCCTGCCTCATGGCGAGAACGTGGCTCCTATTGTGGCTGCTCTGGAGAAAGGAGCCAAGGCGGTTGACCTCAGCGCTGACTTCAGGCTCAAGGATGCTGCGGAGTACCAAAAGTGGTACAAGCTGGCACATTCTGCTCCAAACTATCTCAAAGAGGCTGTATATGGTCTCACCGAGCTGAATCGTGGGAATATATCAAAGGCGCGGCTGGTGGCGAACCCGGGATGCTATCCCACCAGTGCCATACTGGCGCTGGCGCCCGCGCTTAAAGAGGGTCTTGTCGAGCCTGACATCATATTCGACAGCAAATCGGGCGTCTCCGGCGCAGGCAGGACTCTGACATTGAATACCCATTATGCCGAGGTGAACGAGAACGTATCAGCCTACGCTCTCGATGGTCATCGCCATCTGCCTGAGATTGTACAGGAGCTGCAAAAATTAGCTCCGAAGTCTAAATTGTCGGTAACCTTCCTGCCCCACCTGATACCGATGACCAGGGGGATACTGACCTCGTGCTATGCTCGGTTGAAAGCAGGGAAAGTAGCCGAAGGCGATAAGGGCAAGCAGGAGATACGGAAGCTGTATCAGGATTTCTACAAGGGGGAGCCGTTCGTAAAGGTGGTGTCTGTGCCGCCCCAGACCAAGCAGACCTATGGCAACAATCTCTGTCTGCTCTATCCCACAGTTGACATAAGGACGAACAGGCTCATAGTGATAAGCTGCATAGATAACCTGGTGAAGGGTGGAGCGGGGCAGGCGATACAGAACATGAACCTGATGCTGGGCTTCCCCGAGACCACGGGGCTGGATATGCTGGCGGTTTACCCGTAATGTTTTTGGGTAGGGGCACGGCATGCCGTGCCCCTACGGCTAATCCCCCTGCACCCCCTCCCTGAACGAGTCAGGGACAAGTTTAGGAAAGGGGGGATTTTTCTGACCTGGTATGACAACAGCCACAGCTATCGAATGGGGAATAGGGAGACTGCGATGACAGGACAAAACGGTTACGCTGGAAAAATCCTGAAGGTTGATTTGTCCTCGGGTAAAACCAAGACTGTGCCGACAGGCGACTACGCTGACCTCTTCCTCGGCGGGAGGGGGATAGCTGCGAAGATTTACTGGGACGAGGTGCCCCCCAAGTCCAAGGCGCTTGACCCGGAGAACAGGCTGATTTTCATGACTGGACCTCTCTGCGGCGTGCCTGGCTTCGGCAGCCGTTTCCAGGTTTGCGGCAAGTCTGTTTTCTCAGACCAGTTCTCCTTCTGCAACCTGGGCGGTTCCTGGGGCGCTCAACTGAAAGCGGCGGGCTATGACGGCATGGTGGTCTCGGGTAAGGCTGATAAGCCTGTGTATATCCGGGTTGACGGCGATAAGGTCGAGATTAAAAGCGCTGCTCATCTCAAGGGGAAGAGCGGTTTCTATTGCGAGCAGGAGATAAAGAAAGAGCTTGGCGAAGCTGTGTGCGCGCTGACCGTTGGCCCGGCGGGCGACAACATGGTGAACTTTGCTACCTTCCTGGCGTCTGATAACTCTGTGGGCGCAGGGAATCTGGCGGGTGTGATGGGCTCCAAGAACCTGAAAGCCATCGCAGTGAGGGGCGACAAAAAGGTCGGGGTAGCGTATAAGGAGCAACTGACAAAGCTCAGGGGCAGGGTACGCGCGCTGAGCATGGGCTATCTCGAACCATTGCTTGCTATGGGGTTATTGACGTCCAGAGACAAGCTGAAGAAGAGCTTCTGCCAGGGCTGCCCCAGCGGATGTGTGAGGGCTAGCTACCAGAAACCCGACGGCGGCGAGAGGAAGTTCATGTGCCAGGCAGCCATGTTCTACGAGACCCGCGCACAGCGCTACTACGGCACCACCGATGTCGCCCTCAAAGCCACCGAGCTTTGCGATGACTATGGAGTGGATACACGCGCCATAGAGACCATGATTATGTGGCTGAGCCGCTGCCACAAGTCGGGGCTGTTAACGGATGAGCGCACGGGGATACCGCTCTCGAAGATAGGGAGCTATGAGTTCATCGAGGCATTGGTTAGGAAGATTGCCCACCGCGAGGGGTTCGGCGACCAGCTCGCCAACGGCACCCATAAAGCAGCCGCAGGTATGGGCAGCGAGGCGCAGAAGCTGATTAAGGATTACATGACCAGGACCGGCGACAACGAGCTGTATGGTCCCAGGCTGTATATCACCACAGGCATATTCTGGGCTATGGAGCCTCGCCTGCCTATCCAGCAGCTTCACGAGGTGAGCGTGCCTGCTATGCTGTGGGGCGCCCGGCAGAGGGGTTTAGAGCAGGTTCCGGTCACCACTGAGGTGCTGCGCGCTATGGCTAAACGTTTCTTCGGCAGCGAGCTGGCGGTGGATTTCTCCACGTACGAAGGCAAGGCGACTGCTGCAGCGAGGATTCAGGACCGCGAGTATGCCAAAGAGAGCCTCATTCTATGTGACCTGTTCTGGCCCATCTACTTCTCGGAGGCTAACCCCGACGGCGTGGGCGACCCCTCCCTCGAGAGCCAGATTTGCGCAGCGGTAACTGGCAGGGAGATAGACGAGGCGGGCTTATATAAAATCGGCGAGCGGATTTTCAATCTGCAAAGGGCTATCCTGTCCAGAGAAGGGCGCAAGGGCAGAGAACACGACATAATAGACGAGTACAACTTCACCACTCCTTTGAAGGGAGACTTTGGCAACACCGATTGCGTGGTTCCCGGCAAGAACGGCGAGCTTTTCTCCCGCAAGGACATTGTCCTCGACCGCCAGGATTTCGAGAAGCTGAAGGGCGAGTTCTATGGAATCCGCGGCTGGGACGTATCATCCGGACTTCAAAAAAGAGCGGGGCTGGAGAGACTGGGCTTGAAAGATGTCTCCGTAGCGTTAGAGAGGGAAGGGCTTCTCAGATGAGGGCTTTCGATTTCAAGACCTTAAGTTGCAGGTACTTCAAGCGGTTTGAAAGGAAATGGGCATGGCCTGAGGCTGAGTACCTGATTGATAACGTTCCCGACGAGATCTGGGGGGATGTGGTAGGGGACAGCGTTGCTAACTGGGTTTATCAGCAGGGATTCTTCGCCGCCCTGATGAGGTGCTATGCTCCGAATGGCTCATTGATGCTTGTTGATTTAGGGTGCGGTCACGGGAAACTGGCTCCCGTGAGCGTGTTTTTCACCCATCCCGGAGGCGAATACCTGGGGATTGACATCCAGGAGGGCTATATAGACTATTGCAGACAGAAATATGCGAAGATACCCAAAGTGAAGTTCCACCTTTCCAGGGATATCAATCCGTTCTATCCTACAAATCAAAAGGGTGCTGCTGATGGAAAGACTTCTTATGGAGAAGACTGGCCCCTCGCTGCTGAGTCAGTGGATGTGGTGATAGCGATATCGGTTTTCACTCACCTGCAGGAAGCGGATGCCCTGGGCTACGCTGACAAAATACACAGCGTCCTCAAGCCCAACGGTCTAGCCATCCTTACCTGTCACATTGTAGAGGAGCCGAGGGTAGAGCCGGGGTTCATCTTCAACTACGACCCTGTGCTTGCTGGTATGTTTAAGTTCAGCACGCCGTTGCCCGGCAGCCGCAACTGGTTCACCTGCTGCCCGGAGTTGCCCGAGTCGGGCATAGCGATTAACATGGCGGGATTAAATAGCCTGATACAGGGGAAGTTCAAGACAGAGCTCATCCTGAGGGGTTCAGGCACCGGCGGCAGCGACCCCATACCGCAGGATGTGGTGGTAGCGAGGAAGGCGGCGTAGGGTGAGTGCAGTCCGCCCGGGCAGACGAAACCCACCCATCCACTGTGGATGATAACATCCACAGTGAGCGAGAGAAGTTATTTCACTGACCCACGGGGCAGCGGTTTATGCACTCATAGCAGGTGTAGAGCAGGGTCACGCTTTGAGCCTGATAGAGGTTCCAGTATTCGGGGTCTCGGAGCATCGTTTTCTGTTGCTCAAGAGGTGCTTCCAGTAGCTTCTGCATAAACTGGATGTGCGCAGCCATCCCCCATCTCTGCTGCTTGTTGAGGCATTTGACGGAGTCCTTCAGAGTGTGCGTATTCAGCGCCTGTGCCGGGCAGGATTGCACGCACAGGTCGCAATCACCGCAGAAATTCTCCTCTATAGGTTTGTCTGCCTCCAGCGCGGCGTTTGTAACTACTGCTCCTAAGCGCACCCTGGGTCCCCACCTGCGCGTGAGGAGCAGACGGCTTTTCCCTATGGTCCCCAAGCCAGCGCCCACAGCAACATGGCGGAGGGAGATATCGCCCAGAAGACCCTTGGTCTCTCTGCTCATCTCGATGGGTGAGGCGGGCACTACCAGGGCAGCCCGGTATCCGCGCTCCTCAATGAGCCTGCCCAGCTTGAGCGATAGTAACTCCTCCTCTTTGTATGTTGCGTGGGTGGATATCATGGCAGAGAACAGGCTCGGGCTTTCTATGGAGCCACGCAGCATGGGTATGGCGAAAACCACTACACTGCGTGCTTCTGGCATCACCTTGGTCACCGGCAGCGGTGGCGTACAAGGGGGAATGGATTCCACGGCTGCTATCCCAACCAGGGCTGCTCCGTTAGCTATAGCTGCCGTTTTGATTTCTTCTGTGAGTTCGTGCGGTGAAGATGATGCGCCCATTGTACCCCCTCCCCCCAGCGGTTAACCTGGATTCCTGCTTTCGCAAGGAATGACATTGAATAAAGGCAGTTCTCTTATTGCGCTTAGTTGGCTAAAGCTCTATCTCTTTCAGCCCCTTGGCGATGTTGAGCTTGGCTTCGGTTAAGTCTTGAATCTCCTTGGCGGTCCAGCCAGGGGCGACCTCTTTGAGCCAGAGCCCCTTCTTGGGTACGACCTCTATCACAGCGAGGTCGGTTACGATGAGGTCAACGCTTTCCTTGGCGGTGACGGGGTAGGTGCATCTCTTGACTATCTTGGGCTTGCCATCCTTGGCAGTGTGCTCCATGAGGATGATTACCCGTTTCGCACCATTAGCCAGGTCCATGGCGCCGCCTACGGTGCCGCCAAGGGCGCCGCTGCCTGTGTTCCAGTTCGCCAGATCGCCCTTCTCCGAGACCTGGAAGCCGCCCATGATGCTGGTGAGGCGACCGCTTCTAATCATGATGAACGAGGTTACTACATCGAAGCACGCCATGCCGGGAGCGGGCTGGGTAAACCTGCCGCTGGCATCTATGTAGTGCCAGTCCGCCTTGTCCACCTCGTCTCCACGAACCAGAGGACCGTAACCCAGGATACCAGCCTCAGCTTCGAATCTGATGCCCTCGGGCACGTATAAGGCGCAGAGGGTGGGCAGGCCGAATCCCAGGTTGACGCAATCGCCGTCCTTGAGCTCTTTGGCTGCTCTCATCGCCATGGTGTCCTGGTCGAGTCTCTGCTTCATGGTTAACCTCCGTTGGATAGATTGTCAAACCCGCCCCTACCGAAATTATTTTTGGTCGATTTTGCCGAACAGCAGGTCGCGCACGCTGCCGATTTGGGTGAGCAGGCTAATCAGCTTGGCACCTTTCTCGGGGGTGCCGTAGCCAGACTCTGGTATCTCTAGGATGCGGTCAACAAAAGCGCCAGGCACGACAACGCTTTCAGCTTCTATCTCTCCTACCTCTACTATCTTATCCGCCTCGACGATGGTGGTTTTGGCTGCCATCGCCATCATGGGCTGGTCTCCCCTGTATCCGCCCTTGAACACGAGGTTGCCCAGTTTGTCCGCCTTGTGGGCTGTGATGAACGCATAGTCGGGCTTTATCGGCTCCTGGAAAAGGTATTCCTTGCCTTTGATAACCCTTTTCTCCTTGCCTGCCTCAAGAAGTGTGCCTATCCCGATGGGGTCGTAGATGCCGCCCAGGCCAGCAGCGCCGGCATAGAGCCTTTGGGCTAATGTGCCGTGGCCCATGATCTCCACCTCCAGCCCCTTGTCCACGTATTCTTTTATGAAGTCGCCGGCACCAAGGTTCATGATGCCTACGATAGATGCTATCAGCTTCTTCATCTGGGGAAGCAGGAGTGAGGGGAGGACAGCATCCTCCT
>Ga0315273_10004698_pt1 | contig 16786 bp, 10 predicted proteins | sample YL17G02_0_MG_FD_205753 | JGI IMG/M metagenome (GOLD analysis project Ga0315273, IMG submission 205753) | Sediment microbial communities from Yellowstone Lake, YNP, Wyoming, USA - YL17G02_0 | ecosystem: Environmental > Aquatic > Freshwater > Lake > Sediment | place: USA: Wyoming | collected... | reverse complement strand
CGCCATCGCCGAGGTGTTCTCCCGCCTGGACCACAAGTTTGACCTCATGTACGCCAAGCGCGCGTTTGTGCACTGGTTTGTGGGCGAGGGCATGGAGGAGGGCGAGTTTTCCGAGGCGCGCGAAGACTTGGCCGCGCTGGAGAAGGATTACGAAGAGGTGGGCGCCGAGTCTGTCGCGATCGAGGAGGAAGATGGCGCTGAGGAGTACTGAGGAGGATTGATGGGGTGGGCGGGAGGTAGGAAGCGGTGGTGGGCTCGGGGCGTCGCGCCGCGCGGCGCGCGGCGCGGCCCCGCCCGCCCCCACCGGTCTACCGCGCGGCGCGGCGGGCGACCGCTTCGTGCCGCTGGCGGCGGGATGTGTGGACATGGCGCACGAGGAAAGGAAAGCGGAGAGGTCAGACTCACAAAGGAAAATGCGCGCCCCGCCCCGTTCCTTCTCTCTCTTCTCACCCGCCCCTCCGCCCTCCGCCCACCCCTCCCGCGGGCGCCACCGGGAAAATCGCAATGAATGGATCCCGCCCCGCGGACGCGAGCAGGCCGCGGTAGGGGTGGAACGCGAGCGCGGCGACCGCGCCCGGCCGCGCCGAAAGGAGCGGCCCGTGCGCGCGCACCGTGCCCAGCGATTCGCCCGCGGCCGACCACAGTTTGACGACCTGAGACGTGGTGCCGGTGGCGAGCAGCGGGGCGTGCGGGTGGGCGGCGAGGGCGGAGAGGCCGCCGGTCGAGTGCGCCGTCACGGCCGCGACGACGGCCGCTGCGGGCGCCGCGCCCGCGCCGCCCGCGCCGCGCCAGTCGACGAAGGCCAACTCGCCCGCCGCACACGCGGTGACGAGCTGGTGCGGGCGGCCGCCGGGGCCGGCGACCATGCCCGCGAGCGGCGGCGCGCCGGCGTGCGGCCGCACCGCCGCGGCGCGCGCGCCGCCCGACCGCGCGTCGAGCAGGACGACCGACCCGTCGTACAGACCGGCCGCGACGACGGGCGGGCCGGGGGCGGCTGGGGCGGCGAGGCGGGTCACGGAGGCACCGCCGGGCGGCGCGGCGGCGAGCAGCGCCGACCGCCGCTCGGCCGCCAGCGCCCACGCCGCCACGCTGGCGCCGCCGCCGGCGCCCGCGGCGTAGATGACGCCGCGGCCTTGGTCCAGGGCGTAGCACGCTGGCGGGCGGGGGCCGGCAGGGGACGCGCCCGCCGACGGCGGCGCCGCTTGCCACGCCGACGCGAGCAGCTGCGCCCCCCGGAACGACCAGTCGCGCCACACGCGCACCGCGCCATCCGCGCCTCCAGCGACCAGCACAGAGGCGTGCGTCTCGTTGATGAGGAAGAGCGCCGGCGCACCGCGCGCGCGCGCCGCGCGCGCGGCGGTGGCCGCCGCGCTCGCGCCCGCGTCCAAGGCGCCGCCATCCAGCGGGAACGCGTTGGTGCACGCGGGACCGCCGAGTGCTCCCGCGCTGGCTCCCGTGCCCGGGGTCGGGTCGACGGCGGACGAGGAGTAAACACGCAACACGCCGTCGGCGCCCGCCGCGGCGAGCGCGGGCCGAAAGGGGTGGAGCGCCAGCGCCTCGGTCGCGGGCACGCCCGTCTCGATGGAGACGATGGCGGAATCGACGACGCGCGCGCCGTCGGCGTAGGCGGACGCGCACGCGGCGACGGCGGCCGCACGCTCGCGGTCGCGCGCCGCGGTGAGCGCCGCGTCGCGCGCCCCCCTGGGCGGTGGCGGCACGCCCGCCCACCCGTCGCCATCCCGGGTGAGCATGGGCGCGGAGAACTTGGCGCGCGCGGCGGCGTAGGCGGCGGAAGAGGGGAGGGGTGGCGCGCCGCCGACGCCCGACGCGGTGCGCCCGTCGTCGGACGCGCCGCGCCGCCCCACGCTGTCGTCGCCGCCGCCTCCCGCGACGTCGGACGCGGCGCGCAGGACAAACGGGGGCCAAGGCGCCGCCGCGCCGGCTCTCGGGGGCGAGTTGAGGGGCGACCCGGGCGGAGACGACGCAGCGGCCGACGACGCGGCGCGCGCGCTGCCGCCGACCGGCGCGCGCTCGCGGTCCACGCTCGACCGGTCGGCCCCGGTTCTCCAGGAGAGCGGCTTCCAGCGGGAGGCGGATGACGGGCCGGGCGCGGACGCGGGGCCCGAGCCGGCCGACCCGGCCGCGCCGCCGCCGCTGCGCGACGGCGACCCGCGCGCCGGCACGCCCACCGCGCCGGGCACCGGCTCCACGTCCACCCCGGCCGCGCGCAGGGCGGTTTCCGCGGTGGCGGCGACGGCGGGCGCGGGGTCGGCGGCCAGGGCGGCGAGGGCCGAGAGCACGCGCGCGGCGACCGGCAGCGGCGCGGGCGGCCGCGCGCCGCGCGGCGACTCGGGCGGTGGGGGGGACCCGGTGCGCGGCGAGACGACGGCTGCCGCCGTCGCGGCTGCCGCCGCAGCGACCGCGGCCGCCAGCTCCTCAGGCCCCGCCGCCGCCGCGAGCCGCGCGAGCGCGGCAGCCGCCTCGCGCCGCACCAGGGGCGACCCGTCGCCCACCACGCCCAGCAGTGCTTCCGCGGCCGCCGCTTCGGCCGCCGCGCGCGCCGCGGCGTCGGGCGCGGGCGACGGCGGGCGCGGCGGCGGCGGGTCGCCGCCCGCCGCCGCCCCCCCCTCGCCCTCGCCGTCCAGGGCCGCCCCCAGCCCCCCATCGTCCACGCACACGAGACTTCCCAGCGCAAATACGGCGGCCGCCCGGATCTCGGGGTCAGCCCAGGTGAGCAGGGCGGCGAGCGCGCCGGGCGCGCCGCGCGCGGCGGCCGCGCCGGACAGAGTCGGGGCGCCATCCACGAGCGACCCCAGGGCCAGGGCGAGCCACTGCACCAGCAGCGACCACCCGCCCTCGCCGTCGCCGTCGACGCCGCCGGTGGCGGGCGGCAGCGGGTCGGGCTGCGGGCGGGGGGGAGGGCGGGCCGCTTCGCCGCCTGCGGCCGCCACCACCAGCCTCCGGCACAGCACGTCCAGCAGGCCGGCCTGCACGCACAGCGCGCGGCCACGCGGGTGGCCGTCGCAGACGGCGGCCAGGACAAACGCGGCGTGCGCGCGCGGCGCGGCGCCGGGGGCCGGCGGGGAGGCGCCGGGCGCGCCCGCCGCCCCGCCGTCCCCGCCCGCGGGCGCGTCCAGCTGCCTCACAAAGTACAGGTGCCCCCCGTCCTTGGCCAGGTCGGCCTGGCACGAGGGGTCGAGCGCGAGTATCTTGGCCCAAATGAACGCGAGCGCCCCTCGCAGGTCGGCCGCCGACGTCTGCAACAGTTTGAGCACGTACGGAAAGATGCCGACCGAGAGCGCGAGGTCGACCGCCCACGCGCCGGCGTCCAGGAAGCGGGCGAGGAGGACGAGCGCGCGCAGGCGGTGCACTTGGGAGAGGAGGACTTGGAGCACGACGGGCAGCTGCTCGGGCGGGCGGCCGCCGGCGGGGGGGCCGCCGCCGCCCATGGCGGCGGCGCGCTCGAGCCAGAGCTCGAACGCGGTCAGTTGGTCGGCGAAGAAGGGCGACGGCGTGAACGCGGCGTCGGGGCCGGCCGCCAGCAGGGCGGGCAGTTGGAGCAGCGTCGCCTCGGCGGCTGCGTCCCACGCCGACCAGAGGCGGTGGTGCGCCGCGCGCGGGAGCGGCGGGTGCGACCGCGGCGTCACGCCCGCGCCGCGCATGACTCGCTCCGCGAGCAGGAAGTTGCGAAACAGGGACGCGACGAGGAGGTCTTGGCGAAAGAGGCGGTGGAAGAGGGAGCGGGGGAGGAGGTTCCACGCGATCGTGTCGGTCACCGCAGTGAAGACCCAGTTGAGTTCCCCGAGCGGCGTTTTCCGGTCGGCTGCCCGCCCCGGGATCCTGTCCACGAGGTCCCGAGTCACGCCATCCGCCGCCAGGGGCGACCGGGACGCGTGCCAGCGCAGCGCGGCCTTGATCGGCGTCGTCAGGCACGCGGTGAACGCGTCGGCGGGCAGGTCGGGGCACGCGGGCAGCGCTTCGTGCGCGCCGCAGGCGGCCAGGAGGATGGTGTCGGCGAGCGGGTCGGCGCCCGGGGGCGCGTCGTCGCCGCGCTCTGCCGCGCGCTGCGTGGCAAACGCGCGAAACGCGGCCGCCACGAGCCCCGCGGCCGGGCAGTCGAGCACGTAGATGGCCGGCGACCCGACCCACCCCATGAGGTCGTACACGGACAGGGGGATGTACTGGGTGTAGGACTTGTTGAAGACCCACACTTCCCCGTTCGACGTCGGCCGCGGCACGCCGTGCCCGTTGTAATGCAGGAGCACGCGCTCCGCGCGCGCTGCCCGCCGGGCGCCGGTGGCCAGCTTCTTGACGTCGTCAAGGGTCGGGTCGAGGTGCATGCGGTAGCGCGCGCGCGGCTGCCACCGCTCATACTGCGCCTGCAGGTTCTTGCCGATCGTTTCCAGCGCCTTGGGCGGCGCCATGGAGAGCGGGTCGACCCAGCACTCGAGCCTCGCGCAGGGCGAGATGCGGAGCGCGTCGGGCGGGTCGACGCCGATGTTGAGGCAGAGGACCAAGGCGACCGCGGTCGTCTTGGTGCGCTCCTTTTGGCGCCACCGGGAGACGGCGGTGGATGGGTCTGAGGCCTGGTGGTGGTGGGGCGCGTCGCCGGCGCCGTGGCGGGTCTGAGAGAGGAGGGTGGCGGGGTCGGCGGCGCGCTGTCGACGGGCGCCCGCTTCTCTCTCCCTCTCTCCCTCTCTCACTTCGCAGAAAAAGACGCGCACGACCGGTTCACCGCCTCCACCGCCGGCTGGGTCGCCCTGGGGGGGGGGGAGGGGGGGGGGGGGGGGGGGGGGGGGGGGACCCCCCCCCCCCCCCCCCCCCCCCCCCCCCCCCCCGGGGGGGGCCCGCGGGGGGGGGGGGCGGGGGGGGGGGGGGGCGCGGGTCGGGGGTCCCGCGCCTTGCCGCCAGGGCGCGCTGCGCCGCCCTGGCCCCGCCACGCGCCCCCGCCCGCCCCCTCCCCCTCCCTCCCAACCGACACACGCACCTCCACGACCGACATAGAGCTCAGCGCGTCGCGCAGGGAGCCCCCCGCGGGCGACAGTGGGCGCTCGCCGCCGCCCGGCGGCGCGCCAGGCTCCATTGGGGGGGCGCGCCCCGCCCCGAGCGCTCAGCTGCAGGCGTGGCGAATGGAGGGTCGAGGGAAGGCGGCCGAGACGGCGCGGGCAGTGGGGCCACGGGCGCCGGCGAGCGCCTGTGCACTCTCCCGCGGCCTCGATCCCGGCCGCCGCCATGGCGTGGCGCACCGCCCTGTCCAAAAACTTGCAGGAGCTGCGGTGAGTGGCTGGTGTGGGGGGTGGGCGCGGGCGCGGCGCATCGCGGGCCGCGCCGACGCGCGCCCTCTCCTTCTCCGCAGCATCCACCTGTGCGCGACTTCGCCGGGGAGCCAGGGTGCTCGGTGAGTGAGAGAGATGGGGTGCAGATGGTGAGGAGGCTGCGGGGCGACCCCGCCGCCGACCGCCTTCCTCCCTTCTCTTTTCTCGTCTCTAGCGACTTTCTGGCCGCCACCTACGCCGACCTGCGCGCCACCAACCCCGGTTTTCCCCTGCTCGTGCGCGAGGGGGACGCTTGCGCGGCCAGCGCGCGGGCGCGCTACGATTTCGGCGCGGAGGCGGCGACCCCACTCGACGGCCTGGACGCGGCCGGCGTCGAGGCCGCGCTCGCGGGCCTCGTCAAAAAGGGCGAGTCCATGCCGCGCAGCGCGGAAAGCAAGTGAAGGGGAGGAGGGAGGCGGCGGCGTGTGACGCGCGCCGTTCAGAGACTGACCCACTCCAGAGTGCTTGCAGTGCGCCGCTCGAGCCCCTGCCCCATCCCTCACCCCCCTGGCAGCAGCCCTAGCATGTCAAGGTAGGCCGCATCGCGCGCGGCGAGCAGGGCGTCGAGCTCGCCGCCCGCCGCCGCGACGTCATCCGCCACCCGCTTCAGCGCCGCTTCCGCCGCCCTGTGCGAGGCGTCTAGGTCGGACAGGGCCCGGCGGCGGGCCACGATGGCGTCCTCGGCCGCGCGCAGCGCGGCAGTGGGGTCGCGGTTGGTGGCGCCGGCGCCGGCGCCGCTGCCACCCTCCCCCTTTCCCACCGGCACGCACGCCGCGCGCACGCTATATGCCGACTTCCTGTACACGTTGCAGCCCACGACGGCGAGCAGAATGGGCCCGGAGACTGCCGGCAGAGGGTCGCGCGGCGCCAGGCCGTCGAGCCTCCGCAGCACGCGCGACGCGGGCCCGCCCCCAGCAGCGGCGGCCAGGGCGCCGGATTTGGGGGGCGGGAGGTCCCAGGTGGCGAACGGGAGGCCGCAGAAGAGGGCGGCGAGTTGCCCCCCCCCCGCGCCCGCGACCGGCGCCGAGTCGGCCGCCGCCGCCAGCTCCCACCCGCCGCCGTGGCCGGCGGCCGACCGCTCAAACATGAGGAGCTGGACGCGGGAGCCGGAGCGCGAGTAGGCGGCGAACGCGACGCCGCCGGGAGGGGGGGGGGAAGGGAGGTCGACCGACCACCAATCGGCGTCGCCGCGCGCGACGCAGCCGGCGAGAGGTGGCACGGCGTCCAGGGGCAGCGGGTGAGGCTCGAGGAGGCCCAGGCGGGCGGCGTCGAGCAGCGCGGGCGGCGGCGCCGCGCGGACGGCGACGCCGAGTTTGGAGAACACGGACAGCAGCGCCTGGTCGATGATTCCGAGCTGGGAAAAGTCGACAGCGATGTCGGCGAGGTCGGCGACGCCCCCGGCGGCCGCGGCGGCGTCGGTTTTTGCGCGCGCCGCGGGGTCGCCCACCAGCGCGTACGCTTTTGCCACTTCGGCAAACACGGCGTCACTGGCGCCGTCGGGCGCCTTGTCCGGGTGGTGCGCGAGGGCCAGGCGGCGGTAGGCGGCACGGATGTCAGCGCTCGGCGCGTCGCGCGACACGCCCAGCACGGCGTACGGGTCGAAAGGGGGTGGGCCCGGGCTGGACGAGGGCGGCATCGTCGCTGGGGGATTGGGCGGCCGCGGGCGGCGCCGCGGGTGTGAAGCGGCGGGACACGCGCGCGCGTTCTCCTCTCCAGCCACGAACGACACAACACGCCCCCACCCCCCTCACAAACCCCACGCCGAATGCATTCACTCCCACACCGCCTCCTCGAGGCGGACGTGCACCCCCGCGTCCCCGGGGTCGCCCAACTCGACCAGCAGGCGCGCCCCCGCCCGCGGCCGGAACAGGGCCCACAGCGAGTGCAGGGTGTCTACTGCGCCCGGCACCCGCGGGCGCACGAGGAAGCGGGCGGAGGCGAGGCGGGAGCGGTCGCCGCCGGCGCGCGCGAGCGCGGCGGCGAGCGAGGCGAGCAGGGCGCCCGCCTGGGCCATGGCCGCGTCCTCCGGGGGGGCCGCGACGGGGGCGGGGGCCAGGGGGCCCACGCGGCCGCCGGCGGTGGGCGGAGGGCGGGAGCGCGGGCCGTCGCGCGCGCGCCCCGCCGCGCCCGACGACCGCGCACTCGCGCCCGCCTCGCTCGTGTGCCGCGCGGCGGCCGCGGAAAAGGCGGCCGTCAAGGCCGGGCGCGCTCCGCCCGAGCGAGCGGCCGTGGCACGCGGGCTCGACTCGGCCGACCCCTCGCGCAGCAGCCGGCCGCCCCCGCCCGACGCGACGCCGGCCGACCCCGGGTCGGAGCCACCGCCTTCCTCCCGGTCGGCGGTGCGCTGCGCGGCGGCCGCCGCGGCCGCTGCGCGGCGCCCTGCGCGCGCCGCGGTGCCGCGCGCGCCTTCCCCCGACTCGGCGTCGCTCGTCGTCGCGGCCGACCCCGGCCCCGCGCCCGACGTCGCCAACGACGTCGCGGCGCCGGCGGCGGCCTGCATGGCCGACCGGGACGCGGGGCAGGACACCATGCCGCCCCCAAACACGATAAGCCCGGCCGGCGCGCGCGGTGGCGACTCGCCGCTGCTGCCGGGCGCGAGCGACCCCCCTCGGGACGGCAGAGCGGGCCTTGACAGGTCGGACGCGGCGGGGTCGTGCGACCGCGGGCGCGAGGGCGAGGGCGGGACCGACACGGTCAGCGTCGCGTCGGGGTCGGTCGACGTCGCGGACGTGGCGCCAGGGTCGGTCGGCGTACCGGGAGTGGCGGATGGACTCTTGGGCGTGGCGGCCGTCGCGACGGGGCCGGCCGACGCCGCGACCACCCCCCTCCCGCCCCTCGTCGGTGTCGCGCCCGACGACGCCAGCACCCGCCGCTGGCGCGGCGCGCACCGCGCCCCCCCGGAATCGTCCTCGTCCGTCGTCTCCCACCCGGTCACCGGCCGCAGCACGCGCGGCGAGACGCCGCCCGAGTCGGGGCCCGCCGCGGCGGGCGGCCGCCCCTCGGCGTCGGCCGCCAGCTCGGCCGCGGTCGCCACCGCGTCCGCGGCGGCCAGCACATCGTTCATGATGGGCAGGCCGCCCATGGCGCGCGACATGTTGAGGTGGTCGGCGGCCGAGTCGTCCTGCGGTTCGGGGCCGTCGGCGCCTGAGCCCGAGCCGGGGCCCGGGCGCGCGCGGACGGCGACGCGGGTGGCCGTAGCGCCCGGTTCGGCGTTGCCGGTGGGCGCGGTGGCGGTGGAGGCGGTGCAGGCGGACGCGGTGGCGGAAGGGGCGCTGCCGGCATAGTGGCTCCCGCTCGCGGGGTCGGCGGCGGCCGAGCGCAGCGTGTAGCGGGCGCCACTGCACGCCGCGCTCGCGCCGGCGGCGGGGCCAGGCCGGGGAGCGGCGGCGGAGGGCGCGGTCAAAGGCGCGGCCGCCGCGGCGAGCAAGGACACGACGCCGCGCGCCAGCCCGCCCGCGTCGGCAGCCACCGGTTCGACACCGCTGGCGGCACCGACCGAGCAGGCGGCGACGGGTCCGTCGGCCGCGGCGGGTGACGCGGGGCCGCTGGCGCCGCGCGCCAGAGCCGGCGCCACGCGCCGCCGCGTCGAACGCGCGCCGGCGTCGTAGTCGGGCGACAAGATGCGCTTGGCGGCGCCCCGGAGCGGCGGGCGGTCGCCGCTGTTGCCACTGTCGCCGCCCCCTTCGCCGCCGTCGTCCGAGTCGGTCGGCGCGGCTTCCAGCGCCAGCGTCGTCTCGTACCCCGGCACCGCCGCCCGGCGGCGCCCGACGCGGGTTGCAATGCCGGGCGAGGTGGGGTCGGCGTCGTGGGGGCGGGCCGGGGGGGGGCTCGCGCTCGGGTCGGCGGCGCGGCCGAGGCGGGAGGGGCCGCGTCCGCGTCCGCGTCCGCGGCCGCGTCCACGTCCACGTCCACGTCCACGTCCACGTCCACGACCGCGCCCGCGGCCGCGGTCAGTGGAGGGAGACGCGTCGCCGTCGCTCGCCCCTCCCGCCGCCGCTTCAGGCAGCGATGGCGGCTCCAGCCCCGCCTGCAGCTCCCACACCAGGTCACACGCCTGTCCGTCGTCCAGCTCGGACGCCAGCGCGTCGATGGCGCCCAAAGAGCAGGGCGTGCCCATGGCGGCGACCGCCTGAAGCCAGGGCGACGGCCGCGCAGCCGCGTGCCCGGGCGTGGACAAGGGCCCGCCGCCCAGTGGGGTGGCGGCCGCACCGCCCAAGCCCAGGGCGGCAGGTAAGGGAGGGGGAGGCTGGCGCGGGGGGGTGGCGTCGACCAGGGCGCCGCGCGGCGCGCGGCGCGCCTGCAACGCCAGGGTGGCCACGGCAGCGATGCCGGCGGGGGAGACCGCGTTGAACGCAAACATGGCGGAAGGCTCGGGCGCGTCGGAGAGAGGCGGTGGCGGGCGGTCGAGCGCGTCCGCGAGCGAGCGCAGCGCGGACGGTGCCGACCGCACGTCGGACGCCGCCGGCGCCGGCGCCACCCGGCGCGGCAGCACGGGCGCCCCGCGCGTCCAAATGGGCGGCGTGCGAGACCAAGGCAGCGTGCGCGCCGCGCCGTCGCCGAGGCGCGACCGGTCGGCCGCACGCAGCGCGCCCGCAAGCGCCGCCCGCCCGTCGGCCAGGGTGACGACCGCCTTCCAGGCGTGCGCCGTGGGGGCGGGCGCGTCCCAGCCGGGCGGCGTGTCGGCTTGCCAGGAAGGGTCGTCGGGAGGGGCTCCGGCGGCGGCGGCGGCAAACGCGCAGCCCGCGACGGCGACAGGCTCACTTGCCCCCGCCGGCGTGTACGTCACGCGGCGGGTGCACATGTCGTACACGCCCCTCGTCGCGCCCACGCGCACGGCGAGGCCGGCGGGCGGGTGCGCCGACCCCGCGCGGCGGCGCCGCGCGGCGACCGACGCCGCGCGGTCGCCGCCGCCGCTCATGGCGGACGCGGTCACGGTGGCGTCGGGGTCGATGGAGGCGGCAGAGGGTGACGGGGCGTGGCGGGGGGGGCGGGTGGTGGTGGTCGCGCTGTCGACTGGTGCGCGCGCGGCCTCGGCAGCGGCCACGGCAACGACTGCGGCGCGCGCCGCGGCGGCGGCGGACGCGGCGGCGGCCGAGATGGCGCCAGAAGACGACGTGGCGGCCGGCTTGGGCGGCTCTGGCGCTGCGGGGCGGCGGGGCGGCGACGGCAGGCCGCCCGCGCGCGCGCTCGGCTCGGGGCGCCCCGCGGCGACGGCCGCGCCCGCGCGCGTCTCGGACGACGGGGCGTCTTGGCCGGCGTCGGCGGCTGCCAAAGGCGCGGCCGCCGGCGGCGTCGGCGAGTCGGCCGCCGCGTCGGGTTTGCCGCGGCCGCGGCCCCTTCCCCTTCCCCGTCCCCGGCCCCGAACCTGCCCCCTACCCGGTCCAGACCGGGCAGGCAGCGCGGTCGCGGGGCGCAGGGACGAGACCGAGTCGACGCGGACGGCGGCGGCGCCCGGCTCCGCCTCGGGGCCAGCATCCTCTTCCACCACCTCGACCACCAGCTGCTTGCGCGAGAAGACGGCGGGCGACGTGACGGGCGATGCGAGGGGGGAGGCGAGGGAGGGCGTCAGCGCGGACGAGGAGAGGGACGCCGCACGGCGCAGCGCGCGCGGCGCCGCCGCGGGGCTCAGCCCCGCCGCCAGACTGTCTGTACCCCACCGCGCGGGCGGCGGGCTGGCCAGCACGCCGGGAGGCAGCTCCCAAACGTCGGCGGGCGGCTCGGGGTTGGCGGCGCGCGGCGGCGTGCGCGCGCGGACCACGAGCCCGGCGTCGTCGTCGTCGTCGTCTGGGAATTCATACTCGTCCCGGGACCGCTTGGCGGGCGTGGGGCGCGGGGCGGGAGCGGCGGGAAGGGTAGGCGCGGCGCGGCCGCGGCCACTGCCGCGGCCGCGCCCACGCCCCCTCCCGCGGCCGTGGCCGCCTCCCGGCGAGTCCCAGTCGTCGCTCACATCGCCTGACGTTGACGGCTCGTCGTGCGACGGCATGGTGGCGGCGCGCCTGGGGGAGGAGGGTGGCGCGCGCGTGGGCGAGTTGCGGACGCGGTCGCCGTCGCTCGCGCGCCGGTTGGGGCGCTGACCGGCGCCGGCCGACCAATCAACCGTTGTGCGCGCACACTTGGCATCTCAGAGCCTCGATGGGCACGTGTACCAGCGGCCACGGGCCGCCGGCCGGGCGCCGGGCGCCGCGCGCAGGTTAACGCATGCAGGCGCCGCGCCGCGCGGCCTCGATGCGACCCTTTTCCCTTCGCGATGTGCTCTCCAACATCACCTCTCGCGCCGCTCCACCGGCCTCACCTCGAACGCGCCGCTCGCGCGGGGGCGCGCGCGGCGCCTGGTCGGGCGCCCGGCGTTCGCGCGCGATTGCCCGCTTGGGGCGGTGGCAACACCCAGCCGCGGTCCGAGCGTGACGCGGCCGGGTCGTCGCCCCGCAAAAGGGGTGGGAGTGAGAGAGAATAGGTTGCCGCACTCTCGCCGGCGCTGGCGGCCCATCGGCGCGCCGCCCTACTCCCGGCCGCCTGGCAGTCGATTGGCAGTCGCTTGGAGTCTGGCGCTCGTCCACTCGTCTAATGCGCTTCCACCGCGCGCTGGCCACCGCCTCGGCGACCCCGGTCACAGCCTGCCTGGCCTCAACGCGGGCAGTGCTGCGCCTGGCGGGCGAGGATGTGTTGCTGTTTCTACAGGTGAGAAGGAGGAAGAGCGGCGGCGGCGCATTGCGGCTGACGCGGCTGCCGATCTCCTCTTTTCCTCTCCCTCCTTCCTCCCCAGGGCCTCCTCACCAACGACACGACCCACCTCGCGGCGCCCGGCGCCCCTCCATTGGCCGCCGCCCTGCTGACGCCGCAGGGGCGCATCGTGAGCGACATGTTTTTGCACAGGGCCGACATCGACGCTTCCCCCATCTCGCCCCCCACCCTGTACGCCGACGTCGACGCCGCCGCCGCCGCCACGGTGCTCGCCCTACTCAGGCGGTACCGGCTGCGGGCGCGGGTGAGCGTGGATGACGCGTCGGGCGAGGCGGCGGTGTGGGCGCAGACTGGGGGCGGCGGCGGCCAGCCTGGTCCCTCCTGGCCCGCCGACGCGCGCGGCGTCCCCGAGCTCGGCCGGCGCGCGATCATTCTGTCGCGCGGCGCCGGCGCCCTGGCCGAGGCGGGCGGCGGCGCGGGGGCCTACGCGTCCCTACGCCTCGCCGCGGGCGTTGGCGAGGGCGCCGACCTCGACCCCGGGCGCGGCACGCCCCTGGAAGCCAATCTGGACGGTCTCAACGCGGTGTCGTTCGCCAAAGGGTGCTACGTCGGCCAGGAGCCGGTCGCGCGGGCCCACTTTCAGGGGCAGGTGCGCAAGCGGCTCATGCCGGTGTCGTTCCTCCCGCCCGCCGGCGCGGCTCCCGGCTGGGCGCCGGCTGTGGGGGATAGCTTGGCCCCAGCCTTGGGGTCGGCCCGGCCCGCGGGCCGCGTCGCGGCCGCCGCGGGCGCCGGCTTGGGCCTCGCCCTTCTCCGCCTCGACGCCGCCCTGCCCGCCGCCGCGGCTGGCATTGCATTGCCCCTGGCCGACGGTGGGAGCGCGGCGCCCGCGGTGCCGGCCTGGTGGCCGGCCGAGTGGTTGCGGGGGTGACTCCCTCCACGTTTTTTGTTGCTTCCGCCCTCTAGACCACGCCGCAGTGTGTAAAAGACGCAATGCGCACTCGCACCCCCACTCCCCCTCCCTCATTTGAGCTTGGTCTCTGTGAATAGGACGTGCTTGTTGACGCGCGGGTCGTGCTTCACAAACTGCAGCTTGCCCGGCAGCGTGCGCGCGTTTTTGCGTTTGACGTAGAAGAAGCCGGTGCCCGCGGTGGAGAGGAGTTTGACGAGGAGGGTGGCGCCTTTTTTGGCGCCCGCCATTGGGCCGTCGTGGGGTGGGATGGGTCCGATCCGGGGCAGCGCGGTCGCGGGGTGGGCGCGCGGGCCGGCGCCGGGCGGGCGGCGGGGGCCGGCGCGCGGGGCGGCGAGGGGAGAGTGGGTGGCGGCGGCGGGCAGCCGCGCTCTCGTCCCTCTTTCCTCGACGCGACGGCGTCCCCGGCCGCGAGACATTGCACACGCGCCGCGACACACCAGCCCAATAGCGCCGCCCAGCACGGGCGGCAGCCCGGCGGCGAACGAGAGCTCGCCGCCCCTCTCCCACCCCTTTTCCCTCTTCCCGTCACTGCCGCCTCCTCTGCCCGATGACGACCGGCGCCGCCGCCAGCAGCGGCACCGGCGGCCGGTCGCGCGCCACCGGCGGCACGGCGCCGGCGTCCACGACGAGGCGCGGGCCGAGGAGCCACGCGGTGAGCGCACCGCCGGCCAACCCGCCGGCATGGCCCCAGTTGTCCACGTTGGCGGTGACGAGGCCCATGACGACGTTGATTGCCAGCGACTGGCCCAGGGACGCGAGGACGGCGTCGGAGGCCTTGCCAAAGTAGGAGCGGTGGCGGACGAAAAAAACCGCGAGCGCGCCGCCGAGGCCGAAAATGGCGCCGGACGCGCCGACCGAGGGCGCCACCGTGAACGCGTACGAGGCCGCGGTGCCGGCGACGGCGGCGGCGGTGTAGATGGCGATGAAGCGTTTGCGGCCCGAGAGGCGCTCGATCAAAGGGCCGAGCGAGTTGAGCGCAAACTGGTTGGTCGCCAGGTGCACCAGATTGCCGTGCAGCAGCGCGGGCGTCGCCAGGCGCCACAGCTCGCCCGCCGCGATCGCCGCGTTGATTTTGGCGCCCCACACCGTGACCCGCTGCCCGGACGCGGCTTGGGCGAGGAAGGCGAGGCAGTTGGCGAAGAGGAGCGTGTCGGTCACGCGGCGGTCGGGGGAGCCAAACTGGCCGGCGCGGGGGGAGCCTTGCGGGGCGGGCGGGGGGCTGGAGGGGAGGGGAAAGGGTCGGCAGCGGTGTGGTCGGGGAGGCCGCCCCACCGCATTCACCCCCCTTTTTTTCTTGCCTGGCAGCAGCCCCCGTGAATACGAGGCCATTAACGCCCACCGCGGCGCACGCGCCGGCGCCCGCGGCAAACGCGGCGCGCCCGCCCGCGACGCGGCGGCCGGCGGGGCGCTGCCGCCGCGGCCGCGGCGGCAGCGGGATGCCACCAAAGCGGGCGACCAAAGAACGGGGTCCGAGCGGCATGGCGGCGAGCTGGAGAGTGGCAGGAGCGACTACGACGCCGCCCGCACATTCTCTTCCCAATCCTTCCCGCCATGGCCCTGCTCCGCGCCCCCACGACGCTGCGCGTGATGGCGCCGCGCCGGGCGGCCGCTCGGGTGCGGAAAGCGGCGGGCGCAGCCACCGCGCCGACGCTGGCCGCGCGCCGCCGCGCCCACCTCCCCCTCCTCCCCACCCCCCAGCCCGCCCGGCGCGTGTCCTCGGTGCGTGTCAACGCGCTGGCCGTGGGCGACAAGGTGTGGAAGAGGGGTGGAGGGCGTGGCGGGCGGTGGAGACAGCGCGGCGGCGGGGGCCGGTGGCTGCCTTCAGGAGGGGGCGGGAGCCCGCATGCGCCCCCCGGCGCGGCGGCCCTTCTAATGTGTCGTTTTAGGGCCGGCAATGGGGGGTGGACGGGGCGGCGCACGCGCGCCACGGTGGCCGGCGACACCCTTGACGCCTCGCCCCCCCTCCCCTCCCAGCTCCCCGGCGACGCCAAACTCTCCTACTTTGACGCCGACAACAACATGCAGGAGCTCACGGTCGACGCCCTGACCAAGGGCAAGCGGGTGGTGCTCTTTGCGGTGCCGGGGGCCTTCACGCCGACGTGCTCGCTCAAACACCTCCCCGGGTTTGTCGACGCCTCCGACGAGCTCAAGGCCAAGGGCGTCGACACCGTGGCGTGCATCAGCGTCAACGACCCCTTTGTCATGGACGCGTGGGGGCGCAGGTGGGGGGGGAGAGGGAGGGAGAGGGAGGGAGAGGGTGGGGTGTGCGCACACTTGGCCGCGCACCCCTCCGACCCTTCACCCACCTCTCCCCCGCCCCAGCGTCGACGCCGGCGACAAAGTGCTGCTCCTGGCCGACGGCTCCGCCCTGTTCACCAAGGCGATTGGCGCGGAACTGGACTTGACCGACAAGGGCCTCGGCGTGCGCTCGCGGCGCTACGCGTGCCTGGTCGACGACGGCGTCGTCAAGGTGCTCAACCTGGAGGAGGGCGGCGCGTTCACCGTGTCGTCGGCGGATGAGATCCTGGCGGCGCTGTGAAGAGGGGCTGGGGGGGGTGGAGGCGATTTTGGCGAGTGGGGCGGCGGCGCGCCGCGCACTCTCTGTTTTGGGCCTGGCCCGCTGCAACCAACCCGCGCGCGAGGGAGAGAAAAGGAGGGTGCCGGTCTCTTCTCTCACATGCTGCCGCTCGACGTGGGCGCGCCGGGGGCGCGGGCGGGGCGCGCGCACGGGAGGCACGCGCGCGCCGCCCGGGTCGCCTGGGCCGCCGCCGGCCTCGTTCCAGCCCGCACCCGCCTGCTGCGGCCCGGTGTGGTCGCACTCGCCCTCCTCCTCGCGGCCGACCTTCTCTCGCGCCCCGCGCTCGCCCCGACCCGCGCGCCGAGCGACGCGCGCGTTTGGGAGGCCGCCGCCGACCTCGACTTTCTCCAGTCGCTCGGGTCGGCGCGCCCGGACGTGTGGGCGGTGGCTCGGGCGCGCGCGGTGGCGCGGCGGTGGCGGACCGTGTTTTGGCGCAAGCCGGGCCTCGACCGCTGGGTCGCCACACGCTGCCGCCACCTGGCCGCTGAGCACGGCCCGCTCGTCGACCGCGCGATGGCGCCGTGACGAGAGGCGGGGTTGGACGCGGGCGCAGCCCTTGCGTCGACGAAATACGTTTGGGGCTGGGACGCGGCGCGGCGCGGCGCGTTTCTCGCCCCGCGCGCCCACCGGGCCAACCTCATGCCCGCCTACCACCGCGAGTTGGAGCGCCTGGCTCTAGATCTGGAGCTGCCGTCGCTCGCGCTGCCGCTGCCCCCCGGGGACGAGCCGCTGGCGCGCGTCGACGACTCGTCCCCCTCCACGCCTCCGCGCCCGCTCTTCTCTTTCTGCCTGCGCCCCGGGTACGATCGACGTGCCCGCGCCCGCGGACGCGGGCGCGTGGGTTTCTCGCGCCGGGCGCCGCGACGTGCGCGAGGCCAAGGCCTCGTTCCGCATCACGCCCGGGTCCCTGTCGGGGCTGGTCAAAGGAAGGTGCGCGCTGTTGACGCTGGGGCGGGACCGGCCGGACCTGGTGGACGCAGGGATGGTCGGCAGCGACCCGCGCGTCGACCCGTCGCTCGAGGCGGCCTACGAGAGCCCCGCCTCCCGTTCTCGCCTTCGCTACACCGTGTGGCCCCCCGGCAATTGTGCATCGGTGCGGCTGGCGCGCCAGTTGGCCGGGGATCAAGCGGTGCTGAAAGTCGACAGGTGGGGGTCGGCAGATGAACGCGGATGGTACTACCCGATGCTCACCCCGTGGCGCCACTACGTCCCGCTGACCGTCCACGGTGTCAACGGGACCCG
>Ga0315273_10004697_pt1 | contig 16788 bp, 16 predicted proteins | sample YL17G02_0_MG_FD_205753 | JGI IMG/M metagenome (GOLD analysis project Ga0315273, IMG submission 205753) | Sediment microbial communities from Yellowstone Lake, YNP, Wyoming, USA - YL17G02_0 | ecosystem: Environmental > Aquatic > Freshwater > Lake > Sediment | place: USA: Wyoming | collected... | reverse complement strand
GCCTCCAGCCGCTCGACGACCTCGCCGGCGGCGAGGTCGCGGCGCACGATCTCGGCGACGTCGCCGGGCGACACCGGCGCGTACCAGGCCCCGGTCGGGTAGCAGCAGACCACCGGGCCGCGGCCGCAGAGCGGGGCGACACAGCCGCTCTGGGTCTGGACGACCTCGTCGCCGAAGCCCTGGGCGGCGCACAGCGACGCCATCTCGGTGTAGACGTCCTGCGATCCGCGCGAGGTGCAGTCCGGCCCGCGGCAGACGAGCACGTGGGCGCGGGTCACCCGGCGACCCCGACGGCGGTGAGGGCCGCCTCGACGTCGGCCGCCGCCCGCGCGAAGGCCTCGTCCGAGAGCGCGGGCACGGCGTCGCGCGGCGCGCCGATGGAGGCGGGCAGCTCGACCCAGCTCACGCAGCCACCGTGCTCGGGAGTGACCTCGAGCACGGGGGGCGCGGGCACGGTCCAGACGCGCAGGACGGCCGCCCAGAGCGGGTGCTTGCGTCGCCAGCGCAGCCGCTCCTCGGCGTACGACGGGGCGAGGATGTGCAGGTGGTCGATCGCCGCCAGCGCCTCGGGGTCGGCGATCGGGTGGGCGCCGTGCAGCTCGGCGTACGCCGCCAGCGGCAGGCGCGAGGGTTCCTCGCGCTGCGCGAGCGGGTCGGCGAACCGCGCCCGCTCCGCGGGCTTCACCAGCTCGGGCCGCTGGTGGGCGTGGGTGGGGAAGAGGTAGAAGCGCGGATGGGGCAGCTCGAAGCGCCTCTCGCCGATCCCGCCCTTGCGGACGATCAGCACCTGGTCGCCCGCGGCCAGGGCCGCGATCGTCACCGCCCATTCCTTCAGCGCGTGCTCGGACACGCGCCCAACCCTAGCGCGGGACGGGTGTCCGATCATGGTGACGGGAGGCCCTGGTAACGTTGGAGCGGATGATCGACGCCATCCTCTCGCGCGCCGCCGACGGGCAGCGCATCGGCTCCGACGAGGCGGTCGCCCTCTGCCGGGAGGCTCCGCTCGAGGACCTCGGCGCGGCGGCCGACGCGGTCGTGCGCCGCCGATACGGCGACGTCATCACCTACAACGTCAACGCGCACCTCAACCCCACCAACATCTGCGTGGTCGGGTGCGGGTTCTGCGCCTTCGCGGTCTGGACCGAGAAGGACGAGCGCGCGTACGCCTACAGCGTCGACCAGCTCGTCGATCGGGCCGGCCAGCTCGCCGAGCTCGGCATCACCGAGCTCCACATCGTCGGCGGGATGACCAAGGAGTACGACCTCCCCTACTACGAGGAGCTGTTCGTCGAGCTGAAGGCGAGCCTCCCGCACGTGTCGCTGACGGCCCTCACGGCCGTCGAGGTCGATTTCATCGCCCGCATCTCGAAGGTCGACCACGCCGAGGCGCTGCGGCGCCTGCGCGCGGCGGGGCACGACACGATGCCCGGCGGCGGCGCCGAGGTCTTCAGCCCGCGGGTGCGCAAGATCATCGCCGACCGCAAGGTGCCGGCCGAGGTCTGGCTCGACGTCCACCGCGAGGCCCACGGGCAGGGCATGCGCACCAACGCCACGCTGCTGTTCGGCCACTTCGAGACCCCCGAGGAGCAGGTCGACCACATGAGCCGGCTCCGCGAGCTGCAGGACGAGACCGGCGGCTTCCAGGCGTTCATCCCGCTGCCCTTCCTGCCGGGCAACACCGACTTCGCCTACCTCCCCGGCCCCACCCGCGAGGAGAAGCTGCGCACCATCGCGGTCGCCCGGCTCTTCCTCGACTCGTTCCCGCACATCAAGGGCCACTGGGTGATGCTCGGCGAGGAGATCACCAGCGAGGCGCTGGGCTATGGGCTCGACGACCTGTCGGGCACCCTCACCGAGGAGCGCATCGCGCACGCCACGACGGTCCAGACCCCGCTCGGGCTGTCGCAGGAGCGGATGGAGAACCTCATTCGCGCCGGGGGCAAGGCCCCGGCCGAGCGCGACACGCTCTACGGGCCGATCCATCGCGACGAGGTCGCCGCCTGAGCCTCAGGTGAGGGGCCGACGCCGCAGCCCCGCGGCGCAGGCCAGGGCGAGCAGGATGCACCACGCGAGCGTCCAGGCGACGCTGTCCCAGCCGGACGCGGGGACGATGACCGTGTTGTCGTTGATCTCGACGCGCGGAGCGGCCGCGCCGGCCGCGTCGCGGAGCTGGAGGTCGGCGATCATGGGCGACGTGATCGTGCGGGGGGCGATGTGGTAGAGGAGCTTCACGCCCGCGTCGGCGGTTCCGATGAGGCCCTGGTCGGCGGCCGCCTTCAGGTTGACCGCGGCCTGCGCGAGGACGTACAGCGAGACGCCAAAGGCCCCGGCCGCGGCGGGGCCCACCACCGAGCTCGCCGCCGCACAGGCGAGCAGCGCGAGGAGCAGGCCGACGGCGACGGCCAGCGTGTGCACGGCGAGCGGCCCGTCGAGCCCCAGGCCGAGGGCGAGGCTGCCGGCCTGGAGGACGACGCCCCAGGCCACGAGCGCGGCCGCGAGCACCGCGATGCGGGCCCCCACGGCGCCCGCCGCGAGCTGGGGGCGCGAGGCCCCCGCGCCGGCGAGCAGCCCGAGGTGCCCGGACTCGGCGTCGAGGTTGAGGGTGGCGCTCCCGAGGGCGATCGCCAGCGCGAGGCCGCCCAGCAGCAGCAGGGCCGCCGCGGCGCGGCGCAGCTCGTCCTCGCGCGCGACGCCCTCCGAGCCGATCGCGGTGAGGGCCGCCACCACCGCCAGGGCGACCCCCGCCGCGAGCGCGACCTGCACCCAGCGCCGCCGGGCGAGGCGGGCGAGCTGCGCCGCCACCAGGGCGAGCAGTGCCGTCACCGCGGCGCCCCGTCGAGGAGCGCGATGCGCCGGCCGAGAGCCGGAGCGAGGCCGGCCGGGCGCCGCGCGGCCACGACGACCGCGGCGCCCCGCGCCCGCGCGGCGCGGATCTCGGCGAGCGTCTCGGTGAGCACCCACGGGTCGTCGAGCACGACGAGGTCGGGGTCGCCGGCGATCGCGAGCGCGAGGCTCAGGCGGCGGAACCCCTCGGCGTCGAGCCGGCTCGTGCGCCAGGACGCCACGTACCCGAGCCCGGCGCGCTCCAGCGCCTGCTCGGCGGCTCCGGGGGCGGGCGCGCGGCGCAGGGCGACGACGGCCCGCACCGTCTCCGAAACCCGCAGGCCGGTGGCGAACCCGGCCCCCTGAGGCCCGTAGCCGGTCCGCCCGCGCGCCGCGGGGCCGCCGGGCGGCCCCCCGAGCACCGCGAGTGCGCCGCGGTGGTCGACGAGCCCGAGCAGGGCGCGCAGCAGGCTCGTCTTGCCCGCACCGACGGGCCCGGAGACCATCAGCCCCTCGCCGGGCCGGAGGGTCAGCGAGACGCCCCGCACGGCCGGCTCCGGGCCTCCGTGGTAGCGGACCTCCATCCCCTCGGCCGCGACGGCGGCGGCCGGGTCGGCTCCTCCCGCCTGGGGGCCGGTCACCCGGAGAGGATGACCTCGAGCACCTCGTCGCGGCGGCGCTCCATGTCGGCCTCCGAGACCAGCGACTCGAGGTTGAGGCGAAGGAGCGGCTCGGTGTTGGACGACCGGACGTTGAAGTGCCAGTCGTCGTAGTCCACCGACAGGCCGTCGATCGCGGCCTGGCGGCCGTCGGCGTAGCGCCCGCGCAGGCGCTGGATGGCGGCGGGCGCGTCGTCGACCGTCGAGTTGATCTCGCCGGAGATGTGGTACCGCTCGCGGAACTCCGCGATCAGGTCCGACAGGCGCCGGCCCGTCGTGGCGACCATCTCCATCACGAGCAGCGCCGGGATGAGGCCGCTGTCGGCGAACGAGAAGTCGCGGAAGTAGTAGTGGCCGCTGACCTCGCCGGCGAAGACCGCGTCGACCTCGCGCATGCGCCGCTTGATGAAGGCGTGCCCGACGCGGTACATGTCCGCGCGCCCCCCGGCCGCGGCGATCGTGTCCGGCACGGCCCGCGACGCGCGCAGGTCGTAGACGACGGTCGACGGCCCCGTGCGCGCCAGCATGTGCCGCGCGAGCAGGGCGGTGAGGAAGTCGCCCGCCACGAACTCGCCGGTGTCGTCGATGAAGAAGCAGCGGTCCGAGTCGCCGTCGAAGGCGATGCCGAGGTCGGCGCCCTCCGCGCGCACCTTGCCGATGATGAACTCGCGGTTCTCGGGCAGGAGCGGGTTGGGCTGGTGGTTGGGGAAGCGGCCGTCGAGGTCGAGGAAGCAGGGCACCGCGTCGATCGCCAGGCGCTCCAGCACGGGGGGCAGGTAGAGCCCGGCCATTCCGTTGGCGGCGTCGAGGACGACCTTCAGCCCTGTGATCGCCGCGGGGTCGACGAAGCCCATGCACTTCTCGACGAAGCGCTCGAGCAGGGTCGCGTCGCGGCTGCGCACGCCCGGCGCCGAGGCCGTCGGCGGGCCCGCGATCGCGATCCGCCCGACCTCGGAGATGCCGGTGTCGCCCGAGAGCGGCAGGGCGCCGGCCGTGACGAGCTTGACGCCCGTGTACTGCGGCGGGTTGTGGCTCGCCGTGATGCAGGCGCCCCCGTCGAGGCCGGCGTCGGCCACGGCGAAGTAGAGCATCTCGGTGGCGCAGAGCCCGAGCTCGACCACGTCGGCGCCGGCCGCGATCGCGCCGTCGGCGAAGCGGGCCGAGATCGAGGGCGACGAGAGCCGCACGTCGTGGCCGACGGCGATCCGCTTGGCGCCGGTGACCGCGATGAACGCGGCGCCGACGGCCTCCGCGCCGTCCTCGTCGAGCTCCTGCGGGTAGAGGCCGCGCACGTCGTAGGCCTTGAAGACGCTCGGGTCGATCGTCATTCGCCGAACCCGGAGCGCAGGAGGGCGTAGGTCTCGTCGAGGTGCTGTGGCATGACGCGGACGTCTCCCAGTACCGGCATGAAGTTGGTGTCTCCCACCCACCGCGGGACGAGGTGCATGTGGACGTGGTCGGCGATGCCGGCTCCGGCCGCGCGGCCCTGGTTGATCCCGACGTTGAACCCCTGGGGGCGCATCCGCTCCTGCACGACCGCCTGCGAGCGCTGGGCGAGGGTCATGAGCTCCGCGAGCGTCTCCTCGTCGAGGTCCGCCAGCGAGTCCACGTGCGCGTACGGGACCATCATCAGGTGCCCGTTGTTGTACGGGTAGAGGTTCATGATCACGAACGCGCGGGCGCCACGGTACAGGATGTAGGTGCGCTCATCATCGCGGCGGGCGGGCAGGTCGCAGAAGACGCACGACGGCCCCTCGAAGCCGTGATCCTTCTCCGCGGCGACGTAGCTCATCCGCCACGGCGACCACATGATGTCCGGCCCCGCGGGCCGGTCACCCGGGCCTAGAGCCATCGCTTGTGGCGGAACCAGGCGAACAGGGCGACGGCGACCGCGGCCATCAGCAGCAGGGGGAACACGAACGAGAAGGCGCCGGCATGGGCGAACGGCAGCGTGTCCGTGTTCATGCCGTAGACCCCCGTGATCAGGGTCAGCGGGAGCATCACCGCCGCGAGGATCGTCAGGACCCGGATGATGTCGTTCAGCTTGTGCGTGATCACCGACTCGTTGGTCGCCTCGAGGGCTTCTGCGACCTCCTTGTAGTTCTCGAGCAGGTCCCAGATCCGCTCGCTCTTGTCGACGATGTCGTCGAAGTAGATCTCGAGGTCCTGGGGCGCGTAGCGCTGGTTGCTGCGCTCGAGCAGGCGCAGGGTGGGCCGCTGCGGCTTGACGATCTTCCGGTAGTTGATGATCTCCTGCTTGATGTTCGAGATGTCGCGCACAAGGTCGTCGCTCTCGCCCTCGAAGAGGGCGTCCTCGATCGAGTCGAGCTTGAAACCGATCTTGTCGAGGATCGGGAAGCAGTAGTCGTACATCGTGTCGACGATCTCGTAGAGCAGGTACCCCGAGCCCTTGTTCATGTACTGCGCGCGGGCGCTCTCGGTGCGCTCGCAGCGCGACCAGAGGGCGCTCAGCGGCTTGAGCGGCTCGTTGGGGAGCGTGATGACCAGGCCCTCGGCCACGAACACGTTGAGCTCGGCCGCCTGCAGGCGTCCCGTTTTCTTGTCGAAGCGCGGGAAGTGCAGGACGATGAACAGGTAGTCCGGGTACTCGTCGATCTTGGCGCGCTGGCGCCGGCGCGACAGCACGTCCTCGAGGTCGAGGGGGTGGAAGTCGTAGTGCTCGGCGAGCCAGGCCGTCTCGATCTCGGTCGGCGACTCGATGTTCAGCCAGGTGAGGCCGAACGCCTCGAGGCGCTGGACGTCGGGTCGGTCGCGTTCAGCCTCGGCGTGCGCGGGCCCCGGCCCGCGACCCTGGCCCCGGCGGATCTTCGGGAGGTTCGCCATCGTCCGCTCGCGCGACGAGGGGTGTGAGGGGGGGTGCGATCACGGCCACCGAGGGAGTCTGGCACACACGCGCCCGCCTACCCAGTTCGGGACGCGGCGTGCGCAAACGCGGCGCGCGCAGAGGACCTCGGGCACGCGCGCCCGCGCACGATGCCGGCGACGCACTCGTGCGGGTCACCGGGGGGTACGCAGCGGACGCCGTGGGGGGAGAGCCATCTCCATCAACGCGATCAACCCGGCCGTCGCGCTGACGCACCACCTTCCGCTGTCCGACGCCGTGGGCGGCGTCGAGACTTCGCCGTCGCCCCAGCCCGATGATCTGTGGATCACCGAGATCACCGAGATCACCGAGCACCCGACGCGCGAGGGCATGGCCAATCCGAGGAGTCGGACACCCCCGCTCCGGCCAGCCGACGACGACATTGAGGCGGTTCACCGCCGACGCCTGGCCGATGGTTGCCAGGCGGATCTGCGACATGGGACAGTGGCGCCCTGGGCCCCATAGTTCCAAGGGACACCGGAACGAGGAGATCAATGTCGCGAGTGCGCCTGGTGCTGGTGTGCTTGGGTGCGGCGGCCTTGGTGGCGCCGGCGACGGCGACGGCCGTCGTGACCGTGGCCCTCGCGGGCGGGACGCTCACGATCACCGGCACCGCCGATGACGATGACATCTCGCTCAGCTCCGCGGGCAGCAACGCCCTCGGCCCCACGACGAGGGTGAGCGGCGGCGGCCAGGACATGCAGGCCGGCTTCGGCTGCCAGGGTTTCGGCGATCCCAACGGTCCGGCCAACGACAACAGCGTGTTTTGCCCGACGAACGGCATCCTGCGGCTCGAGGCCGATCTGCTCGAGGGCGACGACGAGCTCGGCACCGAGGGCCTCGCCGCCACCGTCAACGCCGGCCCCGGTGAGGACGAGGTCACGATCGGACGCGTCGGCAGCGATGGGGTGAACACGATCGACGGCGGCCCCGGCGATGACACGGTCCACGTGGGCCGCGCCGGGCAGGCCGACGACATCTCCGGCGGGGCCGGCGCCGATACGGTCGACTACGCCTCCCATGGCGCCGTCACCGTGACCCTCGACGGGCTCAGCAACGACGGCACCGGCACCGAGGCCGACAACATCCGCCCGGACGTCGAGAGCGTCGTCGGCACCGCCGGCGATGACACCCTCATCGGCAGCGAGGGGCCCAACACCCTCGACGGCGCCGGTGGCACCGACCGCCTGGAGGGGCTCGGGGGGCCCGACACGCTGATCGGCGGCCTCGGGGTGAGCGACGCCACCTTCGGCGGTGAGGGCGACGATACGATCATGCTTCGCGACGGGCTCGTCGACGCGTGCGCGAGCGGCGGTGCCGGCACGAACATCATCGACGCCGACCTCCGCGACCGTTTCTTCTTCGTCGTCAACGGACGGGGAGTCTCACGCTGCCTCTTCGCTCCGCTCCTTCAGCTCCCGGTCAGGGTGGCGATCGGCGCGGTGGACGAGGGGCCGAACGTGCGGATGGCGGCTCCCGCGCCTGCGGTGCGAGGCGCCGGGGTCCGGGTGCGCCTCGCGTGTCCCGCGGCGCTCCGCAAGCCCTGTGCCGGGCCTCTGCGGGTCTTCGCCCTCGGTGGCACCAGCGCTCTCGGCAGCATCGATTACTCGATCCCCCCCGGCCGGGTGGCGGCGGTGGTCGTACCGCTTGACGCGGCCGCCCGACGGGCCGCGCTCTCCTCGAAGGCCCTCCGGATCGTGTCGGTGGAGAAGGGGCGCTCCCCGCTCGGCCCGAAGACGACGATCCTCGTCGTTCCCCCGAGGTACCGCAGATGATGACCGAATCGCTCCGGTCGCCTGACCCAGACGAGATGGGGATTGGCGTGCGCGCTTCGACCGCGGGGGGCCGACGGCGGGGCGGCAGCGGTCGCATCGCCATCGCGACGGCCATTGGCCTTCTGACGCTCGCGGCGCCCGCCGTCGCCGATGCGGCCCTGGTCTCGGGCACGGCTGTTCGGGCGATCGACGGCGACACGCTCCGGACGCGGGTCGGCGCTCGGACGATCACCGTCGACCTCGCGGGCATCGCCGCGCCGCGCGCGGGGGAGTGCTTCGCCACCGCCGCACGAAAGCGCCTGGGGGCACTCGCGGCGGGCAAACCCGTCTCGATCGACATCGGACGGGCGAAACTGCGCACGCGCACCCGCGTGCGGGGAGTCGCCTTCCCTGCCGGGCGGGGTCCGGCGGCGTCCTTCAACCTGGCCCTGACGCGGGCCGGCCTTGTGGAGGTCACGAGCACCGGCGGCCTCAAGATCGCCGCCGCTCTGCGGCGGGCCGAGGATGCGGCGGTCCTGGCCGCGCGCGGCATCTTCGGCCCCGGCTGCGACCTCGGCACGGCGAGCCCGGTGAGCCCTGGGGGCGGCGTCACAAACCCCGGCGCGCCGCAGGCCTCCGCGGTCACCGTTCCCACGAGCTGGACGATCACGGCCGGCACCGCGGCCACCTTCCCGGTGCCCGCCGGTGAGGCGCGCGAGCCGTTCTACGCCGCGATCAGCACGGCTTTCACCGAACTCGACCGGCGCATCCGAGGAGGCCGCCACCTGATCTTCTTCGAAGCCCTCGGCAGCCCGATCTTCATCACCAACGAAGTCAACCTCCACCTCTGCTCGAACGGCACCTTCCAGCGGCGATTCCAGGGCTCGGCCCCGCCCACGATCGAGGACACGACGGGCACATGGCGGATCACCATCGACCTCACGAAGCTCGACGACCCCGTCTTCGAGCTGAACGTCAACGGAGGAGGACTTCTGCAGGGGCCAGTCGCCCTGGAGAACCGTGCGTCTCGCGTGCTCATCTCGGGCACGTCCTTCCTCACGGAGCCGAGCGTCGTCTGCACCTGAGCGTTCGCGCCGCGAGGGCTGTTGACGGGTGATCGCGGGCCCAGGGTGCGCGGACCGAGGCGCCGGTCGTCGTGAAGCCGACCGGGCCGGGCACTCCACGCAGCGGGCGCTCCCTTTGGCGCGCGGAGGCGCTACTCGCTGGGTCCGGGGCGCTCCGCCGTGGTCGAGGCCGCCCTGCGCTCGGGGCAGGTGACGCGCGCCCGGCGCCCCGATGCCCGTGTGCGAGTGCGCTCGACCGAGGCTGGCATCCACGGTACGAAGACCACCCAGCGCGTGCTGGAGGCCGGGGCCGTATAGATCCACCTCTCTCGGCGAGCCGAGAGAGGTGGATCCCTGCTATTCGATCAGGCCGTTGCGGTACGCGTAGCGGGTCGCCTCGGTGCGGTTCCCGACGGCGAGCTTGCGGTAGATGTTCGAGAGGTGGAACTTCACCGTCTGCTCGGTGACGTAGAGCTTGCTGGCGATGTCGAGGTTCGAGAGGCCCTCGGCGACCAGCCGTAGGATCGACAGCTCGCGGTCGGTGAGCCCGCCGGGGTGGCCGGCGCTCGAGCCGCCCGGCGCGGAGCCGCCCTCGCCACCGCGCCCGCGCGGGTGGTAGACGGTTCCCTCGACGACCTGGCGGATGGTGGACGGCAGATCGAGCGGATTGATCGACTTGACGACGTACCCGGAGGCGCCCTGGTGGAGCGCCTGGTCGATGTGCTCGGAGTCCTCGAACATCGACAGGATGATGATCTTGAGGTCCGGGTAGTCCTTGCGGAGCTTGGCGAGGGTCGAGAGGCCGTCGCCCTTGGGCATCCGCAGGTCGAGGATCACGACGTCCGGGCGCACCCGGGGAACGATCGTGAGCATCTCCTCGCCGCTCATCGCCTCGCCGACGACCTTGATGTCCGGTGCCGTCTCGAGCGCCCGCTTGATGCCGTCGAGCATCAGCCGATGGTCGTCCGCGATGGCGACTCGGAGAGGCGTGGTGGTCGGGGAGGTCGGGTTGGGCACGTCGGTCGTTGCCACGAGCGTTCTATCGGCGCTGGAGCGCATGTCCTTGAGGACAGTGCGCCCACACTAACGCGTCACCGCGTGGCCTCCAACCGGACACCGGTCCGCGCGGCCCGGACCGAGGGGGGCTCAGGCGGTGCCGGGGACGGGGCCGTAGCGCTTGATCGCGTCCACGATCTCCCGGGCGGGGCCGCCCTTGACGAGGTACTCCGCCGCGCCACCGGCGAGGCTGGCGGCGATCTCCTGTTCCTTGTCGCCGACCGACAGCATGAGGACCGTCACGTCGGGGAGCTGCGCCTTGAGGGCGTATGTCGCCTCGAGGCCGTCGAGCCCGGGCATGGAGACGTCCATCAGGACGACGTCCGGGCGCATGTCCTCCGCGAGGTCCAGGGCCTCGGCGCCGTCACTCGCTTCAGCGACCACCACGATGTCCGGGTCGCGCTCCAGTAGCCGACGGAGCACTCCGCGGAATCGCGCGTTGTCGTCGGCCAAGAGCACACGCACCAACGGGCCGTACCCTCCCTCATTCCGGTGATCAGCGCGGACATCGGGGCATCCCGCGTGCAGAAACCCTACGCCCCGTACACTGCCTGGTCGCCTAGACGCCTTGGTAGTTCGGTGTGACAAGAGGTATAGGCGATCGCTTTTCGGATCGCGAGCCCCCATCCGGGGGATCGCTACGATTCGTCGCCATGCCCTTCGGCGCCGAGACATCTGAGGACGGCGCGGTCGAGGCCCTGGTCGCGGTGGTCTCGCACGAGGCGGACGCCTCCGACGGCGACGTCGCCGTCGAGGGCATCGCCGAGGTCGTCCGGCAGGCCGTCGGGGCCGACGCCGTCGCGGTCTGGATCCACGACCAGCGCGACGACGCGGGCCGGATCGTCGCCGCGTCGGGCCTCTCCGCCGAGGTGTGCGAGGCCGTCGGGCAGGCTGCCGACGAGCATCGCCTCGAGGCCGTCACCGAGATCGCGCCGCCGGCCGACGACCCGCTCGCCCGGGCGCTCGCGGCCGCCGGTACCCCCCACGCGGTCGCCGTGCCGGTCGCCCCCATCTCGCGCGGCCTCGTGGTGGTCGCCGGCGCGGAGCCGCTCGCGGACGATCCGCTGCGCCGCCACGCGCTCGCCGCCGGAGCCGACCGCATCGGGTCGGTGATCGACGCGATGAGGATGCGCGACAACCTCGAGCGCGCCATGGCCCAGATCCTCGCCACCGACGAGCGCATGCTCGGCCGGATGGGCCTCGACATCCACGACGGGCCCACCCAGCAGCTCTCGGTGGCCCTGCTCGAGGTGCAGCTCCTCGAGGCCGACATCGCCGACGCGGCCGATGGGGGCCTGCCCACCCCCGAGTCGCTGCGCCCCGCCCTCGGACGGATCTACGAGACCGTCGGCGGGGCCCTGCACGAGATGCGCGAGCTGATCGGCCACCTGCGCCCGGCCCAGTTCGAGGACCGCAGCCTGGCCGGCATCCTCCAGGACGCGATCACCGCCTTCGCGGCGCGCGCCGAGTGCGAGGTCACCTCGGAGTTCGTGGGCGAGTTCCTGATCAACAGCGTGTCGATCACCCAGAGGATCACCCTCTACCGCATCCTCCAGGAGACCCTGAGCAACGCCCAGCGCCATGGCCGGGCCACGGTGATCCGGATCCGCGTCGTCGAGGTCGAGCGCGGCGTCACGCTGGAGGTGCGCGACGACGGGGCCGGCTTCGACCCCGCCGCCGTGCAGCGCCGGCGCCCGGGCCAGCCGCTCGCCCGCTTCGGCCTGCACGGCATGCGCGACCGCGCGCAGATCCTCGGGGGCTCCTTCGACGCCCTCAGCACGCCGGGCGAGGGCGCGACGATCCGCGTCTTCCTACCCCGCTGGACCGGGCCGGCGCCCGAGGTGGCCGTCGATGTTGCCTGAGGGCGGGCGCGTGGCGGTCAAGGTGTGCGGGCTCACGACACCTGAGGACGCGGCCGCCTGCGCGCGCCTGGGCGTGTGGGGGATCGGCGTGGTCTTCGCCGCGGGCAGCCCGCGGCGGGTGGGGGCCGAGGAGGCCGCCGCCGTCTGCGCGGCGATCCCGGAGGGCGTCGCGCGCGTCGGCGTCTTCGTGGACGCGTCGCCCGCCGAGATGGCAGCCATGGCACGCCGGGCCGGCCTCACCCACCTGCAGATGCACGGCGACGCCGACCCCGCCGCCGCCCGCCGCGAGAGCGGGCTGCCCGTGATCGAGGGCGTCCGGGTCGATGGGCCCGAGGCCCTGGCCCGCGCACGCGCGAGCGCGGCCGACCTCGTCCTGCTCGACGCCGCGGTCGCCGGCCGCCATGGGGGCACCGGGACGGCCTTCGACTGGGCGCTCCTCGAGGGCGACCCGCTGGGCCGGCCGTTCGCCCTCGCCGGCGGCCTCACGCCGGCGAACGTCGGCGAGGCGGTGAGGCGCCTGTCGCCGGCGCTCGTCGACGTGTCGACCGGGGTCGAGTCGTCGCCGGGCCGCAAGGACACGAAGCGGGTCGCGGCCTTCGTGGCCGCCGTCGCCGGCGTGGGGGTCGCGGCGTGAGCGAGCGCACGACGCCCGACGGCGGGCTCACGGCACGCTACGGCGCCTTCGGCGGGCGCTACGTGCCCGAGACGGTCATCGGCGCGCTCGACGAGCTCGCCGAGGCCTACCTGCGCCACCGCGACGACGTCGCCTTCCGCGCGGAGCTGGAGGGCCTGATGGCCAGCTACGTCGGCCGGCCGACGCCGCTCTACCGCGCCAAGGGGCTCGAGGCGGTGTACGGGGTGGGGCGCCTCTACCTGAAGCGCGAGGACCTCTGCCACACCGGGGCGCACAAGATCAACAACGCGCTCGGCCAGGTGCTGCTCGCCTCGAAGATGGGCAAGCGGCGCATCATCGCCGAGACCGGCGCGGGCCAGCACGGCGTGGCCACCGCCACGGCCGCCGCCCTGCTCGGGCTGGAGTGCTGCGTCTACATGGGCCGGGTCGACATGGCCCGCCAGCGGCTGAACGTGATCCGGATGCGGATGCTGGGCGCCGAGGTGCGCCCGGTCGACTCGGGCATCGGAACCCTGAAGGACGCCCTCAACGAGGCCATCCGCGACTGGGTGACCAACGTGCGCGACACCCACTACGTCATCGGCACGGCCGCGGGCCCGGCGCCGTACCCGGAGATCGTCGCCGAGCTCCAGTCGGTGATCGGCGTCGAGGCGCGCGAGCAGATGCTGGCCGAGGAGGGGCGCCTCCCCGCGACGGTTGTGGCCTGCGTCGGCGGGGGTTCCAACGCGATCGGGATCTTCCGCGCCTTCCTCGACGACGCCGACGTCGCCCTGGTCGGGGTGGAGGCCGGCGGGGAGGGCATCGAGAGCGGCCGGCACGGCGCCTCGCTCGGCCACGGGCAGCCGGGCGTCCTCCACGGCACCTACTCGTACCTGCTCCAGAGCCCCGACGGCCAGGTGACCGAGCCGCACTCGATCTCCGCCGGCCTCGACTACCCGGGCGTCGGGCCCGAGCACAGCTTCCTGCGCGACACCGGCCGGGTGCGCTACGTGAGCGCGACCGACGCCGAGGCGCTCGAGGCCTTCCAGGCGTGCTCGCGCGGCGAGGGGATCATCCCCGCGCTGGAGAGCTCACACGCGCTCGCGCTGGTGGCGCGCGAGGGGCCGGCGCTCGGCGCCGGCGGCCCGGTGCTGGTATGCCTGTCGGGCCGGGGCGACAAGGACGTCGACGTGGTCGGGGCGGCCCTCGGCATGGATGACTGAGGGCGCGGACCGCATCCGCGCGGCGTTCGCGGACGCCGGTCGCCCGCTCTTCATGCCGTACGTGATGGGGGGCTTCCCGGACCTGGCCGCGAGCGCGGAGCATGCGGCCGCCGCCTGCCGGCACGCCGACCTGCTGGAGCTGGGGATCCCCTTCTCGGATCCGCTCGCCGACGGGCCCACGATCCAGGCCGCCGGCCAGCGGGCGCTCGAGAACGGCACCCGGCCGGAGGATGTGATCGAGGTGGCCGAGGGCCTGCGCGGTGGCCCGCCGGTGGTGCTCATGACCTACGTCAACGTCGTGCTCGCCGCGGGCCCGCGGGCCTTCATGGAGCGCGCCGCGCGCGCGGGGGTCGCGGGAGTGATCCTGCCCGACCTGCCGATCGACGAGGGCGCCGAGGTGCGCGAGCAGGCGCGGCGGGCCGGGGTCTGCATGGTCCCGCTGGCGGCGCCGACGACGGCGGACGCGCGCCTGGCGGCGATCGGCCGCGCGGCCGAGGGCTTCGTCTACTGCGTCGCGCTCACCGGCGTCACGGGGGGTGCCCTCCAGGTGGGCGAGGAGCTGCGCGGGTTTCTCTCCCGCGCGCGCGCCGTGACCGACGCGCCGCTCGCCGTGGGCTTCGGCATCCGCACCCCCGCCCAGGTGGCCGAGATCGGCGCGATCGCCGACGGCGTGATCGTCGCGAGCGAGCTGATCCGGCGCATCGATGCCGCGCCCGACCCCGCCGCGGCCGTGGCGGAGGTCGAGGGCTTCTGCGCGGAGGCCGTCGCGGCGTTGGGTGAGCACGCGGAGGCCCGCCCGGCGTGATCGCCCACGCCGTCCCGCCCGCGCCGATCGTGTGGGTCCAGGCCGGGCACGAGGGGCCGCGCGAGCCGGGCTACACCGCCCAGACCGGCGCCGGGTCGGGGCCCTCCGGCAGCGAGGTCGGCTTCACGACCCGCCTCGCCACCCGAGTGGTGGCCCGGCTGCGCGGGACCGGCATCGACGCGCGCCGCACCCCGGGCCGCGTCACGCCGCTCGGCGCCCGCGGCGCGGTCTTCATCAGCCTGCACCACGACGCCGCCGGCGGGCGGGGCGGGGTCGGGGCCGCGCGCAGCGGCGTGGGCGAGAACTGGTACCACGGCGAGGGGTTCGGCACCCCCAGCCCCCGGCCCTACGCCGACAGCGCGCCCCACCGGGCCGCCACCACCGTGTCGGCCGTGGTCGAGCGGCGCTCGCACGACCTCGCGAGCCGCCTGGCCACCCGGATGCGGGCGATCTTCACCCCCGCCGGCGGCGCCCACGGCACCTTCGCGGGCGTCGAGCCGCGCGACGGCAACCCGCGCATGACCCGCTTCTACGGCTTCTACCGCACCCGCGCCGGGGCCCGGGTTCTGCTCGAGGCCGGGGCGCCGGACGTAGACGACGCGTTCCTGCGCCGGGTCGATCCGATCGCCGCGGCCGTCAGCCGGGCGATCATCGACCACCTGCGGGCGCGCTCACTCCTCCGCTAGCAGTCGCCGCTCAGGATCGTGTCGCCGCTGACGGCGTAACAGGTGTTGGCGTCGGTCGCGACCGACTCGGAGCGGTCGACGATGGCGCCGCTCTCGTCCTGGCCCACGCGGACGATGTACCAGGACCCCGGCGAGAGGCCGCCGAGCCCCGACGAGCGCCCGTCGGTGACCCCGGAGGTGTAGCCGGCCTGCTTGCCCTCCTCGATGCCCTTCGCGCGGCCCGCGGCGAAGCCCACCTTGCGGCCCTCCACCTTCCCCTCCTTCTTGCCGGCGGCGAACCCGACGGTGCGCCCCTGCTTCTTGCCGGCCACGAGGCCCGCCTTCTGGCCGGCGGCGTAGCCCTGCGCCTCGGCGCCGGAGGCGTCGGCGCTGCTGGCCCCGAGCACCCACCCGCCGGCGCCGGCGCCGATCAGCACCACAACGACGGCCACCGCCCCGGCCACGGCGACGTCGCGCCCCCACGCCATCGCCCGGCGCCGCTTGGCGTCGCCGAAGGCCTGGGTGAGGCGTTCCCCGCCGGGCTCCCCGCCGGATCCCGTCTCGCTGAAGCGCGACGTCGCAGCGTCCCAGGGGTCGCCCGCGGCCCCCACGCCGACGAGGGTGGGGCGCAGCTCGGCGCTGCCGAGCGCGTGGCGCAGCTCGTCGACCAGGCGGTGGCCGCTCGCGGGGCGCTCTTCGGGGTCCTTCGCCAGCCCGCGCGCGAGCACCGCGTCGAGGGCCACGGGCAGGCTCGCGGCCACGGCGGAAGCGTCGGGGACCGGCTCGCGGACGTGGGCCAGGAGCACCGCGCTCGGCTCGCGCCGCACGAACGGCGCCCGCCCGGTGAGCGCCTCGAAGGCCACGGCGGCCAGCGAGTAGAGGTCGGAGCGGGCGGTCGCCTGCTCGCCCTCCACCTGCTCGGGCGAGACGTACTCGGCCGTCCCGAGCCAGTCGCCCCGGCGGGTGAGGCCCGGCATGTCGTCGAACCGCACCAGGCCGAAGTCGCCCAGGTACGAGGTGCCGTCCGGGTCGAGCAGGATGTTCGCCGGCTTGACGTCGCGGTGGATGGTGCCGCGCGCGTGGGCGAAGTCGAGCGCGGCCGCGATGTCGGAGAGCACCGCCACCGCCTCGGCGGGTGGCAGCGGCCCGCCCCGCGCGATCCGCTCCGCCAGGCTGTCGCCGGGCACGAACCGCATGGACATGAAGGCCCGCCCGTCGATCTCGCCGGCGTCGTAGACCGGCACGATGCGGGGGTGCTCCAGCCGGCCCGCGGCGATCGCCTCGCGCCGGAAGCGCTCGAGCGCGCCCCCCCGGGTGAGGTAGCCCTCGTCGAAGACCTTCAGCGCGACCTGGCGGTCGAGGTCGAGCTGGGTGGCGCGG